>Ga0224555_1003196_pt1 | contig 17296 bp, 1 predicted proteins | sample 714S23034metaG_FD_180687 | JGI IMG/M metagenome (GOLD analysis project Ga0224555, IMG submission 180687) | Peat soil microbial communities from Stordalen Mire, Sweden - 717 S2 30-34 | ecosystem: Environmental > Terrestrial > Soil > Wetlands > Peat | place: Sweden: Norrbotten County, Stordalen...
CTCTTCCACCACCTGCGGCAGGCCGGTGGGATTCACATCGTCCTCCACAAGATACTGCGTGGTCACTCCATTCACCGTCTTGGCAACGCGGTTGCCGAAGGCATCATAGACCATCGTGACGACCTTCCCGTTGCCTGTCATGGAGGTCATGTGGTTCTCAGAATCAAAGGTGAAAGTCTTGCCGCCCGAGGTAGTCGTGTTGCCGTTGGCATCGTATGTATCCGTCGAGGTTTCGTCGTCGACCGTGTAGGTGAACGAGCTGGAGTTCACCCCGCTGAGCGATGAGCTTGCAGACTGACGGTTGCCCACCGGGTCCAGCCCATAACTGACACTGCCATTCTTATTCGTCGGGTCGTTGCCGATGGTTTCATTCGTCAACCGGTAGATGCCGTCGTAGGTCATCAATTCGACTATTTGCCGGAGTACGGCACCCAACCCGACACCACTACCTCTCCGTTCTTGGAAATCCTGACGGCATGGCCAGTGGCGAGATCCACCATAATCACCCTGGAACCAGCAGCATCGGAATTCCGCTGATTGAGCAGCAGTTTTTCACCGTCCGGAGACCATACGATGGGAGCATCAACCGCCCAGTTCATCCATTTGTGTTCCCTTTCCAGGACAGATCGGGCGCCGGTTCCGTCGGGGTGGATGATCATGTAACCATAGGCGATCCAGTCGCCCTTGGGAGACCAGGAAGGATCGCGTCCCTCAGTAATCGTCTTCATTTCCCCAGTGGCGATGTCGATCACTACAATCTGTTCGACAATCAGTTTGCCCCCAGGTCCATCGAAAGTCCCCGCCAAGAATTTGCCATCAGGCGACCAACTGAGCTGAGCATTCCATTCTATGAATGGTCCGGTTTTTGGGACATGCGTCATCTGGCCTGTCTCGATATCCAATATCATCACGCCGTCATCGCAGCGAACAAGGGTACATCCTTTCTGCGCAAAAAATGCAACCTTGTTCCCATCTGGCGAAAAAGCCGCCGATCCAACCTCATCGAATTCGCCGTATTGCTTCCACGTTTTATCCTGCACTGAATACACGCCCATCACAGACTTGTATATTGGTTTAGGCTTTAGGTCGCACCATCTTTTGTTCGACGGATCGCATTTCACGATGTCCGCATTCAGCATAAACTTGAGGCTCCAGGCAACCCGGTCTCCCGAGGGGCTGATTGCCGGAATGGGCGAAGCGCCCTGCCCGACCCAGCCATGAAGCATCGGCACGGTGAAGTTCCCACTCGGAGCAACAAGGTAAAGTTCTTCGTATGCCCCTCTGAAAAGCAGCGTTGACTGAGGCTCAGAAAAACAGCCGATACAGCCGCCCGTCTGCTTGTTAGAAACCTGCGAGAAACCGATCCCTACCGTCAGCAATAGAGCTATCAAATACCCAGTTCGCATGGTGGTCCTCCTCTCATCGATCATGGGTAGCCCGCATATCCGGGGGAAGAATGGTAACCGGGAGCACGGCTAATCGGTTGTGGCGTCACCCCCAAGAAATTCGCGATCACGTTCCATGTGAAGGTATTACTGTTGTAGGCACTGAAAAAGCTGACAACGTCAATCGGCGGCAATGGGCCGTTGTGATAGATTCCTATCCCGCACGATGGGCAGTTGGGATAAGAGGAGTTGACATGGCCTTCAAGGGCCTGCTTGAACGCCTTCGCCTGTTGATCGGAGGCCTGTACCACTTGCGATTGGATACCCGGCGCGCCATAAAGCGGATCTTGAAAATTACCCTCCCAGTCTTCAACCATTTCCTGGTCGTCGTTCTTCGGGGGGTTAATTCCGAGTACACCCCAGGTATGGTTGCCTTCTGGTCCATCGATTTCTACATAGGAATGTCTGTACCATCCGAACGGAAGGTGGCAACCTGGGATGCCGTGTTCTTTATTGCAGTTCTTACCATACTTGCCCCTCAATATAGGCCGGTAGTCCACTTTTACCGTCCAGTGATCCGGCGGAGGTTTGCAGGGCAGACCACCACCCATCGGGTTGGTTCCAGAAAGCCCGCACCAATTGGGTATCCACACCGGCGGGAAGTAATAGGGCAGCAGGTGGGTCTCGATGTAAGCCTCGCTGCCATTGGGATCCATGCCGTCCACCGGATTGGCGGCGGCGTATTCGTAGCGGCGCTGGCCTTCGTCCGAAAGCGGGTCCACGCTGAGGAAGCGCCCCGTGGCGGGATTGTAGTATCGCGCCCGCAGATAATATAAGCCGAGGTCCGGGTCGAACTGCTCGCCGCGATAGAGATAGTTGTTCGGCGTCGCGCCGGTTTTGTTGACCGTGTTGCCGAAGGCATCGTACTCGTAGGTGTCGGTCACGGTTACGTTAGCGGCCAGATTTGTCAGTTGCCGAACGCTGCCCGCGCCGTCGTACTCGTAGAAGCTGGGCGTCCACGCGCCCTGGATGGGCTGGGCCTCGCTGATGCGCTCGAGGCCGTAGGTATAACTCCGCGTGACTGCGCCGTTGACCGTCTCTTCCACCACCTGCGGCAGTCCGGTGGGGTTCACATCGTCCTCCACAAGATACTGCGTGGTCACTCCATTCACCGTCTTCGAGACTCTGTTTCCAAAAGCATCATAGACCATCGTGACGAACTTCCCGTTGCCTGTCATGGAGGTCATGTGATTCTCAGAGTCAAAGGTGAAAGTCTTGCCGCCCGAGGTAGTCGTGTTGCCGTTGGCATCGTATGTATCCGTGGAGGTTTCGTCGTCGACGTTGTAGGTGAACGAGCCGGAGTTCACCCCGCTGAGCGATGAGCTTGCAGACTGACGGTTGCCCACCGGATCCAGCCCATAACTGACACTGCCATTCTCATTCGCCGGGTCGTTGCCGATGGTTTCATTCGTCAGCCGGTAGACCCCATCGAGACTCCAGTTGAGAGTGCGTCCCGTTCCCTCGATTGCGCCGGTGCGATTGCCCGTCGGCCCCAACTGGTATGCGTAACTGGAGACCGAAGAAGACAGCGCCGTAAGACGGTTCAGAGTGTCGTATGTATAGCTGGACTGCAATCCGTTCGGATAAGTGGCTACCGTCGGATTACTTGCCGGATCGTAAGTATAGTTGGTTGTGTTTCCACCTTGCAGACGGTTGTCTACCACCGTGCTGAGGCGATTTAGGTTGTCGTAGGTGTAGCTGACCGACGGTCCTTTCGGATGGGTGGAAATGATGGATGTCACGTTGCCCGCAGCATCAAACGTGTAATTCAGTGTGCCCTCCGGCGTGTCCTTGGTGATCAGCCGGTCCAGAGCATCGTAGGTGTAGTACACAGTCCCATCCAGGGCCGTTGAGGTTTTGTACTTGCCGGTAGGCGTATAGGTAAAGCTTACCGTCGGCTCATTCGTGCTTGGATCGGGCACCTTCTGCGTCAGCCGGTTTAGGCTGTCGTAGGTGTATTTCGTCGTCTTGCCATTGAAATGTGTGAGCGAGATCAAATTGCCCGCCAGATCGTAGTTCCTGCTCTCGGTCAACGAGCCATCGGGAAGGACCTTGGAGATCGGCTCATTGAAGATGTCGAAGGATTGCTGGGTTTTGTGCAGGTTCTCATCCGTCTGGCCGATCTGGTTGCCAAGGTTGTCGTAGTCGAAGTAGTTGGTGTTGTTCGACGGGTTGGGATGGTTGACCTGGACCACGGTCTTCAACTGGTTGGCCGCATCGTAGGTGTTGTTGACGGTGTTCCCTGCCTGGTCGGTGACGCCGATCAGGTTGCCCGGGCCATCGTATCTGTTGGTCGTCGAGGTCTTGTCGGGATAGATCGTCTTGACCAGGCGCTTGCGGGCGTCATATTGGAGCTGGGTGACTTGGCCATTGCCGTCGGTACGCGAGGTTTGATTGCCGGCGTCATCGTATCCATACTGTGTGTTACCCGCAGCACCAGTGACAGCGATGGTCCGGCCTGCGGCGTCATAGGTGTAGGTAGTGGTATGGCTGAGAGCGTCAGTCTCGCTGATCTTCCGTCCGGCGGCGTCATAGGTGTATGAGGTGGTACTGGGGGTCGATGAGCCATATCCGCGGGTGACGGAGATCAGACGGCCGTCCAGATCATAGGTGTTGAGCGTGACGTTGCCATTCTGATCGGTCGAAGTAATTACGTTGTTGCGGAAGTCATAGGTCAAGATAGACGTGGTAGGCGGCTGGGTTGGATAAGTTGTCGTGGTCAACCGGTTCAATGCATCGTACTGGTATGTCGTGACGTTACCCAGGGAATCTGTAGTCGTAATTCTGTTGCCGTTGGGATCATATTGCGAACTTGTCGTTCTTCCCTGAGGGGCGACTGTCTGAATCAGGTTACCGAAAGCATCGTACTGATAGGTCGTGGTTGAGGAGGAATTGCCCGTGCCGGAAGTCGGAAGCGGCTGGGTCATTGCGATTTTGTTTCCAAGTGGGTTGTATGCGTAGGATGTTGTGCGGCCCAGCGCGTCGGTAGTTCTGGCTATATTGCCGTTGGTGTCATAGGTATACTGGCTCGCCATGGCCGGTTGCGCAGTGAGATCATAGCCGGCGGCACCTGCCTGTAATGTGCCGTTGGCATTGAATAGATAGCTGGCCACCACGCCTAGGCTGTCAGTCGTGCTCCGCGGCAGATAGTTGGCGTCATAGTTAAAGATACGCACATTGTCCAGTTCGTCCGTCGCTGAGGTTTGTTCACTGTACTGATTGTAGGCAATGTAGCTCGTTGTGTTCTTGCTACTTGCGGTTGCCGGATAGGTAGAGGAGGTCTTGTTGCCGTTGGAATCGTAGGTATAGCTGTTGGTGTGGCCAAGCGGGTCGGTCACCGAGATCAGGTTATGGTTTGCATCGTAGACATTGGTTATTGTAAGGCCAAGCGGATCTGTGGAGGTAAGCAGCATTCCATAGCTGTCATAGGTCATCACCGCCGTTCCGGTGTTGCCGTTGGCGTCAGGAGGATATTTGACGGAAGTGGTGTTCGTAGCCAGATTGTAGGCGTAGCTCGTGGTTTCACCGAGCGCGTCAGTCGTACTCTTCACGCGTCCATTCAAAGATAATCCGTTGGGATCAAGATCGCTGGAAGCAAAGTAATTCGTCGTAGGCAGCAGGTTGCAGCGAGCATCCGTACCGCCAGTAAGCAAGTGGTTCGGGTCGTAGGTGTAGGTGCTGGTATTGGGCTGGGTTGTGTTGGGGCATAGCGTGCTCTGCGTTGTGGGTGGGTAGGTTACGGAGACAAGATTGCCGTTGCCGTCGTAGCTGTACGAGTAGATGTTGCCCTGCGGATCGGTAATCTGCGTAATTCGATTGCTCGAGTCGCGCACAAAGGGCACGTTGAGACCTGTGGTGCTGGTGATGCCGTTCGCATTGATGGTTAGTCCGTTGCCGTTCAAATCCTGAACGGATTGTAGGGCCCCAGTCGCGCTGATGGTGTAAGCGGTTCCGGATGGATCAGTGTAGACGTATATGGACGGAATATACTGACCGCCGGTCAGACAATTCCACCTGGAGCTGTCAGGAATTATAAGATTTGCACTGGAGCAACCCGTATCGCTTGCCGTGAGCGTGCCTTGGAAGCCCGGCTCAGGAGTATAGGCTGCAATCCATCCCAGCGCGTTGGCCATCAACTCGGGGCCGAGGTTGCCAAGGCCGATTCCGAGTAACTGCAAGCTCGATAAGCTGGCATAGGGATTCTGCGGAATGAAGTAAAAGGTTCTTCGATGTCCTCCCAGGGTAAACGTCACATTATAGGATGAGTCAACCGTGAGATCTGTGTTTATACCAAGGTTCCATCCATAGCCGAAATCTCCGCTGGTGTTTGCGTTGAGGCTGTCATATTGCCGTTGGATGTTGATCGCAAGTCCGGTCGCTGGAACAATGAGGTCCGTCACACTCGCCGTGACGCGTCCCGGCTTGTAGTTGCCGACAACGGTGACCTGTACCAGACTGAATTCCTCTTTTCCGCTCGCGTCCGTGGCATCGAGCATAATCCAGTACGAACCGTTTGCCAGAGTCGTGGTGTCGAGAGTGCCGATGACCATCGGACCTGAGCCGACTGTACTCGCATTCAGGACCGTGGCGTTGTTGGGATTGTTCGAGGGATAGTAGATCAGCGTGCCGCTCTGGAGCGTAACTCCAGGCGCAAGAGTGATTGGGACCACTCCAGAAACCGAGGATCCATATACAGGACTTGCAATCTGACCTAGATATGCTCCAGAAGCGGGTAATACAGTTACCGCGAACTGCGCAGAAGCGGATGTGACCGTATCGTTGCCGCTCAGTTGCAGCAGATAGTATCCGGCTTGGCTGAAGCTCGCTGTCGTAATTTGCTGTTGCGGAGTGGCAAAGGTAACCGTGCCGGGTCCGCTGACCTGGCTCCATGTAAATGTGGGTATGAATCCCAGAGTGTCGGTGTAGGTTCCATACAGTTGAAGCGTGTTTGGCAGTGTCACCGCATCCAGCGCCGAAATTCCGACACTGAGTGCGTCACCTAAGTTACCGGTCGGATTCGACACAGGAGCAGTCCATATGCCGCTAAATAGAGGAGTTGTAAACACAACGTTTCGGTTGACAGAATCAATGGCAACCAGGTTATAAGTTCCAGCATTAACATGCGAGAATTGGAAGTTTACGTGACCTGTGATATCGGTCGTCCCATTTAGAATCAGAGTGTCTGCACCTGTTTCATAGAACCCGACAGCCGCATCGTATATCGGGGATCCAGAGGCATCAGTGGCCGTCACATAATAACCCTGTACGGGACCGACAGTCGCAACATATTGAAGTCCAAGCGTGCCCGCCGGCGGGGGAGCAGGGTAATTTACCCATGTGACGCTGGTTTGGCTCGACGTGAGGCTTGCCTCTCCGGTAGGAAGTGCCTGAGCCAGCAAGTAATCCATTCCAGCATTTGCCCCGCTATACATAAATACGGCAGTTCCCGTGGAATCGGTCGTGGCCTGGTACTGCCCCGCATTGGCTCCCGTGACGTTGAGTGTCACAGGGACGTATGGCATAGGCACTCCTGCCCCATTCGTTACGATTGCATTGAACGTTATGGGTTGTCCCAACGGGTAAGATGAAGCGGTCGTGTATAAGGTAGGGAAATACGTCCCATTCCATATATTCACGCCGGTAATCCATGTCTGATCGCCATCGGCATTGACGAGCGGGTTGGCAGGTAAACCCGCCGAGGCTGTTCCGCTCTGGTAGGCAATACTGACGAGTTCTCCCTGCGTGAGACCTGTCGCCGCCAATTGCGGACTGGTCCCATCACCGCTCGGATTGAGTGCAGTACCAATGCCGTATTGGTAGTTGTTATTCAGCCCTCCAGTTGCCCAGTTCCATGGCATCGCCGTGGGCAGAACCTTAACAGAAATCCCATTGACTGCAACAACAAACCCGGGTCCGCCGCCAACGGCAAACCAGCTATCATCAACCCCTAACTGAAGCTGAGTCGCCCCGGCCGGCACTACATAAACTCTCGGTGCGGCACCGATGGCTATGGGTTCGATGACTGCTCCAGTGTTGTCCGTGAAGGCCCCTACCAATCCGGCCTGACCAAGCGTTGGCGGCGCCATCAGCGTAACGCTTCCCTCCGGGTTCGCCGGCGCAGGGATGATCCAGGTAGCCGCGACGCTATTGGATGTTAATAGTTCTCCGTTAACGCTTGCCGTGGCCTGGATCGAGTCGGTTCCACTAACGGCCCCATTGTAGATATACGAGGTAACGCCGTTACTGTCGGTGGTGTTGCTGCCAATATTGCTGTTCGCGCCGGTGACGGTGAAGGTCACGGTCACCCCAGGCTCCGGTGTGCCGTATTGATCCTTCAGGGTTGCTGTAAAGGCTTGAAGAGTGCCTATCACATATGGCGACTGGGTCGCCTCAGCGAGCACAATTGGAGGAGGCGGAGGCAGTAATGTCACAACGGCTGAACCTACTATAGCTCCGCTCACCTGTCTTGTTGCGGTAATAGTGATGTTTTGCGGTGCTGAAATGCTGGCAGGCGCAGTGTAGAAACCGCTCGATGTGAGCGCACCTGGCGCGCCCGTCGGCATCGACCAGATTACTACTGCGTTGCAGGTTCCCGCTGCCGCAAACTGCTGGCCTTGCGATGCGTAAAGGCCTACTGTAGCGGGAGCGACCGCAAGCGTGCTGGCAGGATTGAACGTGTAGAACGTCGCGGGTGAGCTTTGATTGTTGTACTCCGTCTTAACCCAATCACCGGATCGAGCCGTATTCGATATGCTGACTTCGTCAAGAGATCCGTTGAAATAGAGCCAGCTCCAATTTCCCGCCGTCTGATCTAATGTATCGCCAGTTCCAAGAAAGTACGCATAACTTGACCATTCACCAAACTGCCACCCTGGCACGGAGCCTAAACTCTGTCCATCAACGTACAGTGTCGACGTCCCGTTCGCGACTGTATAAACCGCATAATGCCAATTGTTGTCGTTATATGCTGTTGTCGTGGCGCTCCCAGCGCCTCTCAGATAACCGGATTCGTCGATATATAGTACTGCAGTTCCAGGAAGATCTGAGTCACCAGGTTCCGTAGGTTCGTAGCTGCAACCAGACGAGCCGCAGCCACCATACAACGCGTCTGTCTGACTTAATATGACTCCGGGTGATGCTGTCTTGAACCAAACTCCAAAGGATGCTGCAAAAGTGGTTGTTGCGTCGGTTCCTTCAACTGCTGCGACATAAGTTCCTTCCGGATAGGATGGAAAATCCGCCGAGGGAATCTGTATGTAGCTGGAGACGCCATCAAAGCTTGCTGCGCCATCGATCTTGCCGGGAGCAGCCAATACCGATGTGGGCGTTCCGTAGTTGTCATTTGCGCTGGAGTCCGCTGCGGTGCCAGTTCCCACAGTTGCCAAATGATAAACAGCTGTATAGTTGCTGTCCCATACTCCGGTTGGGTTCTGCTGCGAAGTGGTAATATTCGGGTTCCCGTAAAACACGTAGAGAACGGTATCTGTGCTATGCGAAAGGGTTGGGATGCGAATCCACGCGATGACCTTTCCTGTGACCGGATTGTACTCCTCCAGTTCGTGATCCAACTTGGTTAGACCATTTGGATCAGCACTGAAGACGATGTCGTAGCCACTGGAACTAGTGACCTGGCCGCCGTTGGATAATGTGGCAAGGCTTGAGTCGGTTGTATTGAATAGGAACGGGAAGTCGATCTGATCTGTGTTTGGAACTTTCGTGTGGTCGATGACGATTATGCTTTGGTAGCTATACCCGCTCGATCCGCATTGCGTTGGAGAGGGCGAGATTGGAGAGACCGCGATTGGGGAGAGCGTAATTGTCGCAGACGCCGACTGGGTTGGGTCCGCCTGACTGGTCGCAGTGACCGTCACCGTCTGCTGTGTCAACACACTGGTTGGCGCCGTGTAGAGTCCCGTCGCGCTGATGGTTCCCGTGCCTGCCGGACTGATCGTCCAGGTCACAGCCGTGTTGCTAGTGTTTGCTACATTGGCGGTCAACTGCTGCGTCTGACCGCCAGTCAACGTCACGCCAGCGGTAGTCACGCTGACCGACACGGGCGGCATCAAGGTGACCGTCGCAGAGGCCAAGCGGTTAGAGTTTCCCAGGCTGGTCGCCGTTACTGTCACCGTCTGCTGCGTAGTGATATTGTTCGGCGCTGTATACAGGCCGGCGGCGCTGATGGTACCCAGTTCCGATGGGCTGATCGTCCAGATCGCGGCGGTGTTGCATGTACCCGCGACCACGAACTGCTGACTCTGCAAGGCGGAGAGGGGTGCCGTGGCCGGGATGACCAAGTGACCGTTCTCTGGATTGAGCGCGTAGAATGTCGAGGGCGAGCGCTGATTGTTGTACTGCGTATTGATCCAGTCGCCCGATCGGGCGATGTTGGATATGTTGACTTCGTCGAGAGCGCCGCCGAAGTAGAACCAGTCCCCGTTCGTTCCAGGCCACGGGTTTGCATTTCCAGGCGAGTCTAGATAGTAATAGGCGGTGTCTCCGGTTCCGAGGAGGTAACTGTATGTTGAAGTTGTGTCGAACTGAGCCACCGGCTGCGAAGCGACACTATGCCCATCAACGTAAAGCGTCTCGGTACCTGCTTGAGCGGTGAAAGAAACAAAATGCCATTGATTGTCGTTGTAGGCTCTTGTCGTGGTGAGTGGGGCCCCGGACAAGCCGGACCATACAGGGTTGTAGTACGAACTGTCGTTGTAGTACCCGGGCAAGAAGGACGCTTCAAGGTTGCCCAAACTGTCGATGTAGAGAACGGGCCAGTCGTTGAGATCGAAGTTGGATCCAGGTTGCCCGCCGACGCTCTGCCCTAAGATCACACCGAAGGAAGATGTCTTAAACCACGTCCCGATGGTCGCAGCGGAGGAAGCCTGGATAGATGCGAACGTCGTTGCGGGAACCTGGATGTAGCTGGAAGTTCCATTAAAGCCGACTGCCCCATCGATCGCACCGGAGGCGGCCGACGTCAATGTCGGTGTAGCGTTGTTGCCGTACGCAGTGGAGTCCGGCATAATGCCTATCCCAGCATTTGCGAAGTGATACACGGCCTGATAGTTGCTGTCCCATACACCGCTCGCATTTTGCTGTGAACTGGTGATGCTGGAATTCCCGTAGAACATATAGAGCAGGGTGTCCGTGGAGTGCGAGAGGGTTGGGATGCGAATCCACGCAATGACCTGTCCGGTGACCGGGTTGTATTCCTCCAACTCATAGTCGAGCTGAGTGAGCCCGTTGGGATCGGTGCTGAAGATAATGTCATTGCCGGTGGGACTGGTAACGTGGCCGCCATTGGCTGTCGTGGCAAAGGCAGGATCAGTTGTATTGAAGAGGAACGGGAAGTTATCTTGATCGGTATTCGGAACCTGGGTGTGGTCGATGACGATGGCACGCTGATAGCCGTATCCGGACCAGCATTGCTGTGGAGTAAGCTCAGTTGGGGTGAGTGTAATCATGGCCGAGTCCGACTTGGTCGGATCCGCCTGACTGGTCGCAGTGATCGTCACCATCTGTTGTGTTGAGATCGCTGTCGGCGCCGTGTACAGTCCCGCAGAGTTAATCTTGCCTAGACCGGCTGGACTTACCGTCCAGGTCACTGCAGTGCTGCTGAGGTTCGCAACGCTGGCTGTAAACTGCTGCGACTGGCCCCTGTTAAGGGTCGCGCTGGCTGGAGTAACGCTGACTACCCCCAGCGGCGAGAACGTAACTGTCGCCGAGGCTGCCACCATTCCGCCGGCGCACCCGTTACACGGCACCTGGCTAGTCGCCACTACGCTCACCGGCTGCAGGCCTGTAATGCTGGATGGTGCCGTATATAACCCATTCTGGTCGATCGTACCCAATGGTACGGGGGGTGGCTGTCCACTGCATATTCCGTCACATAACGCGTCACTGATGAGAGACCACGTCACCGCTGTATTGCTGGCATTGGTCACAGTAGCGGTAAACTGCTGTGTCTGACGGGGGTAGTGGAGTGTCACGTTGGACGGCGTGACACTGACCGATGGTGGATTCAGCAGTGTCACCGTAGCAGAAGCCGACTTGGTTGGATCTGCCAGACTGGTCGCCGTAACAGTGATCGTTTGCTGCGGGAAACCCGGGGTTTGGGTTGTGGGCAAAGGCGGGGATGTATACAAACCCGTAGGGCTAATCGTCCCTACGCCTGCCGGGCTGATCGTCCATGTTACGGCCGTGTTGCTGGCATTTGCCACGTTGGCAAGAAACTGCTGCGTCGTATTGCCGATGTAGAAGTAAACCGTCGCATTTGTTGGAGTCACACTAATCGACAGAGGCGGCATCAGGGTCATCGTCGCCGAACCGATTGTTGCACCGTTCGCTTGACCGCTCGCTGCCACAGTAACTATCTGCTGACTGGTAATGCTGGTTGGCGCTGTGTACACCCCCGATGCATTGATCGTGCCAACGCCCGCTGGACTAATTGCCCAATTCACAGAGGCAGTATTACAGCCACCCTGACCCGAAACTGCTAGCTGCTGGCTCTGAGAGGCATAGAGGGTTGCTGTAGCCGGCAAAACCTGTACAGCATTTTCGGGATAAAGGGCGTAGAACGTCGCGGGAGAGTTTTGATTGCTGAACTCCGTCGCGATCCAATCGGGCGATCGAACCACGTTTGAAATTCTGAACTCGTCTGTCGCTCCATTGAACGGCGTAGACCCAACCCAGGCTTCACCAAGAGTATTGTTGGCCAAGAAAACGGTTTGTGCGGAATCGTCAGCAGAGCTAGGTGTATTTATATTACTATTAGTAGGTAGGCCATTGATATAAATAGTCGCTTGACCTTCTTGCGTTGGACTTCCTGTTAGCGTAACGGTCACATAGGACCAGACGCCGTTGTTCGCCGGTGTCGAACTATAAAAGATGTTGTAGCCTGCGACGTTATAAAAGGATAATTCATTGTCGTACAAGTCAAGCTCCCATCCCGCAGTGTCATAGGTGTCGTTTTTACCCATGATTGTGCCGGTGCCGGTCGCTGGATTGATCCAGGCAGAGAAGGTTGCATTGCCTTGAACCAGATTTGCCAGACTGGACGGCGTTCCGATGGTCGCATATGTGCTGCCGTTGGTTTGCATTCCGCCATCGATCTGGCCCGCGGTCGCGGTCGCTCCATTGTTCGTGGCATTGTTTCCGTTACTTGTACTGTCTACCAGAGACCGTTGACCGCCATTGTTGGCAACGTGCCAAACGCCCATGTAGTTGCTGTCCCACACGCCGGTCGGGTTCTGCTGCGAGGCGGTAATACTGGCGTTTCCGTAAAAGACGTAGAGTACCGTGTCTGTCGAATGTGAGAGCACCGGAAGGCGAATCCACGCGATGATCTGTCCGGTGACCGGGTTGTATTCCTCCAACTCATAGTCGAGCTGGGTGAGCCCCTTGGAATCGGCACTGAAGATAATGTCATTGCCGGTGGAGCTGGTGACGTGCCCACCATTGGCGATTGTGGCGAAGGCAGGGTCGGTTGTGTTGAAGAGGAACGGGAAGTTGACCTGATTAGTATTCGGAACCTGGTTGTGGTCGATGACGATGGCGCGCTGGTAACCGTATCCGCTGGCCGCGCATTGCGTCGGAGAGAGCGTGATCATGGCCGAGGCCGATTGAGTCGCGTCCGACTGACTGGTCGCTGTAATGGTCACTGTCTGCTTTGTGGTAATGCTGGCCGGTGCCGTATACAGCCCCGAGGCGCTGAGCGTCCCCACCCCCGCAGGAGCGACCGTCCACGTCACCGCCGGATTGATTGTGGCGCCAACCGTAGCGTTAAGTTGCTGTGTCTGTCCCGCGTAGAGCGATGCACTGGAAGGGGTGACCCGCATTGGCGGTATCAAGGTGATTGTTGCCGATGCCGATAGGGTCGCACCCGTCTGGGTGATCGTAGTAGCTGTGATGATTAAAGTCTGCTGTGTAGTAATGTTGGCTGGTGCTATGTATTCCGCTGAATCGTACCAACCTGACGAGGTGAACGTGCCAATGCCTGCGGGACTGATTGTCCAGGTAGATCCAGGTTGATAGTCGCCCTCGTTTGCGATGTTGAGACCGAACTCCTGCACCTGACTGCCATGTAGTGTTGCGCTGGCAGGATAAACGCTACTAATCGATGGAGCTAGAATCACCGTAGCTGTAGCCGACTTGGCACTGTCCGCCTGACTGGTCGCCGTAATGGTTACAACTTGGTCAAGAATTACGGGCCCTCCTGACGGTGCCGTGTACAGTCCTGTCTGGTCGATCATGCCCGTCCCTGCTGGACTGATTGTCCACGCTACCGCTGTGTTGCTGGCATTCGCCACGCTGGCCGTAAACTGCTGTGTCTGACCGACGATGATCGTTACACTGGGCGGGGTGACAGTAACCGAGACAGGCGGCAACAGATTCACTGTTGCCGAGCCAATCGTCGAGTTGTCCGCTCGACTGGTCGCGGTTGCCGTCACGGTTTGCTGAGCGACGATGCTGGACGGCGCCGTGTAGAGGCCTGAGGTGTTGATGGTCCCGGCATCCGCAGGACTGATGGTCCAGGTCACCGCGACGGTGGAGCTGCAAGCTCCCGAACCCGATACCGCGAACTGCTGGAACTGCGAGGCGTAGAGGGTGACGGTAGACGGGATGGCCCCTACCGCGTTCTCGGGATACAAGGTGTAGAACGCAGCCGGCGCGCTTTGATTGATGTATTCGGTCGCGATCCAATCAGGGGATCGGATCACGTTTGAAATTCTGAACTCGTCTTCGGAGCCATTCGGCGATCCAGACGAACCCCATCCATAAGCCGCAGCATGCCCAACAAAGTTGGCGAAGCCTAAGTAGGCAGTTTGAGCAGAATCGTCACCGGACCAATTACCCTCTCCCGTACCGGCAATACTTGGCGTCCCGTCGATGTAGATCGCTCCTTGGAATTTGCTCGGACTCCCTGATAATGTAGCGACCACATAAGACCATGTACCATTACCGATCGTTCCCGGGCTGGTAAGCACGAAATCCTGATCTTGCTGACTGACCTCAAAATCAAAATTGTTGTTGGCATTCAGGTCAAGCTCCCATCCCGCGCTGTCATGGGCGTTATTTTTGCCCATGATCACGCCGCCAACGCCAGATGCTGTATTGACCCAGGCAGAGAAGGTCGCATTGCCTTGTGCCAGATTCGCTAGGTTGGACGGCGTCCCGATGGTGGCATACGTGTTGCCGTTGGTATGCATTCCGCCGTCGATCTTGCCGGTAGTGGAGGTCGCTCCATTGTTTGTGGCGTTGTTTCCATTACTGGTGCTGTCAACAAGAGATAGTTGACCGCCATTGTTGGCAACGTGCCAGACCCCTAAGTAATTGCTGTCCCACACACCGGCCGGGTTCTGCTGCGACGCAGTAATACTGGCGTTTCCGTAAAAGACGTAGAGGACCGTATCCGTGGTGTGCGAAAGGGTTGGGATGCGAATCCATGCGATGACCTGGCCTGTGACCGGGTTGTATTCCTCCAACTCATGGTTCAGCTTGGTGAGACCGTTCGGATCGGTGCTGAAGAAAATATCGTTGCCGTTGAAGTTGGTAACGTGGCCGCCATTGGCTGTCGTGGCAAAGGCGGGGTCGGTGGTATTGAAGAGGAACGGGAAGTTGACCTGATCGGTGTTCGGGACCCTCGTGTGGTCGATGGTGATCGCGCGTTGAAAGCTGTATCCGCTTGACCCGCATTGCGGCGGTGAGAGTACGGGTGGATGAAGCGTGATTGTGGCTGAGGCCGACTTGGTTGTGTCTAATTGGCTGGTCGCCGTGATCGTCACCGTTTGCTGGGTAGCGATGCTCGACGGTGCCACATATAAACCTGACACGCTAATCGTGCCTACCCCTGCTGGACTGATCGTCCAGGTCACGGCGGTGTTGATGGCATTGATTACGTTTGCGGTAAACTGCTGCTGCTGACTTCCGTCACTAAGCGTTGCACTGGCCGGAGTCACGCTCACAGCTACGGGCGGCATCAGCGTCACCGTCGCCGAGGCCGACTGGGTCGAGTCCACCGGGCTGGTCGCCGTGATGGTTACCGTCTGCTGTGTGCTAATGGCTGAGGGAGCAGTGTAGAGTCCGCTAGAGGTGAGTGTGCCGATTCCAGTTGGGCTTTGTGACCAAGTCAAGGAGGCCGAACAAATTCCCAATTGAGCCACTGTAAATTGTTGGCTTTTTCCGGCGTAGAGAACCGCGGAGAATGGATTGATGGATCTATACTCGCTTGAGACCGCATAGAAACCCGCTGGAGAATATTGATTATTGAACTCCGTAGCGATCCAATCGGGAGATCGAACGACGTTTGAAATCCTGAACTCGTCAGTCGATCCATCCAGCGGTCCACAGAAATCATACGTGCACGCTGCATTGCCTAAGTACGCGGTTTCGGAGGAATCATCAGAGGTCTGCCCGTCCACTCCCGTTTCGGATGCACTCGGTGAACCATTGATATAGATGGTAGCTTGACCGTTCTGCGATGCAGTTTGATCTAACGTCACTGTCACATAGAACCATGCGCCATTACTCGTCGGTCGCAAACTGGAAAGGTTGTAGCCGCCGACCGTAAAAAAAACGGAGTTGTCGTAACCCAGGCCCAGGGACCATCCAGCATTGCCATCGGTGCCATTCTTCCCCAATATCGCGTCACCGCCGGTCGCGCTGTTGACCCAGGCGGAAACGGTTAATTGGCCTTGTGCCAGGTTTGCCAAACTGGCAGGGGTCCCTATGGTTGCATACGTGCTGCCGTTGGTATGCATTCCGCCGTCGATCTGGCCGGCGGTGGAGGTTGCTCCATTATTAGTGGCGTTGTTGCCGTTGCTGGTGCTGTCTACAAGAGATAGTTGACCGCCATTGTTGGCGACGTGCCAGACGCCCATGTAGTTGCTGTCCCACACGCCGGTTGGGTTCTGCTGCGAGGTTGTGATGCTGGCGTTTCCGTAGAACACATACAGGACGGTGTCCACCGTATGTGAGAGCGTGGGGATACGCACCCACGCGATAACCTGACCAGTCGCCGGGTTATATTCTTCCAGCTCATGATCCAGTTTGGTGAGGCCATTGGGATCGGTGCTGAAGATAATGTCATTGCCGGTGGAACTGGTAACGTGGCCGCCATTGGCTGTCGTGGCAAAGGCAGGATCAGTAGTATTGAAGAGGAACGGGAAGTTCGTCTGATCGGTATTTGGAACCTTCGTGTGGTCGATGGTGATTGCGCGTTGGTAGCTGTATCCACTCGATACGCACTGCGCCGGCTTCACCGTGACGCTCTGCGTGACCTGGGCGGCGGCGGCGTAGTTGGTGTTGCCCGCCTGGTTGGCGGCCACCACAACCGTGCCCGCGCCGGTGATGGTCAGCGTGCTGTTCGAGATCGTTCCCGGACCGGAGAGGACCCTAAAAGTTACCGGCAGACCCGAGCTGGCCGTTGCCGTCAGCGCAATCGGCGCAACCCCATAGGTCACCGGCGATGCGGGCGCGGGGAAATTGATGGTCTGCGCCGCCTGGTTCACCGTCAGAGTAACGGTTGCCGAGGCGGTGTTGTACAGAGTCGTGTTCGTCGGGGTGAAGGTGACCGAGAGCGTCTGCGATCCAGCGGATAGAACCGTACCAGCGGCTGGCGTGTAAGCAAAAGTTCCCGCCACGGTCGAGGTTGCATCGAGCTGCGTCGCACTCAGCGCCGTACCGTAAGTGATGGCCGCAGGAGTCGCCCAACTGATCGTCGGTGTAGCCTTGCTCACCGTCAGAGTAACGGTTGCCGAGGCGGTGTTGTACAGAGTCGTGTTCGTCGGGGTGAAGGTGACCGAGAGCGTCTGCGATCCAGCGGATAGAACCGTACCAGCGGCTGGCGTGTAGGC
>Ga0224555_1003197_pt1 | contig 17288 bp, 13 predicted proteins | sample 714S23034metaG_FD_180687 | JGI IMG/M metagenome (GOLD analysis project Ga0224555, IMG submission 180687) | Peat soil microbial communities from Stordalen Mire, Sweden - 717 S2 30-34 | ecosystem: Environmental > Terrestrial > Soil > Wetlands > Peat | place: Sweden: Norrbotten County, Stordalen...
ATGTATAAAATCATTGGAGCAGACGGCCGGCAATACGGCCCTGTCGGCGCGGACCAGATGCGGAGCTGGCTCGCGGAGGGCCGGATCAATGCCCAAACGCCCGTCCAACCCGGCGGCACCCAGGAGTGGAAACCGCTGGGTTCATTTCCTGAATTCACCGCGGACTCCAAGGCAGGGCCGCCGCCCGGACCCCAGGTGCCGCCGACGATCGGCGCCTTGTCCTCCACCATGGCTGCTCGGGCGTCGAACAAAATTCCGGCGGGGTCTGCGGAATCCTGCTCGGGGGACTTGGCATTCACAAATTCATCCTGGGATATAACACGGCTGGAGTGATCACACTCCTGGTGACAATCGTTGGAGGGGTGCTCACCTGCGGTGTGGCGGCGGGCGTGATGCACCTCATCGGCCTGATCGAGGGCATCATTTACCTGTGCAAATCCGACGAGGAATTCGTGCGGATTTACGTGGACGGCCGCAAGGAATGGTTCTGACCAGGCTGAGGCGCGGCGAAAATTTTCTCGTGACCCGGGTCTGAAGCTGTGCAAACTTGAAGCATGCCCAAACTTAGCAGCGCGCAAACGAAAGCCAGCCTGATCTCCGTGCCGGAATGGAAGAAGCAGGCCAAAACCATCACCCGGACCTATCAGTTCAAGGATTTCCCCGCGGCCATCCGCTTTGTAAATGCCGTCGCCCGCCTGGCCGAAAAGGCGTGGCACCATCCGGATATTGACATTCGCTGGAACAAGGTGACGCTCACGCTCACCACGCATGACGCGGGCGGATTGACGGAAAAAGACTTCGACATGGCCCAGCGATTCGACCGGCTTTGAACGCCAGGCGGCCCTGCCCCCGCGTCGATGGACCCTCCGGTTTCAATCCCAACCCGCCGGGCAATCCGTCTTGACCAATCGGCGATGATTTAATTCTAATACGCCCGATGCATTATGCCATCCATTGACGCTCCCGAGGCCCAGTCACTCTTCAAACGCCATTTCGGCCGCACACCCACCCACGTCAGCCGCGCGCCCGGCCGGCTCGAGCTGCTGGGAAACCACACCGATTACAACGACGGCCTGGTCATGTCGCTCGCGGTGGATCGATATATCGGGTTCGCCTCGTCCCCGCGCACGGATGGCAGGATCGAACTCGTCTCCTCGGCCTTTGCCGAAGGCGAAGTTTTCCTCCTGGACGAAATCAAGAGCAACCCCTCCGCTCGCTGGGCCGATTATGTCAAGGGCGTGCTTCTGCAATTGCGCAAACGGGGCGTGAACTTCAGCGGATTCAGCGCCGCCATCCACGGAACGATCCCCATGGGTGCCGGCATGAGCAGCTCGGCGGCCCTCGAAGTGGCCACTGCCCTGAGTGTCCGGCGGCTTTATCCGTTCAGTCTCGGCGCAACCGGCGCCGCCGCCACTCCCCCCGCCCGCGACAGCCGCGGCGAGCTGCCGCCGCTGGCCCCCGAGGAACGGCTCGAAATCGCCAAGGTGTGCCGCGCCGCGGAAAACGAATTCGTCGGCGTCAAATGCGGCATCCTCGACCAGATTTCCTCGCTCTACGGCAAAGCCTGGAGCGTCATCGACATCGACTGCCAATCGCTCAAGGTCGAACACGCGCCCATGCCCGGCGAGGCGATCATCGTCTGTAACTCGGGCGTCAAACATGCGCTGGTCGGCGGCGAATACAACGAACTGCGCGAGAATTGCGAATCGGCGGCAAAGAAGCTTGGAGTCCGCGCGCTCCGGTCGGTCGATCTGAAGCAGGTTGAAGCCGGCAAATCACGGTTGACCCGGCGTGAATACGAATGCGCCCGCCATGTGACCGGCGAAATCGCCCGCGTCGTTGCCGGCGCGCGGGCCCTGCGCGAAGACGATCACAGGCAGTTCGGCCAATACATGTTCCAAAGCCACGAAAGCTCGCGTGACTTCCTGAAAAACAGCACGCGCGAGCTGGACATTCTCGTGGAATTGGCCCGCGAACATCCAGGGTGCCTCGGCGCCCGCCTGACCGGCGGGGGTTTTGGCGGCGCGACCATCAACCTGGTCTCCTACCACCAGGCGGAGAGCTTCATGCACCACATGTCCCGCAAATACGAGGAGCGGACCGGAGTGAAACTCACCCCCATCGTCTGCCAGATCGTGGACGGCGCGGACTAGGTCGATCCAATTCCCGATGGGTTCCGCCCTATTACACCTTCACCCACTTGCCTGATTTTGCGGACTCTTCCACGGCCTCGAGCACGCACTGGTTCTTCAACCCGTCCTCAAAGTTCGGCCGGACCGCTTTCCCCTCCACACACGCGTTGACGAAATCGGCGATGGTGTGAACGAACGTGTGTTCATAGCCGATGATATGGCCGGGCGGCCACCAGTGGCCGACGTACGGGTGGACACCCCCCTGTTGTGTCACGAGGATGTCGCGGAAGCCCTGGCGGTCCGTCGCGCTTCCGGTCTCGAAGAACTTCAGACGGTTCATGTCTTCAAAATCGAAATACAGCGAACCCTTGCTGCCATTGATTTCGATCTCGATCCGGTTTTTCCGGCCGGGCGCAAGCCGTGTCGCCTCCAGGTTCGCCAGCGCCCCGTTCTCAAACCGGCCCAGGAACATCGACACATCATCGACCGTGACTTTGCCCATCTTTCGCGGGGTTTTGCCCGGAAGGGAGAGGGCTTTACCGCCGGCGTCTGCCAGCGGACGTTCGTGGATGAAGGTGTGCAGCAGGCCGCAGACTTCCTTGAATTCCCCCACCAGGTATCGCGCCAGATCCAGAATATGTGCGTTGATGTCTCCGTGCGCGCCGCTGCCGCTGCGGTTCTTTTGCAGACGCCATACCAGCGGGAATTCCGGATCCACGATCCAGTCCTGCGCGTAACGGGCCCGATAGTGGTAGATCTGCCCCAGCGCGCCCTCGCTGATGAGCTTCCTCGCCAACACAATCGCCGGGATGCGGCGGTAATTGTGGCAGATCATGTGCACGACTTTGGCTTTTTGGGCGGCGGCAAGCATCGCCTGGGCCTCCTTCACATTCAGCGCCATCGGTTTTTCGCAGAGCACATGCTTGCCGTTCTGCACGGCCGCAATCGCAATCTCCGCATGACTGTCGTTGGGGGTGGTGATGTCCACGATGTCGATGAGCGGCGATTCCACCAACTCCCGCCAGTCGGTACAGGCCCGCTGCCATCCCAGTTGCGCGCGCGCCGACTGCAACGCGGTGGGGTTGCGCCCGCAGATGGTGTGCATCTCGATGTGCCCCTTCAACGGGAAGAATCGGGGAGCCTGACGCCAGGCGTTGGAGTGGGCCTTTCCCATGAAGCGATAACCCACCATTCCAACGCGCAATGTTTTTGCCATAAAAAGTTGGGATTGAATTAGCGTCCATGAACTTTATAGTGACCATCGTTTTTCAAGTCAATGAATGACTTGCGAACCACCCTGTTGGACCCGGTCCGTGCACCGAAAAAGCCGGGCATCAGACGTGGCGCCCTGGAAGATAAGTTGTTCTCCGAAAATTGCTTATGCCAATTACTGCTGCTGAAATTGCCCAATTGTTGCAAGGTGAGCTCGTCGGCGACGGCTCCGTCCTGTTGAACGACTTCGCGCCCGCCGACCGCGCCCAGTCCGGCGACCTGACGTTCGCGGAGAACGCCGACTATTTCGCGCGCGCGGAACAAAGCATGGCGTCGGCCATCATCGTTGACGGAACCTTTGCCTCGCGCAAAGTATTGATTCGTGTTGCGAACGCGCGGATCGCCTTCGCCAAGGTGATGGCGGTGTTTTTTCCCGAACCCGTTTTCCCCGCAGGCATTCATCCCACGGCCGTTCTCGCCTCCTCCGCCCGGGTGGATCCCTCGGCCCACGTCGGACCGTACTGTGTCATCGGCGAGAAAGTCGAGATCGGCCCGAAGTCGGTGCTGCAGAGCGGCGATCATGTCGGAGCAAACTGCCGCCTCGGCGAGGAGGTCAAACTGTTCCCCGGCGTCACACTCTATCCACGCACGGAAATCGGCAACCGCGTCCACATCCACTCCGGCACGGTCGTCGGCTCGGACGGGTTCGGCTACGTCCAGGACGACGGAATCCACCGCAAAGTGCCCCAGATCGGGAACGTCATCATCCAGGATGACGTCGAGATCGGCGCCAACGTGACCATCGATCGCGGGGCGCTCGGGCCCACCCTCATCGGCAAAGGCTCGAAGATCGACAACCTCGTTCAAATCGCTCACAATGTGGTGCTGGGGGATCATTGCCTCGTCATCTCCCAGGCCGGCATCGCCGGAAGCACCCAACTCGGCAACCACGTCTGCCTCGCTGGCCAGGTCGGCCTCGCAGGTCATTTGACCATCGGCGATCGCGCATCCGTCGCGGCGCAGTCCGGCGTCATGCACAATATTCCGGCCGGCGAAAAATGGTTCGGATACCCGGCGCAACCGGACGGACAGGCGAAACGCCAGATGATCGCCTTGCACCACCTGCCCGAACTGCTCCGCAGGGTCGCCGCGCTCGAGAAGAAAATCGGCGGGAAGAAGCGCAAATAATTCGTGGAAGGCGGCCCGTCGGGAATGGACAGGGCACCGATGAAGATGGGAGATCTGCGACCCAGACCCCGACGGGCATTTTTTGCCGCCCCGCCCTGCCCCGCCCCCACTCCTGCACGAACAAAATTCTTGCGGTTTCTCATTGACCCAAATGGCCTGTCTGTGTCGAGATGATAGGCCGCGTGGTTTGGTTGGTCGCGTTTAATCAGAATGCCAAAAGCTCTAATCAGAAACGGCAACGGCTCGCGCTCCGCCGGCACGACAAAATACGACGCGCACCATAAAGTCCTTTCGCAGACCTATGGCGCGTTCGCGGATCTGCGTCGGGAACTGTCCGACTCCAAAGCGACGGTGGCCGAACGCGAGGACATCCTGAAGAATTTTTCGGTCTGCGCGGATTCCCAGCGGGCGTGGCTGTTGCTCGAAGATTATTTCGAGCGGCTCTCGCTTTCCCGCAAGGACTTCCCCGCGACGGACTGGTGGCCGCGGTTGCTGGCCGCGCGGGGCGGCGCGCGCCTGGAGGAGCTCGCCTTCCTTTTCCTTCGCGCGCACCGGTCGCCCCCCACCGAACTGGCGGCACACGCCAATCCCCGCAGGTTCGCGGAAGTGGAGGAGGCCGAGCAGGAACAAAAGCTGGTGCGGGAACTTGAAAACTGGCTCTTTCCCCCGAAGCCGGTCCACCTCGATTCGCCCCGCGCCTCCTTGCGCGTCCTCTGCCGGCCGGAACCGGATGCCGAACAGCCCGCCCGCTGCGGGCTCGTGGTCCAGTTCCATTTGATGCGCCCGCGCACCGGCGAAAAAATGCGCTCGCTTCAGGAGATCATCGAGTTGACCACGCGGGCGGCCCACGAACAGGAACTGTTTCGCCCGGGTGACTGGGAATTCATTCAATGGCTGGCCGCGACCTATCCGGATCGCCAAGAGGATGCTCCCGGATCCGGGGAAATGCGGCTGACGCCGGTCGAATTGTTTCAGTGGCTGGCGCGCTGGGGGCACACCTCGCGCCTCGAATCGATGGATGGAAAACTTCTTCAATTCCACGGACTCGTCGCGGAGCTGATTCCGCACCTCGTCAATGGCGACCACGAACTTTCCTTCACCCACCGGCTGACGTTGCCCGACGGCGAGAGCCGCGCGTTGCCGGAAGTCCGGTTCTTCGCCACCCAGCCCCCGCTGGCCCTCGCCGGGAATAGCTTCTACCTGCTCCGAAACGCCCCCCCCGCGTCTGTGCTCGAGCTGTGGACGGACAGGCCGGTCGTCCCGGTGCGAAAACTGAGCCACCGGCTGCTGACCCATCTGCGCCGGACCCAGGCCAGCCAGGGCGTGGACTGGGAAGGACTTTGCGTCACCCACCCCGCCGCCCCGGAGTTCGTCTTCGAACTGCTCGATGACACCGTCCGGCTTCGCCTCCTCGCCCGGAGCCAGCGCGACCAAAGCGTGTGGTTCTGGAACGGCCACGAATGGCAATTGAATGCCCCTCGCAAGCCGGCAGCCGGCAAACCGGAGATTCTCGACGACCCGCGCCTCGAGCCGGCAACCCTGTGGTTGCGGCAACTGGATTGGTTCACGCTCGAACCGGGCTTGTGGGTCGGCGACGCCAATGAAAGCTTTCTGGGCACGCTTGCCCGGGCGTGGCCCAATCGCCCGGCCGGGGCCGAATACCTCGGCAACCCCGCGTTCCACCGCCTCTTCCTGGCGCCGCGTCAACTGAAACCCCGGCTCGTCGTCAAAGGCAGCGGCATCGATTGGCTGGCCGTTTCCACCGAATGGGAACAGGAAGGACTCAAGCTCACCCCCGCGGACTTGCAGCGCCTGGCCTCCGCCACCAGCCGCTTCGTCAAACTGCCGGATTCGGGCTGGGTCGAACTGGATGCACTCGCCGTGCAGTCGGTGCACGAGGCCATGGCGGATCTGGGCGTTGACGGCCTGGTGCCGGTGCCCCAGCGCATCGGCCTCGAGCAGGCCGCCCACCTCGATGACGACGGACTCAAACGCTTCGGCGATTCGTCCCAGGCCCGGGCGCTCCGCGAGAGGCTCAAGGATTTCAAAGGGATTCCGGCGACGCCATTGCCCGCGAACGTTCAGGCCGAACTGAGGCCTTACCAGAAGGACGGATTCGATTTTCTGTGTCACCTCACACACATCCGGCTCGGCGGAATCCTCGCGGACGACATGGGCCTGGGCAAGACGCTGCAGACGCTGGCCTGGCTCGCATGGCTCAGGGAACAGAACCGGAAAAATCAAAAGCCATCGCTCGTCATCTGCCCGGCTTCCGTGCTGCACAACTGGCGCCGCGAAGCCAACCGGTTCACCCCGCACCTGAAAGTGCTCGTACTCGAAAGCGGCGAGGCGCGTCACAACCTGCGCAAACAGATTCCGCAGCACGACCTGATCGTGACAAACTACGCGCTGCTCCGCCGCGACCTGGAGGAATTCCAGAAGTTTTCATTCCGCGCGGTGATCCTCGACGAAGCGCAGTTCATCAAGAATCCCGGCGCGCAGGTGACCCAGTCCGTCAAGCAATTGAAATCCGAATACCGCCTCGCCCTGACGGGCACGCCGCTCGAAAACCGCCTCCTCGATCTCTGGAGCATCGTGGACTTCGTGCAGCCCGGCTACCTCGGCAACCAGGAGTATTTCCTCGAGACCTACGAACCGCGCGGCGTCGAAAACGCGGAGATGGAACAGCGCATCGCGCGCCGCCGCCTTTCCGCCAAGCTGCGCCCCCTGCTCCTGCGCCGGCTCAAAAAGCACGTCGCCAAAGACCTCCCCGACCGCATCGAACAACGCCGGGACTGCCAGTTGGCCGACGAGCAGCGCAAACTGTACCTCGCGGAATTGCGGCGCAGCCGCGACCAGGTCATGCAGGTCGTCGCCGAAAAGGGCATCAACAAAAGCAAAATCCACGTGCTCGCCGCCCTCACGCGCCTGCGCCAGATTTGCTGCCATCCCAGACTCGTCGGCAACGATTCGCTCTCGGGCAAGACCGAGACCCTGTTCGAGCTGCTGGACTCGCTGCTGGCGGAGGGGCAAAAAGTCCTCCTCTTCAGCCAGTTCGTGCAGATGCTCGAACTGCTCGAAAAGGAATGCCGCGAACGCCAGATCCCCACTCACATTCTGACCGGCCAGACCAAGGACCGGCAACAGGTGGTCAGCGCCTTCCAAGACGACCCGAACGCCGGCGTGTTCCTGCTCAGCCTCCGCGCCGCCGGCACCGGGCTCAACCTCACGACCGCCAGCTATGTCGTGCTCTACGACCCGTGGTGGAACCCCGCAGTCGAGGCGCAGGCGATCGACCGCTCGCATCGCATCGGCCAGACCCAAACCGTCAATGCCTACCGCCTGATCTCGCCCGGAACCGTCGAAGAAAAAATCTGGGAACTGCAGCAGAGCAAGGCTCAGACGATCGCCGACGTCCTCGGCGAAGAAGGCTTCGCCCGCAGCCTCTCGAAAGCGGACCTGGAATACCTGTTCGCCGAAGATTAAACTCACCCCGCATGCTCTGCGGGCGCCGGCTCCATTACTGCTGCGAATCGGAGTCCGCGAGTGCTGATGCGCAATTCGGAAATCCCAAATCGCCCCATCACCGCCTCGTAAATGGCCGCACCCGCCAGGATCACATCGGCCCGATTGCCGGGCAGCCCCGGAATTTCCCGCCGCCGCGTCAGGGGCAGGCTCCAAAGCCGCTCCACGTGCCAGCGCACCCGCTCCAGACTCAATCGCGTCCTCTCGATGCGCCCACGGTCGAAGTCGTCCCATTGCCCTTCCATCCGCGCCAGAATGCTCGTCGTTCCTCCGGTGCCGACGAATTGCAAGGCACCCTTCCCTGAACAGGCCGTTGTCTCTCGTTGCATCGCCGGCTCCAGCTTCGGCTGAACTTGCAGCGAAAGAAAATCCCCCAGCCACCGGCGGCAGGCGGTGAGTTCCGCCGGTTTGGGTGGATCACTGTGCGGCATCCGCTCCATGAGCCGCACGGTGCCCAGCGGAAAACTCGCCTGAAAATGCTTGTGCCCGCCCTGTCCCAGAATGAATTCCGTGCTGCCACCCCCGACATCCAGCAGCAACAGCGGTTGGGTTGCAAGCTCCGGGTCCGTGGTGACGCCTCGGAACACCCACTCCGCCTCCTGGTCGCCGGAAATGATCTCCACCTTGAGCCCCGAATCGCGTTCGATGGCGGAGACCAGTTCCCCCGGATTCATGGCATCCCGTGCCGCACTGGTGGCGATCACCCGGATGGACCCGGCCTTGTTCTCACGGGCGGTTTTGGCAAAAGCAGCGACGGCTTCGGCGGTCCTGGCGACGGGCTCAGGCTGCAGTCGGCGGGTTTCGTAAAAGCCGCTCCCCAGGCGGGTTTGCCGGCTGCCCTCCCAGACTGGACGCACGTCGCGCCCAGCCACGTCGGCCACCAACAACTTGACCGAGTTGGTGCCCACGTCGATCACCGCGCGCCGGATGGGGTCCATGGAGTGATTAGAACAGCCGGCCTTCCCCCGCCAAGCACAAAAGTGAACCGCAACCTGATTGTTGCGATAAAGAAACAAAGCGGGCAATTTCCTTGTGGCGAAAAATCCGCTTTGGGTTCAATGTAACCCCCCGATTCCGCCATTCGCGAAAACCGGATTTGCACGAATGAAACTCTATATCCTCCGGCACGGCGATGCCGTCGAACACGGCGGCCCGCGCTACAAAGAGAACGACCGGCCGCTGACGCCCAAGGGCATCCAGCGAACGAAACTCCTGGCGCACGCGCTGCGCCAGATGGAGATTTCATTTGACGCCGTGTTTTCCAGCCCGCTGACCCGGGCGCGGGAAACCGCCGAGATTGTCGCCCGCGAGCTGCAACTGGAGAAAAAGCTGGAATGGACCGACGCGTTGCTTCCGTCGGGCGGCATGGACACGCTGGTCGGGCAGATCAACGCGACGCACCCCGTCCCGCAAAGCGTGTTGCTCGTCGGGCACGAGCCCTACCTGAGCGGCTTTGTCTCGCTCCTCTGCACCGGCGGTCCCGGCCTCCCGATCGTATTCAAGAAAGGGGCCTTGTGCCGGCTGCAGGTGGACGTGTTGAGCTGCGCCAAATGCGCCATGCTCGAATGGCTGCTCCAACCGCGCCTGCTCGAATTCAAATCCCCGAAACGCAAAACGGAAAAGTGATTACCTCGTCACACCCCTGTTTTTCATCACCCCCGTCCACGGGAAACAGAAGCCGGTACGAGACACACCCGCGACACTCGCGGTCCGTATGGCTCATCCGCCGTTTCTTTGCAGGTTGGGGTGTTTGTAGTGCTCGTCGCACGTCAGGACGAAGCGGCCGTGAATTCCATCCGGCAACAGGAATGGCTGCAGGAGGGATGCCGGAAACCGGACGGTTTCTCCACTGGCACTCCGCGCGATCACCTGCGTCGCCACGCCGCGGTAATAATCCAGATATTCCGCCGGCGAAATGTGGAGATCGAACTCGTATCGATGCATGGCGTCGCTCCCGATCCTGCCCAGCAAACCCCGCGCCCGCCCCCTTTGTCAATTTCAGAACAGGCAAGGCAGGAATCCTGGCAGGACCAATTCATGATGGGGCGGGGCCTCGTTCCCACTGAGGTTGCAGGAACTCAAGGGATCGCGGGGACGAGGACCCGCCCCGATATCGCCACCTTCATGAATTAGTCCCGGGAATCCTGGGCACATCCTGGCACTGCCCTCGATTTCGAACAGGAGCGCGGCGTTTACGCTTCATCATTCAAAGCCCACAGGTCGATCGTTTCGTCTCTGCCCGTTCTGACCTTGAAGCGGCCTGAAGGCCGCGCGCCGGGGATCAGTTCAGCTTCGCCAATTCGGCCTCGAAGAGCTCGCAGGTCTTGGCCTATAAGGATCGGCCAGTTGCAGTTCGCCTTTGTCGAGTTTGGCCAGTAGCGCCTTCTGCACGAGGTAATCCTTGTTCACCACACCGGCTTTGCGGCACGCACTGAGACTGCAAGCCCGTTCTGTTTGTTTCCGGATTCCAGTTGAAGTAATCTCCGGCCGTGGAGCGAACACAAAAGGATGATATTCCGAAAGAAGGTCGAAGACTGGATGCAGCGCCGTCACATGGCCGTCGCGATGGCGACCCTTTTAGAGCTGGAGGAGATGCCGTTTGGCAGATGGACATCCCAACTGCGCTCGCTCTCGTCCACCCGCAAAACCACGCTGGCGTTGCCGGGAGGGTGGTCAAAGGGTTCTTCCACGAGGAGAAAATCCGGTCCCATCTGGAGCACGGGAATCGAACCGCCGTTGACCAGCAACCGCATTTTCACCCGGGCGGAGTGTCCGCCCTGACTTGATATCAACCGAGCACTCATGGAACAGATTTTAATCCAGAACGCTCAGTTTTATGCCTCGAGGCATCAGCTTCGTCTCGCCGAGCGGCTGGGCTTCGGGGTTCACGGTATCATCTTCGTGGCGGAAGACAACTCCCATGTCGGCAAAACCGCCGTCAAGGCGCATCGTTCCGTCGAACCCTATCTGCGGGAGCGTGGCGTTTATGAACGATTGAGAAGCGCGCGAGTCAGCGAGATCATCGGGTTCAACGTTCCCCAACTGATCCGCTTCGACGACGGGTTGTGTGTCATCGAGATGAGCATCGTGGGGCGCCCGTTCGTGTTGGATTTCGCAGGGGCCTATCTTGACATTTTGCCGGAGTTTTCGGAGGAAACGTGGGCTGAGTGGGAAGCCGAGAAGCGGGAGCAGTTCGAACGCCGCTGGCCGAAAGTGCAGGAGGTGCTCGGAGTGTTGAAGGAGCTGGGCGTCCACATGGTGGACGTGTCGCCGAGCAACGTTGCGTTCCCCGACTGAACGGGTACCTGGGCTTGAAAGGGTCAATTCAGCTTCGCCACTTCCGCGTCGAACAACTCGCGGGTCCTGGCCTGCAGATCGCCAAGCTGGAGTTCGCCCTTGTCGAGTTTCGCCAGGAGTGCCTTCTGCGCCAGATAATCCTTGTTCACCACGCCCGCCTTGCTCTGCAGCATGCGCCACGCTTTGCGGCGCTCGACGGCAAAGAGCACCATCTGGCGAGACACGGCGAAGAACTTCATCTTCCCGTTGATCTCGGCCTTGATATAGACGCCGAAATTCGGCACGCAACTCCGGTGGTTCGGGTTGAAGACGCGCCGATAGATGACGTCGTCCTGCGTGACGAACACCAGCATGTCGTCGAGATGGATCATCTCGCGCGCCTCCTCCTCCTTGATCGCCTTCACGTGCTTGCGGAACCGGCCCTCGGTCAGCGCCCAGTGCGCCACGGTGTAGTTGTACTCGTCGCCCGTGGATTTGTACTTCGTCCGCCACCAGTCGCGGTTGGGCGTCGGGTTGCCCTTGAGGTCGAATGCCTCCTGCGACGTCTCGCCGTTGCGCGGGTTGAAAACGAATTCCGGCATCCCGCGCGCATCGCGAACCATTTTGGCCTGGTCGGCGGACATGTTGTCCGACACGCCGTGTTCCGGCTGGCAGGTCGTGTACGCCTGGAAGAAGGCCGTGCCGCGATATTCCAGCCCGTCGAGCATCGCCTTGTACAGCTTTGCGGCGTTGGCCATGGACACCTGCGCCACGAACGGCGAACCGTGCCCGCTCGTGAAGGCCTCGGCGACGTTCTTCTTTTCGATCAGTTTGCCCTGCGACACCGTGCCGAACTGGTTCATGTCGTAGCCGCCCAGCATCGTCGAGGAATCCGAGTTCTGCCCGCCTGTGTTCGAGTAAACCTGCGTGTCGAGCATGAGCATCTTCACGTTCGGCCGGTTCTGCAGAATGACCTTCGAGACGTTCTGGAACCCGATGTCGCCCAGCGCGCCGTCGCCGCCGACGACCCAAACCTTCGGCAATTCGCGGATCTCCTGGTCCGTCATCAGCGCGTCGTCCATGCGCGCGAGCGCGAACAGGTCGGCTTCGGACAAAACGCCGTCTTCGCGCTCGAGCAACGCGTCCGCGAGGCGCTCCGGAACGACCGAGCGCCGCGCGTGATTCAGGATGAGTGACTCGCCCAGGAGCCAACTGATCGTCGCACCGTCCTGGAAGAGGGAGTTCATCCACGGATAGGGGTGCGGGTTGGACGGCGGGGTCGAGCCATAGACGGTGTTGCACCCGGTACTGGCGCCCATGAACATCACGCTCATTCCATTGGCGTGACGGCCGTCGATCGCCTGCAGGTCCCGATGGTTGAACGCGTCCTGCCGCATCACGGCGGCGATGGCCTGGACGATCTGCTCGTCGGAAATTTTTCCGTGTCCGGCTTCATGCGCCGCGATGCGCGCGCCCGTGTCGGAGTCACTCTCGCCACCAAGGCCCAGGATGATGTGGGCGACCGCGCGCCGGAAACGCTGGTATCCCGCCTCGTCGCGCGCCCGGAGCGCCTGGAGCTTCGCCAGGCCCGCGTTCTCCAGATGCGTGGCCTTGGCCCGCAGGCGATCCGCCTTCTTGTGATACAACGGACGCATGTAGGCTTCGGTGACGGAAGCCGCCGCGTGCAGAATGCTCTTCTCGCCGCACCCGGCGCAGGCGCCGTCGCCGGACACCAGCGCCTCGTAATTGCGCCGCACCATCAAATGATTGCGCAATGCGGCCTCGCGCGAGTTCGCCGCGTCCTGGTCGTTGTAAAGCCCGAGGAATTTCTGCGGCGTATCGGGCAGCAGCCGCGAGAAAATCTGGGCCGTGGTCAGGTCCGCGTTGAGTTCCTCCGTCTCGGTGGCCATTCGCAGCGCGTCGTGATCGCCGCAAACCTGCACGCATTCGCCGCAGCCCTTGCAGAGATCGGAGACGAAAATGGAAAACAGACCGCCGGCCCCCGGGGTCTTCTGCTCGAGCGACCGGAACACGGCGGGCACATTCGAATAGGCCAGCGGCAGTTTGCCGATGATCCCGGTGAACTCCGCCTTGGCCTTGGCGCCGAGGTTCGCCAGCGCGTTGACTTCGTCGCGAATGATGTCCTGGAACGGCAGTGTCTCGCGCTTCTTGATCGCGCCGTTCATCTTCGCCCGGGCGCGTTCCTCGATGCCTTTGAGTTCGCCCATGAGCTTGTGCCGTTCGGCCGTGTCGGTGACGTAATAATTGGCCGCGGTTTTCAGGACGGTGCCGACGTCCTGGGCCATGTTCGGCAGCGCGGTGTCCGGGCAGGCGGTGATGCATTCCATGCACTGCGTGCAATTTTCGGCAATGTAAACCGGCGTTTCGCGGCGGGCCACGTACTTGGATTGCGTGGCGCCGGTGCCGGAGCCAATGACGCCCAGCGAGGCCAGCGCGCCGGAAGGCTGGTGATAGCCCAAGCCGTTGCGGTACTCGGAATCAAATTTCGCGAGCGTTTGAAACGCGTACCGCGGTGTTTGCTGCGCCGGCGCCGGGATTCCCCCGCCGCAGGCCGAACCGCAGCCTGCCGTCGGAATGAGCGGGGTGTCGCCCACCGGCTTCACCGGGAGATTGCGCATGCTGGAACGGTCCGGGTCGCCCAAGACGCCGCATTGGATTTCCTGGACGCGTGAGAAGCCCTGCTCCATGACCAGCATGTTCGACACCACCACGTCCTCGCCGAACCGTCCAAATTTCTTCTGGTATTGCTTCCTGACGATATCCAGGAACGTTTCGTCCGAGATGCCATTTTGCTTCAGGAAGGGCGAGACGCGGAAGAACGCGCCGAGAAATGAATTGCCCTGCATGCGCAACTGCAGGTCGCCGCGCGAGGTCGCCTTCCTGGCGATCTCGAACCCGGGCAGGATGTACACCCGGATGTTGTTTTCCAGGACGAAATTCCGGTGCTGGGCCGGGATGCGCTGCCAGGCCACCTCGGGCGTGTCGCTCGATTCCCAGACCAGGCTGCCGCCCTTCTTCAGGCCCTCGAGAGGATTGGTGTGCGTGAACGCCTTCGGATCGCAGCACAGCACCACGTCCACATGGTTCAACTCGCAGTTGACCTTGATCTGCTCGGGCGCCACGGTCAGATAATAATTGGTCGGCGCTCCCTTCTTCTCGGAGCCGTACTTCGGATTGGCCATCACGTAGAGCTTCTCAACCGGCTGGCCGTCCGCGTCGAATCGAGGGTTCTGGTCGGAAAGAATCTTGCCGAAGTCGCCGATGATTTCACCGAGGTTTTTCCCCGTCGTGATCATGCCCCAGCCGCCGATCGAGTGGAACCGCACCGCGATGGACTTGTCGGGCAGGAGCGAAGGTGTGTCCTTCGAAATGACGGAATAGGGATGGTCGATGCCGAGCGTGAAATAGGTGACGCCGTCGGCCGCGCCTTTGCCGTCCTTGCGCCGGGTCTGGCCGGTCACGTATTCATACGCGCCCAGGGTGTGTTCCGGACGGAAATCGCGCGAGCCGATGCCGTAGGAACCCCTGAACAGGCGGGGCATCCGGTCGGGCGCGATCGCCGGAAGCTCGCCGCCGAACCCGTGCGCTTCAAGCCCCTTGCCGAGCGCGGTGCGGATGTCGCGGGCCAGCGGATTATCCCCCGCCATGCCCTCGTCCGTGCGTTCGAGGATGATGACGTTCTTCTTGCCGCGCAGCGCCCCGATGATCGCCGCCTCCGGGAAGGGACGGATGACGTTGACGTGGATGGAACCGACCCGGGCGTTGCGCTGGTCGCGGAGGTAATCGCAGGCCGCCTCGATGTTGTCCGCCGCGCAGCCGAGCGACACGAACACCGTGTCGGCATCGTCGCATTTGTATTGGGTCAGCAGGCCGTAATAACGGCCGGTGAGGCGGCCGAATTCATCGTACGCATGTTCCAGAAACTTCAGGATCGGCTCGTTGAAATTGTTGCGGCGGGCCACGACGCCGTTCATGTGATGTTCCTGGTTCTCCACCGGGCCGAGGAGAACCGGGTTTTTGAGGTCCATCATCTCCGGCACGCGCCGCCGTTTCGGGCCGAACAACTCGCGCTGCGCGGGCGTCGGGCACTCGATGATCTCGTCCGATGCGCCGAGGTATTCGCGGAGCATCGCGGCTTCCGGCGCCAGATAGGTGCGCTCGGAATGCGTGGTGAGCATGCCGTCCTGGATGTTCATGCCCGGGTTGAGCGCCAGTTCGTTGACTTTGCGCAGGATGATCGCCTGGTCGGCCGCTTGTTGCGCGTCCTTGCCGATCAGCATCGTCCAACCCGTGTCCAGCGCCGCGTAGAAATCGTCGTGGCCGCAATGAACGTTCAGGGCCTGCTTCGTCAGCGCGCGCGCGCCGACTTCGAGCACCATCGTCGAGAGCTTGCCGGGGGCGTGGTAGTACTGCTCCATGGCATAGACAATGCCCTGGCCCGAAGTGAAATTCACCGTGCGCCGGCCGGCAACCGAGAACGCCGTCGCGCCGCCCTGGGCCGCATGCTCGCCTTCGCACTCGATGGCAATTTTTTGCTGGCCGAACACGTTGAGCTCCCCCTGCGCGTAAGATTGCTGATAAATCTCCCCGCCTTCCGTCGAAGGCGTGATCGGGTAGAAGACACCGCCTTCCGTGATGCGGGTTTCCACGTGTTGCGCGACCAGTTGGTTGCCGTTGCACGTGACCCGCACACCGGGATATTTGGGCGCCAGCCGCGCGGGCCGGCCCTTTTGACGGTCGCCTGATTCCATCGTCGATAGCTGATTCATCATAAAACTGAACCTCGGTCAACTCGGCTCCTGCCACGGCACCAACCAGCAATTAGCGAGCCGATAACAAAATATGTTAAGAACATAAGCCTTTCAGCCGAAACACTCAAAGACAAAAGAACAAGGGCTTGACGCCCGGGCCATAGCCGCGTCTCGGGAGATCGGAGGGGTGGCCATTGATTACACGCAGGCCGGGGACGATATCAAGGCTTTAATTATAAGTGAAAAACTTTTACTGCTGGCAATCATGGCACGGCACGTGCAACGTGAAAACGGCACGGCAGGCGACCGAAGAATCGACGGCATTGCCGTGAACGATCATGTGGAAGCAATTAAAACCTGCGCTGGGAGAGCCGGCCGAATGGCGGGGCGACTGTCGTCCGCTGGTCGAACAACTGGGTTCGACCGCGGGCCTGGCGTCGCTGGCCGAGGTCGCCGCCTCCGTGCGGACGACTTCCGTGCGGGACCTGCCTTCCCTCCGCCGCTTCCTCCACGATTATCAGAAACGGATCCTGTTGCCGGTTGAATTGCCTGCGATCCGGCGCGCCTTCGACCACACCTCCCGCCATGAGGTTCGTGAACTCGTGGGGTTTGACCGCCAGATGGCCGACGAACCCGCGGTGAAACCGTTTGCGGAAGCCAGCCGTCGCGTCGGCCAATGCGAACTGCAAAAGCTGCGTCCGTTGCGGGACGAGCGGATCGTCCGCCGCTATCTCGAAGCGGTCGAGTGCGGCGAAGCCCACGCGTGGCACACCCTCGTTTACGGACTGACCCTGGCGCTCTATTCGATGCCGCTGCGGCAGGGATTGCTCGGCTACGGATTTCAAACCACGCGCGGGTTCATCCGTCCGGCGGCGAAGTTGCTGCATCTGTCCGCTGCGGAATGCCGCGATTTGCTGGACGAGGTTTGCGCCACACTGCCGGCAGCCGTCGAAACCCTGATCGGTTCACGCGTCGTGGCGTGAGCCCTCCGCGTACAGCGGACAACAACTGGTGGCCCGCTCACAATCCACAGGAGAGCAGAGAAATTAGCGCACATTTGCGAGGGTATGAGTTTTGTCAACGGGGCGTCCTGAAAGACTCAGGTCGCGGTTGCAGAGCGGACGGAAGCGGGTCCACCTTAAGGACCAGTTGGTCAGCTAACCAGCAGGTGGGCTTACGGGAG
>Ga0224555_1003200_pt1 | contig 17272 bp, 17 predicted proteins | sample 714S23034metaG_FD_180687 | JGI IMG/M metagenome (GOLD analysis project Ga0224555, IMG submission 180687) | Peat soil microbial communities from Stordalen Mire, Sweden - 717 S2 30-34 | ecosystem: Environmental > Terrestrial > Soil > Wetlands > Peat | place: Sweden: Norrbotten County, Stordalen...
CGAGTGGTGACCAGACGCGCGTATGGATTCCGCACCTATAAAGCAATGGAAATTGCCCTGTATCACAACTTAGGAAAGCTACCCGAACCGAATGAATTCACCCACAAATTCTGCTGACGAGGCCAAATTCTCTTATCTGGTGAAGACTGATTTGGACAAGGATTATCCCTCGTTGCGCGCACAATATCTCTGGCCGATAAGCCGGATGAATACGAACGCAGCGTATCAGTTAGCCATCCGCTGGTTGTCCCAATTATCAATTGACATACATGCCCTGACCAATGCGTGCCGGACACACATCATCGCAATGATGCCGGAAGGCGAGAACGGGCTGCACTTTGTTCCCGTGTACTGGGTGTACTGGCAGCGGCCCGAGGAAGAAGGACAAAGAAACGCGGCCTCTGTGGAACTGTTGGAACCGACAAAGACCATCCGCCAATTACGGGTGGAGGAGCCGCGATACATGCTCCGTAAGCCGATCACGATTACCAATCTCGGTCTATCGGCACCAAACCCGACGCAAACCATCAAAGGTCGCCCCAATTGGCCTTCGGGAATCGTAGCACAGCACACGCCATTGGATTACGCTTACATTGGGACGCAACTCCGGCGCTATAAGACGGCTCAGACAAACGATCTTTCGGATTCGTATCGCGCTAAAGTTTCACACCTCCTATTGGAAGGTGAATAAATTAGCCAAGGCGTTGAAATTACCGGAGAAATTACCTATCACGGAGGAGGACATTGTGGGAATCGGGCTTACGCCGCCGATTACCGCGCGTGAAAGCAAATCGCTCGGAAGCCTATCGACTGCCAAGTACAAGTACTCCTTTTGCATAGAGGATAAATTTTCTGCACTTGAGCCAAACTTCTCGAAAACAACAAATGATTATCAACAGTTGACAACGAATTATCTTTGGCCAATTACGAGACAGAACACTAACGCCGCATTCGCTCTTGCCACGAACTTTTTGAGCTTGGCGGCGGTCAATGTCAAGGCCCTTAATCATGATTGCAGCATTGACGTGCGCTCGTTGAGACAAAATGCCCACACGTTTGTGCCGGTTTATTGGGTCACTTGGCGCCAAGAGAATGAAATCGTTGCCCTTGTGGAAGTATTTGAGCCAACCAAGTCGCTGCGGCGACTGCGGGTGGAACGAGCCGAATACATCGCCCGTCAGCCGCTGGACACAACGCATCTCTTTTCGTTCATGCCTGGCCCAGGTATGGGATTGGGAAGCCGTCCGTGATTATGATTCAACTGGAGAAGCAAAAGAGATTAATCACGAATCTTTTCCAATTCGCGCTGCACGGCAGGGTGATATTCGACGATCATCGCCGAAGTCTGGCCATCATCTCCTCGTGAGGAACGGCTTGGACTTGTCCCGTTTCCAGTTGCTGATCGCGTTCCAAGGCGAGAGCCAGGGTTGCGTCGTCATCCATTGGCGCGGTGGTGGCCGATGGGTCGTCGAGGCTTTCCCAAAGAGAGCCGGCCAAAAGCGCTCGGTCCCTGGGCGGAAGGCGCAAGGCCTCGAAAGCGATCTGATGAATACTCATGCTGAAAATCTACACGAAAATCCGCCAGCGCGAAAGCTGGATTTTATTATACGGCCTGTCGTGGATTTGGGCGTGGTTTTCAGGCGGGTCTCACGGCGTCTTGAGCAGGCTGTCGAGCCATTGGCCCAGATCAACGTCCGCATCGCCCAAAACCGAGGCTTTGCCGTGGGAGAGCGTGGTCAGACCCAGAGGCGCCAGATCGGCCCAATCCTTGACGTGGCGCAGCATCTGGTTCTTGACGCCGAAATCTATTTCCTCCCCGCGGCCCGAAGCCAGGTTGGTCACGCGAAATTTGCCCAGGCTGGCGTTCAGCACGTCTATGCCGATGAACTCCCACTGCTCCGGCGCGGGCGGGCGCTTCCTGGATTCCTTGTTCTTCTTTTGCGCCGCGTCGAAGTTTTTCCGGCCCTGCTTATCCTGCACAACCGATAACTCCTCCAGGTCCAGCCGCAGCAGGGTCAGATGAAGCTGCCGGGCGCGCAGGGCGGAGCGATCGTATTCCACGCGCAATTCGGGCATGTCCAGGCAAACCGCGCCCCCAAAATCCGCCGTGTTGTAGAGTTTGAGGCCCTCGATGGACACCGTGGGCGAGAACAATCCAACGTGGACCACTTCGATTCTGGCCTCCATGCCCGTGGCCGCGCGCAGGCGCCGGATCAGGATTTCCTTCACGATGACATCCCGCAACAGCAGGACGGCCACCCCGCAAACCAAGGCCAGGATGACCAAGCCCAGCGCCAGGCGGAAAACCCAACGGAAGCGACGCCTCATAGCCCGCTCAATAGACAATGTCCTCCGGCCTGACCTCCAGACATTCGTCCTGATCCTCCCACACAATGGCCGAAAAATGATCCAGGAATTTCGGCAGCAACTGGCTGCCGGCCCGGGCCAGCAATTTCTCCGCCTCCTCCGCCGCGTCGTCGTAAGACTGGTCGTAATCCGGCGCGCTTTGGCGTTGGCGGTCCTCCCAATGCGCCACCGCGTGAACCGGCTCGTACTCCTCGGCCCACGCTCGCACGTCCGGTTGCAACTCCGCCGGCAGGTCCTCGAAGGCGATGAGCGTTTCCGAGCAATGCTGGCAAATCAACCCCCGTTGCAGCACGTCCCGGCTGAACAGCGGCAGCGCTGGCGCGCGGCAGCAGGGCGCTTCGGTAAAGCTGGCCGGCACCGTCGCCAGCCGCTTGTGCCAGATTTGCCGCTCGTCCCCCACTTCCGCCGCCAGCCTGTAAGCACCGATCAATGGATGCGAAAAGCGCCACACCCGCCCCTCCAACTGGCCCAACGTTTGCGCCAGCCAGCGCGCCAGCGTCAGGTCGTCAAACTCCTCAAACACCAAACTGTATTCCTTCCAAAGCGGATCGGGCATTGATTCAGCCATCCTGTAACAGTAGATTCAAAGTTGGCGGTGAAAAGACAAAATTGTTCCCAGTTTGCCGCCTCGGCGTAGCGGGGCGGCGCCGGAGCGCGCGCCACTCAACGGGAGAACAAGTAAAAAGCCGCCCGGCCTCGCGGGCTGCCTCGCCCTCCGACCAATGGCGCGAGAACAGGCCCCTTCCTGGTTTTAAAGCAACCATTGGGTAAAGCAGACAACCACAATTGCAGACAATGACCCCAATCGCAGACAACTTCGAATTGCGAGGGTTCGTAGATTCGCGTCAATCGAATCCGGCGTCAGTGGCTAAACGGGGGCATGATTCCGAATCCAAACAACTTTCGACAAACGGACGAACTTGTCACAAGTGGAATGCGTCTTGGGGCCGCGGATTTCCGAGTGCGCCTGATTTGGTCCGTCCTTCTCCCCGTCTTGGATTGGGCAATGGATCACGGTTTGATTGAATGACTTGCACTCGCGGGCGACAAGCTCCACCACAGCGGCAGAGGTTGGTTTAGCAGTTTCTTTGGCACTCGAATACTTTGCCCAGTTGACAGACAATTCCGGTTTTTTGAAACAGGCCGAGGAAGGTCTTTTCACACTCGGATCATTGGAAGGGACAAAATATTGCTCGTGAACTCGAAGAAAAAGCCTGGCATCCCCCGGGATGTCCTCTACCTCGAAGGCCATATCAACTCAGGAGTTGAGAACCAACTGAAAAACGGCTCTAAATCCGCAGCCGCTCTCAAAGGCACCAAGGCGGTGTTGTCATGAGGGTGTTCTGTATTAACTGAATCGACCCCCAATAGCGACCAACCTTCGGGCGTGTATTCAAATTCCAAAGACCGAGAAGTATTGTGCCACTCAAGCTGTAAAAAGCCATCGAAAGTCGGTACTATGCTTGGGCCTTGAAAAGGTCTTACGAGGCTTAACTGTCGAAGAACGCTCCGTGCCGCTTCGACAGCTTCGGAACTTATTTGCAAAGATTCCCCTTCATCCCATCCATTCTTGAGCAAGGACAGCTCAATGAGTCTGGCTTCAAGTTCTGGAGAAAGATATGGCTCCGGCGTCTGATAGGGTGAAGCAACTGGACGGTAGGCAGAATAACTGCCGGCGTTCGAGACCCAATAACCAGGCGCATTCCAGCTCTTGCTCAAATCCATAAGACCCACATTGGCTTGCCCATAGGCGCCGCCCGGCAACCAGGCCAAAGCATTGTGGGGGGCTAGTGACTCTGTTCTTAATGCGGTCATACGGCAGCCAGGGGGCCAAATTTTAGGAGAAACATCTCGTTAATTTCGTCCGTTGATTTCTTGATGTCATTTATTACCTCCAACGTAATAGGCCAGTTGTTCAATTTTGTTGTCCAGCACAAAAACAAGCTCGATGGGAACAGCTCAGAACGGTCAATCTGAAATCGGATTGACTCAGCCCAATCTTTGGTCTTGAGATGGGCAATGGCTCCCGACAATTCCACATTGACATCACTGAAGCCGAACCCGGAAATATATTCCTTGTACTTGGCGCTTGAATCAAAACCGGCATGGGCATGAAGATTGGCAGTGATAAAAGAATTCGCGGGCAGCGGAAAGCATTCTGAAAATCCGACTAAACCGTTCGCAATTGTTTGCAAGTCTGCCTGAGTACGCCCATTTGCAAAGGAGAGATTAAATCGCTCTGAATTTAGGATGATCTTGGCGCTTTCCCCATAAACAGCAAAATCGAACTCGTAAGCATATAAAGGGTCTCTTTTATGAAGCGCCAAACGAGTGGCTTTGAGGTTCCATGAATGCAACAAGGCAACGAGTTTTTCCGCGCAAATCTCCGGCTGCGCTTCGCGCAAGGAAACCGGCTTTTGGAATAACGATTCCACCGAAACACCAAAGTTCAGGGTTTGAACATCAAACATCACCGCAAATTAGCGGCTCAAATGTGCAATTTCAACTTTAATCTAATCATTTCAACTTAGGCTGGCTGGGAATTTTCGATGTTTCGCCCGGAAAAAGCGTGGTTCCAGAAATCAATGCAAGTTCCTCTCCATCAAGGACAAAGCCGCCAATGTCCGCGCTCTAAAAAACGTACTGACAGCGGAAAACGGCCTTTTTTGGGGCGATTTGACAGCAAATCGGGGGTTGCCGGAGAAGAAAACACCATTTTTTTTTGCGGTTTTTCACTTTTTCGCAGTTTGTTAACGCGCAAGCCGTTGAGTCTTAGTGGCTTGCATGGCTCGGATCGCTTCAAAAAGAATCGTATCAAAAAACCTACCGTAGGTTTTTGGTTTTTTTCAGGTTTTGGTAATATCGTCGCATGAACATTGAAAAAGTTCAGCGCGAGATGGTTTTCGTGGCGCAGACTTCCAAGTCTATGCCACAAGGGCGTGGATGTCACGCAGGTCCGGGCCGGCCTCCGCCGGCCGATGCGGCGTCATCCTGGCCGCAACCCGCACCCAATCCAACTTTGATCCGGCCTTAATCCAACCCAATCCAACCCAATCCAACCCAATCCGACCTATGCCAAAAAAAATAAAAGTCCCCGGAATCGAGCGACCCGGCTGTTGACCAAATTTGACCAAATTTGACTGAATTTGACTGAATTTGACTGAATTAAACCAAATATGACCGGATTTTTTTATTTTTTCCGCCTCCATCAGGTTCTCCCCGGCCGATTGATTATGATGAAGATTAAGGAAGAATGATCATGGCGCAAAATCCGTTGCAAACCCCACTGCGCCAATTGCCCGGCGTCGGCCCCGAGCGCGCCGGCCAGTTGCAGCGGCTGGAGCTTGGCACGGTCGGCGACCTTCTGTTGCACCGCCCGCGCCGTTACGAGGACCGCCGCCGTTTCCAGCGCATCGCCGACTTGCAACTGGATCAGCCCGCCCTGCTTTGCGGCACGATCGTGGCCAGCGGCCTTCGGCGCCTGCGGGGCGCGCGCTCGGTCTTTGAACTCATCATGGACGATGGCACGGGCCGCTTGCATTGCCGCTGGTGGAACCTGCCGTTCATGGAGAAATACTTCAAAACCGGCGAGGAAGTCGTGGTCTTCGGCAAGGCCGCCTCGCTGCGTCCCCCCACCCTGGATCATCCTGAAACGGAAGTCATCCAGCGCATGGAAACTTCGGTGCATCTCAACCGCATCGCCCCCGTTTATCCCCTGACCGAGGGGCTGCCGCAACGCTGGCTCCGTTCCCTGGTCTGGCGGGTGCTGGAACAATTCGAGTCCGCGGTGGCCGAGCCGCGGCCCGGCTTGCGCCTGGCCGGACAGACGATCTCGGTGGAAGGGGTGTCCGTGCCCGCGCCAAGCCGCGCCCAGGCCGTGCGCATGCTCCATTTCCCGGAGGAAACGGCCGACGAGGAAATCGCCCGTCACCGCCTGGCGCTGGACGAATACGTTGAGCTGCAAATCGCCATCCAGGCCCGCCGGCGCAACCTGGAGAAAAACGCCCGCGCCCTTCCCTGCGCCGGGGACAACCGCCTCATCAAGCCGTTCCTGGGCGCGCTCGGCTTCGACTTGACTCCGGCGCAAACCGGCGTGCTGCGGGACATCCGCCGCGACATGGCCGGCCCGGTCCCCATGCGCCGCCTGCTGCAGGGGGACGTCGGTTCCGGCAAAACCGTCGTGGCCGCCTGCGCCGCCTTGATGGCGCTGGAATGCGGCGCCAGCGCCGCCCTCATGGCGCCGACGGAAATCCTGGCCGAACAACACGGCCACAACTTCCGGCGCTGGTTCGAGCCGCTGGGCGTGGCCGTGGAAGTCCGCGCCGGCGGACGCGAACAACTTTCACTGGCGCCCTTTGGCGCGGGCACGCGCCGTTTCTTCATCGGCACCCACGCCCTGCTGGAGGACACGTTCGCGCCGGAAAAGCTGGGTCTTGTTATTATTGACGAACAGCACAAGTTCGGAGTGGCCCAGCGCGAGCAACTGGTGCGCAAGGGCGCCTATCCGCACCTGCTGGTCATGACCGCCACCCCCATTCCGCGCACCCTCGGACTCACCTTGTACGGCGACCTGGACATTTCCGTCATTGCCCAAGGGCCGCCCGGGCGCGGACGCATCAAGACGTTCGTGCGCGAGCCGGCCAGCCTGCCCAAAGTCTGGCCGTTCGTCGCCGGCGAGCTGGCCAAAGGCCGCCAAGCCTACGTCGTTTATTCCCGGCTGGAAGAGGAGGACTCCGCCGCCGGCATCAAAGCTGTCACCAAGGAATTTCACAAGCTGGAAACGATTTTCGCGCCCGCCCGCGTCGGCTTGTTGCATGGCCGCCTGCCTGGCGTGGAGAAGGAAAAAATCATGTCCGACTTTGCCGCCAACCGCGTGCAAGTCCTGCTGGCCACGTCGGTGGTGGAGGTCGGCCTGGACGTGCCCAACGCGACGGTCATGGTGGTGGAAAACGCCGAGCAATTCGGACTGGCGCAACTCCATCAACTGCGGGGCCGCATCGGACGGGGCGCCAGCGATGCTTATTGCATTTTGATTGCCGCCGGCAAAACGGAGGAAGCGCGCCGCCGGTTGAAAGTCATGGAGGAAACCTGCGACGGCTTCCGCATCGCCGAAGCCGATCTGCAAGTGCGCGGTCCCGGCGAACTGCTGGGCCGCCAGCAAAGCGGCGCGCCTCCGTTGCGGTTTGGGGATTTGGCGCGGGATGGCGTCTTGGTCCAACGCGCGCGCGACCTCGTGCGCGGAGAGAAGGATGGGGAACAAGAGGCTTGAATTCCTTGCCAAAAAATCTCCCAACCGTAAAATAGACTCGTGGTGTTATCAGCAAAGCGGCGCGGGCCAACCGCCATCAGCTTGTTCGCAGGCGCGGGCGGGTGTTCGCTGGGCTTCCAGCAGGCGGGCTTCGAGATTCGATTTGCGACCGACCTCGACAAAGATGCCGTTGAGTCGTACCGTCGAAACTTCGCACAGACGCCGTGCGAAGCGGGGGATATTTGTCAGTTGGATGCGGCGGCCTTACTCGCCTACGCGGGATTGCGCGCGGGGGAACCGGACATTCTTCTCGGTGGGCCGCCGTGCCAGGGGTTCAGCAGCGCCGGAGTGAAGGCTGGCGACGACCCGCGCAATTCTCTAGTGGAGCATTACGTGCGATTGCTGGAGGGCCTGCAGCCGAAATGGTTCGTGATGGAGAACGTGGAGGGACTGCTGACAAGCGGCGGCGGATGGCACGTGCGCGACGCGGTGGCGGCTTTTCTGGATGCGGGCTATGCCGTCAATATGGAGAAGATTTATGCGCACGGTTACGGCATTCCTCAGCGGCGAAAACGAGTGCTCATCGTTGGCAACCGTTTAGGGCGCAACTTCATGTTCCCTGATCCAAGCACGCAGTTTTCAGGGAACATCTTTCGGAAAGGCGAAGTCACTTTTGCCTGCGCGGTGGATGACCTGCCGCCAGCAGCGGAGGAAGAGGGCCACCCGCTCGCCTATGAGACTCCTCCCCATAACGCATTGCAAGCTTACCTGCGCGGCGAGACAAAAACGGTGACGGAACATTTCACCCCTGCGCTGTCTGGCGTCCAACTTGAGCGGGTGAACGCCTTGCGTCCAGGGCAGACGATGAAGGATTTGCCCGAGCGATTGCAGCACGATTCATTTCGGCGGCGCGCTTTCCGACGGGTGATGGACGGGACGCCCGTCGAGCGGCGGGGAGGCGCTCCGCATGGACTGAAGCGCCTCTTTGCTGATGAGCCGAGCCTCACCATTACCAGCGCGGCCACACGGGAGTTCGTGCATCCGAACGTGAATCGCTTGCTGACCTTGCGCGAATGCGCACGGCTGCAAACGTTTCCCGACTGGTTCGAGTTTGCCGGGAGCGCCGCCAGCCGCGCGCAACAAATCGGAAACGCGATTCCTCCCATCCTGGCGCGGACGGTCGCCGAGCACATCGCCAGAGAGTATGGATTCGACTCCAAATATGGCGACAGGGGCAACGATCGCTCATCACTGCGTTTCTGCCTTACTCGCTCGGACGGCATGAGTCCGGCCTTGTCTCAGACCAAATCCCTGCTGCAGGAACTGGCAAACGAAAAGCAAGAGCAACTCGTGCTGATGGAACAACCAAAGCAATAACCATGTCTGTCCCCCTCCAAGTCAAGAAATCATTCAGCGCCGCGCGGATACTGGGGCATGGGGATGACCACCCGTGAAGATGCCGGCGCGGAATCCATTCGTCTTTCGTGGACGCAACGCGAGATTTGCGTTGAGGGAACAAGCGCGAGCATTCGGATTCCTCGAGCGAGTTAACCTTGCCGTTCCACTTCATCATCGCCCGCGGGGCGCGGACGGGGTAAGATGGCAGGGATGAAGATTTCGGTCATAATTCCGGCGTTTAACGAGGAAAAACTCATTGCCGCCTCGTTGCGCAGCATCCAGCAGGCGGCGGCCAGCTTTGCCCGGCGCGGATGGGAGACGGAAATCATCGTGTGCGACAACAATTCTTCCGACGCGACCGCCGCCCTGGCGCGCGCGGCCGGCGCGCGCGTGGTCTTTGAGCCTGTCAACCAAATCGCCCGCGCCCGCAACACCGGGGCGGCCGCCGCGGACGGCGATTGGTTTGTTTTTGTGGACGCCGATTCGCATCCGACGCAGGAATTATTCGCCGACGCCGCCGCGCAGATCGAATCCGGCTGCTGTCTGGCCGGCGGCTGCACCATCCGGATGGACGAACGGCACTTGGCGGCGGATTGCGCGACCGGGTTGTGGAATTGGGTAAGTTTGCTCGCCAAGTGGGCGGCGGGTTCGTTCCTCTTTTGCGAGGCGAAGGCTTTTCGCGAAGCGGGCGGATTCAACCTGGACCTCTTTGCGTCGGAAGAAATTGATTTGAGCAAGCGGCTCAAGAAGCTGGCCCGCGCGAGCGGGAAGAAAATGGTCATCCTGCGCCGGCATCCGCTCCTGACCTCGGCGCGCAAAATACACCTTTATTCCCGCGTACAGATGGCGGTCTTTTTCAAAAATGCCATTTTGCACCCGCGCCGGACGATCACCAATCGCGACGCCTGCGCACCCTGGTACGATGGCCGCCGGTAGCGCCGGTTCTAGGCCAATTCCTTGCCGGCGGGCAGTTCAAGCAGTTCGATTTCGTATCCTTCCGGGGCGTCAATGAAGGCAAAACCGCCTCCGCCCGGATTCCGCGCGGGGCCGTCGGAGTACTTCAGGCCCAGGGAAGCCAGATGCCGGCCAAACTCTTCGAGGCTGGCGACCTCAAAGGCCAAATGCGTCAAATCCGGCGGGACGCGGACCGGACCGCTGGCGGGAAAACAGCAGATTTCGATGAGCTCCGCGCTTTCCGGGGCTTTCAGGAAAACCAGTTCCGAACCGCGCGGTGATTTATGACGGCGCAGCTCCTGCAGGCCAAGGACTTCCTTGTAAAACTTGATCGTCCGTTCCAGATCGTTGACACGATAGCGCGTGTGATTGAGTCGTTGCACTTGCATGGACTCAACATAACCGCTCCGCGGCAAAAGGCAAACGCGACGAGCCGGGCGGTAATGGCAGGCATCTTTGGCCGTGACGGGTATGGGACGAGCGCCCGCTCTCCGGCGCGTCGTCACCCGCGCGCCAGCATCCAAAGATGGGGCCGTTTGCACAAGCCGCTGCAATAGGCCAGGAACACCTTGGCGGCATTGCTGACGTTGTCGGGAATGTGGTCTTCCGGGATGCGGCTGGCGATGTGCAGGATCAGCGCGGTATCGTTGGTCTTGCGGCTGAAGTCCTGGGCCAGGGCGCCCACGCAGACAAAGGCCAGGAATTGTTCTTTCCGCGACATAAGTCCCATTTCCACATTATCTCCCGCCCGCCGGTCGAATTCGTCGTTTAATAATTTCCCATCCATTTTGAAGCCCTCCAACTGAGTTCCCATGCAGTCATTGCACGTCAAATTACGGCGCTATTAAAGTCTGGCGGCATCGGAAACGCAAGAAGAAAAAAGCCGGGCGGGGAAACCCCTATTCCCGGCTTGCATCGAGCCGGCGGAACCGCAAACTTGCGAATCTATGAGCAATGAAGCTTCGACCTCCCTTCCATCGTCCACTCTCACGCGCCGGCAGTTCCTGGCCGCCGCCGGGGCTTCGGCCGTGTCGCTCGCGGTCGCGCCGCGAGGACTGGCCCGTGACGCCGGGAGCGACGCGAAAATCAATATCGGCCTCATCGGCTGCGGCGGGCGCGGCACGTGGATCGCCGATCTGTTCCTCAAGAACGGCCATTACAATTTGGCGGCGGTGGCGGACTATTTCCCGGACAAGGCGGAGGCGGCGGGGGAAAAATTCAAGGTGGCCAAAGCCGGACGCTTCACCGGCCTCTCGGCCTATCAGCGCCTTCTGGAACAGAAGCTCGAGGCGGTGGTCATTGAGTCGCCGCCTTATTTTCACCCCGAACACGCGGCGGCGGCCATTGAGGCCGGCAAGCACGTCTATTGCGCCAAGCCTATCGCGGTGGACGTGCCCGGCTGCCAGACCATGGCTGAAAGCGGGCGCAAAGCCACGGAAAAGAAACTGGTCCTGCTGGTGGATTTCCAGACCCGCGCCCACCCTTCCTATCAAGAGGCCGTGCGGGTCGTGCATGGGGGCGGAATTGGCCGAATTATTTCCGGCGAAGCCGCCTACCAAACGGGGGACACCTGGGGCCGCATGGATGCGCTGCTGCGGGGCAACCCGAACAGCGCCGAAACGCGCCTGCGCGCCTGGGGAGCGGATCGCACCCTCTCCGGCGACATCATCACCGAACAAAACATCCACGCGCTCGACGTGGCCTCGTGGATTCTGGATGCCGCGCCTCTGCGCGCCTACGGCGAGGGCGGACGGACCCGCCCGCCCGTGCCGAATGGCGTGTGGGACAATTTTTCGGTGATCTTCGACTATCCCAACGACGTGCGCCTGACGTTCAGTTCCAAGCAGGCGGGCAGGAACTGGGAGGACATTGGCTGCCGCGTCTATGGCCTGGAAGGCGTTATTGACACGCATTATTTCGGCGTGGTGAAAGTCCTGTGCAACGACGCCTATAACGGCGGCACGATGGCCAACCTCTACACCGATGGCGTTGTCAATAATATCGCCGCCTTTCACAAGGCCGTCACCACGGCTGATTTTTCCAATCCGACCGTCGCGCCCAGCGTGCGCAGCAACCTCGCGACCATTCTCGGCCGCACGGCCGCCTATCGGCGCGCCCCGGTCACTTGGGAGGAAATGATGCAGGCGAACGAGAAATGGGAGGCCGGCCTTCAAGGTCTCAAGGCCTGAGTTTCCACGGACAGGACACTGACCGGCCCGATGAGACCGGACGGCAGCAAGGGAGAACCCGCGCCGAATTTGCGCATATTCGTCTCGGTCAGCCGCAATTCTTTGGGCAAGGCTTCGTCGCCAATGAGCCGGTTCGGCCAAAGGTTCACCACAGTGACTTCCAGTTCGTTGCCCAAGGCCTTGACAGCGTCGGTGATGTCCACGCGCGCGGGTTTCGTCCAGACGACGCCCAAATCACGGCCATTAAGCCGCACGGAGGCGACCTCATGCACCGCTCCCAAATCAAGCAGCAGTCGTGTGTCGTTGGCCGGCAGGGCCGCAAGGTTGAATTCCTTTCGGTACACGGCGGAGCCGGAATAGAATTTGATGCCGGGTTCGGAGCGTGTCGTCCAGTCAACAAGATGCTCAAAGACCACCTTGGCCGGGCCGCCCCACTTGGGGTCGATCACGTCCCACGCGCCGGAGAGCGTGAATTGGGTTTCAGGATGGCGGTAATTGGTCGCAGCCGCGCCAGCGGTGTTGGTTGCGATCGGTTTGCGGAAGATGACGAAAGTGGAGCCGCAAGGATCGAATTCCAGTGGAACGAATGTGCGTCCGTTCTCCTGGTGAAAAGCCACCGCGTCACGCATCCGGCCTGTGACCGGGTCCCACAACTCCGGCTGCCGGCCGGATACCCGGAACGCGCACTCCACTTTTTCCACAGGCTGCCAGCGGCTGGCCACAAAGTAGAGGTCGGTCTCGCCCGCCTTCCGATGAATCCAGTCGAGCGTGCCAGCCGCGCTCAGGCCGCGCTGCTCGAAGTCGGGCGGCACGCCCGCATCCTGCAGGACTTGCCGGGCGGACAGACCCGACCCCAGAGAGCCGGGGCCGCCGTCCCACAAACGCGCCACCAAGGCATTGAACTTGGCCTGATCGTCCGTCGTTAAAGGCAGTCCGGCCAGGCCGGTGGGAGGCGGCCCGACGACGGTGGCGCCGGATTCAATCAAGGAGGCGACTTTTTTCAGCGCGGCCAGGGTGATGGGTTGGTTGTCGGGCAAAACGAGAACGCGGTAGCTCATGCCGTCGGGTAGCACAAGGCGTCCGTCCCTGGCGTTCATGCGGGCCAGCAGGACTTCCTCGTTGCAATTGTCGTGATCGTAACCCTCCCCCAACGTGGCAGACATCTTTTTCATCGGCTCGCCCCGGCCTATGTTGTCGCCTTTATAGAAAATGGCGTCGGCGACAAATTTTCCCTTCTGCAAGAGGGCTGAACAGCGTCCGAGATAGGTATTGAAGGCGGGGGTCTGTTCCCACCATGTGATCCCCGGTTCGTAGTGCGTGCCCGGAAGATACACGTAGCCGGGTTTGGCCGTCAGGGACGGCGAGTGGCTGAAGTTGTGAAAGCAGATGCGGTTGACGCCATCGCAAAAGGCCTGGTCGGCTGCCGGCTTCATGCTGAAAGGCGTTTCCTCCCACTCCGGCCCCATGGAGGTAAAGGCCTCGTCCATGTTGAGAGGCGGCATCCCGTAGATATGGGTGGCGCAGGCGGCGTTGCGCGCGAAGAAGCGGTCGTCCGGCGTGCGGCGATGATCGCTCGGGTACCAAAATTCAGCCATGGCCACGTCCACACGGCTGATATTTTTAAGCAAGTCGGCCTGATACAGATTCGGACCCGCGGCTTCCGAATAAAAAATCAAGCCGTTCTCTTTGCACAATTTCTCACGATGGCCGTAGTGGTAATCCGCCATCAAATCGCTGATGGTCAGGTTATAATCGCGCTGGACCCGGCGGCGGGTAGCCTCGCCGGCCATTTTGGCTCCAGCCAACACGGGCAGAAAGCGCGTCAGATCATAACCGCGACGCCGTTTGAACTCTTGAAAAAAATCCTTCGTCCACGTATTCGAGCCACCCTCCCAACTGTCCTCCTCGATGCCGATGAGTCCCTGGCGTTCCTCAGACGACATTTCCCTGAGCAACGGCGCCAGAGTGGCTTCCCATGTTTTATCCACGGCCTCGGCGCTCAAGCCATCGGTGAAATAGCCCCAATCGTTGCGGGCGCCGGTGGGGACCTGTGAAAAGCGCAGGATTTTCCAGCTTCCAGGCGGCGGGGTCCAATTCAAGCGCCCGCCGGCCTCCATTTTGGAGATAAGGTCAATGACCTGGCTGGCGGGAAAATCGGCCGTGTCTGGAATGGCGAGGACGGCCACGTCGCGGCGGTAATGCGAGCCGGACGGTTTGCCGGCGCCCTTTTTGACGGCGTTGACGGGCGGATTTTCCGGCAGGAGGCCGTCGAACGCCGCAGGGCCGTTGACCGCCGTCTCGGTCCAGATCAACTTCTGGTTGCCGTATTGCTCCGCGATGGCTCCCGAGGTGTCCGACAATCCGGCGCACAAGCAAAACTTGAGGCCAAGGCGGGCGGATTCCCTGGCGACGAAGCGGATGAGGTCGCGCCAGCGCGGCGTCCAGGCGGCCAGCGGCTTGGTGGAAAACGGCGTGTCGTAGGCATTATTAAAACTGTCGCTCTTAACGTAATGAAACTCCTTGCCGGCGAGAACCATGTCGTAGCGATATTCCTGGCTGACGTGGCCCGCGGGGGTGTCGTACAGAATGAAGCCCGCAATGCCCTTGGCCTTCATCTGCTCAAGGTCGCGGGTGATGGCGGCGGGCGTGGTGTCGGTGTGCAGCCACATCCAGAAGACCCAGGGTTTGGCCGCCTCCGGCGGATGGACAAAGTCATCCGGCAACTCCGCCCCGAGCGGGAACAGTCCGGCGGCCAGGATGCTCAACAGAGCGAGCAGGCACGGACGCGCGATTGGATGGGGGGCGTTGTGATTCATTTTGTTTGACTTACGGGATCGGCGCGGAGTCCGCCAGCCCAGCGGCTGGGTTGAGGGCCGGGTTCAATTTCAAGCGCGCCGCCGCCGGCCAGTTCCGCGTGCGGGAACCAGAATTGATTCAGTGGATGTCCGTTCAATTGGGCCGACTGGATGTAAAGATTGGCCGCCGAGTTGTGGCGCGTGGAGATGACAAATTGTTTGCCGGAAAAATAATGTTGGTTGAGGTGAATCGTCACGCGATCAAACACCGGCGAGGTAATTTGATAAGTTGGCTTGACCGCCGCGCCGCCCTCCACGTCAAACAAACCAATCGCCATCAGCGCGCTCAAGGCGCCCAACTGGCCCTGGTCTTCGTCGCCGCAGTAGCCGCCGTTGGGCGTGATGTCTCCGTAGGCAGCCTGCTGCACTTCGCGCACCCACTTTTGCGACAGCCAGGGCGCGCCCGCCAAGTTGAAGAGATGGGCCATTTCCATGGACGGCTCGTTGTCGTAATCCACCCATGCGCTGCCGTGTTCTCCATGCGGGGTGACAAAACGGTCCGGCTGGGCCAGCTCAAACTGCCGGTTGAGCGCCGCGACATATTGCGCCTTGCCGCCGAAAAGCTGCATCAAGCCCGGCATGTCCTGCGGCACGGCGTGGGTATAAATGGCAGAGGTGGCCTCGGTGAAGCCTTTGGCGGTGAACGCGCCCTTCTTGGCGACCGGGGCGAAGTCCTTCAACCATGAGCCATCCTTGTTGCGCGGACGCATGAATTTGACCGATGCGTCCCAGAGGTTGGTGTAGTTGAACGACCGTTTCGTCAGCCACGCGGCATCGCCGGTCTTGCCCAGAGCGGCGGCGAATTGCGCCAGGCACCAATCCTGGTAGGCGTACTCCAGCGTCATCGAAGCCCCGTCCTTGTGCATGCCCTTGCCCTCAATGCCCTCCGGCACATAGCCGCGCTCGACGTAGTATTTCATGCCGCCGCCGCAGGCGTTGGCGCCAAACTCGTAACCGGCGTGATCGCGGATGCCGCCGGGCAGGGCGTTTTTCCTCAATCCTTCATAGGCCCGCTCCGCGTCGTAACTGCGAATGCCTTTGTTGTAGGCCGCCGCGAAGAAGGGCGCGGCCGGGTCGCCGATCATCACGAAGGTGTAATTGCCGCCCGACAAGCCGCGCGGGATCAAGCCGCCGTCGCGATACACGTCCACCATCGTGTTGCAGAAGCCGTCCATGACTTCGGGAAAAGCGAACGACCAAAGGATGTTCAGCGACCATTGGCTGCCCCAGAGCGCGTCGAAGTTGTAATGCGGGAACGGCGGTTGGCCGCTGGCGCCGAGTTTCACGCAACGTATGACCGGCGCGGGGCCGGTGTTGTCACAGTAACTGCCGTCCGCGTCGCTGACAGTGCGGCGTCCCAACAGCGCGTGCCACACATCGGTGTAAAACTTCACCCGCTGCGCCTCCGTGCCGCCCTCCACTTCGAGGCGCCCCAGCCAATGATTCCAATCGTCGCGGGACTCGCGCACGACGCGGTCGAAGTCCCAGCCGGGCAATTCCGCCGCGAGGTTCTTGCGCGCGTTCTCCTCGCTCGTGTAGGAGAGGGCAACCTTCACGAGTATTTGCTCGCCGCCTTGGTCGCAAATTGCGCATAGCCGCCGGCGTTCGTGCCGGAAACCTGCTTCGCGCCCGTGAACAATTTGCCATTCTGCCACGCGCCGAACTCAACGGGCTTGCTGAATTGCGCCACGAAATAAACCGTGAATGGCTTGGGTCGGCGCTCGGTGGGGGACATGGCGGATTGGCCGGCGAACTCCGTCGGGCTGACCTGCCGCAACGCGCTGGAATCCATGCGGTCCATGAGCGTCGCCCCGGTGTCAAACGCGATGAACGAATTCTCGCCCGCCGGAAACGTGTAGCGATGAAAACCCACGCGGGTGGTGGACGTCAGTTCCGCCGTGACGCCGTAGCGTTGCAGAAAAACTTTGTGATACCCCGGATGAACCACCTCATCGGCGTGCGAGAACGGCGACGCGGCGGCGGCAAGCCCTTTGAGCGAGGCCAGTTCGCCCGTCTGCGGCATGACCGGCACGCCGTAGATCTGCCAGCCGTGGACGTGGCTGAAGCACTGGATATTGGTCTCGCCGTAGAGGTAGCCGTTCAACCAGTCCCCGCCGACCGTGGTGTCGGGACTGAATGGCGCTTAGATAAGACCTAAAACTTTCTTACCCAAGCGTTTACGGCGGTTAGGATTTGGGATGGTTGTGAACAGCACTTGGCGAGAAAGCTGCTGCATTTCTTTGAGAATGGCCTTGGCCTGA
>Ga0224555_1003202_pt1 | contig 17269 bp, 11 predicted proteins | sample 714S23034metaG_FD_180687 | JGI IMG/M metagenome (GOLD analysis project Ga0224555, IMG submission 180687) | Peat soil microbial communities from Stordalen Mire, Sweden - 717 S2 30-34 | ecosystem: Environmental > Terrestrial > Soil > Wetlands > Peat | place: Sweden: Norrbotten County, Stordalen...
TCCACCCAGGTGCCAGCGAAAATCATTTACCTGACCGATGGCCCGAATAATGAAGTGCTGATCGGACGCCGGAGCATTCATTTCAAGCACGCTCGCCCGAAAGCAATGGCGGGGCTTGAGGGTAAGTTCGCACTTGTCGTTCAAGCGCTTCGTTATCTCGGCAAGGATGGAGTGGGCGCACGCGAAATAGAGACGTTGCGAAGAACCCTGTCGCCGACAGAAAAACGCCGTCTCGTGAAAGATACCCGATTCGGTGTGGACTGGATTTATGAAGTGGCGAAAAGGATCGCGGAGAAAACCGCGTGAACAAAGTTGCCCAGATGCCAGCGCGGGACCGCGCGGACTTGTTCGCCGAAACCGCTGCGCGGAAAGCCTTGCCGGAAGCCATTATTGAAAAGGACTTCTGGGTCTGCTGGATGCTAAAACAGCTTTTCTCAATCGACGCTCTTACCGGACGACTCCTCTTCAAGGGCGGCACATCGCTGTCGAAGATATTCCACGCAATTAACCGGTTCTCCGAGGATATAGACCTTGCCGTCGACTACGTGGCATTAGGTTTCAAAGGAGAACGTGACCCGCGACGGGAGGGTATCTCAAAGACGAAGCGGGCAGGAATCCTCGACGAGATGATGGCGGAATGCCGGCGGTATATCGGGAGTGAATTTCTGGATGTGCTTAAAGCACGTTGCAGAGAAATTCTCGGAGCGACGGACGCATGGAGTCTTCGTGTTAGTGACCAGGACCCTAACGTGGTTCAGTTTCGTTATCCAACTGCAATCACGAAGAATCTTGATTACGTTTCTCCTCAGGTCGTGCTTGAGTTGGGTACACACGCGGAATTTGTGCCGCATGATCGCTTTACGATCCGTTCATTCGCTGCCGAAGAATTTCCGAATGTTGTTGCCGATGGAGACGTTGCGGTGGTCGCGCTGCTCGCGAAGCGGACCTTTTGGGAGAAGGCAACAATTCTTCATGCGGAATACTACCGCCCGCCGCAGAGACCAATCCCCGACCGCTATTCGCGTCATTATTATGATGTTGCCATGCTGGCCCAAGGGCCGATCCGAGCGGACGCTCTGGCCGACCGGGACCTGCTAACGCAAGTTGTGAGACATAAGGAGACGTTCTATCCTTCCGCCTGGGCTCGCTACGATCTTGCGCGTCCCGGAAGCTTCCGACTTTCGCCGGTTGAGAACCGGGTTGCGGCATTGGAACGGGACTACCGGAATATGAGTGTCATGATTTTTGGGGATGCGCCTAAATTCGACTGGATCATGGAAACTTTGAAAGCGCTTGAACAGGAAATTAACCGATGAACCAACAGTCTCTTTCTTCGTTTATATGGTCAGTCGCCGACCTCTTGCGCGGTGATTACAAGCAATCTGAATATGGCAAGGTCATCCTACCCTTCACAGTGTTGCGGCGTTTGGATTGCGTATTGGAACCGACGAAGGAGGCAGTGCTCGCTGAACAGACCGCGAGAAAAAAGCAAGGACTGAATGCGGAGCCATTCTTGCTCCGTAAGGCCAAGCAGAGTTTCTATAATACGTCGCCTCTCGATATGAAGAAGCTGATGGGCGATCAGGATCACACTCGTGAGAACCTTTTCGCCTATATCCAGGCGTTTTCTCCGGAGGTGCGCGACATCTTCGAGCGATTTGAGTTTTACGCTCAAATTGACCGTCTTGGGAAGGCTGGACTGCTTTATCTGGTTACGGAACGCTTTGCCCAAGTTGATCTGCACCCCGATAAGGTCAGCAACAGCCAGATGGGGCTCGTCTTTGAAGAGTTGATCCGGAAGTTTGCAGAAATCTCGAACGAGACGGCCGGGGAGCATTTCACTCCACGTGAAGTCATCCGCCTCATGGTCAACCTGCTGTTCATCGAAGATGATGATGTGCTGGCTAAGCCTGGTGTCGTGCGAACCATCTACGACCCGACTGCGGGCACAGGCGGCATGCTCTCTGTGGCCGGTGAATATCTAACTGAACACAACCCGCAAGCGCGGCTGACAATGTTTGGTCAGGAACTCAACCCGGAATCCTACGCGATCTGCAAGGCCGATATGCTCATAAAGGGGCAGGATGTGGGCAACATTGTGTTCGGCAATACCTTCTCTGAAGACGGCCACACGCACAGGAAATTCGACTATATGCTGTCCAATCCACCCTTCGGTGTCGAATGGAAAAAGGTCGAGAAAGAAATCCGTAAGGAGCACGAAACTCAGGGATTCAACGGACGTTTCGGCCCAGGGTTGCCACGCGTGTCGGATGGATCGCTACTTTTCCTCCTGCACCTTCTGAGCAAAATGCGCCCCGCGACCGAAGGAGGCAGCCGGTTCGGGATTGTTCTTAATGGCTCGCCACTGTTCAGCGGCGGAGCGGGTTCCGGAGAAAGCGAAATCCGGCGATATGTGCTGGAGAATGATCTCGTGGAGGCGATCATCGGCCTTCCCACCGACATGTTTTACAACACGGGCATCAACACCTACGTCTGGATATTGAGCAACCGTAAGCCCAAACATCGGAAGGGAAAAGTGCAGCTCATTGATGCGGGCGGCTTCTGGCAGAAGATGCGAAAGAGCCTTGGGAGCAAGCGCAAGGAACTGGCGGATGAGCATATCGCTGAGATCACGCGGCTCTTCGGGAAGTTTATCGAAGCCAATGACGGGAAGAAACCGATTTCTCGGATATTCAAGAATGCGGACTTTGGATACCGCACCATCACGGTGGAACGCCCCCTGCGTGATGAGAGAAAAAAAATCGTTCTGGGTGAAAAGGGCAAATTGAAAGGCAAGCCGCAACCGGATGCAAGCTTACGTGATACGGAAAGCGTTCCATTATCAGAGGACGTAGAGAGCTACTTCAAGCGCGAGGTGTTGCCTCATGCACCGGATGCCTGGATAGACCACGAAAAGACGAAGGTTGGGTACGAATTTCCTTTCACTCGACATTTCTATGTCTTTGAGCCTCCTCGCGATCTGTCCGCGATTGACGCCGATTTGAAGCAATGCACTGACCGGATCAAGGCCATGATCGAGGGCCTCGTCGCATGAGCTTGCCACGCTATAGAAGTTATAAGGGCAGTCGTGTGGAATGGCTGGACGATGTGCCAGAGACTTGGACAATTTCACGCCTCGGCTTTGAGTCGTGGGTTCGCGCTAGGCTGGGCTGGAAGGGGTTAAAAGCGGAAGAATACGTAGATGACGGATATGTCTTGCTCGCGACGCCGAACATCAAAGGCTCGCGCATTGATTTCGAGAACGTCAACTACATCAACGAATTTCGCTACGAAGAATCACCGGAAATCAAGCTGCGAGTAGGAGACGTTCTCTTGGCCAAAGACGGTTCCACTCTTGGAACAGTCAACCTAGTTCGTTCTCTTCCGCGGCCAGCAACCGTAAATAGTTCCATCGCTGTCATAACGTCCCACACAACGTTAAGTGGAAGTTATCTTTATTATCTATTTCAAAGCTCTTACATGGAGCACACTATTCGGAGAATTAAAGGCGGGATGGGTGTTCCTCACCTCTTTCAAGAGGATTTGAACAAGTTCTACATTCCGCTTCCCTTGATCGGAGAACAGCAAAGTATTGCCACTTTCCTCGACCTTGAGACAGAGAAGATTGACGCACTCATTGTCGATCAGCAACAGCTTATAGAGTTGCTGAAAGAAAAGCGCCAGGCGGTAATCTCCCATGCGGTCTCCAAAGGCTTGAATCCAGCCGCGTCTATGAAAGATTCGGGTATTGAATGGATGGGCATGGTTCCTGAGCATTGGGAGATCAAGCCGCTCAAGTACATAGCCTCTCTGAAGGGACGCTTAGGGTGGCAGGGCCTTCGCTCCGACGAATATACGGAAGATGGTCCATTCTTGGTTACCAGCGAGCACTTCACAAACGACCGAATTGATTGGCCGCGTTGTTATCACGTTTCGCCTGACCGCTATGCAATTGCTCCAGAGATTCAGCTTCAGGAGGGCGATCTCTTGATGATGAAAGATGGCGCTGCGATGGGCAAGCTGGCTTACGTTGATAATCTCCCTGGGGCTGCCTGCCTCAATAGTCATCTGCTGCTATTCAGGCCGCTGAGGGGCAGGTTTGAAAATCGCTTCTTGTATTATGTGCTCGGAGGGCCGGAATTTAGAACCTATATGGTGCGAGAGCGAACCGGCACTACTTTCTTTGGCATATCGCAAGAAAGCATCGGAACTTTTCCGTTTGCCTGCCCACCGATTACTGAACAGCGCGAAATTCTGGAATTCCTAAGCCGGGAAACTTCTAAACTCGATTCTCTGACCGCCGAAGCTGAATCTGCTATCGCGCTTCTTCAAGAGCGCCGCACTGCACTAATCTCCGCCGCTGTTACTGGCAAGATCGACGTGCGTGGGTTGGTGGAGGCCCACCTGGAAGAGGTGGCGGCCAAATGAGCGATCTGCACAAGGAAATCAATCTCGAAACTGAAATCTGCGAATACCTCGCCGCAAATGGCTGGTTCTATGTTGCTGGCGACGCAGCGAGCTATGACCGCGCGCAGGCGGTGTTTCCGGCCGATGTGATCGCATGGTTGCAGGCGACACAGCCGCAAGCATGGGACACTTTGAATAAGAACCACGGTCCGCAAGCAGCGGATGTCGTGGTCGGTCGGTTGCGGGACGCCGTGAGCCGGCGGGGCACACTCGATGTGCTGCGGCATGGCGTTGAGCTTCTCGGCTTGCGCCAGCCTCTAGCCCTGGCGCAGTTCAAGCCTGTATTAGCGATGAATCCTGACATTCTTGCGAAGTACGCAGCCAACCGGCTGCGTGTTGTGCGCCAAGTACGCTATTCGCTCCATAACGAAAATGCGATTGATCTGGTGCTGTTCCTGAACGGATTGCCGGTGGCTACTTGTGAGCTGAAAAGCGACTTTACGCAATCCGTAGACGATGCGGTGGATCAATATCGCTTCGACCGCAACCCGCACCCGAAGGGGCAGGGGGCTGCTGAACCGCTACTGAGTTTTCCGAATGGAGCGCTGGTGCATTTCGCGGTGAGCAACATGTCGGTCATGATGACGACGCAGTTGATTGGCGGTGTGACCAAGTTTCTTCCATTCAATCGCGGCGATAAGGGGGCGGCGGGCAATCCTGCGAACGAGAAGGGTGGACACCGCACAGCGTATCTTTGGGAAGAAGTCTGGGCTCGGGATAGCTGGCTGGAGATCCTGGGCCGCTACATCGTGGCGCAGCGGGATAAGAAGAAGCAAATCAGCAAGATCATCTTTCCCCGTTTTCACCAGCTGGACGCGACGCGCAAGCTGCAAGCCGCCGTGCTGGCCGAAGGGGCAGGGGGCAAGTACCTAATCCAACATTCGGCGGGCTCCGGCAAGACGAACTCGATTGCCTGGTCGGCGCATTTTCTGGCGGATCTGCACAACGCTCAGCACCAAAAGTTGTTCGATACCGTCCTGGTTATCTCAGATCGCAACGTGCTGGATTCTCAGCTGCAGGATGCTGTCTTCGATTTTGGGCGCACGACGGGCGTCGTCGCCACGATCAAGGGCGAGAGCGCCAGCAAGAGCGGGGAGTTGGCGGAAGCTCTGGCTGGTGGAAAGAAGATCGTGGTCTGCACAATCCAGACTTTCCCCTTCGCGCTAAAGGCGGTTCAGGAGCTGGCTGCCACACAAGGCAAGCGGTTTGCGGTGATCGCCGATGAGGCTCATTCGTCGCAAACTGGCGAAGCAGCGGCCAAACTGAAGGCTTTGTTGTCGCCCGAGGAATTGCAGGACTTGGCCGACGGTGGCGAGGTCAGTACAGAAGATTTGTTGGCTGCTCAGATGTCGGTGAGAGCAGCAGAAAAAGGCATAACTTACGTCGCTTTCACGGCGACGCCGAAGGCCAAGACGCTGGAGCTATTCGGGCGACGGCCTGACCCATCGCTGCCGGCGAGCGCCACCAATTTGCCCGCGCCTTTTCACGTTTATTCGATGCGTCAGGCAATCGAAGAAGGGTTCATCCTCGATGTGTTGAGGAACTATACGCCTTACAAATTAGCCTTCAAACTTGCGCATAACGGCAAAGAGTTGGACGAAAAGGAAGTGGAGCGTAGCGAAGCCCTAAAAGGGATCATGCGCTGGGTTCGGCTGCATCCATACAACATTGCCCAAAAGGTGCAGGTGGTGGTCGAGCACTTCCGCGAGAATGTTGCCCCGATGCTGAACGGAAAAGCCAAAGCGATGGTTGTGGTCGCCAGTCGGCTGGAGGCCGTGCGTTGGCAGTTTGCCATTGATAAATACATCAAGGATCAGGGCTACAAGATTGCCACATTGGTCGCCTTTTCCGGCGAAATAAAGGACGTGCAATCCGGCCCGGATTCCTTCTCCGAAACCAGCAGAGTGCTTAACCCAAACCTTCGGGGCCGGGACATGCGGGAGGCGTTCAATACGGACGAGTATCAAATCCTGCTCGTGGCAAACAAGTTCCAGACGGGCTTCGATCAACCGTTGCTCTGCGGCATGTATGTGGATAAACGGCTGGCGGGGATTACGGCGGTGCAAACACTGTCCCGGCTCAATCGCGCGCACGACGGGAAAGACACAACTTATGTGGTGGATTTCGTAAATGATCCGGAAGAAATACTGACAGCTTTCAAGGCGTATTACGACACAGCCGAGCTGGCGGATGTTACCGATCCGCACCTTGTCTTTGACCTGCGCATGAAACTGGATGCGCTGGGTTTCTATGATGATTTTGAGGTTAATCGTGTCGTCGAGGTGGAGTTCAACCCAAAGGCCAAGCAAAGCGATCTGGCCGCCGCTGTTGAGCCGGTCATCTCGCGATTGCTGCAGCGTTACAAGTCTGCGCAAGAGCGCTTGAAGATCGCCACGGCAAGGAATGACGCAACGGCTGCCGAGAATGCTAAGCACGAGCTGAATGCACTTGTGCTCTTCAAACACGACATGTCTGTATTCCGGCGCATGTACGCTTTTCTCTCGCAGATTTTCGATTACGGCAACACAGCAATTGAAAAACGCTTCATCTTCTATAAGCGATTGTTGCCTTTACTGGAGTTCGGGCGAGAGCGCGAAGGGATTGATCTGTCCAAAGTCATTCTCACGCACCATCACTTGAAAGATCAGGGAAAACGGACGATACCGCTGGGCGAGGGCGAAAGCCCAAAGCTAAGCCCACTGACGGAATCCGGTGGCGGTTCTGTGCAGGAGAAAGAAAAGGCGCGACTCGCCGAAATCATTGCAAAGGTCAATGATCTGTTTGAAGGTGATCTGACCGAGGATGATCGGCTGGTCTACGTGAACAACGTCATCAAGGGCAAGTTGCTGGAGTCTCTAATCCTGGTGCAGCAGGCTGCCAATAATACGAAAGAGCAATTCGCCAACTCGCCTGATTTATCGAAAGAGCTGCTGAATGCGATCATGGATGCCCTCGCTGCGCACAACGCGATGAGCAAACAGGCGCTGGAATCCGAACGGGTGAGGAGCGGGCTGCGGGAAATCCTGCTTGGCCCGGCGCAGCTTTATGAAGCGCTCAGGTCACGGGCTGAGGCTGCGGTTGCTACACGTGAGGCCGAAGATTGACATGAGCAGGGCAATTGGTATTTGGTTGCACGTTGGTAGTACTCGCCTTTGCTCTGCGCGAGGGCAAGTAGGCACGCGCGGATAACATCTCGACCTCAACTTTAACGCCGCGATGGGCCATTGGCCGCGACGGTCTCGACAAGCGCCTCGAAATCGCTTCTCTCGTACAGAAGAGATTCAGTCGGCATGTTGCAACATCCCCCGGTATGTAGACAAGAAACTCCGATCGCCCGAACTAAAAGTAGTGCACCAACCGTTGAGCACTCGCGCTCTATGTTATTGGGATCAATAGGGCTTATAGATTCTTCAGACAGTGTCTGTAGAATCTCTGCCCCAGGCGATGAGCGGCCAAAATGGACGCATTCTGGCCATCGCGATTCTTCCATCTCAACCCTTGGCATTGGTCGGTGCCCTATCACAGCACCTCCATATAGGGGCGAATGACATTGTTAACCCGGCATACTTTGGCGGAGCGGTAGATTTCGTTGACGTTGGCCTTTTTTTGGTGAAGACAATCCTTCAGAGCTTCTATTGCGACATCGAGTCCGATCTTGTTCCTGAACTTAAAACAGTCGGCGACGGTTTTCGCGGCTGAATAAACGCGCACCGGGACGCCCTCGACCTGATGATTTTCGATTCCCTCGGTTAGCGATGGTCCTGACAGCCGAACGATTCTGAGTGAAGGCGAAGGGAACACAGGCTTTCTTGCTCCCTTACGGAGAGCGATCCAAACAGAAGGGGGACTCTGGGTCGTAATCTCGTGAAAGGCAAGCGCCGAAAGCAGGCAAACAACAGCCGCGGGTATACGTTTCGCCACTTCAGCGTAAGAGTGGCGTTCCGTAACGTTGGCATCCGGCACGGTGTAGATTCCACGTCCGGAGCGATGGAGCCTGCCCTGGCGATAGAGACGAATAAGATATTCCCGCGGTAGGCCGATGGCTTCGATATCGCGGGGCCTAACAATGCCGTGTTTGCCGACGTACTGCATAATTTTCTGAAGAGGCTCTGCCATGCGTAGTCTCAATACGTCATTACTTAATAATATCTAATGACATATTGCAACACCCATATGGAACATTACAAGCGGCGTCACCGCTCATAGCAAAAATCCTGGTGGGTGTTGCTGTCGTCGCGGTCGCGGTTTGTATTTTTCAGGTAGTTCGGGCAGCTCAAGGCCAGCCTGGATTTTTTTGGGTTACGGGCAAATGTGGCGAGCTTGCGCGCATGTGAGTGTCGAGCAGGCGACTACCGGAGCAAAACTGTGGTGCGGGCGGAGGGAGTTGAACCCTCATGGGCCGTTTAAGCCCTGCGGATTTTCATGCCGTCTACGGCTTTCGCCGCCCAAACGTGACGCCCTTGGAGGGCTCACACCAGGTTTGCGGTCTGGACTATCCCTTCACCCTCCCCCGGAAAGTCCGGAGCTTAGGTGCTGCCCGTCTAGTCTCTACACCTTCCCGGATGGTGTCTCTCCGGGCTTGGCTCGGGATTGCCATTTGAGGTTTCCCCGAATTTGAGCAGTTCTGCATCGCCGGTTTCCCAGGCGAGCACTCAAGTTTTCCTTAAGTCCGCTGCGTATGCCATTCCGCCACGCCCGCGCGCGGCTGTCTTACTCATGATAGGGCACGTTGCCCGATTTTACACATCCGTTTCCTCATCTGGACGTTGCTGTAAGGCTTGAGTGTTCTGGATTGCTTTCTTGCCTTTCTTGTTTTTCTTGGGCCGCATAACGTTAATTGCAGCGGCGTCGAGCGAGGTCTTGATGTGCGCCGCGTAATATTTCTCAATCATCTCGACGCTAGTGCGGCAGTTCTTAGCAATTTGGTAGATGTCGGCACCTTCCATAAGTCGCAGGCAGATGTAAGTATGTCGCAGGCTGTACGCCGTACGGGGTCGGCCCTCGCGATCAAAGCGAAGATTTTCCTCATCAAGGATGGTCTTGAAAAGTTCGCGCTGCCACTTCGGAAAGATGAGGTCGGTAGGTCCGGGCGTGCGCCATGGTTCCCCAAGGACAGCAGAGGTCTCGAACGTTCTTGTGGGCGTGTGCACGCCATAAACGCGCGCCGGGCGGAGCCGGCTCCGAAGTCGCTCAAAGGGCCTCACTGCACCGGGCATGCTTTTGCAATATCCGACGCCGCGCTTTCCGCGCACTTCAATTTCCAGAATCGTCTTACCGAGATCCTCGTCGTCAACGATGGTGATATCCCGGAATTCTAGTCGCCATGCCTCGTCCGGGCGCAGACCGGTATTGACCGCGAACAGCACATAGTCGTGAAGCTGTTCCGATTCCCATTTGAAGCCCACCTTTTTCGGTTCGTGCGCGCGCTTTCTTGTGGCTTCGTAGAGCCTCTTATATTCCTGGGGGGAGAACCACGCCCGGTGCGAGATTTTCGGGGATGATCTGTACGGCTCGGAGAGATCGGGAAGACGGTCGAGCCATCCGTGGCGGATGGCTGTCTTCAGGGTTTGTCGAAGAGCGACCATCTCCTGATGCATAGTGTTGCGGGCCGGCGGCTTGCCGCGCTTCGCCACCGCTTCCTCGTGGCGATGAATGCGGTAGTCCTGGATCTTGCCGGCAGTAATTTCCGACAGGCCCAGAGGACCGAAGAACGGCACCAGGTGCCCCTGCGAGCGCCGCTGTTGGCCTTCCACGTAAACTTTGCTGCGCTGGCCCTGCGTGATGATGTCGTATTCACGAAGGAATAGTTCCGATGCTTCGCGGAAGGTTTTTTCTGTTTTGATTTCTCCGCTGCGGAGTTTTCCGCGTAGTTGCAGATACCAATCCTCGGCGATCTCTTTTGCCTTGGAGAGGCTCTCTTCCTTCGTGCTGGTCCGGCGGTTCTTGCTGGCGAAATAGCTGGAGCACTGCCAGAGGCTGCTGTTCGGTCGTTTGTAGACGTGAACCTTGCCGCCGAGGATGGTGTGTTGTTCAGCCATCGCGGATTACCTCCGCACTCCGTCAAAAAACGTGAAAGTGTGAAATAGTTGTGTAAGTATAATACGACCGGGCAATAATGTCACTAATGCATTTATACACAGTCATTTAACTAGAAGCAATGACATGTACCATACGATTTTAAGTCCCGTGCGTCTGCCAGTTTCGCCATCCGGGCACTGGGGTTTAACTATATTTAATTTATAGCATTCACGAACATTGTTTCCTGTGTCCGCGAAGGTCCGATTAGACTCCGGGTGCCTAAGGGAGTCCCTTACGATTGCGCTGCCGCCCGTCGTTCGGGAAAGCCTATCATTAGCATTCTCTCTGTCTTTGTCTTCGCGAGCCGACCTCGGTCAATGCTTCACAGCCGCTTCAGCTAGCTGGGATTCATTCGCAATATTGTATCGGTCGAAAATCGAGCTCGGCTTCAGTGCCACTACCAAACCTTGCACACATTGGCGGCGGGCTTCACCATGGGCTGGCCCGGCCTGCAGTGAAATGCCTCCTCGAACTCGGGCATGTTTACCACGACTCCGTTGATGCGGTAGCGCGCGGGAGAGTGCGGATCGGTCATGGCGCGCATGCGCATGTCTTCGGGACGCTCATTGGCGCAGTCCCATTGCGCGAATCCAATGAAGAAGCGCTGCTCCGGCGTAAGATCGTCGATGGGATGAAGGTTCTTGTCTTTGGTCGCATCTTTCCATGCGACATAAGCAAGAATCTCGCCGCCGAGATCGGCGACGTTTTCGCCCAGGGTCAGCTTGCCGTTGATGTGAACATCTTCCACCGCAACATATCCTGAATATTGATCCTCCACGCACTTGGTGCGCGCGTCGAACTTCTCGCGGTCTTCTTTCGTCCACCAATTCTTCAGATTCCCCTTCGCGTCAAACTGGCTGCCCTCGTCGTCGAAGCCGTGGGTGAGTTCGTGGCCAATGGTGCCGCCGGTGTCGCCATAATTGGGAGCGTCATCCATTTTCGGATCGTAAAGCGGCGGCTGCAGCACGCCGGCGGGAAAGTTGATGTCGTTCATCTGCGGATTGTAGTAAGCGTCAACGGTGGGAGCGGAAATATCCCATTCGCCGTGGTCGACGGGTTTGCCGATTTTGTCGATTTCGCGGCGGCTCTCGAACTGATGCGCGCGCTCGACGTTGCCGGCAAAATCGTCGCGAACGATCTTCACCGAGCTGTAGTCGCGCCAACGATCGGGATAGCCAATCTTGTTGCGGATTCCCGTCAGCTTGGCCAGCGCCTGCTGTTTGGTTTCCGGGCTCATCCAGTCGAGCGCCCGGATGCGCTGGCCCATCGCGTCCTCGATGCGCCGCACCATATCGAGCGTGCTTTCTTTGAGTTCGGGGGAGAAAACTCTGGCCACATAAACCTGACCCAGGGCCTCGCTCAAGTCATAGTTGACGTACTGCACGCAGCGTTTCCAGCGCGGCTGTATCTCTTTCGCGCCGCGCAAGTACTGGCGGTAGAACTGGAAGTTTTCCTCGACGAACTTCGAAGAAAGGTACGGGGAAGACGTGTCGGCGACATGGAAGCGTAAGTAGGATTTCCAGCTGTCGATCGATTCGGAAGCGAGGAGCGTGTTGAGTTCCTTGATGAACTCGGGCGCGTCGACGTTGAGAACGGCAAACTCCGGGTATTGCATCTCGTGGTAGTAAGCGAGCCAGTCAAAGTTGGGCGCGAGCTGGATGAGATCGGCGACCTTCATTTTATGAACCAGCTTGTGGGGATCGCGGCGTTCGACACGAGTGAGCGAAGCCTTGGCCATGGCCGTTTCCAGGCGCATGACGGTTTCGGCGTTCTTCCTGGCGGCGGCCGGGTCGTCGCCGATCAGCTCGAAAACTCTCTGCACATGTTGCAGGTAGTGCTCGCGCGTTTCCTTCGACTTGGCGTCATCCTTGGTGTAGTAGTCGCGATCGGGCAGGGCCAGGCCGCCCTGATCCACGTCGGCGATTACGTGCTCGGAGTCGTCCGGGTCTTGCATCGAGCCCGACGAAAAGAGCATGGAACTGTTGTAGGAATACCGGAAGTAGATCAGTTGCAGCCGCGCCACGAGCGGCGTAAGTTCTTTCGCCGACTTGATCTGCGCCACTGCGTCGAGTTCCGGCTGAATCGCCGCGAGGCCGCGTTTTTCTACTGCGGCATCGTCCATGCAGGCCGCGTAGAAGTCCCCAATCTGTCGCGTTACGGCATTGCGTCGCTCATCCGGCTGGGCCGCCTGTTCAAGCATGCCGCGGAGGAAGGTCAGGTTGTCCTGATAGAGCTTGGCGTAGACCGACCATGAAGTCTGATCGGGCGGGATCGGGTTTTTCTTCTGCCACCCGCCGCAGGAATAGTGGTAGAGATCCACGCAAGGGTCGACAGATTTATCCATCGAGGAAAGGTCGAGACCGGGACTGTAGGGCAATAGCGCCTCCGAAGACTGCTGCGTGGATGGCGTTTGAGCATTGGCCTGAGCATTGGCCAACGATAGAGCTACAGCCACAAGCAACAACAGGCACACCGTGTGTTCGCGCATATTCACCTTGGACGGGAGTTGTCAGAAAAAGTCATGAGCAAGGCAATGGTATTGGACACTTTTGCCAAATATCAAGCGCTTGGGCAAGTCGTCCGCAGATGCAGCGATTGGTGTTCCCTAGTGCGCCGGAAACAGGCACTGTAGCTTCAGATGCTGGTCGGCTAGAAACTGGCGATCACCACATTGGGCGCGGATGGCAGCATGAACTTTACGCCACGCTGCTGGTTGGCTTCGATGGTGGCAGGCTGGTCGAGCGCGGAGAGCGGGACGTGCTTTGTCCAATAGCCGTTCTGCCAGTAGTTGCCGCCGACGTAGATCACGCCGTCCGCAATAGCATAGTCAGGGACCTCCTCGCGATGGCCGTCGCGATAGACCAGCACTGCGGGCGGGAGTTCTCCGGCTGGCGATTCGGTCCGTTCTTTCGGCGTGGCAGACAGCGGCGGTTTGGCGGGCAGTTTTGTGATGGCTGGCTCCGCATAATCGGGATGCGCGGAGGTTCCACGTTGCTCTGTTTCTTCGGCCCCACCGAATCGCACATAACGATCGCCCTGCCACTCGATCAACAAGGGAGCCAGCCTGGTTTTTCGCGGAGAATCGTCAGCTGAAGCAGGCTGCACTACCACAATCTGGGGCCGAGCGTTCTCTGCATCGCTCTCAACTGCATAGGGCTCGCTCGGATCGTAGTCGGAATAGAGAAAGGGCGAGTCCAGAAACATTCCGCGGGTAAATGGGCGCGTTCCATGATGCAAGCCCACCCCACCCCTGACGCCGCGTGCAAAGCCGACATGCGCTGTGGAAACCGACCGGCCCATCGCCCCGCGCATCTGTGCGGTTGAGAGCGGCACGGATACTGTAGCTGCAAGCAGCACGATACTCAGCCGCAGGAACATAGGGGTCGATTCCCTCTTGGACTCGAGGACGATTTCCATTGTACCCCCATTTCGCCCGCCCACGGCGGGTTGGAGGGGTACACAAATGCCGTCGGTGACCAACCACCCCAGTTGAGACTTGGGTGCAACCCTTTGCCTGGGGAGTAGAATCTTATCCAGTAGGAGCGCGCCGTCCTTGTACATGGGCTCCTCGCTCGAAACTGCACTCCCCACATTCGAAGGGAGGTACGGATTATGAGCAGATTCAGTCTTCTTCGATCCATCCTCGCATTTGCTGCTTTCATCGGTCTTGCTCTCACGCCAATTTCAGCATTCGCTCAGCACAGCGGCGGCGGTGGTCACGGCGGCGGAGGTGGTGGGGGTTCCCATGGGGGCGGTGGTGGCTACCATGGTGGTGGCGGATCTTATGGCGGCGAGCGGTCTTCCGGTGGAGGACGTGAATACCAGGGCGGCGGCTTTCGTGGCGGCCGTTCGGATGGCGGGTACGGCGCAGCGCGCGGCATGACCGGGCGAAGCGGCGGGTCTGAAACCGGCCGCAGTCTCGGCTCGGGCGGAAATCGTTCGTGGAATATTCGCCCCGCAATCAACGATGGCCAATGGCATTCGTTCGGCAACTCCGGTAGTTCCGCGCACTCAAGTCTCTCCGCTCGTAACGCCGGAAGTTACGAGGGCGGTTTTCACTCTTTTGGCGCGGCAAGAGGCACAGCGCCGGGCTTCGGCCGGGGCGTTGATGGTTGGAGAGGCGGATACGGTTGGCGTGGTGGTTGGGGTTGGGGTGGTGGTTGGGGCTGGGGAGTTTGGGGCTTCGGCTTCGGATGGCCCTACTGGGGCGGCTACTGGGGCCCGGGCTGGGCGTTCGGCTGGGATCCTTGGTTGTATGGCCCTTATGGGTACGGCCCTTATGGGTATGCGTGGCCGACATACGGCTACCCGGGTTACGACTACGACTGGTCCGACGACCCGCCGCCGTACCGTCCAGATGCGTCGTATAACTACGACTCGCCGGGAAACTACCTGAGCCCGACAAGCTCGACCTAGCAGGCCGCGGAAAAACTGGTTCCCCGGGGAGAAAGTGTGTCCTCAGCGGCATAAAGCCGACTTTGGAAAAGCCACTTATCGCAGCGGTAACCTGCTGCGCCACCCAAAGTCAAGTGCAACACCGATTTCTCCGCAGCCTGTTAGGAGCTCCTATCTCCGGCTTCAGCGCCTGACGGCGCTCCCATAACGCAGCACTTATAGCGGCGCTGAAGCGATGCCTTGATACGACCGTACTTGCACTACGGGTTCTTATGCAGCGTGCCACCAGGCGCCGTGACAGAATCGAATCATCTCCCTTCACCGCTGGCCGCTACTTTTTTTCTTTATCTTTATCCTTGGCATCTTCCGTCGGTTCCAGTGCTCCGGGCATCACCTTGAGGGGAGCCGAGCGCTGCTCTTCGAGTTCGGGATGCGGCAGCGGCTTCCGCGGCAGCATCTGGTTGCGCATGGCGGCGTTGTATACGAAAATAGCCTCCACGGTTGCGGCCTGCGCCAGGTCGCCGGGCTGCAGGCGTTCGTAGGTGTCCATGTTCGAATGATGGGTGCGTGATTCGTAGTCGAGCTCGTCCTGAATGAACTGGAAGCCGGGGACGCCGACCGCATCGAACGATTGGTGGTCGGTGCCCCCAGTATTGCGCGCGGTGATGGTGGTGACGCCGAGATCTTTCAGCGGCTCCATCCATTGCGCAAAGATGGGACCGACCGCGCTGTTTTCCTGCAGATAAATCCCCAGGATTTTACCGGTGCCGTTGTCCACGTTGAAGTAGCCGGAAATTTTCGGCTGCTCAGGTTCAATTACGACAGGACCGGCGGGTTTGCGCAGCCACTCGGGCTTCTCCAGTTGATCGGGAGCGGTCGAGAGTGGCACGTATCCGAAATGCTGCTTCACGTAGCCGCGGGAACCAAAAAGTCCCTGCTCTTCTCCCGTCCAGAGACCAATGCGAATGGTGCGCCGCGGCTTGATTTGCAGCGCGTTGAAAATCCGCATGACTTCCATCGCAACCACGGTGCCGGCGCCATTGTCGGTGGCGCCTGTCCCCGCCGCCCACGAGTCGAGATGGCCACCCACCATGACCACCTCATCCTTCAACTGGGGATCGGTGCCGGGAATTTCGGCGATGGTATCGAACCCATGCTCATGGTCATCGAAGAACTTCACGTCAACATTCATCTCGATGCTAACCGGCACATTGGCTTTAAGCAGACGATAGACGCGTCCGTAATTCTCTATCGCCGTCACCACTACGGGCAGGGGGTTGGCGTGATCGCGCTTGTAGGCGGACCTTCCCAGGCCGCCGTCGTCGAAAATGGTACCGCCGGAGCCGCCGCTGTCGCGGCCGTCACGGCTGGGAAGAATAATCGCCAGAGCATGCTCCGAGGCGAGAAACTTCCCGGCCTTATCGAGCAGAGCCGACCGCTTTACATATTCCTGCATCCTGTCGGCGCGAGCCTTCTGCTTTTCCAGGGGAAACTCGGCAGTCTTCGCGAGATCCTTGTCGTCCATGCGTGTAAACAGCGGCTTATCCACCGGGTTCACCTCGCGCATTTCTCCCACCAGAACGATCTTCCCAGTCAGCTTGCCTTTGTATTTGTCGAAATCTTTCTCGTCCTTGATGTCAACCCAAGTGGCTTGGCCATTGACTGCGCCGTTGGTGGAAGGCGACCAGGGCGCGGCCTGGGCAATGAAAACAGCCGTGTCCGGCGACGTCATCCTTACCCAGGTGTTGAGCTGCTGCCAGCCCATGCCGAACTCTCCCCAGTCTTCGAGATGGGCGTTGCTGCAACCCATCGCCGCCAATTGATCGCGTGTCCACTGGTTGGCCCGGCGCAGGTTGGGCGAACCGGTAAGGCGCGGGCCAATGCCATCCATCAGAGCCGAGGCGAAGTCCATTACGTGCGAATGGAGCAGCCCCTCGTCGCGAATGCGCTGGTACATGGTGTAGTCGAGATTCTCTTTTGCAGGCTGCGGCAGTTCGTACGATGATTGGTCAGCCGCGGCCTTCTCTTTGTTTTTGTCGGCGTTCTTGTCGGCGGCTGAGATGGATAGTGGCAGAGCCAAGCAGAGGAGCAAAGCAAATCTGACTCTGAAAAAGCTATGGAATCGCATGGATCGGTCTTCCTCCGAAAAAGTAACCAAGCAGAGTAGCAGATATGGATGGAACTAAATAGCGACCCCAAATCGCGTGTCGTTAGCACATGATATGTCCGGATGAGATAGCAAGTGATGTGTCCGCTTTGCAGGCGGCGAGGGTAGGAGAGCATGGAAGGCATGTTCTCTTACACGCAGGCCGCGATGGAGCGGACGATG
>Ga0224555_1003203_pt1 | contig 17267 bp, 10 predicted proteins | sample 714S23034metaG_FD_180687 | JGI IMG/M metagenome (GOLD analysis project Ga0224555, IMG submission 180687) | Peat soil microbial communities from Stordalen Mire, Sweden - 717 S2 30-34 | ecosystem: Environmental > Terrestrial > Soil > Wetlands > Peat | place: Sweden: Norrbotten County, Stordalen...
CGCCCAGGAAGAAAATCCTTGATCCTCTCCCACTGCAAATCACTCAATTCATAACGGCTAGTGGACATATACCCACTTCAACAGCTATCAACCCGGCTGCAAAGTGTATATGTCGATACGGCCTAGGGCACCTGTTGCGGATCTTGAGAACTGGAATTGGAGTTTATGAGCGAAACATACTCTATCGGTGTCGATCTCGGGGGCACTAACCTCCGGATTACCTTCGATCGGGAGGTGGGATCGAAGGAGGCTAGAGTCCTCCTCGAGCGGTATCTACGGGACCTAGAGGTCCTGGGCAGAGCCACGCTGACTTGCCTGATTGTCATGGAGCAGAAGCATTACTCTGGGCTCGGAATGCCTGCGGGACGCGTCCACTTTCACTTGCTGGTCGCGACCACCGCCGACCTGACGGTTGAGGACTTCGAGGATTATTGGAATAGACTGCCCTATGGCGGGAAGCGAACAACCAACCGGGAGCGACCGGCGGAAAGTCTGCCGTGCAGCGACGGCCGAGGGACAAAGAAGGAATCAACGTCACATGTTCAGCCCTACGATCCTGCCATCAGCGCCACCTACTACCTATTCAAGACTCTGCACGAGTCGCCGGACAACTGGGAGCTAAGGCGCCCAGAACTCATGAGCCCAACCAGGCCAGCCAGCTGGCACAGGTCTGCCAGGACTCGCAGGTCGATTCGCCGTCAGGAAGCTCGGGATCGCGAAGGACGACGTCGCGACCACACGAGGAGGATCGGCGGCGGTTGTTAGTACGCTTAACCATCTGGTAATCCATGGTGCCAACTTGGTATCTGTGGGGTTACCTGGTACGCATTGCTCGGCCGCCGGGTCCCCGAAAGGCATTCGACACAACTCCGCCGTCCCTTATCCGCGGTGGAACGTTTGATTTGCGGGAAGACTTCCAGGGAGTGTGCTGACAGTCGCGCCATGATGATGGCGCTCAATGTAAGATCGAGCGACGGCCACGTCACGTACACGGGATCTGAGGGTGTTAGCTAACTCAAGAAATCATGATGAGACTGCATGGATCGAGATTGCAGCGAAGTAGCCAACGTAGCGCTAATACCCCGAAAGGAAACAATGGAAAAGTTGCAAACGCTGATGGGTCAAACTACTTCGGGTCGCATTCATTGGACTCCAGAGGTTGAAGAAGTCCTAGCCTCCTGTTGGCATAACTTGAATGGGGGTGAGGAAGGCGGCATGGAGGGACACAAACTCAAGAACCGCATGGAAAGTGTCATGTGGAATCCGCCACTCTTAGAGTTCGATATCGAACGCCATGGCGCCACGGTGAACGGCGCCGTCTGGTGTCTCTGATGGTTTCATCGGACACGCCGGCAAAGATCGGCTTTTTCGTCTGGCTCATCGTCGGCCTGGTGATTTACTTCGGGTACTCAATGCGGCACAGCAATGTGCAGAAGCTGCCGCCAGCTGCGCAGGAGCCGCAGATCGAGCCTGGGGTGTAACCCGGGGAAGGGCCGTTTCGAGGCTAGATTCCCAAGGGCGAGGAAGTGGCAGGAGAGTTCGGCACAACTGGTGCCGGGCTCTTCTGCTTTGTGGGCGTGGGACTCTCCGGCGTTGCAGGAGCCGGGGTTTGCTGCGTTGCGGGAGTCGGGCTCTGCTGTATTGCGGGTGCAGAGATCTGCTGCTTTGTGGGTGTGATATGCACGGTACCGTGGGTGTGCGGCGCGGTGGGCGCGGGAACGGGTAGAAGCGCGGAGTCGATGCTCGCGGGGTCGTCGCGGAGCTTGAAGAAGATCGTTGCGGCCTCGGGGTGAGGTACGGTGAGGTTGATGCCCGTGTAGCCGTCGGGAACAGGCACTGGGTCAGAGAAGCTCGGGTCGATGGAGATATCCTGGAGCAGGAAGAAGTTGTTGCCGGTGACGGTGCAGGGCTGCGTGGTGTCAGCAGGGCATTGGAGCTGCGTGAGCGTGGGCAGGCGGACAAGGGTGACCAGTGGCAGCCAGTCGCTGGCGGGCGAGGTGAGATCGTCGTCTGCGGTGGCGTCACTGGCCAGTTCGTCCGGCTGGGCAGTCGCTTGGGGCTGTGTGACGGGCTCGGGCTGGGAGTTGCGTTTGCTGCGGCGGGGGGTGATGACGGGGTAGATCGCGCGCAAGCGGAGGGCTCCAAAAGCGCTGGGGCCAAAGGAACGCAGAGGGTCCAGGGTTGCGACGACCGTGTGGGGGTCCTGCAAGAGCATGCCTCCAGAGGGTGCGAGGGTGAGGACGGTCCGGAGGGTTCCGTCGAGGGTCTCGATCTCTATCTGACCGTTACGCGGGAAGGGGTTGGGGCTCTTGAGGGTAAAGGTGAGGAGCGAGGTGAGTGGGAGGTCGTTTGCGTTGGACAGGACGATGTCTGAGGTGGACGAGGGGTCGGCTGACTTGCTTAGCAGGGTGATGACCGGGCGAGGTGCGGAGACGGTCAGGGGCAGAGAGAGGGAGCGGCCGTCGCGGAGGGAGATGTTGGCGGTGAGGTGGTCGTTGACGTGAGTTGGAGGCGCGGGTGCGTTGGCCGGGAGAGCGAAGTGCAGGGTCGCGGGCGAAGAAGCGTCGACGGGCTGGGTGTCGTCGGAGGCGTCGGGAGCGGGTGAGAAGACCAGCTCGCCGAGGGTGAGCTTGTCGATCTCGCCGAGCCGTGTGCCGTTGAGCACAAGGGTCTTGTCGCCGGCGTGAATTTCGATGGAGTTGACCTTGGCGGGCTCGGAGAAGGTGCGGGCGGAGACTTCGTTGGCTTTTGGCTGATCGTACTGCTGAATGGCGAGGTGAAGGTCGCCGGGCGTCAGGTCGTGCTCGAGAGGAAGTGTAAGAGCGATGAGGTCGGGTTGGTTGGGCTTGGGGGCGGGCTTGAACGGAATGGTGATCTCGCCGTCATAACCGGTGGGATGCGAGGTAATGGTATGGACGCAGGCAGAACCGGTGGAGGTCAGCAATAACTCCGCTGTGTGTCCAGCGATGAGGCCGGAGGTGGGGTCTTTGGAATCATTCTGGGTATCGCCGGAGGGAGGGACGATGGTCCACTCAGAGCCGGGAAGCTGCTGGAGGTGGATGGTGGGGCCGGTGTAGGGGTCGAATCCCCAACTGCCCTGGATGGTTCCGGTGAGCAGGATGGGCTTCGGCTGCGGCTTGGCAACGGGGGTCTTGTGAGCGGCCATGCCGGGGTTGGCGAAGGGGTTGGGCTCTGCGTCTTCAGCGGAGGCCGATGTCAGCAAGGTCGGATCGTGAAGCAGAAGGTGGCGCTGCTGATCCTTCTGGAGGACAAGGCCACCGAGATAGGGGTCCGGGGTGAGGGGAATATCCGCCTCCGAGGGTGCTCCGGGCGGCGTGTTCAAGTGCAGGACGAGGTCATGGGCGAAGTCCGTTGAGAAGACCAGGGGCGCGCCTTCAATGGGCAGTACGACGGAGGGCTTGATAAGGCAGGTGACCTCGTTGGCGTCGGCGGGGCGCAGCGGTGGCGGAGTTGCGGCCTTCACCGCCGGTAGAGCGATGACCAGGACGGACTTTGGATTGTGGAACGACGGCGGCGTGTTAAGCCGCAGGTTCATGGCATCGTCCTGGGGAAAGCTGATGGCGGGGATGTACTGGTATTGGGCGGAGTGAAGCTTGCCCATGATGCGAACGACATCGACGACAGCGCCAACGTAGGCGGAATAGAGGCCTCCGCCAGCGGCCTCGGTGTAGCTTGCCTGGGCAATCAGATCCGAAGTGGATCCGTTGAGTGCGTCGGCCATGGTCTGGCCGTGACCGTCCTCGAGTACGATCTGCGAGCCGCTTTGCGTGAGGCAGGTGAACTGGGTGTCGACGGGCTGACTGAAGCAGACCACGTTGGGTTTGAGGGCCAGGGTGCGGGCGAGCAGATCGGAGTGCTTTTGAAGCGCGGCGGGGTCAGAGGGGGGGACGCGACGGATGGAGGCGATGTACTTCTCGATGCGGGCTTCTTCAAAGCCGGCCTCGATGAGGTCCTGGGAGGCGCGGACGAAGGCTCCGGGACGGCCTCGCACGGCCGAGCGGAGGGTGGAGAAGTCGCCGCCAGTCTCCGGAGCCATGAAGAGAACAGCCTGCTGAGCGTTTGCAGGGACGGTGATGAAGGTTCCTTCTTCACGAACCTTGGGGTCCCAGGTTTCAATGCGGAAGAACCAGTTGTCGGGCGGAGGGTTGGTGTTGCCGCGCAGGAAGACGCAAATCAGGAGATATTTGACCGACTGTGTGGAAGGTAGATCGGGGTGAAGCCAGAGCCTGTCGCCAGGTTGAAGATTGGGAACAGAGGCGATGGGCAGCGTCTGGCCGTTGCGCGTGACGCGGACGTCAATCTTAGGGCCGATCAGGTCGAAGCGTGCGTCAACTGCATGGCTGTGTGGGCAGCAGCACAGAAGGAGGAGGGGCAGCAGCAACAATCGAGCGCGCTTATCCATACTGTTAGTTTAGATGCGCGATCGTGGACGCGGTGAGCAGAGAAGTTTCCGGGGGACTGCCCAACGTGATTCACCGGCGCGAAGGACTGGCGTGCAGCATTGGACTGTCAACGTGGAGGCTGGCGAAGCCTCTCTGGAAGGCGAACGACGCCGACAGGTCTACGCATAGGACACACGGCTGAAAGTTGGGCCACTGGTCGACGAGATCAGCGAAGCCATACTTGGACATGCCGCCGACCCGCGCCTCAAGTGGATCGGCGATCACAAGGTAAAGATTGTGATTGTGTCGGTCATACCGACAACCAATGCACAGACCACCTCGGGCAGAGGGAAGCGATTCTGGAACGCCTTGGAGGAGAAGGTCAAGCCTAATGGCTGGACACGTCTCTCCCCTCGCTCGTCGTACCTTCAGAAACAAGTGGGCATCCTTTCAAGTATTGGTGACTCCCTCCGATCCGATGAGCTTGGTATCGGATGATCCCTGGCACAATGCGATACACCGACCACTAGAATACGGGTCGGAAACTAACCGTTAGAACAGAAATCTGACAACAGAGGAAAGATGCCAACGAAGAAAGCAGTCAAGTTAACAATGGGATTGACAATTCGAGGAATGGAACAGTACCCGCCGGAGTTTCGCAGCAAAGCCGGTCGGTTGATAGCAAAGGGCATCCCTGTTGTCGAGGGTGTGGTGCCCGCAGGCGTTTCGTTGACTCCTCCTCTCCTGTGCTTTCTTGAGAGCAACATGGCGAAGAGAAATATGGTCACCTCACAGACTTTACGCGTTTTGTCGGCGTAATAGCTTGCCGCGCATGGCGACCAGACAGGCTTCGATGTCGCGAAGACCCTCGCGGTAGGTCAACTGCGCAAAAGCCATGGCCAAATACTGGTCGCGGCAGGAGAAGCCCCGATGATGTGCATCTCCACCATAGCGCTCGACGCACTTCTGAAACTCGTATGAGGGCAGGTGATCCAAAAGCTGGGAGAAGACGGTCTGTCCGGCATTCATCCCTCATTGTCGGCAGCCACTTGCCGATTGCTGCCGGTTCTGCTGACGTCATTTTCAAATCGAAAAACGAGAGTTATAAGCTAAAGTCTGTTCTATGTGATGATTACGGCAGGCGATGCGATTTTAGCCGGACACTACTGGCCTCTTATCAACGTCCACTTGACAACCTACCATTGACGAGTATATTGATGCTCGCCTCGCAGGTGTTCAATCAGAACTTCGCTCTGCAGGTGGGCTCAGTCACCGATCAGGTGGTGGTGAGCTCAGCGCCGCCCCAACTGGAAACCGAGGACGCCTCGGGCAACAATACAGAGTTGCCGCTCAACGGACGCGATCCGGACATGCTTTTGATCCTGAACGCTGGCACCACCTGGACAGGAAGTATCCAATGGGAGCGCCCAACTAATAGAGCGCGTGGATGGAAATTGCAATCTAACTTCAATTCGAAAACAGAGGCTTAATAACGTGAAAATCACTCGGTTCTTATTGATTCTGAGCGTTCTGCTACCCGCCAGTTCTCTGGCGGCGCAGGAGTTCACGGGTCGCGTCACAGATTCAACCGGGGCCGTTATTCGCAAGGCCACGATAAGCGCCCACAATATTGATACCAACGTGAACATATCCACGGTTTCAACGGCGTCGGGGGATTACACCATTCCTTATCTGAACCCGGGAAACTATGTTGTGTCCGCTGAAGCGACTGGTTTTGAAAAAGCACTGCACACCGGCATCAACCTGCAGGTTGGTCAAACTTCAACCGTCAACTTTGCATTGGTAATTGGCCACGTCACGGAGACGGTCACGGTCACGAGCGACACCCTGCTCGATTTTGGCAAGGCGGATACCGGTGAAGTCGTCGAGAATGAGCGGGTTACCGAGCTTCCGCTCAATGGCCGCGATCCCGGCATGCTCTCCATCCTGAGTGCCGCTGCCGTCTGGACGGGCAGCCCTCAGTATCAACGGCCCTTCGACGATACCCAGGCGAACCTCTCGATTAACGGCGGTGGCGCTGGAAATGTCGAACTGATGATGGATGGTATGCCGAACACGAGGGCCAGCCTCAACAACACCGGCGCCGCGGAGATTGCCTATGTTCCGCCGGTCGATTCCGTGCAGGAGTTCAAACTCATCACCAATCCCTTCGACGCAAAGTACGGGCTTATGGCTGGCGGCGTCGAGGATGTGGTCTTGAAATCCGGAACCAACACACTTCACGGCGACGTGTACGAGTATGCCCGTCGCAGCTGGCTGGATTCCAACACCTGGCAGAACGACTACAAGATAGCGACTGCTCTACCCGGCACTGACGTAACGCCGTTCCGAACCCAACCACACAAGCTGGACCAATACGGCGCGGAGTTGGGCGGTCCGGTGTTTATACCCAAACTCTACGATGGACGGAACAAGACCTTCTTCACGCTGCAATACGAAAATTGGAACGAGATTGAACCGAACACCTTGACCGACTCGGTTCCAGACCCCAAATGGATGACTGGCGACTTCACAAGCCTGGAATACTGGACCGGCAGCGCCTATGCCCCGATCAGCATCCTTGACCCGGAGAACATCTCGCAGAATTCCGCGGGCCAATACGTACGCGTTCCGTTCGGGCCCACCGACAGCATTAATCCTACGTCGGCCGCGAACATCATTCCTGCCTCGCGCATCAACGCAATGGCTCAGAAGATGATGGACTTTTATCCGGCGCCTAACACAGCCACTGCTCCTGGCTCCAACCCCTTTGCGAACAACTACACCGTCGCGGCGGGCGATACAGACCATTATCGCAATGTGCTCGCGAAGTTGGACCAGGTCCTTTCGTCGAAAGATCGTTTCAGTCTCCACTACGGATACTGGGAACGGGAAGAGGTTCGCAGTTACGATGGCTTTACCGGGCCGGAGGAGGAAGGACAACTGCCTCACGGGGAGCGCAGTCACACCTTCACCCTCGAAGAGACTCACACCTTTACTCCCAATCTGCTCTTCGACTTTCGCGCCAACGTGGGAGTTAGGGCTGACTATTCCTTTGGCGGTCCGTCTTACGATCCAACTGCCCTCGGCTGGACCGCACAGCAGACAGCCCAGATGGGGCCTGCGGCCATGGCCGAATTCCCCTACCTGAACACCAGTGAATTTAGCACGATGGGTACTACCGGCAATAGCCAAACCGTCAGCAACAGTCTCGACCTGTTTCCGACCGTCACCTGGATCAAGAAAAAGCACACGATCCACGGCGGGCTGGATGCTCGCTTCCAGCAATCGGGGAACGACGTGATCGGCGGCGGCAACAATTTCTGGATCGACCGCACCTGGACCCAGACCGAGTGCGGTAGTTGCGGTTCGTGGGATCCGGCAAGCGGCAACTCCATTGCCTCTCTTCTGCTGGGCAATCCAACCAGTGGCAGTGACTCGATTAACGTCAAGACGTTTTGGTCCTCGCATTACTGGGCACCTTTCCTTCAGGACGATTGGAAGGTCACCAGTAAACTGACGCTGAACCTTGGCATACGCTGGGACTTCATCCCCGGTGAAGTCGAGCGGCATAATCTGGGCAATGGCGCATTCAACGCCACGGGGGTCAATCCCATCAACTCCGAAGTTGTTGTTCCGGGCTATAGTCAGATCCTCGGCGGTTTGACCTACCTCGGAGTCAATGGCACCCCGCGTACCGTCTATCCAATGACGAAAACCAATATCCAGCCGCGGGTTGGCTTCGCGTATGCCTTGGATGACAAGACAGTTCTTCGCGCTGGCTTTGGTGAATCGATGAGGACCCCGCAAAACGGCCCGTCCTCGTTTGGCTACAATGCTTCCACGAGCTACCAGGCCAACGACCCTACGCATCCGGGTAGCACATACCCCAACCTCGCCAACCCCATCTCCAATCCGTATTCATCGGTGATTCAGCCGACCGGATCATCCCTGGGCATGCTGGAGCAACTGGGACAAGGCCCCTATATCGTGAACGGGAATTACAAGACTCCGAGCTTCTGGAACTACTCCGTCGGTGTGGAGCGCCAGTTCTGGAAGCGTGACACGGTGAATGTCGCCTACGTCGGAACTCAACTCTTCGACGGCGACAGCAGTGATGGTGGCTTCAACCGCCAATCGGCTGCCGACTATGCGCCGTGTAACCCGCAGCTGGGTGGAAGAAACGAAGTCTGTAGCAACAACAACGTTCCCAATCCATTCTTTGGAATCAATGGATTTCAGGGATCGAGCGACTACACTTCCACAACCATCAATGCTCTCACCTTCACCCAGCCATATCCTCAATTCGGCGGCATGACCGACTGGCAGCTCAATGATGCGCACTCGTGGTACAACTCGCTACAGGTTACTGCTGAACACAAGTGGAACAAATCGCTCACCCTGCATGGCACCTGGAACTGGTCGAAGCTGATGGATTCGGGCGGATTCGCAGACTCAACCTACCGCGTTAAGTCCAGATATATTGACGGGCATGATTACACCCACCGCATCACGCTTTCCGGCGTCTACATGCTGCCGGTTGGCCGCGGTCGCACCTTCCTGCCGACGGTGAATCGGATTGTCGACGGTGTCATCGGCGGCTGGGAACTTGGCGCTCTTTACATCTATCAGACTGGCTCGCCATGGGGTCTTCCCAACAATCCCAACGAACTCTACATCCACAGTGCTTATGTCAAGCCGCACATTCAGAAAGACGACGGATTTATCCGTCTCGTGGCCGCATGCGCTGAGCAGTACCAGGAAAATAGCGCCGGCGTGTACGTCCTGGTACAACTGCCATACGACTACGACGGAACCTGTTCTGCTGGAGCAGACTTCCAGTAGGTGCCGAACTATGGCGAGACTCAGAACGTCGTCTACACTGGCATTCGCCTTCCAAGCAACTACCAATTTGACACCAACCTCTCAAAGAACTTTGCAATCGTTGGGAGAATGCAGTTGCAGCTCCGCCTGGAAGCCTTCAACGTGCTCAACCATCCAGAGTGGTCGGAAGGCCCCGACGGCAGCACCAATGACTCAACCTTCGGCGAGATCGAAAAGGGACCGTGGGGGCAAAGTAACCTGCCTCGCCAGGTTCAGATCTCCGGGAAGATAGTCTGGTAAACAATTGACGTTGTAATTACCGTGCTCCGGGGTGTCTGCTGTGCGAAACGCATGGCAGACACCCCGGAGCGATTTTGTCGCTGAGAACTTACTTTAAGTTCAGCCCTGAGAGTGAAAGGGAAACACACTATGTCTAGAGTATCTCGCCGCAAGGTTCTTCAATCCGGCGCACTTGTTGCAGCCGGCAGTCTTCTGCTCAAACCTGCCTTTGCCCATCCAGCACTGTTTACGACAGTCGTCGACAAAGCTGAAGAAGCAGGAGTGATTCAGGGAATTCCGGAGATCGATTTAGGCCCACGAGAACATCTTCTCTTCGATTTTGACTGGCGATTTATTCATGGCCACGCCAGCGACCCTGCAAAAGATCTCAATTTCGGAGGCGACCAGGGGGATTTCGCCAAGACCGGGGATTTCCATTTTGCAAAGCCGAAGTTCGATGACTCGCAGTGGCGTGCTCTCGACCTCCCGCACGATTGGGCGGTGGAGTTGCCTTTTGTAGACGACCCATCATTGACATCTCACGGGTACAAGCCCTTGGGGCGCAAATACCCTGAGACAAGCGTGGGCTGGTATCGCCGAACCTTTCATATTCCCCAGGAAGACGCTGGCCGGCGCATCTATGTGAACTTCGATGGCATCTTTCGTAGTGCATTGGTGTTCTGCAACGGTGCATTTATTGGTCGAAGCGACAGCGGCTATACTCCGTTTGGATTTGACCTTACAGACTTCGTGAACTACGGGCAGCCGAACGCCATCGTTGTGCGCGTGGATGCGTCTTATGGCGATGGATGGTTCTATGAAGGAGCGGGAATCTATCGCCACGTATGGCTTACAAAGGTGGACACTTTACATGTTGGCCAATGGGAGACAGTCGTACGCACCGAGGTTCAGCCAAACAGCGCAACGCTCAATCTAAGTACGATTGTTGAAAATACCGGAACCTCGAAGGAGAGCTTCCGCGTACGTTGGCAGATACTTGATAATGCCGGGAAAGTAGTGGGAACCGCCAATTCACCAGAGACCGATATTCCGGTAGACGGCAGAGAGAGCGTTAGTGCAACGACGAAGATCGCTCATCCCGCGCTGTGGTCATTGGAGCAGCCAACACTTTACTATGCGGTAGCAGTCGTCGAATCGAATGGCAGGGTGCGTGATCGTGACGCGGTCAGCTTTGGAGTACGTACGCTGGCATGGGACCTGGATAAGGGATTTCTGCTGAATGGGAAAAAGACAGTTATCCAGGGAACCTGCAACCATCAGGATCATGCAGGCGTCGGCGCCGCATTGCCGGACCGTTTGCAGGCGTTTCGGATGGAAGTGCTCAAGGGGATGGGGTGCAACGCCATCCGCACATCCCATAATCCTCCTACGCCAGAATTGATTGAAGCGTGCGACCGGTTGGGAGTGCTGGTGCTTTGCGAAACGCGCATGATGTCCTCCAGCGATGAGGGACTGGCGCAACTATCAACGATGATTCGCCGGTTCCGCAATCATCCGTCCATTTTCCTTTGGTCGATGGGCAATGAAGAATGGGCACTCCAGCAAGATGAAGCGGGACCGCGCGTCATTCACGCGATGCAGCAACGCACACACGAACTGGATCCCACACGTCTGTGTACCGCAGCCGTCAATGGGAGCAACGACAAGCCCCTTGCACCTTGCCTCGAAGTAATGGGTTTTAATTACAACCTTTCACAAATCGATCAGTACCGCAAAGACCACCCTAAACAGTTGCTGGTCGGCACGGAAACGGCCAGCGCCGTTTTCACTCGCGGAATCTATACGAACGACAAGCTGCGCAACTGGGTGAGTTCATACGATGTCGATTACCCAGACTCCTCTGTAGATTTTGGGCAGGGGTGGTGGAAATTCTACAACACCCGGCCCTGGCTGTCCGGTGGGTTTGCGTGGACTGGATTTGACTATCGTGGAGAACCCTCGCCGTATGCCTGGCCAAGCGTCAGTTCGCAGTTCGGCATAGTAGATACATGTGGGTATCCTAAGGATGCGTACTTCCATTACAAGGCATGGTGGGATAACAAGCCAATCCTACACTTGTTCCCGCATTGGAATTGGCCGGGCAGGGATGGCGAAGAAATCATGGTTCAGGTCGAATCGAATCTAGACAGCGCTGAGCTTTTTCTAAATGGGAAAAGTCTTGGCTCGCAAAAAATCGTTCCTCAGTATCACCTGGAATGGAAGGTGAACTACGCTCCCGGCATCCTCGAAGCAAGAGGAACCAAGGATGGCAAGGTTGTATTGACGGAAGCTCGCCGTACCACTGGCGCACAGGCCCGGATTGTGCTCACGGCAGATCGCAACGAAATCTCAGCCGATGGTCAGGATATCGCCATCATCCGCGTTGAGGTAGTGGACAAGGATGGGCTTCCGGTTCCAACCGGTGATGCCTTTATTCGATTCAAGGTCGCGGGAGAGGGAGCCTTGATTGGTGTCGGCAACGGCGATCCCAACTGTCAGGAATCGGACAAGAAGCCAGAGCGAAGCCTCTTCAACGGCCTCGCGCAGGTCATTGTTCAGACAACGAAGAAGCCTGGGACGGTGGTGATTGAAGCAACCTCACACCGGCTCGAATCGGCGACTCTCACGCTTGTGTCCAAGACGGCGAAGCTTCGCCCCATTGTTGCGTAGAGACTCGTGGAGAAAGGGCGAAGCTTGGGCCTAAGAACCTGTCTAAAAACTCGCATTGGAACCCAGTAAGTCATAGGCGTAGGATGAAGTTGCCGCGATTCAAAGTGGACAGGTCGTGAGATGCTGAAACACCAGATGTTCAGAATTCTAGGGATGAGGTGACCTAGATAGCCGGTATCAGGGAAATGCATTTCCCTGATGCGTGGGTGATAATTCCCTGTTCGGTATGCGTCTTGAATTTCGGATAACGACGAATAAGTAGCGTTTATTCAGTAATATGGAGGACTCTTTCCATTAGACTTTGGGGTCGAAATCGTGAATTTCCCTGTATTTTTCCCTGTTAGCAGGGAATTCGATCCAGAGACGGGTTCGCAGAAGACTCCATCCACCGCCATTTAGTATTAAATTACTCATTATATTCAACTTATGTAGCAATAGGTCCGCATTGTCGGGCCATTGCTACGAGTTTTGGCACCAGAGAATCTCAACTGCTGCTGGAATGCGGCCCGAGAAACGGCCTTTTCTCTGATCGGATCATCGGAGGTCCGGTTTCGTGCAATACCTATTAATACAGGGCCCCTGATACGGGCAAATAGACCTAGGATTCGGTCCAGACACGCTGCGCAAAATTAACCCATGGAGAATTCAGCATAGCGAGTGATCTGGTCGCCAACCGCAACGGCGTTTCAGGGGACTAACCCAGCAGGGCCCGGATTAATGCGGCTGAAAACCGGGTGGATGAACGCATTGGCCTGTTGGCAACAACTGAGATTCGTCTGTGGGCAATTCGATGAACGCTGGCCGATTTCCCAGTACGGATCTCCCCTCTCATCCCTGAACTGAAACCCCGCACCTTCTTCCACAGCGCATCCAAGCGAATCGTTACCACCGGGAGCTACTGTCCCGTCTGGAAGCGCAGCGCAGCAAGCGTCTGCTGGTAGGCGTAGCGTGCGCTGGCGTATGCAATCTGTGCCTGCGTCTGCGCGAGCTGTGCCTGGCTCAGCTCCACAATGGACGAGAGCCCAAGCTTGTAGCGCGTCTGGGCGAGGTCGAATGCCGAGTTCGCCTGCTCCAGCAACTGGCGGCTCACATCGATGCGCTGGAATCCGGACTGAGCCTCCAGCAACGTATCGGTGACATCGCGCGCGATCGTCTGGCGAAGCTGCTGCACGCTCTGGTCGGCGGCCTGAGCGCGCAGCTTCGCTTCATTCGCACGCGCCGAGAAGAGAAAGCCGTTGAAGATGGGAATGCTCACGTTCACTCCGGCGGCTCCGTACCAGGGTATCGTAATCTGGTCGGCGCGCACCGGTGCATCTCCGGCCACGCCGAGCGCTGAGATTGTGGGCCGCACGAGATCATGCTCGGCCTGGCTGAACTCCTTTGCCGCGCTTGCTTGCAGATTGAGCGAGACCAAGTCAGGCCGGGACTGGAAGGCAAGCTGGAGCAGCGGCGCCGCATCCTCCGGCGCTGGCGCTGGCGCGGCAGGCGTCTCATCGACCAGCGTATAGACTGCGGGCATCTCCTCGCCGAGTACGGCGTTCAGCGCAGCCTGCGACTCCTGGTTGTCATTGGTCGCATTCAGCAGCAGCAGCTTTGCCTGTTGCAGATTGACGTTGGCGAAGCTCAAGTCCAGCTCAGAGCGCAGCTTTGCCTCTGTCAGTGCGCGGATCTGGTCTGCGGTTTCCTGCCGCGTCGTCACCGTCTGCTGGGCGACAAGCAGGATGGCCTGGCTAGCCAGCGCGTGATAGAACGCCTCATCGACGGCGAGGAGAATATCCTCGCGCGACGCGATCTCGTTGCTCGCTGCGGCCCGCGCGCTGAGGTCTGCGCTGCTCACCAGTGCGTGGGTGCGGCCAAAGTCGGTCATCAGTTGCGAGAGCTCAACTCCGCCGGCCGCGCGCTGGTAGACGCTGGGATTATTGAGCGCGCCAGCCGTGATGCGATCTCCTTCGTGCGTATCGACCGCGGTCAGATTGCCCGTCAGCGTGGGCAGGTTGGCCGCTCTCGCCTCGCGCCGCACCTGTCCTTCGGCCAGCGCGATCAGCCGCGCGATCTGCACATGCGGGTTCTGCCGCACCGCAATCTTTTCGGCCTGCGCCAAGGTCAGCGTCACCGGCGCCGGCGTAGGCGCAGGAGCTGGTGCGGTCTGGCATCTGCCAACTACGGCCGCGCCTGCAACAGTTGCCAGGGCGATCAGAGCGAGTGTTGTTCTCATCTAGCTTTCCTCTCCAGCGATTGCGATGCCTTGCCCGTGCGGCGGCCTCTGTGTCTCTTCCTTGCGATGGACCAGAAGATACGCCGCGGGCACCACGAAGACCGTGATCACCACTGAGACCGTCAGGCCACCGATGATGGCGCGGGCCAGCGGCGCGTACTGCTCGCTACCCGCCTCCAGTGCAAGCGCCATCGGCACCATGCCGAGGATGGTGGCCAGCGAGGTCATCAGCACCGGTCGCAGGCGCACTCGGCAGGCCATAGCCACGGCATCGCCGATCGCCATGCCCTCGTCGCGCAACTTGCGCGTGAACTCCACGATCAAAATCGAGTTGGAGACCACGATGCCGGTCATCATCACCACCCCCATCAGCGACATCACGTTCAGGGTTGTGCCGGTGACCAGAAGAAAGAGAATGACTCCGGTGATTCCCGGCGGAATAGCGAGCAGAATCACCAGCGGGTCGATGAACGAGGCGAACTGCGCCATCAGAATCAGATACACCAGAATCACCGAGAGAAGGAGACCAATGCCGAAGCTGGAGAACGAGCGCCGCATTCCTTCCACAGAGCCGCGCATCGTAACTTGCAGGTCCTCCGGAATCTTCTGCTGCGCGATGACACGGTCCACGCGCGTGGCCAGCCCGCCGAGGTCCTGCCCGGCGGGCGCAACGTAGATGTCAATCACGCGGCGCAGTTGGTAGTGGTCCACCTCCGTCGGTGTGTTGATGAGTTTCATGTCGGTGACCGCGCCGAGGTTGGTTGTCTCGGCCCCGCTGGCGCGCACCGGGATCTGCGCGAAGTCGGTCATCGACTGCACCTGCGTATCCGGGAACTGCACGGTCAGAAAATAATTGTTGCCGCTCTTCGGGTCTACCCAGTAGCTTGGCGCGATCATGGCATTGGATGTCAGCGAGGTGATGACGTTGTCGACGATCTCGCTGGAGCTGAGGCCGAGCTTGCCTGCCATCTCGCGGTCCACGTTGAGTTGGATGCCGGGGTAGTCGATGTCCTGCGGGATCAGCACATCGCTCACGCCCTTCACCTTGCGGATGTTGTCGGCGAGGCTGCTTGCGGTGGCATACGCCTCCTGCATATCGTTGCCACTCACCTGTATGTCGATGGGCGCGGGCAAGCCGAGGTTCACCACTGCGTCCACCAGCCCTCCGGTCTGGAAGTAGGTGGATAGCTCCGGCAGATCGTCGCGCAGCTTGGCGCGCACCAGGTTCATGTACGCGAAGCTGCTCTTGCGGTGGCCCTCCTTCAGGCTAACCTGCACGAAGGCCGTGTGCTGGCCAGAGTTGCTGGTGTAGATGGCGGAGAAGTCCGGCGTAATGCCGATGTTGGAGACGATCATGCCCAAATCTTCGGGCGGCACCACGGAGCGGATGTCCTCTTCCACGCGCGCAATGTACTTGTCGGTAAGCTCCAGCCGTGTTCCGCTCGGCGCCTTGACGTTGATGACGAACTGGCCGGGATCGGTGCGCGGAAAGAACGAAAGACCCATGAACGGGAAGAGAGCCAGGCTGAAAAGAAAGACTCCAAGCACGCCTAGCACCGTGGCTCCCGGCCGCAGAAGGCTCTTCGCCACGGCGATGTCGTAACGCATCAGCGTCCGGCTATAGTGTTGATTGAACCAGCGCACGAAACGCTGAAAGTAGCTTGTGCCGCCGTGATGGCCGCCTTCGGTGTGCTCCTTCAAGTGCGGATTGTGGATGAAGCGCGCGCAGAAGAGCGGGACCACCGTCATTGCAACCGCGTAGGACGCAAAGAGCGATAGCACCACCGAGAGTGCAAGCGCGGTGAACAGAAAGCGACTGACCCCGTAAAGAAAGACGACTGGGAAGAAGACGATGGCTGTAGTAAAGGTTGCCGCCAGTACTGGTAGCGCCACCTCGCGCCCTCCAATCTCCGACGCAGCCTCGGGCGATTTTCCCATCTCCAGGTGGCGAAAGATGTTCTCCAGCACAACCACCGAGTTGTCGATCAGGCGCGAGAACGCAAGCGCGAGACCGCCCAGCACCATCGAGTTGATGCTTGCCCCCATCAGGTTCAACACCAGAAACGCCGCCAGCGCGGAGAGCGGGATCGACAGCATCACGGCGACGGTTGCGCGCATACTGCCGAGAAATATCAGAATCATCGCCGCCGTCAGTACAAGGCCGATGCCACCCTCATTGCCCAGGTTGCGGATCGCCGTCTTCACAAAGACGGACTGGTCGAAGACCACGCGCGTAACGAGGCTCTTGGGAATATCGACTAGATGGCTGATCGCATCACGAATGCCGTTGACGACCGCGATGGTATTACTTCCTCCGCCCTGCTTCAGGATTGGTAGATAGACCGAGTGCTGGCCGTCGACACGCACGATGTTGGTCTGGATGGCCGCCGCGTCCCTGGCCACGCCGATGTCGGAGACCAGTAGCTGTCCGTTGCCCACATCGCGCAGCGGCATGCGGTCGATCTCCTCGGTGGTGGGCATCTGTGAGTTGGTGTAGATGTTGAAGTCGCGCGGGCCGATGCGCACATCGCCCGCCGGCAGAATCTGATTCGCCTGGTTCACTGAACGCACCACATCCATCGGGCTCAGTTGGTGCGCCTCCAGCTTGATCGGGTCGACGTAGATCTGGATCTGCCGGTACTTTCCGCCGAACGGCTGCGGCACCGAGGCGCCGGGCACACTGGCAATCTGGTTGCGCACATTGAACTGCGCAAGGTCATGCAACTGTGTCTCGTCCAACCCCTCGCCCTTCAGCGTAATCAGGCAGACGGGGAGGCTCGATGCGTCGAACTTCAGCACCACTGGCGGCAGCGTTCCCGGAGGCAGGCGGCGCAGTTGCGCCATCGCAAGGTTCGAGATGCTGGTGACTGCGGCGT
>Ga0224555_1003204_pt1 | contig 17266 bp, 14 predicted proteins | sample 714S23034metaG_FD_180687 | JGI IMG/M metagenome (GOLD analysis project Ga0224555, IMG submission 180687) | Peat soil microbial communities from Stordalen Mire, Sweden - 717 S2 30-34 | ecosystem: Environmental > Terrestrial > Soil > Wetlands > Peat | place: Sweden: Norrbotten County, Stordalen...
TTGCCAGCCTTGTATAACAATATCCCAATTACCCCAGGAGGTAATAAGTTAATGAACCTTACGGATTTAAAACTGAAAAAACTTTCGGAACTGCAGAAAATCGGAAAAGATTTGAAACTCGAAGGAATCTCCACCATGAAAAAGCAGGACATCATCTTTAAAATCCTCGAAGCAGACACAAAAAACAACGGCCTTATATTCGGCGAGGGAGTTCTCGAGATTCTTCCGGATGGATTCGGATTTCTGCGTTCGCCCAATTACAACTATCTGCCGGGGCCGGACGATATTTATGTTTCGCCTTCCCAGATAAGAAAATTCGACCTTCGCACCGGCGACATGATAGCCGGACAGGTGAGGCCGCCGAAGGAAGGGGAAAAATATTTTGCCCTTTTAAAGGTCGAGACAATAAACAGCGACGACCCGGAAAAAATGAAGGACAAGACTTTCTTTGACAATCTCACGCCTCTTTATCCGGAACAGCACATCATCCTTGAAAATAAGGACAAGGACGTTTCAATGAGGGTCATGGACCTGTTGACGCCGCTTGGAAAGGGACAGAGGGGCCTTATCGTCGCCCCGCCCAGAACCGGAAAGACCGTCCTGCTACAGAAAATCGCAAATTCAATCACGGAGAACCATCCCGAGATATTCCTCATAGTACTGCTGATAGATGAAAGGCCCGAGGAAGTAACTGATATGGAACGCACTGTAAAAGGCGAGGTTGTATCGTCCACATTTGACGAACCGCCGACACGGCATCTTCAGGTGGCCGAAATGGTCATTGAAAAGGCAAAAAGGCTCGTTGAACATAAAAAAGACGTCGTCATCCTTCTTGACTCGATTACCAGGCTTGCGCGCGCGTATAACGCTGTTGCTCCTTCTTCGGGAAAGGTTTTGACCGGCGGTATAGATTCCAACGCCCTGCAGAAACCCAAAAGGTTCTTCGGAGCGGCGCGCGCCATTGAGGAGGGCGGTTCGCTTACCATTATAGCCACCGCGCTCGTTGAGACAGGCTCAAAAATGGACGATGTCATATTCGAGGAGTTCAAGGGAACGGGCAACAGCGAAATCGTCCTTTCGCGCGAACTCGCCGACAAAAGGCTTTTCCCGTCCATTGACATTTCCAAATCCGGCACCAGAAAAGAAGAACTCCTGCTGGACAAGGATACCCTTAAAAAAGTATGGGTTTTAAGAAAAGCGCTATTGAGTAAAATGAAGCCAACTGATATAATAGAGTTTCTCAACGAGGAGATGAACAAGCGCAAGACGAACAAGGTATTCCTCGAAGCAATGAATATGGACTAGTTGGAAAATTTAAAAGTTAGAATGCAAAACCAAAAATTGAAGAAAAAGAATAAAAGAACCTTTTATGGCAAAACTAAAAAGTGGTCAAACACAATTAAAGGAGATCGGAAATGAAAAAAGGAATTCATCCGGATTACAAGAAAGCCCTGGTAACGTGCGCGTGCGGGAATAGTTTTGAGACGAAATCCACAATCGGCGACCTCAAGGTTGAAGTGTGCTCCTCCTGCCATCCTTTCTTCTCCGGCGTCCAGAAATTTATGGATACCGACGGAAGGGTTGAAAAATTCAGGAAAAGGGCCTCCAAAACAGCAGCAGCCAACAAGGCTAAAGAATAACCTTGTGAGCCCGAAAAAAGAGTTAAAAAAGCCCCCTTTTAATGTGGGAGGGGAGGCCGTAATTGAGGGCGTTATGATGAGATCGCCCCATTTCTACGCGGTTGCCGTGCGCAACCCGGCCGGTAAAATAGTCACAATGTCGGAACGCGTCAATTCAGCCGCGGAAAAATATCCCTTTTTAAAATGGCCGTTTCTGCGCGGATTGATATCCATGTATGAATCAATGTCCCTTGGCTTTAAGGCCCTTTCATATTCCGCCGCAATATTTGAAAAAGGGACGGAAGCGCCGGCCAAAAAAGGAAAAAGGGCCGTTAAAGCCGAAAAAAAAGGGAATGAGGCGCTTGACGTAACGTTGTCGTTTGCGTTTGCCATAGTGCTCGCCATAGGACTTTTTATTCTCCTTCCTTACGGGCTCAACAAACTTCTTGCCAGGAAATTCCACGAGATAGGGACAAACAGGTACCTGTTCAACACGGGCATGGTCTTTTTCAAGCTCGTTATATTCTTTTTTTACGTCTGGGGCATATCATTTTTTGATGATGTAAAAAGGCTCTTTATGTACCACGGCTCCGAGCATAAATCCATATACGCCTTTGAGGACGGAAAAAAACTGGACTATAAAAATATAGCCCCGTATTCCACAAGGCACCCCAGGTGCGGCACCGCTTTCATAATAGTCACGCTTATAATTAGCCTGTTTATATTCGTGCTTGTGCTGCCGGCGCAGCTGAACCCCCTGCAGCGCATACTTTTTGAGCTGCCGCTGCTTATCCCGATAGTATCCATCTCATACGAACTTTTGAAATTATCCGATAAATTCCGCGATAATCCTTTCATAAAACTTTTGATTGCCCCGGGGCTGGCTTTCCAGCGCCTTACAACAAAAGAGCCTGACGCGAAAATGGTTGAAGTGGCAGTGACATCGCTTCAAACGGCCGTGAAGCTGGAAATGGCTTGGATATCAAAACAGGCAAAGGCAAAAAAGGCCTCAAAAAAATGATATTTTCGGGAAAGCTTGACAAACTCAAGGAAGAATTTGATAAACTTAACCACGAACTTTCTGATACCTCCATAATATCAAACAGGGAACTATACTCAAAAAAAATGAAGCAATATTCGGAAATGCGCCCGGTTATAGACAAATATGACGAGTATTTACGGGTGCAGACCGACATGAGGGATTCCGAGGAGATTTTAAAAAACGAGGCAGACGCCGAAATGCAGGAAATGGCAAAACAGGAGATGGAAAACAGCGCCGTGCACCTTGCAAAACTTGAAAAAGAACTCGAAATACTGCTTATCCCGAAGGACCCCAACGACGTCAAAAACGCCATACTTGAAATACGCGCCGGCACCGGCGGCGACGAGGCGGGGCTATTCGCGGCCGACCTCTATAAAATGTACACCAGATGGGCCGAGATTCACCATTATAAGGTCGATGTCATGAATTCATCGCCGACGGAACTGGGCGGATTCAAGGAAATAGTTTTTATGATAATCGGCCCGAATGCGTATGGGAAGCTTAAATTTGAAAGCGGAGGGCACAGGGTTCAGCGCGTGCCCGATACGGAAACGCAGGGCAGGATACACACATCCGCGGCCACCGTGGCCGTTTTGCCGGAGCAGGAAGAATTTGATTTTGAGATAAAACCCGAAGACCTTAAAATAGAGGTATGCAGGGCGTCGGGCGCCGGCGGACAGCACGTTAACAGGACGGAATCGGCGGTAAGAATCGTCCATCTTCCAACCGGCCTCGAAGTGCAGTGCCAGGACGAACGTTCCCAGATGAAAAACAGGGAAAAGGCCATGAAAGTACTGCGCGCCCGCGTTAAAGACAGGCTTGAGGGCGAGGAAAAGGCAAAACTCGATTCCACAAGGCGCGCGCAGATAGGCTCCGGTGACAGAAGCGAAAAGGTAAGGACCTATAACTTTCCCCAGAACCGCATAACCGACCACAGGATCGGCTTTACCGTATACAACCTTGACCACGTCATACAGGGTGAAATAGACGAATTTATAGAAAAATTGGGCGAAGAAAACAACGCAAGGCTGCTTCAACAAAAATAGATTAAATAATGCCTTAAGGGGAAATGTATGCCCGCACCGGACGAAGCGCTCCTGTCAGCCGTAGTATCCGGAGATATAATTAAAATGAACGCCGCAATAGCGGCCGGAGCCGATATCAACGCAAGGGATAAATCCTCCCCGAACAAATTCACCGCACTAATACTGGCCGTGCGCGCCGGTGAACTTCCGGTAATTGAAGAATTGATAAAAAACGGGGCGGATATTAATTTGTCCGATTCGACCGGATTTTCGCCTTTGATAGAAGCCGCATGGTTCGGAAAATTTCCTGTAATTAAAACGCTTCTTGAATCCGGCGCATCGATGGAAAACGTGAATGCGGGCGGTAATACCGCTTTAATGGAAGCCGCCGCTATGGGACATATAGACATTGTCAATGAATTGATATTGTCCGGAGCTGACCTTACAAGGGTAAACAATTCGGGGCAGTCAGTTTACGATATCTCGAAGAACCCCGGAATCAGGCTGCTTTTACCGGGCGGAAAAAGCAGGCTGTTCAGGAATTTTTTTATACATCTGAAAAAAATAGCCGGAAAATTCATTAAATGAAAAATTTTGCCGGAGCCATCGCGCATGGAGCAAAAATCCTCCTTAAAATAACCCGTTCAAAGGCGGTTTCGCGCCTTGAATCCGAATCACTGATGGTTCACGCATCGGGTTTGACGAGGGAGAAACTGTATATGTCGCTGGCCGGCCCGGTGCCGGTGCGGACAATGAAAAAGTTTACCGCTCTAATCGGTAAAAGAAAACTCCGTGTTCCTTTTCAGCTTCTTACCGGCCGCGCCTCATTTTACGGAAGGGATTTTAAAACCGCAAAAGGGGTCCTTATACCGCGCCAGGATTCGGAGGCATTAATAGATGCCGTGATTTCTTTAAGAGCCTTAATCCCGGCCAATTCAAACGCCGCGGACTGCGGCGCGGGAAGCGGCATTTTACCGGTCACCCTTTTAAAGGAAACTGACATTTTTTCAAAATTTTATTGTTTTGACACAAGCAGCCGGGCGATAAAACTTTGCGGGGAAAACGGCGCGCTTTACGGTGTTTCGGACCGGATGGAGCTTTTAAAAGGCGATTTTTTCCGTCTTGCTGCCCGTTTAAGCCTTAAATTCAGCCTTATTGTATCAAACCCGCCTTATATCAAAAACAGCGCTCTGAAAGGGCTGCAGAAAGAGGTTTTATACGACCCGGTAAGCGCTCTCTCCGACGGCGCCGACGGCTATACTTTTTACAGGAAATTCGCATCGTTATCCGCTGATTTATTAAAAAAAGAGGGTTTTATCGCCGTTGAAATCGGGGACAAAATGGGGCCGCGCGTAAAAGAAATTTTTACGGGCGCCGGTTGGAAAACGCGTTCGTCTTTTAATGATACATCCGGTAAGGAACGAGCCATTGTATTTTCGCCTCCGGCATCGGCACAAATCTTTAAAGTTTAACAAAAACGGAGTATGTGTTATTATTTAAATGCGCCTGTCATCATTAAAGCGGCTGTATAACGTCCCTGCTATTATTCAGGACAAAACCGGAGGATCATGAAGCACGATTTTATTCATCTTCACCTGCACACAAAGTACTCTATGCTTGACGGTATGTGCAAGATAGAGGACATAATAGATGCATGCCGGGCAAATTCAATGCACTCCTGCGCCATTACCGACCACGGCTATATGTACGGCGTGGTTGAGTTTTATTCCGGCCTTGCCGCCGCCGGTTTAAAACCTATAATAGGGCTGGAAACTTACGTTGTCGACGACATAACCCATAAATCCCGTGAAAAATACCACCTGATACTTCTTGTAAAGGATGATGAGGGATACGGCAACCTTTTAAAAATAGCTTCTTTTGCCGCCACCGAGGGTTTTTATTACAAGCCTACTGTTGATAAAAAGTTCCTTGCCGGGCATTCAAAGGGGATTATCGCGCTGAGTTCATGCCTGCAGGGCGAAGTTTCAAACAAACTGGTCAATAACAATCCCGAAGGCGCCGCCATCAGCGCGGGCGAATACCTCTCTATTTTCGGCGAGGGTAATTATTACCTTGAAATACAAAATCACGGCCTCTCCGAAGAGATAGTGATGAACCGCGGGTTGAAGGAGATAAGCGCGAAAATGTCCATACCGCTCGTGGCCACGAACGACGTTCATTATATGACAAAGGACGACGCCCGGGCGCAGGACATTCTGCTGGCCATAAAAACAGGCAAGAAGCTCAACGACGCGGACAGGCTCTCGTTCAAGACAAGCGAATCTTATTTTAAAAATCTTGAAGAGATGCTGAAACTTTTTCCCGACGACGCGGACGCGGTTTCGCTCACCAGCGAGATAGCCTCGCGCTGCAAATTTGAGCTAAAAATAAACGGCAAAACGCACATGCCCTCATATCATATCGAAGGCGCCGAGGGGCACAATGAATATTTTGAACGGGTGACAAGGAAGGCGTTTACGGATAAATTCCCGGAGCCTTCGGCCGAGTACACACAGAGGCTGGATCACGAGATATCCACTATAATAAAACTCGGCTATGCCGGATATTTTCTTATAGTAAAAGACATTGTTGACCATGCCAGGGAGGTAAATATACCCGTCGGCCCGGGCAGGGGGAGCGCCGCAGGCTCGCTGGTTTCCTACGTGCTGGGCATCACTTCCATCAATCCAATAAAATACGGCCTGCTTTTTGAGCGTTTTCTAAACCCCGAGCGTGTTTCTCCGCCCGATATCGACATGGATTTTTCCGATGAAGGCAGGGATGAGATTGTAAAATTCATAATGAATAAATTCGGCAATGACAGGGTTGCCCAGATAGTCACTTTCCAGCAGTTAAAGCCGAAGCAGGCCATCAAGGATGTGGGCCGCGTGCTCGACATACCGCTGGCAAAGGTTAATACCCTATCCAAAATGGTGCCTGACGGCCCCAAGGTCAGCTTTAAAGAGGTGTTAAAGGATGATGCGTTCAGGTCCTTCGCGTCATCGGAACCGTGGACGGACGAGGTTATGAATTATGCCCTGAAGATTGAGGGAATGCTCAGGCAGGATTCAACACATGCGGCGGGCGTCGTCATAGCGCCGTCCAAACTCACCGATTTTGTGCCTCTTGCAACTCCAAAAGACGATGAAGGCAAGCCCTCCGCGGAATTAAATTACATGACGCAGTACCAGATGGAATCCCTTGAAAAAATCGGGCTCATAAAATTCGACATACTCGGTTTGAGGAACCTCCAGGTAATCAGGCGTACAATAGACATGGTTAAAAGGACACGCGGCGAGGATATAATCCTCAAAGAGGACGATTTTTCCGACCCGGAAGTATACGCCCAGCTCTGCGCGGGCAACTCTCTGGGGGTTTTTCAGCTCGAAAGCGACGGGATGCGCGATATCCTGGTCAAGATGAAACCCACGCAGTTCGAGGAGATAATCGCAATTATTGCGCTCTTCAGGCCGGGCCCCATGAAAAATATCGACGATTATATAAAATGCAAAAAAGGATTAAAACCCATTGTGTATGATTTACCCGTTCTTGAGAGCGTGCTGAAAGAGACCTACGGCATAGCCGTTTATCAGGAGCAGGTGATGCAGATCGCGGTTGCCGTGGCCGGATTTTCCGTGGCCAAGGCGGACAACTTAAGGCGCGCAATGGCCAAGAAAAAAGAAAAAGAAATGGCGAAGATACGAATCGAGTTCATAGCCGGCGCCGTGGAAAGGGGCGTAACCGAGGAAAAGGCAGGAGACCTTTTCGAGAAGCTGGACCAGTTTTCGCAGTACGGCTTCAATAAATCCCACGCCGCCGCGTACGCGGTGCTGACCTATCAGACGGCCTACCTGAAGACCCATTACCAGGGAGAATATATGGCGTCGCTTTTGACAAGCGTCATGGACAAAAACGACAAGTCGGCTTTTTATATCGATGACTGCAGGGTGAACGGCCTGAAGATACTTTCACCGGACATAAATAAAAGCGAAGTGACTTTCTTTGTGGAAAAAAACATGATCCGTTACGGCCTTGGCGCAATAAAAAATGTGGGAATAGGGGCGGCCGAGGAAATAATCCGCCAGCGCAAAGAAGGCGGCGGCTACAAGGATATCTTTGATTTCTGCCGCCGCGTCAATAACAGAATAGTCAATACAAAGACTATTGAAAGCCTGGTAAAAGGGGGAGCGTTTGATTACACTTATCCCAGCCGTGCCGCGGTATATGCCTGCATAGAAAGTGCGGTGAGAAGCGCAGAAACCGTCCAGAAAGACAAAGCCATGGGGCAGTTCAGCCTTTTTGAAACCACGGCCGGGGATGCCCATATGCCGGACGTGCCGGAATGGCCGGAAAGCAACCTTTTAACCTATGAAAAAGAGGTCCTGGGCACATACGTATCCTCACACCCGCTCACCAGGTATGAAAAACTTCTGAAAAATTTTGCCGTTACGGTCAAGGAACTTAAAAAAAGGGACGAGAACGGCAACGTAATAGTTGGCGGCATAGTCCATTCCATCGCCCATAAGGTAAATTCTAAAAACGAAAATACGGTCCATTTTATCCTCGAGGATATGACCGGGGAAATAACGGTAATTGCTTCCGAGAACAGCCTGAAGGAAAAACAGCAGTCGTTTGACAACAACATGATGTTCATGGTCCGCGGAAGGGTGAGTTACTATTCAGACAATCCGGTGATATTTATGGAGAGCCTTATCGCGCTTGATGAGGCGTACACAAAGCTCGGCAAATTCCTGCATATAAAAATGCGCGAGGTCGGCCTGGACGAGGCAACCACAAAAGAAATATATTCTATATTTGAACACAACAGGGGCGGGACGACCGTTATTTTGCACCTCATATCAAAGGACGGCGGGGAACTCGAAGCGGTTCTGGCTGACGATATGAAGGTTAATGTAACAGAGGATATGATGGGCCGCCTCGAGGCGATATCCGGCCCCGGAAATGTTTGGCTCTCATGGAAAAAATAATCATGTCGGTACTGTCGGAAAACCCATTGCGGATTTTATCCGTGTTATATGACAGTACCATGTTAAAAGAGGTGTAATATGGCCCAAACAACAGGTAAATTACTGATTATAGCAGGAATTATAATCGCAGCCGCAGGGCTGAACCTGCTATTCGGAAATCCCCTGCATCTCGGAAAGCTTCCGGGCGACATCATAATAAAAAAAGACGGTTTTTCCTTTTATTTTCCGGCGGCAACCTGCCTGCTGATAAGCATAATAGCATCATTGATATTCTTTCTTGCGGGTAAAAAATGAAACGTCCACCTTTTTTATATCTAAGATATATTATTTTTCTGCCCCTTGTTTTCGCGGCGTCATGCGTCTCGATGAGCGACAGGTATTCCACAAATCAAAAAATAGTCCCGATATCCTCAGATTCCCTTAAATCAAGGGAAGCCGGAAAATATGAACAACCCGCGGCGGATACGGCTTCAGGCGGATCCGGAGAGATTGACCTGAAGGTTCTGCTGGGAAAAAGCAGCGAAGGTTTTAACATAACATCGGACTCCGCCGCGTCAATTCCGGGTACAAGCGTCGAGCCTTCAATGGGAATTTCAATCAAACTGTCCGCGGGAGGCACCATAATCGCCAACGGCAGGGATACTTTACTAAACAGGGTCGAGATAACAAGCCCTTCCGGCTCCCTTAAATTCAACAGAAAATCCTACAGGGGTTCATTTTTGATATTCTCAAATATGTCGTCCATGATGCTTGTGAATAAAGTGGAGCTTGAAAATTACCTGTACGGCGTGCTTCCTTTTGAGGTTTCCACAAACTGGCCAGCCGAAGTTTTAAAGGCCCAGGCGGTGGCGGCAAGGACATTCGCCATTTACAACAAATTGAACAATAAAACACCCGAATATGACCTGGACTCAAATGTAAATTCGCAGGTTTACGGCGGCATGGACAAGGAAAATCCGGCAACTAATGCGGCAATAGACGGGACAAAAGGCGAGGTGCTTGCCTATAACGGCGCCGTAATACAGGCATTTTTTCACGCGAATTCCGGCGGAAAAACAGCTTCGTCCCGGGAAGTCTGGGGCGGAGACCTGGATTATCTTTCAAGCGTGGACGACCGGTACTCGGCAAAGGGCAGGGGGTATAAATGGAACGCCGCGATATCAAGGGATAAAATATCCTCGCTGCTTGCCAGGGCGGGTTATAAAGCCGGCGCTGTCTATGAAATTCTGGTACAGGATAAAACCGATAGCGGTCGGGTGAAAACCCTGAAAATAAAAGGCTCGGACGGCGAATATATAATCAAGGCAAAGGACCTGCGGACGCTTGCCGGGCCGGACAGGATACGTTCGACAAACTTTACCGTGAGCGCCGAAGGCGATTCATTTGATTTTGAGGGGTTTGGCTGGGGACATGGCGTGGGTATGTCACAGGAAGGCGCCTGTGAAATGTCCAGGGAAGGCTGGGGTTACAAACAAATCCTGGATTATTATTACAGGGACACCAGGTTAAAAAAAATAAGGATTGAATGAATATTCCCGGGGGTATTTATAAATGAAAAAAATATTTTTTCTGTCAATTACGGCCCTTATATTTTTTCATACGGCTTCGGCATCGGTGCTTTACAGGGACCTTAAGGGCCATGCGGCCCCTGTTTCCGGGGCGGCTTTTTCTCCCGATTCAAATTACATAGCTTCATGCGACCTTACCGGGACCGTAAAGGTGTGGGATTTAAATTCGGGCGCAGCGCTTTTTACCGTCATGCACGGCTCGCCGGCGGAAGCTGTCGCTTTTTCCCCGTCTGGAAAAATATTCGCCACGGCGGCCATGGACGGCACGGTCAAGATGTGGATGCTCGTGGGAGGTTCGCTGATAAAAACCTTTGACGACTTCAAGCAACAGCTGTTTTGCCTTTCGTTCTCGCCTGACGGAAAGTTCCTGGCTTCGGGAGGAGGCGGAAAAATTATAATCTGGTCAATCAATACCCTTAAAAAAGTACGGGAAATTTCCTTGCCCGGATGCCAGGTGAGAAGCGTAAAATTTTCCGCCGACGGCAGATACCTTGAGGCTTCCTGCGGTAACATTGTAAAACTCTGGGAAATCAATCATAACGACCTTATATCAAAATTACTGGGAGGCGGCGGCCTTTCTTTCAGGGAAAAACGCGGCCTTGATTTTTCCACGGCTGTTTATACTACCGCATTTTCACCGGACTCGCAGTACATCGCCGCGGCCGGTGAAGGCGGCCTTATAAAAGTCTGGCGCGCGGAGGACGGATACCTTTTGTATGCCGTCCAGGGCCATGAATCCGTTATCCGGACCCTTGATTTTTCGAATAAAGGCGGATTGCTCGCCTCCGGCGGAGCCGACCGGATGGTAAAAATATGGGACGCATCCACGGGTAAATTGAAGGAAATCATTGCCGGACAGGATGACGAAGTATACTGCGCGGCTTTTTCACCGGACGGCACAAAACTGGCGGCGGCAGGCGGGAACGCCATACTGCGCGTCTGGAACGTATCAAACGGTCCGGGCCCGGTTCCGGTAAGAAACGCGGTTATTATTTCAATACTGGCTGTTTTAGCCGCAATGGCGGCCATGATAGCGGCATCTATACACAGAAAAAATAAACTTAAGGTAAAAAACTGGAAACCCTGACGGGTAATGAAAAAGTCCCGCCCGCACGGCATATTTCATGGCAATTTGTTGTGTTCCCTGCAGGGGCCGCCCCGTGTGGCGGCCCGAACCAACTCCTAACAGAATTTTATGCTCTCGCTGGCCGTTTGCCGCGCGGGCTTCACCTCACCCCGTCCCTCTCCTGAAAGGAGAGGGAGAGTCCATAATATTTCCCTCTCCCCTTGGGAGAGGGTTAGGGTGAGGGCAGGTTTGAATAAATCACAACAATTAACAGCACCGGATTTTTTAATGGCTTTACAATTATTTGCGAAAAGTATATAATTACTTAAATAGCTGTTATAAAGCGGGTTTTTGGTTAATCCGCGGTTTACGGAGATGTATGGACGAACTCACAGCTTCAATGATTTCAAACATACAGATTTTCTACAGAGACGGACGGGAAATTGCCAGATGGGTATACAATGACAACGGCACTATAAAAAAAGAGGGTAAAAAAGTTACCGGGATTGTGCGTATGTACCATCCCGAAGGCATGCTGTCATCTGAAATGACCTACAGGAACGGCGAGTTAAACGGCCGTTATCTCCTTTTGTCTGAGCAGGGCAGGATAGAAGAAGAAGGGGCCTTTAAAAACAACGAACTGGACGGTTCGTGGAAACAATATTATGATACCGGCAGCGTTAAGTTAGAGGGGGTATACAGGATCGGAAAACGCAACGGCTCGTTCAGGCTTTATTTTCCGAACGGCATGCTTCAGGAAGAAGAAACGTACGCTAATGGACAGCTTGATGGATTTGTAAGGGATTTTTTTGAGACGGGAAAAACAGAGACCGAGGCTTATTATAAAAAAGGCAAACTTGCCGTACTCAGACAGTTTGATATTTCGGGTATACTTAAAAAGGAAGAAAAATATTAGTTTAATTTTAACCGGGGGTTTTTAAATGCGCAATTATTATATTTTAATCTCTTTTATGGTTGTATTATTATCGCCGCCGGTTATAAAGGCATCATATGAACTTCCCGCGGACACAAGCGATACTGCCGCCGTTGAAGAGCCTGCGCTTCCGGTTTTTACCGCGGTTCCAGACGAGCCTGAAATGCCGGTTGTCCAGGAGGGCCTAACCGGAAATGAACCGGCGCTTCCTGCCGCCGTTACCCAGCCGGCAGCCGTCACGTTGATACGGGAATCCGCGGTATCATCCGAAACTTTAACAGCCGTTCCGGCAGGGCTTACAGCCGCCGCCAATACCGCCCCTGTTTACAATCTGGAGCAGGCAAAGAAATTTTACGAGGCAGGGAAATCCTTATATAAAAAAAAGAAATACAACGACGCGCTTGAGGCCCTGCAAAAAGCAGAAGCCTTATATATTCCGGAAAATATACCCGCTGGGCTTACTAAAATGCTGTCGTCATGCAAAACAAAGGCCGGGGACCGGCCGGTTACAAATAAATAACTTTTGAGTATTTTTCCCTAAAAAGACTTTCGAAAGGAGAATTTATTTGCGTTACGCAATAATTTCGGACATACATTCAAATCTGGAAGCTTTAAATGCCGTGCTTTCTTACCTTAAAACAAACCCCGTCGATTCCATAATAAGCTGCGGAGATATTACCGGTTTCGGCCCGGAACCGCACGAGTGCATTGAAAAACTCAGGGCTCTGCCCAATTTTCGTTCAGTGGAGGGCAATCATGATGCGGCGTTATGCGGCAAAATCAACTCGGACGATTTTAACGAAGATTCTCTCTATTCACTTGAAGCCAACAAACTTCTGGTAACCCCTGATGACGTAAAATATTTAAAATCTCTTCCGGAATCCATCAGCGAAAACGACACTCTTTTTGTCCACGGATCGCCCAGGAAAAGGCTCACTGAATACCTTTTTATGATGGACAAATTCAGGTTAAACATGAGCTCTTTTAACGAATCGGTATGTTTTATCGGTCACACTCATCATCCGCTGATATACCAGTTCAACCTGGCAAACGGCTCGGATTCTTTCATAAACATCGAAGAGGAATCTGAAATGTATACTCTTTCAGAGGGAAAAAAGTATATAATTAACGCGGGCTCCGTAGGCCAGCCCCGGGACGGCAGGGCGTCGGCCTGTATGGTGTTTTTTGATTCGAAAACAAGAACGGTCAATTTCAAGAGAATTGCATACGATACCGGCGCCGTACAGGAAAAAATGAGAAAGTTAAAGATGCCCGAAGGGCTCATTAACAGGCTGGCTTCGGGTTTTTAAATATTGGTTCACAATTTGTTTTGGACTTTGCCTTTTTTGTGTTATTATACTAAATAATTTACAATACTCCGGAGGCTTTTATGAAAAGGTTTGCTGGCATTATTAATTCGATGCTTATATTTATTTTTATTATAATTATACCCGCACTCATTCTGGCCCAGGACCAGGGCGATGATTACATTGACGGCGATACCGTCCAAAAACATGATACCGGCGATATGCTGGATTCCGGCACGGTGACAAAGGTGGAAAAACCCACCGCCGTTCCTACGGCCGTTCCTCAACAGCCGGAGCCCACGGAAGCACCCACTGCCGTCCCGACACGCATACCCCCGACTCCGGCGCCCACACACAGGCCCGAGCCCAGGTCAAAAGCGAAGCATGAGAGCCGTCCTGAAAGAAAAGTAAAATCAAGAAAGCCGGCGCCTACACCGGCGCCAACACAGATAGTCAAACCGGCGGATTTTGCGGTTATTCAGGCCACAGCAGACGAACTCGCAAAACAAAGAAGCGCGTCGAATTATTTCGGCCTCTTTGACCATGACAGGAAATTCAAACTCTCGTTTACAGTGCAGAACACCGGCGAAGCGGCATGCCTTAATACTGTTGCAGTCATGAAAAGCGGCAATGCTGAAATTATCATCGCAAACCCGGAAGAGGACCTTCAGACCGTTCTTCCGGCGGGTAAAAGGGAGATAAGTTATGATATGCTTATCCTTTCCGGATATGACGGCGGCGCAAAACTTCCGCTGTCATTAAATATAAAAGGCTCGGGGTTCGACCGTGATTATCCGCTCGATATAACCGTCGCGGCGCAAAGCGATTACAGCTTATATTACATCGGCGGGGGAATTCTTCTGCTGATAATACTTCTTATAATCATTCTCACAAGACGGCGCGGAAGGCCCAACAAGGAAGACGACTTCGAGATAAAGTAAGCTTCTGTTTTTCAGGCAGATTCATTTTTCCAAAAAAAAATTATATTTCTCAAAGGAGAAAATTCATGTTTGAATTTATTACAAAAATATTCGGCACCAAGAATGAAAGGGATGTGGAAAAAATGACGCCTGTTGTGGAGCTTATTAACTCCATGGAGGATGACATTGCGAAGCTTACCGATGACGAACTCAAGGCAAAAACAGGCGAGTTAAAAGGCAGGCTTGCCGCAGGCGAAACCCTTGACGACATACTTCCCGCGGCGTTCGCGGTTGTAAGGGAAACATCAAAAAGGGTCATGGGGCTGCGCCATTTTGACGTCCAGCTTATGGGTGGAATGGTGCTTCATTCCGGGAAAATAGCGGAAATGCGCACCGGCGAGGGCAAAACCCTTGTCGCCACGCTGCCTGTTTACCTGAACGCGCTTACAGGTAAAGGGGTGCACGTTATCACCGTCAATGACTATCTTGCCCAACGCGATTCCATGGGCAGGGGCAATTTCAAGGGTATGGGCGAGATTTATTCGTTCCTCGGTATGACTGTCGGCTGTATTACCAACAACTGCTCCACGGAGGAACGCCAGGCGGCTTATGCCGCGGACATAACGTATGGCACCAATAACGAATTCGGCTTTGATTATCTCAGGGACAATATGGCCGTGTACCCGCTGGAACGGGTCCAGAGAAATTTAAATTACGCCATTATAGACGAGGTCGACTCGATATTGATAGACGAAGCCAGGACCCCGCTTATCATATCCGGCCCGGCGGAAGAGTCAACAGAACTGTATTACAATATAGACCGTATAATACCGAAATTATTCAAGGAGACCGATTATCAGCTGGACGAAAAGACGCATACCGCGTTTCTGACGGAGGCTGGTGTCACAAAATGCGAAAAACTCCTCGACAAACCGAATCTTTACGACCCGCAGAATATTGAAATAATACACCACGTAAACCAGGCGCTCAAGGCGCATGTGCTTTTTATACGCGACAAGGATTACATCATAAAAGACGGGAAGATAGTAATAGTCGACGAGTTTACCGGCAGGCTTATGCCGGGCCGCAGATGGTCGGACGGGCTCCATCAGGCCGTGGAGGCAAAGGAAAGGGTAAAAATAGAGCGTGAAAACCAGACACTCGCTACGATAACACTTCAGAATTATTTCAGAATGTACGCCAAATTAAGCGGTATGACAGGCACGGCAATTACTGAAGCCGAGGAATTCTGGTCAATATACGGACTGGATGTAATGTCGATACCCACCAATCAGCCTAATGTGAGAATTGACGCCACAGACGCGATATATAAGAACGAACGCGGTAAGTTCAAGGCTATCACCAATGAAATAATAGAGCGGCATAAGCTCGGTCAGCCCGTACTGGTGGGAACCACATCAATATCAAAAAATGAGATGCTCAGCGATATGCTTGAAAAACGGGGGATTAAACACCACCTGTTAAACGCCAAAAACCACGAGCGTGAGGCGGAAATAGTGGCTATGGCCGGCCAGAAAAGCGCCATAACGGTCTCGACGAACATGGCGGGCCGCGGCACCGACATAGTGCTGGGTGAAGGCGTAAAAGCTCTAGGCGGCCTTTATGTTATAGGAACCGAGAGGCATGAATCGCGCCGTATCGACAACCAGCTCAGGGGCCGTTCCGGCAGGCAGGGCGATCCCGGTGAAACGCGTTTTTTTGTTTCCCTTGAGGACGATCTTATGCGCATATTCGGCTCGGAAAAGATTAAAGGCATCATGGAATCCATCGGCATGACCGAGGACGAACGTGTCGAGCATCCCTGGATATCAAAATCTATCGAACGCGCACAGAAGACTGTCGAGGGCCATAATTTTTCCATCAGGAAGCATCTTCTGGAATATGACGACGTCCTTAACAACCAGCGTTCCGTGATATATAAAAGAAGGGTACAGGTCCTTGAGGGCCAGGATCTGAAAAAAACCGTCCTCGACATGCTTTCGGAAATCGTCAAGGATATCGTGTATGAAATTACCCCTGAAAAAACATATCCCGAGCAATGGGATTTTGAGATGCTTTCGGAAAGGATAAAAAGTTCTTTCGGCGCGGAATACAAGATTGATAAGGAAAAAACAGATGTAACCCAGCTTACAAGGGATATTCTCGGGGACGATGTTTACAACACCCTTGTGAAGGAATACGACAAAAAAGAAGCTTCGCTCGGGGCCGAACTTATGAGGGAAATAGAACGCAACATAGTGCTCCAGGTGGTTGATAACAAATGGCGCGAACATCTTTACTCAATGGACCAGTTGAAAGAGGGAATAGGCCTGCGCGCTTACGCGCAAAAGGATCCGCTGTTGGAATATAAAAAAGAAGGGTTTCAGCTTTTTCAGGCCATGATAGTATCCACCGAGAATGAAGTCGTGGAATTCTTATTCAGGGTTCAGGTCGTGGACGAATCCCAGTTGAAACGCAAGCAGTATGCCTCCGATAAAACCCGAGAAATAAGACCTGAATTCAGCTTACCGCAGGCTTCAGGCGAGGAGCCGGTGCTGCCGATGGACCAGAGGGAAATGTATACCAATTCGCCGGAGGGCAGCAGGGTTGAGACTTACCGCAGGGAACAGCCGAAGGTGGGGCGCAATGACCTGTGCCCGTGCGGCTCGGAAAAGAAATACAAAAAATGCCACGGAAAAACAGAATAACCCGAATATCATAATTTAAGACGATCACATTTTTTAAAAATCTTCTTGACTTTAAGAGTCTTTATGTTAATATGCTTATATGCGCATAG
>Ga0224555_1003207_pt1 | contig 17256 bp, 17 predicted proteins | sample 714S23034metaG_FD_180687 | JGI IMG/M metagenome (GOLD analysis project Ga0224555, IMG submission 180687) | Peat soil microbial communities from Stordalen Mire, Sweden - 717 S2 30-34 | ecosystem: Environmental > Terrestrial > Soil > Wetlands > Peat | place: Sweden: Norrbotten County, Stordalen...
TCACTCCGCTGGTCAAGATGCACACCCTGGGCAGCACCTTCATGCCTCCCGGAATTCATGCCGGCGGCCTGCGCTACCACGGCATGGGTCCGCTGGTCTCGCACGTAATGGACCTGGGCCTGATTGAAGCCACTTCAGTACAGCAGTTAGACGCCTTCGCCGCCGGAATTCAGTTTGCCCGCGCCGAGGGCATCATTCCCGCGCCCGAAGCCAACCACGCCATCGCCGCCGCCATCCGCGAAGCTTTGGTCGCCAAAGAAGAAGGCAAGCGGAAGACCATTCTCTTCGTCCTCAGCGGCCACGGCCACTTCGACATGCAGTCCTACATCGACTACCAAGCCGGCAAGCTGGAGAACTACGACTATCCGGCGGAAGAGATCGCCATGGCCCTAGCCGGCCTGCCGTCCTTCGCTTAAGTTAAAACCGGGTGGCCCACATCTCGATTTTGAGATGGGGGAGACGATGAGCCCCAACCCACGACGGGACGGGACGGACGGGTGGCCCAGGTCTCGCTTTTGAGACCTGGGAAACGATGAATCACAAGCGACGATAAGCCTCAACCCATCGCTTCGAATGTGAGATGATGCCATGCCCAAAGGGCTAGTTCGCTACCAGCAATGCGGCTGCTTTCACTTCATCAGCTTCACTTGCTATCACAGGTTTCATCATCTCGGCACGGCGTCGGCGCGCGAGTTATTCGAGCGATCTCTTGAGTCCATGCGCCGGCGCTATGACTTTGTCGTTTGCGGCTATGTCGTGATGCCGGAACATGTTCACCTACTCGTCAGCGAGCCGAAGAAGGCGCTTCTTTCCAAGGCGATCCAAGCCTTGAAGCTATCGGTATCTGTTCAGAGCCGGGAGCGCCCGTTCTGGCAGGCTCGGTATTACGATTTCAACGTGCACAACGAAGAGAAGCGTGTCGAAAAGCTGAGGTACATGCATCGGAATCCGGTGAAGCGCGGCCTCGTAGAGAAGCCGGAGGATTGGCCGTGGTCCAGCTTTCGGCATTATAGGACGGGCATCGAGGGAACCGTTGAGATCGAGTCTTTCTGGACCGGAGCACGCAGAGATGGGCTTCTCGATCCCAGGTCTCAAAAGCGAGACCTAGGCCACCCAGTCTTGTGAGGGATAATCGAGATGTAGGTCACCCGCAATCAAGGAGCATAGAAATGGCTTTGGGTGTATTAGATAAACTTTTGACCTATTCATTCAAGAGCGCATTGCGATTGCTCTATTATTTAGAGAGTTCCAAGTGGGACCGGGCGACGGCCTTAATTACAGGCCAAGTTGTGTTGTACCCGATTTGGGGATGCTCGTCGGTCAAGCTGCACTACAGTTTCGACTCAGAAGGCGGGTGGCCCAGGTCTCGCTTTTGAGACCTGGGAAAGTAGTAAGTTATCCGGCAGCTACAATCGCCTTATGACAGGTCGCGAACGAATTCTCGCGGTTCTCACCGGCCAAAAGCCCGATCACCTTCCGTGCATGCCGATCACCATGATGTTTGCGGCGGATATTCTTGGCGTCAAGTACGGCCAATATGCCCGCGATCACAGAATTATGGTCGATGCGCAAATCAAGACCGCCGAAATCTTCGGCCTCGATTATGTCTCCACCATCTCCGACCCCGCCCGCGAAGCCTCCGATTACGGAGCAAAAATCCAGTGGTTTGACGATCAGCCCCCGGCCATCATTGAGGACGAGGCGCTGTTTGCGGATATGTCGGCACTCACGCGAGTCAATGCCGCCAATCCCATCGCCGGCGGACGCATGGAAGACCGAATACGCGGAGTAGAACTGCTGAGTCAGCGCGCCGGTAACGCGCTATTTGTCGAGGGATGGGTCGAGGGCCCTTGCGCCGAATCCGCTGACCTGCGCGGGCTCAATCGCCTGATGCTCGACTTCCACGACGAGCCGGCCTTTGTTCGCGAGTTGTTTGAAATAACTGTGGAAGCAGCCATCCGCTTCGCTCACATTCAGATTGAGGCAGGCGCCGACATTATTGGAATCGGCGACGCGGCAGCATCGTTGATAGGCCCTGCCCTCTACAAAGAGTTTGTGTGGCCACAGGAAAAAAGACTGGTTGACGCCATCCACGCCAAAGGTGGAAAAGTCCGCCTGCACATCTGCGGCAACACCCGCAGGATTCTCGACGGCATAGGCGAACTGGGCTGTGAACTGGTGGATATCGACTACCCTGTGCCCCTAGAAAAGGCGCGTTCAACCATGGGACCGCGGCAGACGCTGACAGGCAACCTGGATCCGGTAAGAGATATTTGCAACGGCACTCCGGAATCCATCACCAAGGCCCTGGAAGCATTGCACCAAAAGGTCGGCGCACAGTGGATCGTCGCCGCGGGATGCGAAATAGCGCGTGGTACCCCGCACCAGAACCTGCATGCCCTGGTGAACTTCGCCCAAACCCACGCAGCGTCATGAGCTACCGCGGGTGGCCCAGGTGCCTCGCATTTGGGCACCTGGGGGGGAGAACTTTTTCATCTGAAAGGTCACCCAATCCGATTTGCATAATATATCCCCGAATAAGCGCACAATCATTTCATAGTCTCATTCATAACCCAGGTAAACACCGGCAAAAGCCGTAACTCCTTTGTTGTCTAGTATCTGGCAATAACCCCTTTAGAACGGCTGGTTTGCAGCGCAACCTGCGCTCTATGCCAATGAAAATAAACGCTTTATTGCCAGAAATAGGGTGGGGGGTAAGGGTACGAAGGTGGTACGGACCCGGGACACACCTGACACCACAGAGGAAAGTGTCAGGCATGTGACCGGTCCGTACCACTGCCGGGTACCCCCCCTATAAACCCCAAAATCTCGACTGTGAAGCTGTGAAGCAACTTAACCCACCTGGAATCAAATGATTACATCGCAAGCCCCCAGGGTTTTACAGCGCCAGTACGCCAGTAAAATCCCCTATCCTACGCAGAATCAGTTAGTTCGAGAACCCAACCAAGAGCGTCACAGCCGTTTTGAAATTGTGAACATCACGCCGCGGGCCACATCTAATCCGCCGCGGCGGACGAGACCAGAAAAAGCAGACTATCCGGCAGCCACAATCGCATCCGCAATCAGCGCCGCTTCCACCGCCGGCCGCACAGCGTGAACGCGCACAATCGAAGCCCCATGAAGAATCGCCGCCACCAACGCCGCGATGCTGGCCGTTTCGCGGGCATCGACGGGCGCGGTGGGACCCCATTCGGACTTCGTCTGCTGGCCGGAGTAGAGCGGAGCCAGCGTGCGTCCCAGGAACGATTTGCGGCTGAGACCGGCCAGCAGAGGACGGCCCAACGAAAGCAGTTCAGCCTGCCGGTCCAGCAGCGCATAGTTCTCGTCGGAACGCTTGCCGAATCCGTAGCCGGGATCGAGCACGGTAGCTTCGGGCTGAATGCCGGCCTTCACGGCAGCGCTCAAACTCGCCTCCAACCCTCCGCGCACTGTAAAAATCAATTCGTCGGATGCGAGACGCCGCAGGGTGTGCCAATCCTCGGGCCGTCCGCGCGTGTGCATCAGTACCACTCCGCAGCCGGCCTCGGCGCAGACGTCCGCAATGCCCGGCTCCCACTCGAATCCGCTCACGTCGTTCACAATCTCCGCGCCGGCGTCGAGTGCCGCGCGCGCCGTCGCGGTTTTGTAGGTATCCACGGAGACGATTGCCTTGGGCCGCGCCGCCAGAACCCCCCTGAGCACCGGCATCAGCCGCGCCTGCTCTTCATCGGCGCTCACCGCGGGAGCAAACTCGGTACCCGGCGAACTGATTAAACTCCCCGCGTGCGCACCGGGCCGGGTGCTCTCCGCGCCCAGGTCCAGAATGTCGGCCCCTTCGTCCAGCAGGCTGAGGCAGTGAGCAATCGCGACCGCTGGATTTTGCGGATCGAAGAACCGCCCGCCGTCGCTGAACGAGTCCGGCGTAAGATTCACTACGCCCATCACGAGCGTGCGCCGCCCCAGTTCAAGGGAGCGGGTGCGCAACCGCCACAAAGCCTGCGTCCGAGTTGGAAGTTTCGTCACTCTATCACCGGCCACTCATCTATATTCTGTTTCCTTATTATCCATCCTTGAAAGTTCAGCAAGAGCGGCCTGGCGCTCCATTACACTGCGATGGATTGTAGCGCAACTGCTACACTCCGGGAATGATGTTTTTCAGACGAATTCCGTCGCTTGTACTGGCTGCGGTTCTGATTCCATCCATCGGGCTGTTCGCGCAAACCCAGGCGCAAACCACCGCCAACCCGTCCCCGCGCCCCGTTCCGGCAAAAGCAGCGCTCAGCGATCGCATCCGCGCCATTCTGGCCGAACCGGCGCTGAGTCACGCGCAGTTCGGCATCAGCGTAACTACGCTGGACGGAAAGCCGCTCTATGGATTGAACGAGGGGCGGCTGTTTACCCCAGCCTCGAACGCCAAACTGCTGACCACCGCCGCGGCCTTTGCCCTGCTTCCGGTGGATACGCTCACCTGGACCACCAATGTAGTAACCAACGGCTCGATCAATAGCGACGGCGTGCTCGAAGGCGACGTGATTCTGCTCGGCGCAGGCGACCCAACGATGAGCGCACGCCGTTATCCCTACCGTGAGCCTGTTCCGGCAGGCACAGAGTCTTCTCCCTCTGCCACCCCTGAAGAGATCGAGCGCCCGCCGAAGGCCATGGACGTGATGGATCAGATGGCTGAAGAGTTGGAGCAGGCCGGGGTGCGCACGGTGGACGGAAACGTGGTAGGCGACGATAGCTTTTTTCTCGATGAGCGCTACGGCGAGGGGTGGGGATGGGAAGCTCTGCAATGGACCTCTGGAGCGCCGGTCTCCGCGCTTACCTTCAACGACAACACCATAGAACTGACCATTGCGGCCGGTGCGGAGACGTCGTCTGAAACCGCGCCTGAAACGGCAAAACCGGAAACGGTAAAACCGGAAACAACCGTGCCTGAATCGACGAATCCTGAAGCAATCAAACCGGAAACAGCAGCGCCTGAAACCGCCAACTCCGAAATGCCTAAGTCTGAAATAGCAGCGCCGGATACCACCTATTCCGAAATGCCTAAGTCTGAAATAACAGTGCCTGAACCAGGCAACTCCGAAACCCCCAAGCCTGAAACAACCGCGCCTGAATCCGCCATATCTTCCCTGGCCGGAACCGAGTGGACCCCAAATGTGGACTACTTCACGCTCGACAGCACCATGACGACCGCTCCCAGTGGCGAAACTCCGCACCCCGGAGTCGAACGCCGTCCCGGCTCCAGGCTTGTGCGCGCCTGGGGAACGGTGCCGACCGGGGGCTACCATGGCCTGCTGGCCGTCGAAGACCCAGCGGAGTTCACAGCAGCGGCCTTCAAAACGGCGCTTCTCAACCGCGGCATCACGGTCACGGGCAGCGCCGTCTCCCGGCACAGGTCATCCTCGGGAACGGGCAAATTTGCCGATGAACGCGCGGAACCGCTCAAACTGAGTCGATCTGACCAGCTCACCATAGAGGCCCCGGTGGAGGGCCGCAAGGTGCTGGCTACGCACGTCTCCGTGCCGGTGGCTGAAGACGTGATGCTGACCAACAAGATCAGCCAGAACCTGCATGCCGAGCTGCTCTTGCGTCTGCTCGGCAAGGTACACGGCACAGACGGCAGCTTTGAGCAGGGCGCGCGCGTGGTGCGGCAGTTTCTCATCGGCGCGGGCGTGGACGACGGCGATTTTTTCCTCTACGACGGCTCAGGCATGAGTTCGGACGACCGCATCGCCCCGCGCGCCTATACGCAACTGCTGGTCTATGCCGCAAAGCAGCCGTGGGGAGCGGCCTGGCGCGATACGTTTCCCGTGGCCGGAGTCGACGGCACTCTGGCCCTGGCCGGGAGGTTCAAGAATTCGCCGGTCAAGGGCCGTCTATGGGCCAAGACCGGCACGCTCAACGAGACCAATGCTCTCTCCGGCTACCTGATGGCGGCCAGCGGCAAAACTCTCGTCTTTTCCATCCTGGTCAATGGCCACCGTCCGGGAAGCGACGCCGAGCTTCATGCCATCGACCGCATCGCGGAAGCAATCGCGGCGGCGGAGTAATCGAGAGCGGAAACCAGGACTGTGATCGCTTGATCTTGTACCCATTTCGTGCAAAAGCGGGTGCCCCAGGCGGGTGCCCCAGGTCCCTCGCTTTTGGGGACCTGGGAAACCACGATACTATGCGGTCGCGGGTACTAGTATCATCAAAGCCAGATGCGTACTCATTCTTTTCGAGCTACCTTGAGTAGCTTGGCCATTGCCATGAGCCTTGCCGGATCGCTGATCCTGGCCGGATGCCGCACACTGCCCCCCTCAAAGCCGGAGTCGTTGTGGACCCCGGAAGAGGCGCGTGGAGCGCAGGTCTATCAGATGAAGTGCGCCCGGTGCCACTACCCAACGACCACTCATGGTCTGCACGGGCCTGGATTACAGGCGCTGACCAAAGAAAAGGCTATGCCATCAGGCATGCCGCCCACCGACGAGCGCATGACCCAGGTGATCCAGCAAGGGCGACAGATGATGCCCGCAACCCCACTGACCGGCGACCAGCTCTCTGACCTCTTGGCCTACCTGCACACGTTATGACCGGCGAAGACGAGAAGAACGAAACTCCCAAGGACCAGCCCAAACCGGCGCGGCGTGAGCTGCTGCCGCTTCCCGGTCTGGCGGCCATCAGCCTTTACCTGCTGGTGCTGGCCGTGGTCATTGTTATAGGCGTAGTGAACGGGCGGCACTATCCGCCTTTGTTCCTTCTTCTTGCCGCCGGCTTCCTCAGCGCCAGCGCCGGACTGCTGCGCCTGTTGCGCTGGGCCTGGGCGCTGGCTCTCTCCGCGGTCTTCCTGCTGACGGTCTATAACCTTTGGTTCTTCATGAGCCAGCACCAGTTTCCCGCCCTGATCCAGGGCTTGCTCAATCTGGTCTTCTTTCTCTACCTGGTACGCCCCGAGGTCCGCGAGCGGCTCTGGTAGAGGGGTTACCAGAGAACCTTGCAAACATTCGCGGCGCGGATTTTGCTATCGGCTGTAATGAGAGTGCACTTTTCCATGATGGCCGTGGCGGCAATCATGCGGTCCATAGGGTCGCCGTGGAAGGGCTCGGGGAGTTCTCCAGCGCATACAGCGATCGTTTCAGATACAGAAATCACCGTGAATCTGCTCTTCAGGCGATCGAGAAATGCTCGAATCGGCATCGCCGGTTGGATTCGGCCGCGGCGTATCGCGTTGGCAACTTCATACAGCGAAACGGCCGATATTCTGGGGGCCTCGCCTATCGAAACAGCCTGCTGTATCGCCGCAGCTGCCGCAGGGGAGATGCGCTCAGGAGCAAGTGCGAGCCAGATCAAAACCTGCGTATCGAGCAGAATCACTCAGTGGGACCTTTCTCGAACCGATCCCATTTTTCATTGAACATGCGCTCCCACTCTTCTTCGGTGAATTCCGAGGAGACGATATCCCCAGTGATAGTTCCCATCCCCCGCATAAACCCAAAGATTGAATCAGGCTCCTCGCTCTGAGGCTGCTCCTCGGAAGGCATAACCCGCGCCACCGGTTTGCCTCGCTTGGTAATCAGCACAGGATGACCGGTGGAATTCACCTCGTCGATCACTGCAAGGCACTTGGCCTTGAATTCACCTGCCGCCATCGTCCGCATGGGAGTTCTCCTAGCAAGATTAGTATACTCCTGACCATGGTCACATGACCATGGTCAGGAGTATAGCTCTGATTTTATAATGGTTAGAGTATGATATCGCCGGTAAAACACTAAGTATTAGGTTTAATTTTCCAATGAAATGCTCAAATTTTACTCTGCTATACAATCAAAGTCGTGATGGAACTGGTGCAGATCGAGCCCTTCCGCAAGTCTCCGGCCCCCAAGCCCGACTGGCTCAAGGCGCGCGCCCCGGTGGGCGAAAACTACCACGATCTCAAGCGCCTGGCCCGCTCGCTCAACCTCCACACCGTCTGCGAAAGCGCCCACTGCCCCAATATCGGCGAGTGCTGGCATCACAAAACCGCGACCTTCATGATGCTCGGCAACCTATGCACGCGCCGCTGCGGCTTCTGCGCCGTCCCCAAGGGCCGCCCCGACGCAATCGACTTTGACGAGCCCCGCCGCGTAGCTGAAGCCGTAGCCTCGCTCGGTCTCCAGCACGCCGTCATCACCAGCGTCAATCGCGACGACGATCTCGCTGGCGGCGCCCGAGCCTTCGCCATGGTCATCGACGAGATTCGCCGCCAGGCTCCCGGCTGCCGGGTTGAAGTCCTCATCCCCGACTTCCAGGGCAACCGCGAGGCGATTCGCACCGTGGTCGAAGCCCGCCCAGAGGTGCTCAACCACAACACCGAGTCGGTGCCTCGGCTTTATCGCGTAGTCCGCTCCGGCGCGCGCTACGAGCGCTCTCTGGAGTTGTTGCACTACTCCAAAACGCTAAACCCCGGAGGGGTGACAAAATCCGGCGTGATGGTGGGCCTGGGCGAGGAGACGGCCGAGCTGCTCGAGGTCTTCCGCGACCTGGCCGCCACCGGCTGCGACATTCTCACCATCGGCCAATATCTGCGCCCTTCGCGCGACCATCTGCCCATGGCCCGTCTCTACACCCCGCGCGAGTTTGCCGATCTCAAGACCGAAGCGCTCAAATTCGGTTTCCGCCACGTCGAATCCGGCCCGCTGGTCCGCTCCAGCTACCACGCCCACGAGCAGGCGGCATCTACAGGGCTCACGGCGGTGGCGTAGGAAAAATTCCCATAAAGCGCTCTCACAATTCATTTCGTCCAGTGCAAAGAAGCATTCAGCGGCACAGGTTCGCTAATATAGTGTTTTGTACCTAAGTGAGGGAAACGATGGCAGTCTCAGCAATGGCCGGAATTCCGGCGCTCAAAGAACTCTCCAGTGACCTGAAGCGGCGCATGGACCAGGCGGTGTCCACATTCCAGGCCCACTTGGCCTCCACGCGCACGGGCCGGGCCAGCGTGCACATGCTCGACCAGGTCAAGGTCGACTACTACGGCACCCACACCCCTATCAGCCAACTGGCGCAAGTCTCCACCCCCGAGGCGCAACAGATCCTCATCTCGCCCTGGGACCCCACCATCATCAAGGACATCGAAAAGGCCCTGCAAACCGCCGACCTCGGCTTCAATCCCCAGTCCGACGGCAAGGTGATCCGCGTGCCCGTCCCGCCCATGACCGAGGAGCGCCGCCGCGACGTAGTCAAGCACCTCAACAAGGTCCTCGAGGAGCACCGCACCGCCGTCCGCAACGTCCGCCGCGACGGCAACGACGCCCTGAAGAAGCTGGCCAAGGATAAGAAAATCAGCGAGGACGAGGAGAAGCGCTCACTGGAAGAAGTCCAGAAGATGACCGACGAAGAGATCCGCCGCATGGAAGAGCTTTCGCAAAGAAAAGAAGCCGAAGTGATGCAGGTATGAGCGCGGCAATAGCTAATGAAACCATCGGGCCTGTCCGCACAGATTTGCGGACAGGCCCGAAGTGCTTTTAGCGCGGCTTCGGTACACCGGCTCTACATATCCATAACTACTACGGATAGATTCTGTGCAGCGTCCGCGCAAACGGAATCGTCTCCCGCACATGATCCAGCCCGCAGATCCACGCCACCGCCCGCTCAATGCCCATGCCGAAACCCGAATGCGGCACGCTGCCGTAGCGGCGCAGGTCAAGGTACCACTCGAAGGCTTCCCTGGGCAGCTTGTGTTCATCAATGCGGCTGCTTAATAACTCATAGCTTGAAACGCGCTGCGAGCCGCCGATAATCTCGCCGTAACCCTCCGGAGCCAGCACGTCCACGCACAGCGCCAGCTTCGGATCATTCGGGTCGGGCTCCATATAAAACGCCTTCACGTTGGCCGGATACCGGTTCACCATCACCGGCCGGTCAAACTGCGAGCTGAGCCATGTCTCGTCCGGCGAGCCAAAGTCGTTTCCGTACTCGAAAGCCGCCTCAAGCTGGCCGGTTTTGTGGGCGGCGTTCAGCATGGCGGCGGCATCGTCGTAGGTGATGCGCGGAAACGGCGGCACAATCGCCTCCAGCTTGGCGCGGTCGCGTCCGATCACCGTCAGCTCCGTCGCGCGGTTCTTCAGCACGCTCTGCACAATGTGCGACAGAAAATTCTCCGCCAGTTCCAGCAGCCCGTCCAGGTCGCAGAAGGCCACCTCCGGCTCGATCATCCAGAACTCGGTCAGGTGCCGGCGCGTCTTTGATTTCTCCGCCCGGAAGGTCGGCCCAAAGCTGTAAACCTTGCCCAGAGCCAGCGCCGTGGATTCGATATAAAGCTGCCCCGATTGCGTCAGATACGCCGGCTCGCCGAAGTAGTCCACCGGAAACAGCGTCGAAGTTCCCTCACAGGCCGCCGGCGTAAGAATCGGCGGGTCAGTGCGGATGAAGCCGTTCTGATCGAAGTACTCCGCCGCCGCGCGCATGATCTCCGCCCGAATGCGCAAAATGGCAGCCTGACGCGGCGACCGCACCCACAGGTGCCGGTGCTCCATCAGGAAGTCGACTCCGTGCTCTTTCAGTGTGATGGGGTAAGGGTCCGACTCGGGAACCCGCTGCACCACGTCGAGCCCCTCCACGTCCAGCTCGAAGCCCCCCGGCGCTCTCTGGTCGGCCCGCACGCGGCCGGTCACAATCACGCTCGACTCCTGGGTCAGCCCCTTCAGAGCCTCAAAAACCTCAGCCGGCACGCTCTTTACGTGCGCCACGCCCTGCACGGTTCCGGTGCCGTCGCGAAAGATGGGGAAGAGCAGCTTGCCGCTCTCGCGCAGGTTATAGAGCCAGCCGCGCAGGGTAACTGTCTGGCCTTCATACTGGCCCAGAGTGGCAATAGTGGCCACCTGCGGTGCGGCAGGAGTGTTTGGAGTAAAACGATCTTCGGGCATAAGCATCCTTACTGGCCGTAAGATTCCTTCCCCGGCCAGACTCTCTAGCATAACGCTAGGAAGCAGCCTTCAAGCCTCACCGGAATCTGCCGGCGAGGCTGCTGCCCGATCGAATGCCAGAATCAAGCTCTTGGTTTTGGCGAAAAGAACAATCCTTGTCGACCCCACACGGCTTTGGTAGCATCAGAATTGTTGTTGATGCACGCAACATTTTCCATGTTCATCCCAATTGCGTTCAGGCTTGAGGGGGGATCGATGGCCGAAGCAGCGGTGGTCAAGAACGAAAATACGCAAAAATCGCAGGTGGATACAGAAGCCACTGAGCGCATCATTGCCGAAAAGCGCATCGGCGCCCGCATCAAGCGCCTGCGGCTCAAGAAATCCATGGGCCTGGTCGATCTGGGCAAGCTTACAGGGCTCTCGGCCAGCTTCCTCTCCCAGCTTGAAACCGGCCGGGTAGTGCCCACCTTGCGCAACCTCTCGCGCATCGCCATGGTCTTCTCTAAAGATTTGTCCTACTTCTTTGAGGTCGAGCCGCGCACCTTGTTCCAGATTCACCGCCGCAAGGAGCGCGTGCGCCTGCCTCAAACCGGCGTGGATTCTCCCTCCTATTACTTTGAGAGCCTGGGTTACATGGTGCCAGACCGGCACATGGACCCCTATTTTGCCGAGTTCGTGCCTCTCGCCGACGATGCGAACCCCAGTGCGCACATGCACCCGGGCTTCGAGTTTCTCTATCTGCTGGAGGGCGAGTTGGAAATTCACCACGGCGATCAGCATTGCACGCTCCGTCCGCGCGACTCGATTTACTTCGACTCCGGCACGCCCCACTCCTACCGCAGCGTGGGCAAAAAGCCGGCCGAGGCCATCATCGTCGCCATGCACCAGCCGCCGAGTGCGCAGCCCGCGCCAATGCAGCCGGCCGGTGCGCCACGAACAGCACCCGGCAAATTGAATTCATCGCCAACAGGCGGCATCAACAGGTAGACTGCGTTGCAGAGCCCGGTAGCTTGCTTATCGCGAATGACCAGCTGGCTTCTCGGATTCAATCCGCCTAATCGTTGCGAGCCACTATGGAGTGGTGCTTCGAATACAGGCCTTCTGCTCCTGATACAGAACACCCATTTATAGAAATATCTGTTGAACACGAGTGACAAATAAGCGCGTTGATGGAATTGTTTTTTTGAGCGTCTGCCGATCTCTTTTAATTCTTGTAGCTTTTGGGCGCTTTGTCGGTTACAATTCGACCACAGTATTGAATTTGCTGCGGTTCTTATGCAACGGAACAACAAGAAGAGGGCCTCAGTTGACTCTTGCTGCCTGCACACTTTGGTTCGCATTTGCCTCGCTTGCTCCAGATTGTTGGAGAAATGAATAACTCATCCGAAGACTTCTTCGAGCGGAAAATGGGCTTGCTCTCCGGTCGGATGGAATGTTGGTAAGGTACGGACATAAGGCATTGGTTACGCGATTTTGAGACACAGGCCCCTGAGTGCTTCCCCACTCATTTTTTTCAACTTTTCACAGACCACTCCAGTGCGAGCGTGCTTCAATTGGCCACTCACTTTCGAGAGGTGAAATCCTGACTAAGGCTAGCTCTACGTGTGAGTAACTGCAGCAAGCGGGGAATCAATTACTGAACGAGCTTTGTTGGCATCGCGCATCATTCAAGGTCCCGGGGAAACGTGGCAAAGTCCGTCGCGAGGGATGGTTCCCGGCCTTAGAATGCTGTTGAATACATGAATCTGCAACCGGAGACGAATCTGCATTGGAGGGTACAACTATGAATCAACGTTTGATACTCAGAAACTTGAGAGGTAAATGCGCTCTCGCTGGGTTGGTCAGCTTTCTTCTGCTGATACTCTGCCCTGTGCTGAAGGCCGATAACATCTTCGCCCCGCCTGTTATCAATTCAGCTGAGCCTACCTATACAACCACCCCGCCCCGGTTGACCATCACTGGAACCAACTTCGGAACAAAAAAGCCATTAGTTACGATAGGCGGCATATCGGCGATCGTAGTTAGCTATACCAACACGCAGGTGGTAGCGCAAATTCCGCTCTCAATCTCTTCAACACCGGGAAGTTACGATTTGTTCCTCATTCGAGGTCAAGACTTGTTCCCAATCTCCTTGGCGTTTGACGTTACGATTGGAGAGGGTGGAACGCAAGGTGCTACCGGTGCTACCGGTCCAGCTGGAATACCTGGAGCACCTGGAACACCTGGAGCACCTGGAACACCTGGATTACCTGGCCCAATAGGCGCCACAGGCTCAATTGGCCCAATAGGACCGACGGGGTCCATGGGCGTTACAGGCTCAGTGGGTCCAGCAGGCGCCACAGGAGCAACAGGGTCAATAGGTCCAATAGGCACCACAGGGTCAATAGGTCCGACGGGTTCCGTAGGTGCCACAGGCGCAACAGGCTCAATAGGACCGACGGGATACACAGGCGCAACAGGCGCTCAAGGATCCACAGGCGCTACGGGTGTCACAGGCGCTACGGGTGTCACAGGCGCTGCGGCTTCCACAGGCGTTACGGGTTCCACAGGCGTTACGGGTTCCACAGGCGTTACGGGTGTCACAGGCATTACGGGTGTCACAGGCGCTACGGGTGTCACAGGTTCGTCCGGCGGCGTCTTAGACTACGCCGATTTCTATGCATTGATGCCCCCCGATAACGCCGCCACTGCTGCGCCCGGTACGGACGTATCCTTCCCGCAAGATGGCCCGGTGTCCAGCTCCAACATTACTCGCACCGGTCCCTCCGAGTTTAATCTCGCCGCCATTGGTACCTATCAGGTCACGTTTCAGGTGAGTGTTAACGAACCGGGACAACTCATCTTGACCCTCAATGGGGCTGACCTCGCCTATACCGTCGTTGGGCGAGCAACTGGCACCAACCAGATCACTGGAACTGCCCTGGTGCAAACCACAGAGGTCGATTCAATACTCACGGTTCGTAATCCCGCAGGCAATTCAACCGCATTGACCATTACGCCCATAGCGGGTGGAACCCGCTCCGTCTCAGCGCATCTGATCATCACGCGCATCCAATAGCAGGTAGCCACGGCCACGACATTCGTGACCGTGGCTCTTTTTTGTGTACGGGAATTCTAATCTTCGCTGCTGGCAGGCTGCTGAAAAAGCCTGCTAGGCAGCCTGAACGGGAAGCCCCACGCTGGCAGGTTCCATGCGACAGACGCTAGCTCGTACGAAGGCGCGCATATAGGACTGCGCTACCCGGTTCCAGACCATAGGCCGCGAATAGAGGTAAGCGCGTTTGCGCATTGCCTGGCGCGCCGCATCGCTACTGAGAAGTTCGATCGCCGCATCCGCGATGGCGGCAGGATCCTCAAAGGGAACCAGCGCCCCGCGTCCATCCTTCAAGAGTTCCGCGGCGTGCCAGTATGGAGTTGAGATGATCGCCTTCCCGGCGCCCATGGCATAAGCCAGCGTTCCCGATACAGCCTGTGCTTCGTGGCAATAAGGCGTGATGTAAATGTCGGCCGAACCCACCAGCCCAGCCATCTCCTTGGGGCTGAAGAACCGGTTGTGGAAGATCACCTCCTGCTCAACTCCCACTTCCTTGGCCAGAGCCTGCAACTGCTCCCGGTATCGATCCCCTTCGCGAGCCTTCACATGCGGGTGAGTGGCGCCTGCGATCACGTACACAGCATTCCTGTGCCGCGACAAGATGCGCGGCATAGCATGAATCACGCTTTCGAACCCCTTGTTGGGCGACAGCAACCCAAACGTGAGCAATACAGACTTTCCTCCGATGGAGAGCGAATCTTTGTAAATATCCGGCTCCCCAAATTCCAGGTCGGGGATGCCATGAGGGATCAGCTCGATCTTTTCCCTTGCAACTCCAAATACATCCTGAAGAACCTGGGAAGAGTACTCGCTCATGACAATAAGGCGATCGGAGTATGCGGCGATCTGCTGCATAGCGATCCGTTGATGGATGTCCGGTTGGCGAAGTACGGTATGCAATGTCGTCACCACCGGCATAGTCAGGTGCTCCAGCAACTCAAGAACATGGCTGCCGGCGTTCCCGCCAAAAATCCCATACTCGTGCTGCAAACAAACCAGGTCTACGTGACTCCGGTTCAGAAAATCGGCGGCAGCTCTGTAGGAGGAGATATCGTCCGCGTCGATCTCGCAGCGCACCCGTGCGGGGTAGGCGTACGACGATTGCCGGTCGTTGATGGCGACCACAGTTGTTCCGCCGGCCCCGTACTCGTCAGCCATCGCATCGCACAGATCTGTCGTGAAGGTCGCAATTCCACACTGCCGGGGAAGGTGGTTCCCAACCACCGCAACCCTTGCTGGAAGTGATCGGCTGGGCATCAGTTGCAACGCGGATGCCGGCTCTTTGCCGAATGCCGCAGGCCAAGGTGCGCGCCGCGGCAGGGCGTTCGGTTGCGAATTCAATGAAATGTTTGATGCTGCCATTGCAGATTCCTCTCGTTGTGGCCCGCTTGGAGCGGAGCCCAATTCCCCAGGAATACTCAAAAAACAGGGCTCGAAGCCGGCAGTTCCCGGATTGCTCCCAGTCGCGAGTGGTCTACAAACTGACCCGCGGAAGGTTGTCCTGGCGCTTGCTGTTCAAAAATTGCGCCCTTCGTGCCAGCCTGATCAAAACTCTTTTAGGACGTTACGCACGGGGCAAGCCGATAGGCCATTCAGGCCCTCTGGCGTTCTGGCATTCGCCTTGCAAGCTCTTCCGTTTTCTCGGCAGCTTCCGTGGAGTACTCTTGAGCCTTCACGCTCAATTCTCCCGCGGCTTCGTCATTGCCTCTGTGATGCGCGGCGGCGGCGGCTGTGTGGGCGTGGGCGGCATTGATGTGCAGTTCCGCTGCATAGTCTTGGTTGCTTTGGGGCATTTTGTCCTCCATATTCCGGCAAACGCTCTGCCCTTGTCTTTGGAGTCTCCCACTTGCAATTTGCAGGGTCTGATCAATCGAATACAGTCCAGCGTCTTTTTACCTCCAAAGCGGCGGCCTTCCGCCCTGATAGATTCCAGCTCATCAAAGTTAGCTACGAATTAAGGCATTCCAGCATAAGCACTTATCGCAATAACCAGATCTTCGCCATTCAATTCGTCACCACGTTGCGCAAGTCCATTGCGATAAATTAGCTATTCAAAAAATCCGTAAATCAAATCACCGTGTTTTCAACCCACTCCCTGGAGCCAAACTTTACCAATCAGTAAACAGCAATCCTATACCCTTCGATCACTGATCACTGACCACTAACCACTGTCCACTGATCCCCGTCACAGGACGTTCACATATCTCGTGTGATAGCATCCGCTTCTTAGCGAGAACAGCAAAGGAGAAACCCATGAAAACCTACCCGGGAAGTGAGATCCGCAACGTGGCTGTAGTGGGGCATGCGCACAGCGGCAAGACCACCTTGATCGCCGCTCTGCTGCATGCCGCCAAGATGACCCCAACCCAGGGCCGTGTCGAGGACGGCTCGGCCGCAACCGCCTATGACGAAGAAGAAGTAGCCCGCGGCGTAACCATGCAGAACGCCGTAGCCTTTGCCGAGTGGCAGGGCGTAAAAATCAATCTTGTCGATACTCCCGGCTTCCATATGTTCTCGCACGAGGCCCGCGCCGCCCTGCTCCCCGTTGAAGCCGCCTTGGTGCTGGTCAACGCCCAGAATGGCATTGAAGCCGTTACCGAGCGGGTGTGGAGATTTGCCGCCGAGGCCAACATCCCCCGCATCGTCCTGGTCAACCAGATGGACCACCCCAAGGCCGGCGGCGGCGGCGGATTGAGCGCCCTCATGGACGACCTGGTGGACCGCTGGGGCCGCAACTGTGTTCCCGTCCAGTTGCCCATCTCTGACGCGCAGGGATTCCACGGTGTTGTCGATTTAGTAACGATGGAGGCCTTCCACTACACTCCCGGAGGCGACGGCCGCGGCAAGGTAGTCGAGATGCCGGCCGGACTGGCCGCCGACGCCAAAGCCCGTCACGAGGCGCTGGTTGAGCTGGTGGCCGAGGGCAAAGACGAGTTGATGGAAGAGTACTTCGAGAAAGGCACCATCCCCGAGGAGCACCTGATCGCCGCGCTCCACGAGGCCATCCGCGAAGACCGCATCTTTCCGGTACTGTTTTCGAGCGGCCTGGCCAACATGGCCACCGACCACTTGCTCGACTTCATCAAGGCCTACGCGCCTTCGCCCCTCGAGCGCGAGCCCATTCCCGTCAGCATTCCGGGAGCTGAAAATGCCGCGCCCGATCCCGATGCCGTCCAGGCCACGCGCAAAATCGACGACAAAGAACCGGCCGCCCTGGTCGTCTTCAAAACCATGAGCGATCCCTTCGCCGGGCGCATCACTTTTTTTCAA
>Ga0224555_1003208_pt1 | contig 17247 bp, 14 predicted proteins | sample 714S23034metaG_FD_180687 | JGI IMG/M metagenome (GOLD analysis project Ga0224555, IMG submission 180687) | Peat soil microbial communities from Stordalen Mire, Sweden - 717 S2 30-34 | ecosystem: Environmental > Terrestrial > Soil > Wetlands > Peat | place: Sweden: Norrbotten County, Stordalen...
GTCGTCCGCCGACACCTCCGAGACCCCGTCCTGCACCAGGTACAGGCGAAGCAGGTCACCGTCGAGGAGATGGAGCACCGCTTCTTGAAGGTGCACCAACTCGACAAGGCGAAGGTGTGTGCCGCCATCGTTGCCGGCGCGACCAAGGCGTTGTGCTTCTGCCGAACCAAGCGTGGTGCCGACCGGCTCGTTGACGACCTCCGCCGTGAAGGCGTGCGTGCTGCTGCCATTCACGGTGACCTCCGCCAGTCCGCGCGTGAGAAGGCGCTCGAGGACTTCGCCGCCGGGAAGCTCCCGGCACTCGTCGCGACAGACGTGGCGGCCCGCGGCCTCGATATCGACGGGGTCGACGTCGTGGTCCACTACGACCCGCCCGAGGATCACAAGGCCTACCTGCACCGGTCAGGCCGCACGGCCCGAGCCGGTGAGGGCGGCGTGGCCGTGACACTGGTTCTCTGGGACCAGGAGCTTGCCATAGAGCGGCTCCAGCGACGCATCGGCCTCCAGCTTCCTATCGTGGAGATCTTCTCGAACGACCAGCGTCTCGCCAAGTTGGCGGACTGGTCGCCCGAACCGATCGAAGCGTGACCGGCGACCGCCTGTACTTCCGGCAATTGCTGGCGGGCCGCGACATCGCGAGCGACGATCCCCTCGCTCGCCAGATGGTGAACCTCGTGTACTTGATCGGGGACCGTGCGAGTGGTGAAGCCGTCGCCGTCGATCCTGCCTACGCGCCGGACGAGGTGGTCGACATCCTCGACACCGAAGGGATGCGCCTCACCGGCGTGCTGGCCACCCATTACCACTCCGATCACGTCGGCGGCGACCTGTTCGGCCGGGAGATCGTAGGCATCGCCGAGCTCCTCGAACTGATCGAGGTCCCGATCCACGTTCACAAAGACGAGGTCCCATGGATCGAGCGCACGACGGGAGTCGGGCGTGAAAGCCTCGTGGCCCACGAGAGCGACGATGTCCTCCGAGTCGGCGAGATCAACATCCGTCTCCTGCACACCCCGGGCCACACTCCGGGAAGCCAGTGCTTCCTAGTGGACGGCCGCCTCGTGGCAGGCGACACGCTCTTCCTCCAGGGCTGCGGGCGGACGGACCTTCCCGGAAGCGACCCTGACGCCATGTACGACAGCCTGGTCAACCGCCTCGCGAAGCTCCCCGACGACACCGTCGTGTACCCGGGGCACCTCTACTCGCCGGATGGGTCGGCTTCCCTCGCCGAGACCAAACGCAAGAACCCCGTTCTCGCGCCCCGCAGCGCCGAGGAGTGGCTCGCGCTGTTCGGCGGGTAGCTGCCTCGCGAACGCCGCTCAGGCGACCTCGCCGGGAACGCCTCCGTCCGCGACGACGGGAAACGATGCGGCCTTCCACGCCCGCATCCCCCCGGCGAGGTTGAGGGCGGGCAATCCCTGCTCGACCAGAGCCGCCGCCGCGGTGCCCGAACGGCCCCCGGATCGGCAGACCATTATGAGCTTGCGGTCGGTAGGCAGCTCGTTCAGCCGTAAGGCGAGCTCGCCGAGCGGGACGTGGACCGCTTCGGGCGCCCGCCCCACCCGCCACTCCTCCAGTTCACGGACGTCGATCAGCGCGGCGCCTTGGACGAGGAGCCGAACGGCGACTTCGGGCCCGATCTGTTCAACTGCCTCCGGCTGGTCCATGAAGCTCGCACTTTACCCTTGCGCCGGTTCGGCCGAGCCCACCAGGAAGGCTGATCCATTATTACTAGCGCCTTAGTACTATTGTCCGAATGAGTAACGCCGGCGTCACCCGAAGAGCCGCCCCAATGACGACGGTGGTTCTCGACGCTCCCGGTCTCGGCGACAGGAGCTACCTCATCAGCGACGGTGAGGTGGGCGTGGTGGTCGACCCGCAGAGGGATCCGTTTCCTTATCTGCAGGAGGCGGAGAGGCTGGGGGTCAGCATCACCGTCGTGCTCGAGACCCACATCCACAACGACTACCTGAGCGGCGGTCTGGCGCTCGCGCGAGCGACGGGCGCCAGGTACGCGATCCCTACAGGCGAACCGGTGTCGTTCTCCGAGGAGTTCCGAGCCCTCGACGATGGCGACGCCGTTGCTACAGGGCGGCTCGAGATCACTGCCATCGCGACGGCGGGCCATACGGCTCACCACCTCTCCTACCTGGTCAAGCTCGCGGACGGTGAGGACGATGAAGAGGCCGGAGGCCATGTTGTCTGCACCGGCGGCTCGCTGCTGGTCAGCTCGACCGGCCGAACCGACCTCCTGGGCCCCGCCCTTGCCGAAACGCTCGCCCATTCGCAATGGCATTCGGTCCGGCGGCTGTTGACGACACTCCCGAAGCACGCCCGGATCCTTCCGACACACGGGTTCGGCAGCTTCTGCTCCGCGACACCGACGCACGGCGACCTCACCGGGATGGCCACGATCGCCCAGGAGCTCGACCAGAACCCTGCCGCGCTCCTGGGCGAAGAGGATTTCGTCGCCACCTTGCTCGGCGACCCACTGCCGATCCCGGCGTACTACCGCCACATGGCTCCGTTGAACCGCAAGGGACCGGCCGCGCCGTCCTTCGAGCCCGCCCACGAGCTCGACGCTGACGCCCTCGAGGATGCGGCCCGAGGTGCCGAATGGGTCGTCGACCTGCGTCAGAGACGGGAATTCGCCGCCGGGCACCTTCCCGGGACCTTGAATCTCGAGCTCGGCGTGAACCTGACGACCTACCTCGGCTGGATCGTGCCCTGGGAGAGCGATCTCGTCCTGATCGCCGACGACCCTGCCGAGATCGCCGAAGCCCGCCACCTGATCGCCCGTATCGGCCGTGACGACCTCTCGGGCACGGCACTTTGGGGGACGACCGTCTCAGCGCTGGGCGGTACTCAGCCTGGCGGAGGCAGCCGGCTCAACAACTACCCGGTGGCAAGCTTCTCGGATCTCGCGGAGGCTTGGTCGGACCGCGAGGCATCCAGGCCTCACGTATTCGACGTCCGGCACCGTCACGAGTGGCAGGCCGGCCACCTGCGCTGTGCCCGTCACTTGGCTCTCCCAGAGCTGATCGGGCGCAGGGCTGAGGTGCCGACCACAGTGCAGGTCTGGGTGCACTGCGGTGGGGGCTTTCGAGCCGCGGCCGCGGCTTCGCTCCTGTCGGGATGGGGCGCCTCGCCAGTCTTCATCGACGACACCTGGGAGAACGCGGAGAGAACGGACCTCCCGATCGTTACCCAAGGAGACTAGGCCCGCTTCAGTTCGGCCTTGTTGCCGCCTCAGACCCGGTTGAGTGGGCCAGTCCGATGTCGGTTGCCCGGCGCGACCACAATTAGTAGTCAGTCAAACACTCACAGTGCTATAGTTCCCCAATGACTACGAGCTCCACTTCCAGCACGCTCGCGCACCTGTTCCGGCGAGCCGGATTCGGGGCAACGCCGGCGGAAATCGAAGCGGCCGAGAAGCTCGGCTTCGAAGCCGCCGTCGACAAGCTGTTGGCAGGGCTCACCGAGGTGGACGCCGCCGGATCGGCCCTCGGGGTCCCGCACCTCACGCCGCTTGCGCAGGCGAACATCCCAGGGTTCAGCTACGACGACTACACCGAGTTCGTCGCGCTTTCCACCTGGTGGATCGATCGGATGATCGTCAGCGACACGCCTCTTCGGGAAAAGCTCGTCCTGCTTCTGCACGAGCAGTTCCCGACCTCGTACCAGAAGGTCGGATATGCCGACCTCATGTACCGCCAGAACCAGCTCTTCCGAACGTTGGGCGCGGGCTCGTTCGACGCGCTCACCCAAGCAGTCGCGCAAGACCCTGCGATGTTGATCTGGCTCGACACCGGCACCGACCAGAAGGCCCACGCCAACGAGAACTTTGCCCGTGAGCTCATGGAGCGCTTCACGATGGGCGTCGGCAACTACACCGAAGACGATGTGCGGGAGGCGGCCCGCGCCTTTACGGGTTGGACCCTCGACTACACGACGGGCGACTTCTTCTTCAACGTCTACGACCACGACGGCAGTGAGAAGCGGTTCCTCGGCAAGGCGGGACGGTGGCAGGGCCAGGACATCATCGGCATCGCCACGCACACGACCGCCTCGGCGAAGTGGGTGGTTGCCCGGTTCTGGAGCTGGCTGGCCTATCCGGTGACGACCAAGGATCCTGTCGTCGCCGAGCTCGCCCGCGACTACAAGAAGGACCTCAACGTGAAGAACCTTCTCGAGGCCATCTTGCGCCATCCCCATTTCGTTTCCGCGAGAGCGAGGGCGGGGCTCGTGAAACAACCGATCGAATACCTGGTCGGCACGCTCCGCCTTCTCGGCCTCAGGACCGCGGCCTTCAGTGAGGGCACGCTCGTGTGGCTGTTGGCGTCTCTCGGCCAACAGCCTTTCGTCCCGCTGAACGTCGGCGGTTGGGGCCAGAACCAGTACTGGCTGTCGACCTCGGCGAGCAACAATCAGCTCTCTCTCGCCTGGAGCGTTGCCCAGTACGCGGACCTCACCGAAATCGTGGACCTGAACGGCAGCCCCGGGGCTCAGGTCGACGCCGTCACCAAGTTGCTCGCAGTCGACGCCTGGTCAAACCGGAGCTACCGGGCGCTGTGGAAAACGGCCGACAAGGCAAGCGCCCAGGAGCTGCTGGTCATGGCCCTGGTCTCTCCCGAATACCTTCTCAACTGATCGGAGCCCGTCATGGCGAGGTCCTTCACCAGACGCGACTTTCTTTCCGGCAGCCTCGGCGTCGGCGCGGCAGGCGCGTTGCACACGACTCTCGGCCCTGTGGCCCGACTCGGCTCGGGAACGAGAGCACCAACGAATACCACTGCCGAGATCGCGAGCCGACCGCCGCGCAGCACGAAGGTGGAACGAACGCTGGTTCTCTGCACGTTGTACGGGGGCAACGACGGTCTCAACACCGTGGTCCCCTACGAGAGCTCCGCCTACAGGGCTCTGCGGGGCGCCGTCTCCATCCCACATGACCAAGCTCTGTCGCTCGGCAAAGCCGGCGACGTCGCGCTCGGGCTTCACCCGGCGATGACCGGCTTGAAGGGCCTCTGGGATGCCGGGCAAGTCGCCATAATCCTCGGCGTCGGCTACCCGAACCCGAGCTTCAGTCACTTCGAGTCTATGGAGATCATGCAGTCCGCCGACCCTTCGGGCGACAGTGTCAGCGGTTGGGTCGGGCGTTGGCTGGACGTGAGCGGCTCGGACCCGACCCGCGCCCTCTCGGTCGGCCCGAACCTCCCGCGCCTGTTCACCGGGACGCGTCAACAAGCGTCCACGCTCGCGGACTCCACGACCCCGGGCTCCCAATTGCCGGGAGGAGACCCGACCTTCCTCTCGGCCTACTCCGAGCTCGAGCGCGCCTACCCTCACGAGCCCGCGCTCGAAGCCGCTGTCGCTCAAGCAGGCACTGACCTGCTCGTCGTCGGTGCCAAGGCCGCTTCGGCACTCACCTCACAGCGACCTCCCAATCCGGTGAGCCCGAACTCGGCCGGAGACATCGGCAACCAACTCGACGTCGTCGCCGAGCTCGTCAAGGCGGGGATGCCCACAAGGGCGTACGGCGTCATGTTCAGCAGCTTCGACACCCACACCGACCAGCTGTACACGCAGGGGAACCTGCTCTCGCAGCTCGATGCCGGTGTCCAGAACTTCATGGGCGACTTCCCGTCGGTCTCGGGGGGGCTCAGCCCGGTCATCGTGATCTACAGCGAGTTCGGCCGCCGTGCGCAGTCGAACGCGAGCGGAGGCACGGATCACGGCTCGGCGAGCAATGTCATCGTCGCGGGCCCATCGGTGAAAGGTGGCTTCTACGGCGAACTACCGAGCTTGACGAAGCTGGACCACACGGGCAACTTCGTGCATACGACCGACTTCCGGCGCGTCTACGCGACGTTGCTGGCTGACATCATGGGCGTCGACCCGAAGAGCTTCCTCGGTGCTCGGTTCGCACCGATGACGTTTCTTGCCTGACCGGGCCACCGAAGGCCGGTCGAGGCGAGCTGCGCGCCGCGCCGCCAACGGCGACGCGCTCCTCGAGCCCTTGCTCAAGTCATTCGCGCGACCGCCAGCGCCGTTGCGAACAGGACCGTCGCCAACGTGAGAGCGCGTAGCGCGCCCTCGAGAGGCGCGAGCAGGTAACGCCGGTCGATCGTGTGGACCTCGCCGCTGGCAGTGGTGACCGCGCCTTCGACCTGCTCGGTCCGGCGGCGCAAAGCCCGGGCCGGCGCGCTGAGGCGCCGCTGAGCGACCGACAGCGCGAAGGCTCCTAAGCCAGCCAGCACAGGTGCCAAGGCCAAGGACCTCGTCTGGGCAACATACGCGGTCAGGACCGGGAACGCCCCCCAGCCGGCCGCGAAGCCGGCGTCGTTGTGCATGACGCCGCCGAAGAGCTCGGCGTTGTAGGCGATCACGATCAGGGGCCCGATCACTATGAACGGCACAAGCAACCAACCGGTCTTCGACACGCCGACGGCACCGAGAGCGACGGCCGCCGCGAGGCCTATCACGATCGCGGCAACGAGATACTGCGAGCGCAGCTGCGTTCGCAGCGGCCGGCCGTGCAACTCGTCGAGGGCGTGCGCAGCCACCCCGACAGCGAAGAAGAAGGCCAGCAGCGTGGCCACGAGACGGGTCGTGTTCACAAACGGGGCCAGGCAGGCGCCGACCACTACGTACGACAGGTGCCACGCCGTGTACGGCGGGTGCAGGATTACCCACCAATCCCGCCAGCCACCGGTCCCCACGGCATAGAAAGCGGGTGCCACCGGGTCACGAGCCGGCGGGGCGTCGTCACGAGCTGGCGGGGCGCTCGCGCGCTCGTCAGCCACCGGATCGCCGGCCCCACATCACGAGCCCTCCGCCAAGGCTCATGACTCTCGTGCCGACGTCCTCGAATCCCGCCTGGCGCCACGCGTCAACCGTCCAGGCAACGGGATACTGGCGATACAGCCGCGAAATGCTCGGGCCGAGGAAACGCCCCACCCGGTACCACTCCAGGCCGCCCGTCGCGAGTCCTCCAACTGGCAGCAGAAGGCGCGTGTAAGCCCACCACGACCCGCGCCAGAAGCGGCTGGGAGGCACCATGAACTCGAGACTCGCCACGAGGGCACCTGGTCGCACCACGCGGGCAAGCTCGTTCAGCGTTGCCTGAGGGTCGTCCACGTAACGGAACAGGTATGTGAAGGTGAGCGCATCGAAGGTCGCGTCGGGAAACGGGAGCGCCTCGGCTCGGCCGTTCACGAGCTGGACACGCCTCACCTGGTGGGCCTGCGCCACGTTGCGCTGCCCGATCTTCAGCATGCTCAGCGTGAGGTCGACACCCACGACATGTGAGCTCGTGCGGTCCGCGAGCTGGAGCGCGACGCCTGCGGTCCCCGAGGCCACGTCAAGTACCCGCCGAGGCGAACCTGGCACTATGTGGTCCACCATCGCCTTGCGCCACCTGGAGTTCTGTCCAAACGACAACCACTCGGCGAGGCGGTCATAACGGGCCGGCAGATCCGCGAAGAGGCGCTGCGCAAACCGGTTGCGGTCGCCGGGGATGCCCAGGCTCATCCTTCCTCCAACGTGCTCATGGCTCGTAACCGTACGCGAAGCGGCGATCGGGCGGGCGACATCAAGCCGGCGGCTCCTCTGTGATCCGAGCGAAGCTCAGGCCGGCGGTTGCGGTGCTATGCGGGCGAGGCGCAGCACGAACTGGCGGACGAAGTCGTCGGCCTCGGGCCAAGGGAACCCTGGTGCCGATGACTTGAGGCTGACAGTCCCGTGCAGGGCAACCCAGATCGCGGTGCTGTCAGCCATCGCGTCGGTACTGGCCGACCGGCCGGCCACGATGCACGCTGCGAGCGCGTCCACGAGAAGAGCAAAGCTCTCGGCGCCGAACTCGAGCACCGGAGAGCCATTCGGGCCGAACGCGACCGGCTTGCAATAGTCCCTCCAAGAGTCGTCACCGCCCTGGCGCTGTTCGGAGAACAACACCCGATAGTGGGCCGGACGCCGGAGGCCGAACGCCACGTATCCCTCACAGCCGGCGACCAGGCTCTCGACGGGATCGTCGCCGGCAGCAGCACGCTCCTGCAAGATGGCCTGAGTCAGCTCGTCAAAGACTCGTGCGACGGCTGCCAGCATGATCGCTGCCCGATCGGGGAAGTGGGCGTAGATCGAGGGAGCGGCGATCCCGATCTCGCGGGCGACCGCGCGGAGCGTCACCGCGTCATCGGTTCCTTCGCGCTCGATGAGCGCGAGAGCTCCAGAAACGATGTCCTCGGTCAGACGGATGCCTTGTCCTCGAACATTGCGCTTGCGCTTGGGCCGCCCCTCGGAGTGCTGTCGTTCGCTTCTGACCTGGATGATCGAGTCGGCTCGCGGATCCTTCACAGATCTTACTTTACAGCCGTTAGCTCATCTGTCTATACTTACGTGCGTAAGCCAACAACCGTTAGTCCTGACTGAAGGAGGCCGCATGCGTGCCCAGGTCACCTCTGCTCCACCGACGCACCCTCAAACGGCCGGTGGCATGGCGAGCTCGAAGTGGCCCGACGGCCATCCGCGGCGCAAGCAGATCCTGCTCGTGCTCTGCCTGAGCCTGCTTGCTGGGGTCATCGACAACACGGTGCTCAACACCGCGCTGCCGACGCTCGCCAGAGTGTTGCACGCCGGCACGAGCTCGTTGCAGTGGATCGTGGACGGGTACACGCTTTGCTTCGCTGCCTTGCTGATCCCCGCCGGGGCGCTCGGCGACCGCTACGGCCGTCGTCTCTCTCTCATCGGCGGGCTCGTCGTCTTCGCCCTCGGCAGCCTGGCCGCCGCCCTCGCCCCGAACGCCGGAGTCCTGGTCGCCGATCGGGTCTTGATGGGCTTCGGCGCCGCGTTCGTAATGCCCGCCACGCTCTCGATCCTGAATGCCGTCTTCCCGCCGCGTGAGCGGGCGCAGGCGATCGCGGCATGGTCGGCGGTGGCCGGGGTCGGGGTCATCATCGGCCCGACGCTCGGCGGCCTCCTCCTCGCTCACTTCTGGTGGGGCAGCGTGTTCCTCGTGAACATCCCGATCGTCGTGATCGCCCTTGCCGGTGTGCTCTGGGTCGTGCCCGAGACCGCGGAGCCCGGGCGCCGTTCGCTCGATGTCGTCGGCACGCTGCTGGTCGGCGGAGCTCTTGTAGCGATCGTCGACGCCATAATCGAAGCCCCGAGCCGCGGCTGGACCGGGCTCGGGACGCTCGCCGAAGCGGCTGCGGGCCTGGCGGCACTCGCGATCTTCGTCTGGTGGGAGCTCCGGGTCGAGCACCCCCTCATCGATCTCCGCGTCTTCTCCTCCCGAGCGTTCTCGGCCGCGTCGGGCTCGGTTACCGTGACCTTCTTCGCCCTGTTCGGCAGCCTCTTCGTCTTCACCCAGTACCTCCAGCTCGTGCACGGCTACAGCCCGCTCTCGGCTGGCGTCCGGGCTCTCCCATTCGCGTTCGCGACAGGGGCGATGTCACCGCTTTCGCCCGTCCTGGCCAACCGCCTCGGCAACAAGACGGTCATCTCGGCGGGACTTGCCCTCATGGGACTGGGGCTGCTCGATCTGTCGACCGCACAGGTCGACACGGGATATCCCGCCTTGGCGCTCGCGGTCGCGATCATGGGAGCCGGCATGGGACTCGTGATGGCTCCGGCGAGCTCGACGATCATGACGACGGTGCCAGCCCACCAGGCAAGCGCCGGCAGCGCCGTCAACGACACGATCCGGGAGGTGGGAGGAACCCTTGGTGTCGCAATTGTGGGCAGTCTCGCTGCCGCGGTCTATCGCAGCCGTCTCAGCACCAAGCTCGCCGCCCACCACACGCCCGGCTTCGTCGTTCACATCGCGACGGGCTCTATTGCCGCCGCCGATGCGGTCGGCAAGAGCATCGGCGGGGTGCGCGGCGGCGAGATCGTGCGGGCCGCGCGTGACAGTTTCACGACCGCAATGGCGCTCGGAATGCGGGTGGCGGGTGGTATCGCGGTCGCCGCCGCCCTGGCAGCAGTCGCTGTCATCCCCCGGTCACGCCGTGCCCGCGCCACCGGCTCGGTACCGGCGGAGCTCGAGCTGGTCGCCGCAGGCTCGGCGGCTTGAGCGTTGGCTCGGTTCGCGCTCCAGGACCCCGGTCCCACCGTTCGGACACGGAGTCGGACAGACTGAACCAGTGATGGATCCCAGTCCCTCGACGGCCGAGATCGGCTTCCAATCGGTCTCCGAGGCCCTACGCCTGCTCGAGCGAGGCTCCATCACCTCCGTGCAGATCGTGGAGACCCTGCTACGCCGCATAGCTGAGGTCGACCACGAAGGTCCCGAACTGCACGCAGTATTGGCGACCTGCCCGGACGGGATCGAGACCGCCCGCAGATTGGACGCCGAACGCCGGCAGGGCAAGATCCGCGGCCCCCTGCACGGCGTTGCGGCACTCGTAAAGGACAACATCGACACCGCAGGCGGCGAGGGCACGACCGCGGGCTCGCTGGCGCTGGCCATGACAAGGCCCACGAAAGACGCCGTCGTAGTGCATCGACTGCGGGCGGCGGGCGTGATCGTCATCGCGAAGTCAAACCTCTCCGAATGGGCCAACTTCCGCGCCACGCACTCCTCGAGCGGCTGGAGCGCCACCGGCGGTCAGTGCCACAACCCCCATGCGCTGGATCGGTCGCCAGGAGGTTCCAGCTCGGGGTCGGGCGCCGGCGTGGCTGCCGGATTCGCCCCTATAGCGGTCGGTACCGAGACCGACGGGTCCATCCTCTGCCCGGCGGCTCTGAACGGCGTCGTCGGGATCAAGCCGACGGTCGGCCTTACGAGCCGGACCGGAGTCGTCCCGGTCTCGTCGAGCCAGGACACCGTAGGGTCGATGGCGAGGAGCGTCGCGGATGCCGCGGCACTTCTCGGCGTTCTCGCAGGCGGCGGGGCAGGTGCGGACCCGTTCGATCCGGTCACGGTGACTCGCCCCACCGATCTGCCCAACGATTACACGGCTTTTTGCGATTCCGAAGGGCTCTCGGGCGTACGGGTCGGCGTCCCTCGCCAGCACTACTTCGGCTATAGCGCGAAGGCCGACGCCCTCGTAGAGGCTGCTCTGCAGGTCGCCCGAGACGCTGGAGCGGTGATAGTCGATCCTGCCGAGGTCGCCACGGCCGAGGCCATCTCGCAGAGCAACGACGAGATGACGGTGATGCTCCACGAATACAAGGCCGGCGTCGAGACCTACCTTGCGACAAGGCCGAGAGTCCCAGGCCAACCCCGCACCGTCTCGGATGTCGTCGCATTCAACCAGGACCATGCAGCCGACGAGCTCGCGCTCTTCGGACAAGACATCCTGATCGCCGCCTGCGAGGCCGGTGGCCTCGACAGTCCCGCCTACATCGAGGCTCGGGCACGCAACTGGCGAAGGGCGCGCCGAGACGGGATCGACGCTGCTCTGAAGAGCGCGAACGCAGACGTGCTCGCCTTTCCAACCATGGGACCGGCCTGGTACATCGACCACGTCAATGGCGACTCACACACCCGTGCGGGCTACCAGGCCGCAGCGGTGGCGGGCTATCCTGCGATCAGCCTGCCGGTCGGCAAGGCCGGCGGGCTCCCGGTCGCGCTCTGCCTCGTCGGCACCGCTTGGAGTGAGCCACTGCTCATCCGGGCCGCCTTCGCTCTCGAACAGGCGCTTGCGCTCTCCAGTGACATGCGGCCGGCATGGCGCTCACGGGTCGAGTGACTCACGAGCAGTCAACTGCCCAGCGAGAAACCCGACTCCGAGGTCTCCTGCAACCGCACGACGAGCCGGTCCACGAAGCCGACCTGACCCTTCGAGAGCTTGCGCTTGACTGATGCCGCCGACATCCACGCCGCGCGATCAACCTCCGGCCATGACGCCGTCTTGCCCGAGTGCGGCGGCCACTCCATCTCGAACTCGTTGCTGGTGACGTTCTCGACGTCGAGGTCGCCCTCGACCGCCCATACGCGGACCAGCTTGCCGCTTGGCTGGCGGAGCTCGCCAAGGTCGATCCTGTCTCCTACCGGAGCTGCCTGGCCCAGCTCCTCTTCGAATTCCCGGTTCGCAGCCTCTTCCGGATCCTGACCCGGCTCATACTCGCCCTTCGCGACCGACCAGGCACCGTCGTCCTTGTTGGCCCAGAAAGGGCCGCCGGGATGCACGACGAGCACCTCGAGCGTCCGACCGCCGCCGAAGCGATAAGGCAGCAATCCTGCACTCTGGGCTGGCACCCCTCAGGCTCCCGGCTCGCGTCGGGACCACTCGGGATCGTGACATGTGCGACGCGCGCTCGAGGCGATCGTCGAGGACCAACCCACTGGCTAACCGTAGCTGCCCTGGTGCTGCTTCGCACTAAAACAATCTGCCGCGGACGCCCGGGATCGAGCGCCCGACAGACTTCGTAGCACCCTCGCCTTGGTGGGAGACTACTTCAGGGCGAAGCAGCTAGCCCCCGTAGCTCAGGGGACAGAGCAGCGGTTTCCTAAACCGCGTGTCGCAGGTTCGAGTCCTGCCGGGGGCGCCGGTACTGACGGTGGTCGAACTTTCCGTTGTCGGAGGAGCTCAAACCAGTCAGGCCTGTGCCGTCGAGCGGTACCCGGAAGCACGGGCTCACGGCGGCCCGCAGGTGGTCTCGGAGAGGGTGCCGGCCTCGAAGGCGAGAAAGTACCGGTCGATGGCTTCTTCGGACTTGGTCAGTTCGGCGTCGACCACGCCGAGCTCGTCTTGGTGCTGGCGGCGCTGCGCACCGGATCGGGCGAGACCGGCGGCAAGGGCAGCCTGGTCGTGGCGGCGGATGGTCCGAAGGAGCGCGCCGCGCACTTCGCTCTCCCGCTGGTCGGCGGGGAGCCGTTCGGCCGAGCAGGCGGCGGTCCCGTAGCGCCGACGGGAAGAGCAGGTGTAGTTAGCGGTAGCGGTACCAGGAAATGCGGCGGGCAATGAATCCGTCCCTAGACTTTTCTCGCGGTACAAGCTACGGTTCGAGAGAAGGTTGGGTTTCGATGCCGTCGCAGACGTCGGTTGCGACAGGAAAGCGGGTTCACGCACGAAAGCTGAAAGGGAAGGGACAGCAACAAGATGAAACTGCACAGAAGAGAAAAGTGGCTCGGAGCGGTCATGGCCGCCGCCGGGCTTTCGTTGATGCTGGTTACGCTGCCTTCCGCAGTGGCCAGCCCTGGAGCGATCACCCCAGGCGGGACGTTCTACGCCGCGCAACCGTGGGGACTGCTTCCTCACAACTTCAACCCCTACGCGCCCTCAGGCGCGAATGCAGCCGGCACGAAAAGCTGCATCTACCAGTCGCTCTTTTATATCAATTCGGTGACCGGCGCGGAGACCCCGCTGCTCGGGACGAACTACAAATGGGCGGATAACGGCTTGAAGTTGGTCGTCACAACCCGTTCAGGGGTGAAGTGGAGTGACGGAACGCCGTTCACGGCCTCGGACGTGGTGTTCACGTTCAATTACTTGAAGGCTAACCCGTCCCTCGACCTCAACGCCGTCTGGAAGAGCTCTCTCAAGTCGGTAGTGGCGGCGGGGGCGAACACCGTGGTGTTCACGTTCTCCAAGCCGGACACGCCGGAAGCCGTCGCCATCTTGTTCGGCACGGACGGGAGCACGACGGTCATCCTGCCCCAGCACATCTGGGCGGCCATCAAGAGCCCTGCGACCTTCACGAACACCAGCCCGGTCGGCACAGGCCCCTTCACGCTCACGTCCTTCTCGACGAGTTCGGTCGTCTACACCAAGAACCCGAGCTACTGGGAGGCTGGTCGTCCGTACATCAACTCGGTGGTGTTCAGCTCGACCGATTCGAACACGACCGCTGAGCTCGGGCTGGAAAATGGCAGCATCGACATGTCGTACGATGCCATCAGCGACCCCAACGCGACCTTCCTCAGCAAGAACAAGGCGAACGCCATCTTCTGGCCGATCTCCAACATGAACTACCTCTACATGAACACCATGGCGAAGGGGCCGTTCAGCGACGTGAACTTCCGCAAGGCGGTCGCCTACACCATGAACACCCCGTTCCTCGCTCAGCGTGCGTATTTCGGGGCGCTTCCGGGAGCGACTGGTGGATTGGAGGCGGCGCTCGTTCCGGCTCAGGTGAAGCAGTGGTTCCCAAGCTCGCTTTCGAGTCTGGAATGGACCTACAGCGTAACCAAGGCGAAGGCAATTCTGAAGGCTGCAGGGTACAAGTGGTCGTCGAGCGGTCAGCTCGAATCGCCGGCGGGAGTCGTCTACCCGACCTACACCGTCCTTATCGGAGGACCGGGTTGGACGGACTACATCTCGCAGGCTGACAACGTCTCCGCCGAGCTGAAGTCGATCGGCATCAGCTCGACAGTGCTGCAGGAGCCGTACTCGACGATGATCAACGACCTCTACCTAGGCAAGTTCACCTTCACCATTTGTTGGGGCAACGGGAACTCGGCGACGCCGTACTACCAGTACTTCTACATGTTCTCGCCGTCATTCTCTGCGCCGATTGGCAAGGTCGCCACCAGCAACTGGGAGCGATTCACTTCTCCGATTATCACGAACGCGCTGAAGAGCTACGCCTCGAGCAGCAGCGCGTCGGTGCAGAAGGCTGACATGGTGGCGATCGAAAAGCAGGTGCTGACCAACGTGCCGGTGGTGCCGCTCACCGGCCGGGGGAACTGGCTCGTCTACCAGACCCGCACTTTCACCGGGTTCCCGAGCGCTTCTAACCCCTACAACGACGGGAGCGCGTCGGACCAGGAAGGTTCGATGCTGACGTACGTGAACGTGTACCAGAAGTAAGAGGGTAAGACAGACACGCTCCCGACGTTCGCATCGGGACGCAGGCAAGAAGGCCGATAGGGAGCGGCTCGCCGCCACGGTGAGTCGCTCCCTGGCTCTCGGGGCGGCAATAGGAGAGGTAAAGCCTGTGCGATACGTGGTCCGACGCTTTGGGGCCCTGTTGGTGACCTGCTGGGTGGCGTTGACGGTGAACTTCGCCCTGCCCCGGCTCATGCCCGGCAACCCGGTGGAAACGATGTTCGCCCGTTACCAGGGCAAGGTGAGCCCGACGGCGATCAGCGCCATGGAGCTCGACTTCGGCCTGAACACCAAGACTGGCGAGCTCGGCCAGTACTTCGACTACCTCGGGCACACCCTCACCGGCAACCTCGGCATCTCCTTCTCGTACTTTCCGTCGCACGTGAGCACGCTGATTGGTGAGGCCCTCCCCTGGACTCTCGGGCTGGTCGGCTTCGCCACCATCCTCGCTTTCCTCCTCGGGACGACGCTCGGGATGGTGGCGGCCTGGCGGCGGGGGACGGCGGGCTGGCGCCGAGCGTCGCTCGTCGACTCCGGTATCGTCCCCTTCGGCCTGATGCTCGGCGCGTTGCCGTCTTATTGGATCGCCCTCATCCTGCTCTACTTCATCGCCTTCAAGTTCGGCTGGTTCCCGATCGGCGGTGGCCTAGACCCCGGCGCGGGGATCGCCTCGTGGTCCGGGGTCGCCTCCCTCATCCATCACGCCGCCCTTCCGGCGATCACCTTGACGCTCATATCGATGGGCCTGTGGATCCTCCTCATGCGCAACAACATGCTCACCGTGCTCGGCGACGACTACGTCAAGTTCGCGCGGGCCAAGGGTCTCCGCGATCGCACCGTCGCGTACCACTACGCCGCCCGCAACGCCATCCTGCCGGTCTTCTCCCAGCTCGCCTTGGCCCTCGGCATAGTCGTGGGCGGCCAAGTCTTCATTGAGATTGTCTTTTCCTACCCAGGGATCGGGTACATGCTGCTCCAAGCGGTGGAGAACGAGGACTACCCCCTCATGCAGGGGATCTTCCTCATCCTCACAGTCACCCTGCTGGTGGCGAGCTTCCTCGCCGACGTCCTCTACGTGTTCCTCGACCCCCGTATACGCATGGAGTCGGCCAAGTGAACTGGAAAGCCCTCCGGCACAACCGCCGCGCCGTCGCTGGCGCGCTCATCTTCGTCTTGTTCTGCCTCCTCGCCCTGTTGGCGCCGGTCATCGTTCCCTATTCGCCGACCGACATCAACTTCACCCCGTTGCTCCACCCGAGCGCGAAGCACGTTCTCGGTACCACGGTCAACGGTCAGGACATCCTCTCCCAGCTGATCTGGGGGGCGCGGGCGAGCCTGTTCGTCGGGCTGGTCTGCGGTGCCCTGATCAGCTTGGTGCAGCTCATTATGGGGGTGTTCGCCGGCTACGTCGGCGGCGTGTTCGACACGGTGGCGGCGGCGGTGACGAACGTCTTCCTCGTGCTCCCCGCGATCCCGCTGCTCATCATCTTGGCCGCCTACTTGCAAGGCGGGGGCCTCCTCATGCTCGTCGGGGTGATCACGATCACCGGCTGGGCTTGGGGGGCGAAAGTGCTCCGGTCACAGGCGATCGCCCTCCGGGATCGGCCCTTTGTCCAGGCGGCCCGGGTCACCGGTGAGAGCCGCTGGCATATCGTGTTCGCCCACGTCGTGCCGAACATGCTCGGCATCATCGTGTCGAACTTCTTCGGGGCAGCACTGTTCGCCGTGCTGGCAGAGGCCGGTCTCGAGTTCATCGGCCTCGGCAACATCAACGACATCACCTGGGGGACCATGCTCTACTGGGCCTCGGAGGGCGACGCCATCCTCCTTGGGGCGTGGGTGTGGCTCCTCGTGCCGGGGTTGTGCCTCGCTTTATTGGGCACGTCCTTGGGGCTGCTCAACTTCGCCGTGGACGAGATCGCCAACCCCCGCCTGAGGAGGAACTGAAATGCGGCCCCTCCTCGAGATCTCCGACCTCACCATCGGCTACGGGTGGCAGCTGCCGCCCTCGGTCGTCGCAGTCCGAGGGGTGAGCCTGACCGTCGCCGCCGGCGAGATCGTCGGGATCGCCGGAGAGTCTGGATGCGGCAAGACGACTCTCGCTCTCGCCGCCGCCGGGCTCCTCGACCCGCCCGGGCGGGTGCTCTCAGGTTCGGTGAGCTATCAGGGGACCGACCTCGCCTCGCTCTCGGCAGGTGAGCTGCGACACCTGCACCTGGCGGAGATCTCGATGGTCTTCCAGGCCTCGATGAACGTCCTCAACCCGATTATGCGAATCCGGGACCAGTTCCACGACGCCATGGCGGCACACGGGGTCCACTCGTCCGACGGGGCGCGCCAGCAGGCCGAGGAGACCTTCGACCTCGTCAAGATCCCCCGCCGGTTCTTCGACGCCTATCCCCACCAGCTGAGCGGCGGAATGCGTCAGCGCGCCGTTATCGCTCTCGCGATCGTGCTGCGGCCGAAGCTGCTCTTC
>Ga0224555_1003209_pt1 | contig 17231 bp, 15 predicted proteins | sample 714S23034metaG_FD_180687 | JGI IMG/M metagenome (GOLD analysis project Ga0224555, IMG submission 180687) | Peat soil microbial communities from Stordalen Mire, Sweden - 717 S2 30-34 | ecosystem: Environmental > Terrestrial > Soil > Wetlands > Peat | place: Sweden: Norrbotten County, Stordalen...
CACTGCAAATCACTCAATTCATAACGGCTAGTGGACATATACCCACTTCAACAGCTATCAACCCGGCTGCAAAGTGTATATGTCGATACGGCCTAGTGCGGCGGAGCATCCCCGTGTATGCTGGATGAGTACGGTGTTGCCGGATGCCCGGTGGGATGGGGTCCAGACGCGGTGCCGGGCGCATAACTCAGCGGTAGAGTGCCACCTTCACACGGTGGAAGTCGTAGGTTCGAATCCTGCTGTGCCCACCATAATTTCAATAACTTAGCTGAATGCGAACGTCCAATAAGGACCTGCGAAGGTCCACAAAACCTTGCAGGCAGGCCAGCTTTGGCCTCTAGTTGTGAAGTTTCAATAGGTTGTTGTCCATTCGGTCGAGAACTGGGAAGCTGAAGTTGCGAACAAGCAACCTCTCAGGAGACCGAATGGACTATCGCTATCATGCTCGACTGACGATTGTTGGTCGAGAGCAGCTTGCGAAGGATGTTTTAGAGGGCCGGCTGAGCTTGCACGAGGCCATGGCCGAGTTCAAGCTCAGCCGGCAGAGTGCAGCCAAATGGGTTCGGCGCTATCGCGACGAGGGCATGGCCGGGCTCAGGGATCGGAGTTCGCGGCCTCACCGGTCGCCACGCAGCACATCGCTGGAGAGGATCATGGAGGTCGAGCGGCTGAGACGGGAGCGTTGGACCGGGGTGCGGATCGCCCAGCAGCTTGGGCTCAGCCGTGCCACGGTCAGCCGCGTGCTTCGGCGGCTGGGGCTGAACCGCATCCGCGACCTCGAACCTGCGCCCGCCGTGGTGCGCTACGAACACGCTGCTCCGGGCGACATGCTGCATCTCGATATCAAGCGCCTGGTGCGCATCCAGCGGCCTTCGCACCGTGTCACCGGCGACCGCCGGGATGGGGTCAAGGGCATCGGAGCCGAGTTCCTGCATGTCGCCGTCGACGACCACTCGCGGCTCGCCTTCACCGCCATGTACCCGGACCAAACCGAACGCAGTTCCACTCACTTCCTCGCCGCTGCCGTCGCCTGGTTCGACCAGTTCGGCATCGCCATCCGTCGCGTGCTCACCGACAACGGCCCATGCTACAAGGCCCACCGCTTCAACCGTGCCTGCGCTCAGCTCAACCTCAAGCACCGGCGAACCCGGCCCTACACCCCACGCACCAACGGAAAAGCAGAACGCTTCATCCAGACCGCAATCAACGAATGGGCCTACGCACGCACCTACCAGAACTCAGAAGACAGAACTTCCTGGCTGCCCATCTGGACACACCAGTACAACTGGCACCGTCCACATGCTAGCCTCAACCAACACCCACCCATCAGCCGAGCAGGTCTCGATGACAATAACCTCTTGACTCACCACATCTAGTGACTCCCGGCCGCACATCTCAGAGGGTTCAGGGGCAAAATGGCGACCCGCCCATTCGATCAACCCTTGAGAGAGGCCGGTTCTCGTTGCCTGTCCGATCGATGCAACGAGTGTGCTAAACGGAACAGACTATTACCGGTTGCAATGCTAAGTTGAGTCCGAGAAGGATTGTGCGCTCTGGAACGTAATGCTAGCCCGTCGCCGCCCCCACGCAGCGCTGATGGAGATTATCCGCGATCAGACCACACCCAGGAAGAGGCCGTGTAGATGGGTAGAGTAACCAGGAAGCCCTTTGATATCGTTGCTTTTCTCGTGGCCAAAGTGCCAGGACGACGCAGCAGCAATTACACGACAAAGCAGATTTTCTTTTCCCAGGGAGGCCCAGCCAACTCTGTGTTTTACCTTCAGACTGGCCGAGCGAAGCTCACCGTCCTTTCCAAGGGTGGCAAAGAAGCAACGGTTACGCTGCTCGCCGCCGGGGATTTTTTTGGCGAGGAGTCGATGGCCGGAGCGGGAACGCTGCGAATGGTCACGGCCTCAGCCATCACCGCCTGTACGGTACTTAAGATCGCGACGGCGGAAATACTCCGCGTCCTCCAGGCGGAACATAAGTTCTCCACCTTTTTCTTGAAGTTCATCGTGATTCGGGGCATGAGAACCCAGGCGGATCTCATCGATCAGCTATTCAACTCCTGCGAGAAGCGGTTGGCGCGGACGCTCTTGTTGATGGCGGAATATGGTGAGCCGGGTGCGCCGGAGACACTGATCCCACCGGTAACGCAGGGGACTCTTGCGGACATGATCGGTACAACTCGATCACGTGTCAGCTTCTTCATGAATCGCTTCAGGAAGCTCGGCTACATCCATTACAACGGCGGCATTCGGGTTCACAAGTCGCTGCTCAACGCGGTTTTGCACGACAAGTTACCAGAGGAGAATGCATCACGGCCCAAACTCCTCGACCCTGCACCCAGTCCAGCACGAACCGCCAAACGAGCCAAGCTCGTGTGAGCAGCGGATGACTCGCATCGAATTGTATGTTGGCAGAGCCGGGCGCAATGCTATCCCTACAAAAAGGAACCGGAACCAATTTCCCCATTTGAAGTCGCAACGCGCTGGAGTGCCGCGTTCGGGCCAACAAACTGGCATGAGTGTGCTGTGGATGCAGAACGGTTACGGCAAGATCACCAGCGGCGAGGGGCGGTCTTTTTGCGGGCTGAAGCGGGGCTGGCTGCGGAGGATTGGGAGGGATTGGCTGGCAGTGCAGGTGAAGCGGCCGCCGGGGCCTGTGCCGACGGCGCGTCCGAGGCGCTCAATGCGCTCGCGCAGGCACGAGTTGCACTGGGTGGCGTCCTCGTCGATGCATGCCTTGCCTGGATAGATCTGGTACATCTGGCGGTAGGGCGCGGGGGTGAGGATGGGCATGAAGACGTTGGCGCCGCTCTGTAGGCCGTGCTCGCGGCCGTCGAGGGTGTTGATGGTGGCCAGGGCGGTGGTGCTGGGCAGGTTCGCCTCGGGGCAGACCAGGCGGGTGAGAGCTACGGCTTTGAGAACCATCCACTCGCTGGTGGGAACCTGATCGGCGCCTGCGGTTGCGACGTCGGGCGCGCCGAGCGGCGTGTCGGGGTGGGCGAGGAATGGGCCGATGCCAACCATGTCGAGGTCAAGGGATTCGAAGAGCTCGATGTCGCGGGCCAGCATTTCGTAGGTCTGGCCGGGGATGCCAACCATGACTCCGCTGCCGATCTCGTAGCCGAGGGCGCGCAGTTCGCGCAGCAGGGCGATGCGGTCGCTGATGGCCGCGCCGCGCCGCGGATGGATTGCGGCGTAGAGCGCGGGGTCGGATGTCTCGAAGCGCAGGAGGTAGCGGTCGGCCTCGGCATCGCGCCAGAGGCGAAGCTCGTCGGGCAATCGTTCGCCGAGGCTGAGGGTGATGGCGAGCGGGGTTTCGTTTTTTATGGTGCGCAGGACCTCGGCGAGCCATGCGGCCTCGATGCCGAAGTCCTCGCCGGACTGGAGAACGACCGTGCCGAAGCCGAGTTCGACCGCGGAGCGCGCGGCGGTAAGAATCTCTTCGCGCGACATGCGATAGCGGGGCATGGAGCGGGCCATGCGCAGGCCGCAGTAATGGCACTGGCGGACGCAGTAGCTGGAGATCTCGATGAGGCCGCGCATGTGGATGTCGTCGCCGACGTGGGCTCGGCGGACTTCATCGGCGCGGGCGAAGAGCTGCTCCAGCGCGGCGGGGTTTTCTTCGCGCAGCCAGTGGAGGATCTCTTCGTGGGTTAGTCGAGGCATCGCGACGACTCCGGATTACACGTAGACGTCGCGCTTGCCGGAGCGGACGGCGGCGATCATGGGCTTGGCGATGCGCTGCTGCTTGGCGTCCATCTCGGCGATGTGGGTGAGGATGAGCTTCTCGCCGGCGGCCTTGGTTTCGGGGCTGGCGTAGTCCTCCAGATACTCGGTGAAGGTGGACAGCGCGTTGGGCTCGCAGTGGTACTTGATTTCGCCGGGCTTGGCGACATCCATGAAGTCCGTGCCGGTGCGGCCGAGGCGGTAGCAGGCGGTGCAGAAGGATGGGGTGAAGCCCATCTCGGCGATCTCGCGGACGATGTCGTCGGTGGAGCGTGTTTCGCCGACGGCGAACTGGGCCTTGTAAAAGTCGCCCTTCGAGCGCTCATAACCGCCCGGATCGGTGCGGCTTCCGGCCGACATCTGGGAGATGCCAAGCTGTAAGCACTTGTGGCGAATTTCGGCCGTCTCACGCGTGGACATAATCATTCCGGTGTAAGGAACGGTGAGGCGCAGAATTGCAACCAGCTTGAGAAAGTCGGCGTCGGAGACCTTCCACGGAGTGGTGGCTGTGAAGTCGGTGCCAGACGCGGGTTCCAGACGGGGAACGCTAATGGTGTGCGGGCCGCAGCCGAAGCGCTCTTCCAGATGATGGATGTGCTGCAACATGGCGAGCACTTCGAATCGCCAGTCGTAGATGCCGAGGAGCGGGCCGATGCCCAGGTCGTCAATGCCCGCCTCCATGGCGCGGTCCATCACCGTGGTGCGCCAGTCGTAGTCTATCTTCTTGCCGTGGAGATGGACCTTTGCGTAGGTCTCGCGGTGATAGGTCTCCTGAAAGCACTGGTAGGTGCCGATGCCGGTGGCCTTGAGGTTGCGGAAGTCCTCGACCGCGAGTGGCGCGATGTTGACGTTGACGCGGCGGATCTCGCCGTTGCCGCTGTGCGTGGCGTAGATGGTCTCGATGGCCTTGTAGATGTAGTCCAGGCTGTTATGGTCCGGGTAGGCCTCGCCGGCGAGCAGCAGAATACGCTTGTGCCCCAACTCTTCGATGGCTTTGGTCTCGGCGGCAATCTCTTCCTGCGAGAGAGTGACGCGCTTCAACTCCTTGTTGCTGGCGCGATAGGCGCAGTAGCTGCACTCGTTGGTGCAGCGGTTGCTGATGTAGAGCGGCACAAAGAGAACCACGCGGGAGCCGTAGATCTCTTCCTTGACGGCGCGGGCGGTGTGGAAGAGCTCTTCGGTCAACTCGGGGTCCTGGAGGGCGATCAGGGTGGCGACCTCGTCGAAGGTGAGGCCCTGCATCTCGCGGGCCTTGGCGAAGATGGCGCGGACGCGGGCGGGCTCGGGCTGCGCGGTGTGGCTGAGGCAATCGAAGATTACCTGGTCGTTGATGTAGGTGGCCTGTTCGGCAACTGCTGTCATCGAAACTCCTCAGCACGGTTGGACGGTGCTGCGCCGCCTGCCATTGCGGCAGGCCAGTCACGGGGTTGTCTCGCGGCTGCGAGCGCGCTTCTGAGGCCCAAGCAACGCTGTATTCAGGAGTAACACGGTGATGCAACGGCTCGCAGTGACATGGGTCACAGAGCGAGGCAAAGGCTGGAATTTTGTGGGAGAAAGGGGGGAGGGCAGTGGCGTCCGCGAATGCATCGGGGTCCTTCACTGCGTTCAGGATGACGGCAAGAACAAGAAACGGCGAAAACAGTTCCAGGCAAGTACTTAGAAGTACTCCCAGTGGAGGAGATCGGCGAGGGGACGCTTTTCTATTGAGGGAGACTCGGCGGGGTGGCCGACGGAGACGATGCTGATGAGGGTGAGGGTGTCGGGCGCGCCGAAGGCTTTAGCGACGGCTGGGGCGTAGGGCTGAGGAGCGCCAGCGACCCAGCAGGCGCCGAGGCCATGAGCGGCAGCAGCGAGGAGGAGATTTTCGGTGGCGGCGCAGCAGTCTTCGACCGCGCAGGAGGAGGCGCGAGAGAGGACGAGGACGCAGAAGGCGGCGTTGGCGATGAACTCGGCGTGGCCGAGGAGCTTGGGAATGCTGGCGAGGGAGGATTTTTCGGTGATGACGACGAACTCCCAGGGCTGGTCGTTCATGGCGGTGGGAGCGAGGCGCGCGCAGTCGACGATCTCTTCGATTGTGGCGCGGTCGATAGGCTGAGGTGTGTAGGCGCGGATGCTGCGGCGCGAGTGCATGGCTTCGATGGCGGTCTTCATGGGTGCTCCGTGGGGTTGTCGTCTTCCATGTTAAGCGAAAGAGTGGGGTCTTCGCTGAGAGGCTGCCCAGAACTATCGGATTCGTTGCATAGGTTCGGGACCGTCTGTGCTGGGAGAAACATGCAACGACGAAATACAGAGATTCTGCCCTTCGACTGCGCTCAGGGCAGAATGACAACTTTAAATAAATACAATAGAGGATGCACGGAGATGGAGAGGACAGGATGAGCCAGCGCGAACGCAGCGAAGAAGATTCCCTGGGCACGCGCGCGCTACCTGCGGAGGCTCGGTATGGCATTCACACGGCGCGGGCGCTGGAGAACTTTCCGCTGGCCGGGCACGCGGTGCATCCGGCGCTGGCGCGGGCCTTCGGCGAGGTGAAGCTGGCCTGTGCGCAGACCAATCGCTCGCTGGGCGAGTGGAGCGGCGACGAGGCTAAGGCGGACGCGATCGAGCAGGCCTGCCGCGAGTTGAGCGAGGGCGAGCTGGCGGGCGAGATTGTGGTGGACGCGCTGCAGGGCGGCGCGGGGACCAGCACCAACATGAACGTCAACGAGGTGCTGGCCAATCGCGCGCTGGAGATTCTGGGATTGTCGCATGGGGAGTACGCGCGCGTCTCGCCGCTGGACGACATCAATCTGCACCAGTCGACCAATGACACTTATCCGACCGCGCTGCGGCTGGCCGCGATCCGGCTGCTGCATGAACTGGAGAAGCAGGTTGTCGCGTTGCAGGAGTCCTTTCAGCGAGCGGAGCGGCGGTTCGCGCATGTGGTGAAGGTGGGGCGGACCGAGTATCAGGATGCGGTGCTGACAACGCTGGGGCGCGAGATGAGCGCCTACGCGGAGGCGGTGAACCGCGACCGCTGGCGCATCTACAAGTGCGAGGAACGGCTGCGGGTTGTGAACCTGGGCGGGACAGCGATCGGCACCGGACTGGGGGCGCCGCGCGAGTTCATCTTCCGCGCCGTGGAGCAGTTGCGCGGGCTGACCGGCATTGGATTTGCGCGCGCGGAGAACCTGGTGGAAGCAACGCAGAACACAGACGTCTTCGCGGAGGTCTCGGGGATTCTGCGAGCTCATGCGGTTTCGCTGATTAAAATATGCACCGACCTACGGCTGCTGTCGTCTGGGCCGGATGCGGGCTTCGGTGAGATTCGCCTGCCCGCGCGACAGGCAGGCTCATCGATCATGCCGGGGAAGGTGAACCCGGTGATCCCCGAGGCCGCAACCCAGGCGGCGATGCTGGCGATGGGCAACGACAGCGTGATCGCGGCGGCATGCGCGGCGGGAAGTCTGGAGCTGAATGCGTTTCTTCCGCTGATCGCCGATTGCCTGCTGGAGAACCTGGACCTGCTGGCGCGGGCCGACGATCTGCTGGCGCGGTTCTGCGTGGATAGGATCGAGGCGGACGAGGAGCGGTGCCGGGCGCATGTGGAGAACTCGACCGCGGCGGCGACTGCGCTGGTTCATGCGCTGGGATACGAGCGGGCGGGCGAGGCGGCGCGGCTGGCGCGCGAGCAGGGCAAGACGCTGCGTTTAGTTGTTACGGAGAACGGCTGGATGACCGCGGCGGAGTTCGATGAGGCGATCAGTCCGGAGGCGGTCTGCCGGTTGGGTTCGCCTGGGCGGAAGGACGCGCCAGCAGGGAAGGTTTGAAGAGTGGATAGACGTTTAAAGAGGCGCAGGATTGATTGGCGCGATGAGCAGAAGCACCGGGGCTAAAGCCCCTTGAAGATTGGGAGCTTATTCGTGGGGCTGAAGCCCCACGCTCCCTCCGAAGAGCAAGGCGAGGAGAGATTGAGATGAGTACAACGCCCAAGGGACTGCGATTGCACATCGGTTTTTTTGGCCGCCGCAATGTGGGCAAATCGAGTCTGTTGAACGCGATTACGCGGCAGCATGTGTCGATTGTGTCGGATGTGGCGGGAACGACGACCGACCCGGTGGAGAAGCCGATGGAGATGCTTCCGCTGGGGCCGGTGCTGTTTATCGATACTGCGGGGATCGACGAAGTGAGCGGGTCGGGCGAGCTGGGCGCGCTGCGGGTGGAGAAGACACGGCAGGCGCTGGAGCGGACCGAGATCGCCGTGCTGGTGGCCGAGCCGGGCGTGTGGGGCGAGTTCGAGGAGGGTCTGCTGGCGGATTTTGCCGCGCGGCAGACGCCGGCCGTCGTGGTCTTCAACAAGGTGGACGCGGCTACGCCGGATGCAGCACTGGTGGAGCGGCTGCGCGCTGCCAAGCTGCGCGTGGTGCTGGCGTCGGCGCTGACCGGACAGGGGCTGCCGGAGCTGCGCGAGGCGCTGCTGGATCTGGCCCCGGCGGACTTTATCGACTCGCCTGCGATTGTCGGCGATCTGGTTGGGCCGGGCGAGCTGGCGGTGCTGGTGGTGCCGATCGATAAGGAGGCGCCCAAGGGGCGGCTGATCCTGCCCCAGGTGCAGGCGATCCGCGACCTGCTGGACTCGGACGCGCTGTGCATGGTGGTCAAGGAGCGCGAGCTGCGCACCGCGCTGGAACGGCTGAAGACGCCGCCCAAGCTGGTGGTGACGGACTCGCAGGCGTTTCTGAAGGTTGCGGCAGACACGCCGGCCGATGTGCCGCTGACCAGCTTTTCGATCCTGATGGCGCGCTTCAAGGGCGACCTGACGGCGCAGGTGGAGGGGACGCTGGCCATCGAGCGGCTGCGGTCGGGTGACCGGGTACTGATCGCCGAGGCATGCACGCATCATCCCATTGGCGAGGACATCGGGCGGGTGAAGATCCCGCGCTGGCTGACGCAGTATACCGGGGTGAAGCTGGAGTTTGAGACGGTGCAGGGGCGGGACTTTCCCGCGGACCTGAGCAGCTACAAGCTGGTGGTCCACTGTGGGGCGTGCATGTGGAACCGGCGGCAGATGCTCAGCCGGATTTTGCAGTGCCAGCACGCGGGGGTCGCCATCACGAACTATGGGTTGACGATTGCGTACAGCCTGGGGATCTTTGCGCGGGCGCTGGAGCCGTTTCCCGATGCATTGGCGCGCTATCGGGCGATGGCTGGCGCGAAGGCGCACTGAGCTGATCGTAAGATGCGAAGGCGCCTCTCCGGGGATTTGCGGGGAGAGGCCGATAATTGGGCGGCGGCGGAGAGTATCTCTGTGAATCAAGGGGATTACGCGGCAAACCGGGGAGTTGCGCGTTTTCTCTAACACACAAAAATAAATGGGTAGTATGACGGCCATCACATACACCGTCCGTTACCGGCTGGTACAGTTCGGGCAGTCGCTAGTTGTTACCAACAGGGGCGGCGCCTGGATTCGCGGGGAAATATCGCCGGAAGGTGCAGTCGAAAGCGGTGTTTTGTCCCGCGATTGGCCGTGCGCCGCGGGTGTGCAAACGCCGGAGATCCTCCCCTGGGGCGCAAGGCCCGGAAAGCGCGGCGGACGAGGAACGATGAGCACACCCATTGAAGTGGCAACGGCAGTGAAGGTAGCGGCCCCCAAAGCCCCGGCAGCACCCAAAGACGAGATCACCCTCATCGCAAACAAGTGGAAGAACAAGCGGGGCAGCCTGATCATGGCGCTGCACGACCTGCAGAGCCGGGTCGGCTATGTGCCACGCGAGTCGGCGATGCGGCTGGGGCATGAGATGGATGTGCCCCTGGCGCGCATCTACGAGGTGGTCACCTTCTACAACTATTTCAAGCTGGAGGCGCCGGGCAAGTACGTCATCTCGGTGTGTCTGGGCACGGCGTGCCACATCAAGGGATCTGCCGAACTGCTGGCCGGGATGGAGAAGGAACTGAAGGTGAGGGAAGGCCAGAGCACCCCGGACAAGGAGTACCACCTGCAGGCCGTACGCTGCTTGGGCTGTTGCGGTCTGGCGCCCCTGGTCTCGGTGAACGGCAAGGTGTACGCCAAACTGAAGACCAATGAGAGCCATCATGTGATCGAGCGCATCCAGATCGACAAGCCGATGGCCGAAGCCGACCATGAATCTCTCGCCGAATAAACTCCCGCCAGCGGGAGTTTTTTTCAATCGAACCGACCGAAGCACAGGAAGACTATGAAACCGGAAGAACTTGAAGTAAAAGCGGCCGCGGAGCTTGCCAAGCAGCAAGCCTTCGATGTGCGCCTGTTCACCTGCTCCAGCCGGGGCTGTCAGTCGTCGGAGGCGCTGGGCGTCATTGCCGGGCTGAAGGCGGAGCTGAAGGCCAGACAGCTCGAGAGCAGGGTGCAGGTGAACGGCAGTGGATGCATGGGGCTTTGCAGTAAGGGCCCGCTGGTGCGCATGACCTCGAAGACGCAGAAGGACATCCTCTTCTCCGAGATCAAGCCGGAGATGGCGGCCATGGTGGTCGAGCAGGTGGTGGTTCCGGTGCTGGAGGGCAAGACGATCGAGAAGCCGGGCGGCGATCTGGAACACCACACGCTGGACCTGAACGACCCGTTCTTCGCCATGCAGGTGTACTCGGTGCTGGAGAACAACGGCAAGATCGATCCGGAGAAGCTGGACGACTACATTGCGCGCGACGGCTACAAGGCGCTGCGCAAGGCGCTGACGATGAGCGCCGAGGACATCTGCAAGGAGATGCTGGCCAGCGGCCTGCGCGGGCGCGGCGGCGCGGGGTTCCCGACCGGGCTGAAGTGGGACCTGACGCGCAAGGTGCAGTCGGATGTGAAGTACATCATCTGCAACGGCGACGAGGGCGACCCCGGCGCGTTCATGGACGGATCGGTGCTGGAGGGCGATCCGCACGCGGTGATCGAGGGCATGTTGATCGCGGCCCGCGCCATGAATGCAACCCAGGGCGTCTTCTACATTCGCGCCGAGTATCCTCTGGCTGTGGAGCGGGTGGAGAAGGCCCTGCGTCAGGCGCGCGTCGCCGGCCTGGCGGGCAAGAACGTGATGGACTCCGGATGGGCCTTCGACTTTGAGATCCGCCTGGGCGCGGGAGCGTTTGTGTGCGGCGAAGAGACGGCCCTGATCGCGTCGATCGAGGGCAAGCGCGGCACGCCGCGACCGCGGCCGCCGTTCCCGGCGGTGAAGGGGCTGTGGGACCAGCCGAGCTGCATCAATAACGTGGAGACGCTGGCCAACGTGCCAATCATCCTGCTGAAGGGCGCGCCGTGGTTCGCATCGCGCGGCACGGAGAAGTCCAAGGGGACGAAGCTGTTCGCGCTGACCGGCAAGAGCAAGAACAATGGGCTGGTTGAGGTGCCGATGGGCATGACGCTGCGCGATGTGATCGAAAAGATCGGCGGCGGCACGGACAGCGGCCTGAAGATCAAGGCCATCCAGACCGGCGGGCCCTCCGGCGGCATGATTCCCGAGCACCAGTTCGACACGCCGGTGAGCTACGAGAACCTGCAGCAGCTTGGGTCCATGATGGGCTCCGGCGGCATGATCGTCATCGACGAGCATGACAGCGTGGTTGAGCTGGCCCAGTTCTATCTGGACTTCTGCGTCGATGAGTCCTGCGGCAAGTGCGCTCCCTGCCGGATCGGGGGGACGCAGATGCTGCACCTGCTGAACAAGATCGTCGCGGGCACGGGGACGGCGGAGGACATCAAGACCATCCGCAAGGTTGCCAAGGCGATGCAGAAGGCATCGCTCTGCGCTCTGGGCCAGACCGCGCCCAACCCGACGCTGTCTGCCCTTCGCCATTTCGAGCACGAGTTCACCGAGCGGCTGCTGCCGGTCGCCACCCCTAAAGCCTGACCACCACGGATCGAGAAAAAGCCGCCATGAGCAATACAGTTCACGCCACGATCAACGGGTTGCCCGTCGCAGTCACCAAGGGCACCTCCATTCTGGACGCCGCGCGCCAGGTCCATGTGCGCATTCCCACGCTGTGCAAGCATCCCGACCTGGATGCCACTGGCGCCTGCGGAATCTGCATCGTGCAGATCAAGAACAACGGCAAGATGCTGCGCGCCTGTTGCACGGCCGTCGAAGACAAGATGGAGATCCTTACGGAGACGCCGGAGATCGTCGATGTGCGGCGCTCGGTGCTGGAACTCATCCTGTCGAGGCACCCCAACGAGTGCCTGACCTGCCTGCGCAACCAGAACTGCGAGCTGCAAACCCTGGCCGCCGATTTTGGTCTGACGTGGACGGGGCTGGACAGCATCGTTCCGGAACACGCAATCGACGACTCGACGCACAGCATTGTGCTGGACTCGCGCAAGTGCATCACCTGCGGACGCTGCATCCAGGTGTGCCAGCAGGACCAGAACGTGTGGGCGCTGAGCTTCCTCAATCGTGGATTCGAGACGCGCATCGCCGCCGCCGGAGACATTCCGCTGTGGGACTCGCCCTGCGTGCGTTGCGGCCAGTGCTCCGCGCACTGCCCGACTGGGGCCATCGTGGAGTACGACGAGTCGGTGAAGGTGTGGGAGAAGCTGGAGGACCCGGATGCCTACTGCGTGGTGCAGATTGCGCCCGCGGTACGCGTGGCCGTGGGCGAGGCCTTCGGATTCCCGGTGGGCGCGAACCTGACCGGCAAGATCTACGCCGCGCTTCGCCGCATGGGCTTCAAGGCGGTCTTCGACACCAACTTCGGCGCCGACCTGACCATCATCGAAGAGGCTACCGAGTTCAAATCGCGCCTGCTGGAAGGCAAGGGCGTGTTGCCGCTGATCACAAGCTGCTGCCCCGGCTGGGTTAACTTCATGGAGAAGTTCCACAGCGATATGATTCCGCACTTCTCCAGTTGCAAGTCGCCGCACGCCATGGTTGGCGCGCTCACCAAGACTTACTACGCGCAGAAGCAGGGGATCGATCCGGCCAAGATCTTCATGGTCTCCATCATGCCCTGCACGGCGAAGAAGTCGGAGATCATACGCAGCAAGGAGATGTACTCCTCCGGCTATCAGGATGTGGATGTTTCGATCACCACGCGCGAGTTTGCGCGCATGATCAAGCAGTCCGGCATCGACTTCGTGACCATTCCCAACGAGCCCTGCGACCACATCCTGGGCATGTACACCGGAGCGGGAACGATCTTCGGAGCCACCGGCGGCGTGATGGAGGCTGCGTTGCGCACGGCGTATTTCTATGTCACCGGCGGGGACGCACCCAAGCTCGACTTCACGGCGACGCGGGGGTTGAAAGGGGTCAAGGAAGCCTCCATCGATGTGGCCGGCACGACCGTTCGTATCGCCGTGGCCCACGGACTGGCCAACGTCGAACAAGTGATCGACAAGATCCGCGCAGCCAAGGAAGCGGGCGAGGAGCCCCCGTACCACTTCGTCGAGGTGATGGCCTGCCCCGGCGGATGCGTGGGCGGAGGCGGCCAGCCCTACGGCGCCACCAACGAACTGCGCATCAAGCGAGCCGAGGGACTCTACAGCGAGGACTTCGCCGACCAGTTGCGCTGCTCCCACCACAACCCATACATCAAGCAGCTGTACGACGAGTTCCTGGGCGCGCCGGCCAGCCACAAGGCGGAGCAGCTTCTGCACACCGGCTACCAGGTGCTGCCCGAGTACAAGCGGTAGAGCATTTCTCCTGATGGTGTACGCCGAAGACGAGCATCTTGCGCCGTTTTTCCTCAAGAAAAACGGCTTTCGAGGAGTTCATCCGGTGGGTAGGATCAGGAGAAATGCTCTAGGATTCAACAGCCGCATCGCACTTCCAGAGACCCTCTGCCCGCCGGGCAGAGGGTCTCTCGCGTTGGGCGGTAAGGGATGCGGGATGCGGTGAGCGAGAAAGCCGGCCCTTATCGCTCATTCGACTCACAACAGATTTCAACAGCTAATTAATGATGATGCGAGTCCTATTGGACGCAAGATTCGTCTATGGACTGATTGCTCTCAACAAGGAAGCGAAGGCCCACGGCACAGTCTGGACCTGCCGCGGCGCGATCTGCTGGGAGTGGGCCTGGGCCTGGCAGCGGCTTGAGTGGAAGACGGTTTCCATTGGCTCAAACGCGGTGCAAGCGCCAGGGACCGCGAAGAGAGTGATCTGCGTCACTGGTCAGGGCAGGCCTGCAACCGTTACAATCGTAGAGACTAAAGAAAACCCCATTCCGCGTTTTTTGCATCTGAATTACGCGCCTCACCGAAGGAGACCCACCGCGCCATGAAATTGACAGCACGAATTCCGGTTTCAGTAGCACTGCTGGTGTTACTTGGAACAACAACCGGCTGCGACAAGTTGAAGTCGCGCGACCAGATCAACAAGGGGGTTGCGGCGTTCAAGAACGCCCAGTACGAGGAGGCGGTGAGCAACTTCCAGAACGCGGTGAAGCTCGACCCGAGCTCTGAAAACGCCAAGCTGTACCTGGCGACATCGTACGCCTACCAGGTGGTCCCGAACCTGTTGACGCCGGAGAACCTGCAGTTCGCACAGAAGGCGCTGGACGGGTTCAATGCGGTGCTGGCCAAGGACCCGACCGACCTGACGGCGCTGAAGCAGGTGGCGTCGATCGATCGCAACATCCAGAAGTTCGACGAGGCCAAGATATACGAGCTGAAGGTCATCAAGGAGGCGCCGGACGATCCGGAGGCCTACTACATCGTCGGATTCGTGGACTGGACCCTGTCGTACAAGAATGCAGTCGTGATTCTCGCAGCAGACGGGTTGACCGACGATGGCGCGGGCAACAAGAAGATGACCAAGGGCGCATGCGCGAAGATGCAGTCGGCCAATACGGACCTGACAAACGAGGGCCTTCAATTCCTGAACAAGGCCGTGGATCTGAACCCGAACTACGACGATGCCATGCAGTACATCCAACTGACATACCGCCGCAAGGCCGACCTGGAGTGCGGCAATGATGCGGCGCGCAAGGCCGATATGGCGCAGGTGGACCTGTGGAGCAATAAAGCCATGGGCGCGCGCAAGGAGAACGAGTTGAAGAAGGAACAGAAGGCGGGCGGCGGCGTCTCGATGTAGCAGCCGTTAGCTTCAAGCAGCAGGAGAGGCCTCCCGGCGAAATGCGGGAGGCTTTTCTGTCTGTGCCGGCGGTGGAAAAAATTCTGTGGGCTTGCGGCCTGGTTGCAGGCTACAATCCGAATGCAGTCAATGCGAACGGAGGGACGTATGGATGAGGTTGGGGTTGTGCCAGATGGGCCGCGCGGCCTGAGCCAGATGGAGCGGGTGGTGAATACGTTCGTCGCGCCGACGGAGACGTTCAAGGACATTCTGCGCAGCAGCTCGTGGTGGCTTCCGTTTGTGCTGATGGCGGCGGCGGCGCTGTGCTTAACGGTCGCCATCCAACACCAGGTGGGCTGGCGGCAGGTGGTGGAGACGCAGATCCAGATGAGCCCAGCCCTGCAGAGCCAACTGGCCAGCCTGACGCCCGCGCAGCAGGCAATGCAGATGCATTGGATGGTCCTCGGTTACCAGATTTCGTCGTACGCGTATCCGTTGCTTGTGCTGGCGGGCTCTGCGCTGGCGGCGCTGCTGCTGTGGGTGACGTTCAACTTCGGCCTGGGAGCGCGGGCGAAGTATGGACAGATCCTCTGCCTGTGGATGTACTGTTCCCTGCCCCACCTGCTGGCGGCCCTGATCGCCGTGCTGAGGCTCTGCTTCGGCGGGAGCGCGGAGAGCTTCGACCTGAAGTATCCGGCGGGGACCAGCCTCGGCTACTACTTCACCGATGTTTCGCCGTGGCTGCGCGCGCTGCTGGGCTCGTTCGACGTGTTCGGGATCTGGGCGCTGGTGCTGCTGGTGATGGGCGGGGCGATTGTGGCGAAGGTGAAATGGGGCCAGGCGGCGGCAGTGGTTGTCGGCTGGTGGCTGCTGATCGTGCTGGTGAGCGTGGCGGCGACGGCGGCGTTCAGCTAGGCGGAGACGACTGTGGCCGGGTTCGCTCCGGCCACGAAAACGCTGTCGTTCTGTAGAACGCGCTCGTCGATGGAGCGCAGAAGACTATTCCGTCCAGCGGCGGAAGACGAGCGAGCCGTTGGTGCCGCCGAAGCCGAATGAGTTGGAGAGGGCGTAGTCGATCTTGGCGGGCTGGGGCTTGTTGGGGACGTAGTTGAGGCGGCAGACAGGATCGACCTGGTCGAGGTTCATGGTGGGCGGGGCGATCTGGTTGAGCATGGCCAGGATGGTGATGCCTGCCTCCAGGCCTCCGGCGCCGCCCAGCAGGTGTCCGGTCATGGATTTGGTGGAGCTGACCAGCAGGGTGTGGTTGAGCGCGCGCTCGCCGAAGACATTTTCGATGGCCTTGGATTCGAGCGAGTCGCCAACCGGCGTTCCGGTGGCGTGGGCGTTGACGTAGTCGATCTTGTCCGGCGAGATGCCCGCGACCTTGAGGGCGGCGTTCATGGCGCGGCGGCAGCCCTCGCCCTCGGGGGCCATGCCGGTCATGTGGTATGCGTCGGCGGACATGCCGTAGCCGATGATCTCGGCGAGGATCTTTGCTCCGCGGGCGCGGGCCAGCTCCAACTCTTCGAGGATGAGGATTCCAGCGCCCTCGCCGCAGACGAAGCCGTCGCGGTCCTTGTCCCATGGACGGCAGGCGTGGGTGGGGTCGTCGTTGCGGGTGGACAGCGCCTTCATGGCGGCGAAACCTCCGACGCTCATGGGGGTGATGGCTGCCTCGGTGCCGCCGGCGATCATGGCGTCGGCGTCGCCGCGCTCGATGATGCGGAAGGCGTCGCCGATGGAGTGGGCGCTGGAGGCGCATGCGGTGGCTGTGGCCTCGTTGGGACCGCGCGCGCCGAAGCGGATGGAGACGTGTCCGGCGGCGAGGTTGACGATGGCGCCGGGGATGAAGAAGGGCGAGATCTTGCGCGGACCTCCGGCCAGCATGGCCGTGTGTTCGCGCTCGATGACGTCGAAGCCGCCGATTCCCGAGCCGATGTGGACGCCGACGCGGTCGCGGTTCGACTCGTCGATCTTCAGGCCGGAGTGGTCCATCGCCTCCTGCGCGGCGGCAATCGCAAAATGGATGAAACGGCCCATCTTGCGCGCCTCTTTCTTCTCGATGAAGACGAGCGGGTCGAAGTCCTTGACCTCGGCGGCGATGCGCACGGGATGACCGGTGAGGTCGAAAGCCTTGATCTCCGCCATTCCGCTGCGGCCTGCGAGCAGACCCTCCCAGACTTCAGGCGCGGTCTTGCCGACCCCGCAGACGAGGCCGATTCCAGTGACGACGACCCTTCGCCGCCAGGGCTGCTGCTCCATCGGGTGCGTGGCTTCCATTGTTACTTGGCCGCCTTCTGGTTCTTTTCGATGTAGTCGACGGCGTCCTTGACGGTCTTGATCTTCTCGGCGTCCTCGTCCGGGATCTGAATGTCGAAGGCCTCTTCGAACTGCATGACCAGTTCTACGACGTCGAGCGAGTCCGCGCCGAGGTCCTCCTGAAAGCTGGCGCCTGGGGTCACTTCGGCCTCATCCACCTGAAGCTGCT
>Ga0224555_1003210_pt1 | contig 17231 bp, 12 predicted proteins | sample 714S23034metaG_FD_180687 | JGI IMG/M metagenome (GOLD analysis project Ga0224555, IMG submission 180687) | Peat soil microbial communities from Stordalen Mire, Sweden - 717 S2 30-34 | ecosystem: Environmental > Terrestrial > Soil > Wetlands > Peat | place: Sweden: Norrbotten County, Stordalen...
GGGCGCTGATCTGCATGGTGCTGGCGTCGGCAATCAGGTCGCGCAACACGAGTTCGGCGAGGGCTTTGTCGATCGGCGCCTTGTTCAGTGAGGCGAACGCGGTGACACGAATCAGCGCGCCTTCCAACTCACGGATGTTGCGTTCGATGCTGCTGGCGATCAGCTCGAGCACGTCGTCGGGTACGGCGAGTCGTTCCATCTGTGCTTTCTTGCGCAGGATGGCGATTCGGGTTTCCAACTCTGGTGGCTGAACGTCGGTGATCAGTCCCCACTCGAACCTGGTTCGCAGCCGGTCTTCGAGGGTTGCGAGTTGTTTAGGTGGCCGGTCGGAGGAGATGACGATCTGCTTGTTGGCGTTGTGCAGGGTATTGAAGGTGTGGAAGAACTCTTCCTGGATACCTTCTTTGCCCTCGATGAACTGGATGTCGTCGACCAGGAGTACGTCGACGTCGCGGTAGCTGCGCTTGAACGCCACCTTGCGGTCGTCGCGCAGTGAGTTGATGAAGTCGTTGGTGAACTCTTCGGTCGAGACGTACTTGACCCGCATGCCCGGGAAGAGCCGTTGGGCGTAGTTGCCGGCCGCGTGCAGTAGGTGCGTCTTGCCCAGTCCGGATTCGCCCCAGATGAAAAGTGGGTTGTAGGCCCGCGCCGGAGCCTCGGCGATGGCCAGCGCTGCGGCATGGGCGAATCGATTCGAGGCGCCGATGACGAAGGTGTCAAACGTGTAGCGCCGGTTCAAGCTGGTGCCGGCGGCTGAATCCGCCGCGGTGCTGCGGGGTCGTTCGGTGAAGTAGGTGGGCCAATTTTGGTGTGCGCTGGCGAGGGCTTCGCCGTCTTCGTCGATCTCGTCGTTGTCGGCGATCGGTTCATCGAACGCGGCGCCTGGCGCGTCGTCGGATTCGTCGGCGGTCAGGGGGGAGATACGCACGCCGAGTTCGATCTGTTGGCCGAGCCGGCGGTTCAACGCGTCGGTGATCTGGGTGCGGAGGTGGCGTTCGATTTCGTTCTGCACGAAGCTGCTCGGCACCGAGAGCAGAGCAAAGCCTTCGACGATCTGCAACGGTTGCACGAGGTTCAGCCACGCTCGCTGCTGCGGTGTCAGCGGCGGGACATACGGTTCACCGTTGGAGGCGGGGCCGTCGGCGGGGATCTCACCGTTGAGTTCGGAGACGACCGCGCTCCAGACCGTCGCGAAACTTGATCCGGGGTCCTCGGTCAACGACGGGTCCCCCTGCTACGACGTCGAAGTACGACTGTTGGTTGCGACCACGAGCTGTCCACATGGTTATCCACAAGTGTGGACAGGACGGCCATCGTCATGCCGCAGCTTACCGCCGACGGCACGCGGGATCTGCACTCAAGGTAACCAACAAAGTTAGTTGGCCAGGACGCCGATCTGCCATCCTCGCTTCGTTGTCCGGCACCGTTCCGGTCTGAAACGGCACTGCCTGAAGCTAACAGTTTTCCCGGACAGTGCCAACCGTTCTGCAACATTCGGGAGGGCTTTCCAGAGATTGCTCAGAGCACCGGTGGCGGGTGTGACGTCAGTGAAAGATCAGGCCAGGGCGACGGCCGTACAGCCCAGGTTTGACCAGGCGAACACCGGTCAGTACCCTCGTACAGTCGCCCGAAAGTAGGCGATACGGCTGCGATCCGAGCACTACGCCCGGGGGCCGCGCCGGTTACCAGCGAGACACAAAGCCTACCGGGGCTTCGTGAGGGCAAGCGTGACCTACCGGCATGGGGTGCCCGGTCGGAACACGATGCCAAAGCAACGAGGAGAGAGTCGTGGCAAAGGGCAAGCGGACCTTCCAGCCGAATAACCGGCGCCGTGCCCGCGTGCACGGCTTTCGGCTGCGGATGCGGACCAGGGCAGGTCGGGCAGTCGTGTCGAATCGGCGTCGTAAGGGACGTCGCTCGCTGACTGCTTGATTTCCAAGCCCGGTGTCTCAGCGGTGCTTTCCGCGCGAAACCGCATGACGCGGTCAGCCGATTTCGATACCACGGTCAGGCACGGAACTAAAGCCGTGCAGCGGGATCTGGTGATCTATGTGCGACGCGGGGATGACCCGGCGGCGGACGCCCCGAAGGTGGGTCTGATCGTCTCACGATCAGTCGGATCGGCGGTGCAACGACATCGGTTGGCCCGTCGGCTGCGCCATGTCGCCCGCGGTGTCATGGACGGGATGAACCGGTCGGAGTACTTGGTGATCCGGGCACTGCCGAGCAGTCGTGATGTTGGCTCTGCACGGTTGGCCGAAGAACTACGGGCCGGCTTGCGACGCATTGAGTCCGCGGGGTCCGCCCGGTGAACGCCATGACGTCACGGTGTGCTCGCTGGCTGCGTGGCGCCGAGACGATGGTGGTGTGTGGACTGATTTTCGTCATCCAGCTCTACCGGCATATGGTGTCGCCGCTGCGACTGCCCACGTGCCGCTTCACCCCAACATGTAGTCAATACGCCGTTGACGCTCTGGCGGAGTTCGGGTTGGTGCGGGGGAGTTGGCTGGCAGCTGTCCGGCTGGCGAAGTGTGGTCCGTGGCATCGGGGAGGATGGGATCCGGTACCGGGGCGCCGGGGCGCCGAGGTCCAAGCCTGGGGCACCCCAGCGACGCTAGGGGAGAGTGATTCTGTTGTCGTTTGATCCGTTCAGCCTCGACTACTTCTACTATCCGGTCTCGGCGATCATGTGGCTCTGGTACAAGGCGTTCTCCGCGGTGCCGGGCCTGGGCCCGACGAGCTTTTTCACCTGGACGCTGTCGGTGATGTTCCTGGTGTTCACCCTGCGCGCGATCCTGTACAACCCGTTTGTCCGCCAGATCCGCACCACCCGCCAGATGCAGGAGTTGCAGCCACAGATCAAGGCACTGCAGAAGAAGTACGGCAAGGACCGACAGCGGATGGCGCTGGAGATGCAGAAGCTGCAGCGCGAACACGGGTTCAATCCGATCCTCGGCTGCCTGCCGATGCTCGTGCAGATCCCGGTCTTCCTGGGGCTCTATCACGTGTTGCGGTGCTTCAACCGGACGTCCAGCGGTATCGGACAGCTGGGCCTGTCGCCCGAGCGCAACCGCGAGTTGGGGAACTACGTCTTCACTGTCGCGGACGTGAACCACTTTCTTAACGCCAACCTGTTCGGTGCACCGCTCGGCGCCAGCATGACGCAACGCGGAGCCAGCCTCGCGGCGTTCAGTGATTTCAGTCGCCCGGCCGTCGCAGCGGTCGGGGTTCCGGTCATGATCCTGGCCGGCATCGCGACCTACTTCAACAGCCGGGCGTCGGTGGCCCGGCAGAGCGTGGAAGCCGCGGCCAACCCGCAGACCGCGATGATGAACAAGTTAGCGCTGTACGTCTTCCCACTCGGGGTTGTGGTCGGTGGACCGTTCCTGCCGTTGGCGATCATCTTCTACTGGTTCTCGAACAACATCTGGACATTCGGTCAGCAGCACTACGTGTTCGGGATGATCGAGAAAGAAGAAGAGGAAAAGAAGCGCGAAGCGCTCGAGCGCCGATCCGCAAACGCGCCGGCTCCGGGTGCCAAGCCGAAGCGATCGGCCCGAAACGCCGCGGCGGCGACCGGGAGCGCCGATGGGGAAACCCCCGCGACGGAATCGTCGGAGGCCGACACCGGCAATACCGACGAGACGCCGCGCAACGGTAATCCGGGCAACCGCGCCCCGCGGCCGGGAGCCAAGCCGAGGAAGCGCAAGCGTTAACAACGAGAAGTCCGGTGGTCGAACCCGGACGGCAGACTTAGCCGGGGGAGGTCCCGGATGACGGGAAGGGAAAGGCAGACATGACCGACGTCGATATCAACGGAAACGACGCACACGGCGCGCCGACGGAAGAGGTTCTGGAAGACCGGGAAGACACTGTCGACGGCGCCGCCGCGGGTGACGGTGATGCCGAGGGCGAGGGCGATCTGGAAGAGCGGCTGGTTGCCGAGGGAGAAATCGCGGGCGACTATCTGGAAGAACTGCTCGACCTACTCGATTTCGATGGCGACATCGACCTGGACGTCGAAGGTAGCCGTGCGGTGGTGAGCATCGACGGCAGCGAGGACTTGACCAAGTTGGTCGGACGCAAGGGCGAGGTTCTCGACGCGCTGCAGGAGCTGACGCGGCTGGCGGTACACCAGAAGACCGGGGTGCGCAGCCGGCTGATGCTCGACATCGCGGGCTGGCGTCGCCGCCGCCGCGACGAGCTGGCCGCGTTGGGGGACAAGATTGCCAGGCGGGTGCTGGAAAGCGGCGAGCGCGAGGAACTCGCGCCGATGACGCCATTTGAGCGCAAGATCGTCCATGACGCCGTGGCAGCCGTGAGCGGTGTGCATAGCGAGAGCGAGGGCGTCGAGCCGTCGCGTCGGGTCGTCGTACTGCTCGACTGAGCCGCGTACGGAGTTACAACGGTGTAGTTCGATCGGACGCCTCAGCGGGCGCGGACGGGAGGAATGTTTCACGTGAAACATGTCGTTCCCGATAAGCGCCCGGCGCCCCAGGTTCCTCCGCCGCCCGAGGCCGCGACGACAATCTTTGGTGACCGATTGGGTCTGGCTCGACGCTACGCGGAGCTGCTGGCGGACGTCGGCGTCGAATGGGGACTCCTGGGACCACACGAGGTCGATCGACTGTGGGACCGCCATCTGCTGAATTGCGCGGCGGTGGCCGAGCTTGTCGAGCCGGGCGAGCGGATCGCCGATATCGGCAGCGGTGCCGGCTTGCCGGGATTGCCGATGGTCATCGCCAAACCAGAACTCCGGGTGGTGTTGGTCGAGTCGCTGCTGCGTCGAACCGAATTCCTGCGCACGGCAGTCAGCGAGCTCGGCCTCGATGTCGAGGTGGTCCGAGGGCGGGCGGAGGACTCTACGGTGCGGCACACCGTCGGCGGGTGCGACGCTGTCGTCTCACGAGCGGTAGCGGCGCTGGACAAGGTGACTCGGTGGAGTGTGCCGTTGCTGCGACCGGGCGGACGAATGCTGGCGATCAAGGGCGAGCGCGCAGCCGACGAAGTACGCGAGCACCGACGTGTGATGACCGGGTTGGGCGCCACGGATGCCAGGGTGGTGGAATGTGGCGTGAGCTATCTTTCTCCACCGACGACGGTGGTGGTGGCGTGGCGCGCGAAGCCGGAACTGGTCCGGGGTCCGTCGCGTCGACGGTCGAACAGGGAGAGCCTATGAGTGCGCCACACGACCCGTTCGGCCCCAAAGCCGAAGCGCATGTTTCACGTGAAACATCGCATTTCGACACGCCGATCGGAGCCGCCGCCGAGCGCGCGATGCAGGTGCTGCACACCACCCACAAGCCGTTGCGCCGACCGCGCCATCGTCGACTTCTGACCATCGCCAACCAGAAGGGCGGCGTGGGCAAGACAACGACCGCGGTGAACTTGGCGGCGGCGCTGGCGATCCAAGGACTCAAGACGCTCGTCATCGATCTGGATCCACAGGGCAACGCAAGCACCGCGCTGGGTATCACCGAACGCCATTCTGGCACCCCGTCGTCGTACGAAGTGCTTCTCGGCGAGATGCCGTTGCACACCGCGCTGCGGAAGAGCCCGCACAGCGACAAGCTGTTCTGTGTGCCGGCCACCATCGACTTGGCCGGTGCCGAAATCGAATTGGTGAGCATGGTGGCACGAGAGAATCGGTTGCGCACCGCGCTGGCCGAGCTCGACAGCGCCGACTTCGACTACGTGTTCATCGACTGCCCGCCATCGCTGGGCCTGCTCACCATCAACGCTTTGGTCGCCGCGCCCGAGGTGCTGATCCCGATCCAGTGCGAGTACTACGCGCTGGAGGGAGTGTCACAGTTGATGAGCAACATTCAAATGGTGAAAGCGCACCTGAATCCCGGCCTGGACGTCAGCACCGTGATCCTGACCATGTACGACGGACGGACCAAGCTGGCTGACCAGGTCGCCGACGAAGTCCGCCGGTACTTCGGGGCCAAGGTTTTACGCACGGTGATCCCACGCAGCGTCAAAGTCTCGGAAGCGCCCGGTTACAGCATGACCATCATCGATTACGATCCCGGTTCGCGCGGTGCGATGAGCTACCTCGACGCCAGCCGCGAACTCGCCGAGCGTGGCCGACCAGCACCCGATGAAGGGGATCAAGAATGAGCCAACCGATGCGTCGCAAGGGTGGCCTCGGGCGAGGCCTGGCTTCGCTGATTCCCACCGGGCCGGCCGATGGCGACTCGGACGCATCGCGCATGGGTCCGCGGATGGGCGACGCGGCCGCCGATGTGGTGATGGGCGGCGGCTCATCGGCCGCCGCCTCCGCGGCCGACATCGGCGCCGTCTACCGCGAGATCGACCCGGCCCTGATCGAGCCGAACCCGCGGCAGCCTCGGCAGGTGTTCGACGAAGAGTCCCTGGCCGAACTCGTCCACTCGATTCGTGAATTCGGCCTCATGCAGCCGATCGTGGTCCGAGCACTGGACGGAGCTACCGGAGCATCGGGGGGTCCGCGCTATCAACTCGTGATGGGGGAGCGGCGGTGGCGTGCGGCCCAAGCGGCCGGCATGACCGCTATCCCCGCGATCGTGCGAGAGACCGCCGAAGACAATCTGCTGCGCGATGCCCTGCTGGAGAATATCCACCGCGTGCAGTTGAACCCACTGGAAGAGGCGGCGGCCTATCAGCAATTGCTCGACGAATTCGGCGTCACGCACGACGAGCTGGCTTCCCGAATCGGGCGGTCCCGTCCACTGATCACCAACATGATCCGACTGCTGCGCTTGCCGATTCCCGTCCAGCGCCGCGTAGCGGCGGGCGTACTGTCGGCCGGCCACGCCCGGGCACTGCTGTCGCTGGAGGCCGGACCGGAGGCCCAAGAGAGCCTGGCTGCCAGGATCATCGCCGAGGGGCTGTCGGTCCGGGCCACCGAGGAGGCGGTCACCCTCGCCAATCGCGCCGAACCCCATCAGCCGGCGCCTCCCCGGCGCAAGCCGATCCAGATGCCCGGGCTCCAGGACGTCGCCGAGCGACTCTCCAGCGCCTTCGATACCCGCGTCACGGTCAGCTTAGGCAAGCGCAAAGGCAAGATCGTGGTCGAATTCGGTTCGGTGGACGATCTGCAGCGCATCGTCGACTTGATGAACTCGTCGAACAGCTGACCAGCCATACCGGCTGATTACGTCACTGTGACAATCCGCGAGATTAGGCTGCACTGAAATGCCGCAACCAACCGAATCCGACTGTGCACCAGGCAATTTCATTATAGGCACTGCATCGGGCACACTCCGGGTGGCCGCCGGGCCCGAGACGGCCGGGCAGGGGGCGCAGCGGGGCCCCGAAGTGGGTTCGCGCGGGTATCGCCCTCGGCCCCGTCTGGGAGGTACGCTCGGCTGCGGGGCGGGGGTACCACCCGCTCGCGGGGAAGCCGGGCCATCGATGGCCGCACCCCACGGAGGCCCAGGAGTCTAGTGTCTGCTCGAATCACACCGTTGCGACTCGAAGCCTTCGACCAGCTTCCCAAGCATGCACGCCGCTGCGTCTTCTGGGAAGTGGACCCCGCAACCCTCGGCCAAGAAGAGCAGCTCGCGGATCCGGAATTTGAGAAAGAAGCGTGGCTGTCGATGGTCATGCTGGAGTGGGGATCGTGTGGGCAGGTGGCCACGGCGGCGCCGGCCGAATCTGGCCAGAGCGAAGCGGCCTGCCTGGGCTACGCGTTCTACGCCCCGCCGCGCACGGTACCGCGGGCGCACCGGTTTCCCACCGCGCCGGTGTCGGCCGATGCCGTGCTGCTGACCTCGATGCGGGTGGAGCCCGGACCGGCCGCCGACGAGCTGCCGTACAGCCTCGTCGCGCGGGTGGTCGACGAACTGGTTCGCCGTGGCGTGCGTGCGCTGGAGGCGTTCGGTCGCACCGAGAAGGTCGCCGAGTTGGCCGGCCTGCAGACCGCCGACCCCGAGTTGCAGCCGGTGCTCGAGGTGCTGGGTGACTGCTCGGCCGAGCACTGTGTGATCGAGGCCGACTTCTTGCTTGACGTGGGATTCGTTGTGGTGGCGCCGCATCCGTATTTTCCGCGGTTGCGGCTCGAGCTGGACAAGGGTCTGGGCTGGAAGGCCGAAGTCGAAGCGGCCCTGGAGCGGCTGCTGGAGAGTGCGTCGCTACAACAACCGGTCGCGGCGGGATCGTCGGTTACGAGCCGCTGAGCCGGCCGGCCTGCTCCACTGCCAACTCGTGCGCGAGCAGCTCGGCAAAGGTGAACGTACCGGTAGGCCGGTCGTTCTTCCCGAGCAGATAGAGCCGCTTGACCGCCGCCAGGATTCCCTCGGCGATCGCGTCGCGAGTCTGCGCGGTGACCAAAAGCGCGCGATCACGCGGATTGGTGATGTAGCCGACGTCGACCTGGACGGTAGGCATCCGGGTCAGCCGAAGCAGATCCCAGGTACGACCATGGGTGCGGCAGTCCCGTAAACCGGTGCGCGCCACGACTTCTCGTTGGATGAAGTCGGCCAGATTGCGGCCAATGGTAGACACCGAGCCATGCGAATTCCCGAAGTGGAACGAGGCGACGCCATTGGCCGACGGGCTGGCCTGGGTTGCACAACGCAGGCTGATCATCAGGTCGGCGCCGACGGAGTTGGCCGTCGCGGCGCGTTCGGCGTCCGATGGGCTGCGGTTGGTCGGCCGGGACAGAAACGTCTCCATGCCGATCGCGGTCATCCGGCCCTCGAGACGACTTGCCAAGTCCCACAAGACATCCGCTTCACTAATCGGTCCAGCGGACCCGTGAGCGATCAGACCGTGGTCGGTGCCGCCACGACCGGGGTCGATGATGATCCGCTTACCCGACAGCTTCGGGCCGGATCGGCGGACCAGTTCCTCTTCGCGGATGGCGTGCAGCGAACCGCCGGTCACCCGTGAACTGAGAAAGTACAAGGAGCGCAACGTTTCCGGGCCGCAAATCCCGTCGGCGTACAGCCCCGATTCGCGCTGGTAAGACATCAGGCCGTTGTGGGTCTGCAGGCCGAAGTGTCCGTCAACCAGGCCGGTGTAGAAACCGAGATCCTGCAGCCTGGCCTGCAGCGTGGCGACATCGTCGCCGTACATCGGCGCACCGAATTGATGGTTCAGCGTGCGGGCGCCGAGTCGATACGACGCCTCTTTCAGCGCCCGGTAGGTGGCCTCGCCGACGATGCCGTCCACCAGCAGCCCTCGGTGTTGCTGAAAGGCCCGCACCGCGTGGTCGAGCTCTTCGTCGAACACATCGAGCGCGACGTGCCGTCCGGTGCTGAGATCCGCATCGTCGCCGTCCAGATGCCCAAGCGCGGACAGCGAAGCCCGAATCTCGGTGACCGCTGCGCTACGGTCACCGCAACGCAGTGCATCGCCAGCGCCGCGGTGCGGTCTCGACATTCCAAGGCCTCCGGTGAGCCGGTGTGGGCAGCCTTGCCGCTTATTGACAGGCTTGGCGGTATTGTCGCAGACGCTCGGCGGTTTCGGGAAAACGCCAGGCAAAGCGCGGCGATCTTTAGCGAACTAACCGACGTCGGGAACCGCGTCGGAAAGCTCTCGCAACAGCGCGGCCTTACCCTTGGCTCCAACGATCCGCTTGACCGGCTGACCGTCCTTGAACAAGATCAGCGTCGGGATCGACACCACCTGAAAGTTGCGGGCAGTCTCGGGGTTTGCGTCGACGTCGAGTTTCGCGACGGTCAGCTGCCCTGCTGTTTCGGCGGCGATCTCCGCCAGCACGGGTGCGACCATCTTGCACGGTCCGCACCAGGTAGCCCAAAAGTCAACCAGCACAGGCGTACTGCTGGCCAACACGTCGCTTTCGAAGGAAGCGTCAGAGACATCCACGGGTGCGCCGGCGGACTCGGTGTGTGTCATCGCAAGACTCCTATCAAAGTGTCGCTGCCGCCGGAGTTTCGGCGGATTTGGTTTGTGCAGGCTCGGACGACTCGGCAAGCTCGGTCAACCAGCGCTCGGCGTCGATCGCCGCGGAGCAACCGGTGCCCGCGGCGGTGATCGCCTGTCGGTAGGTGTGATCGACCAAGTCGCCGGCGGCAAACACGCCGTCGAGGGAAGTGTGTGTCGTGTTGCCCTCGACCAGCACGTAGCCCTCGGGGTCGAGATCCACGGCGCCGCGCACCAATTCCGAGCGCGGGTCGTGGCCGACGGCGACGAACACCCCGGTCACCGGCAGGGTGGATTCCTCGCCGGTTGCGGTGTCGCGCAACCGCAGGCCGGTCACCGTGGTGTCGCCCTCGACGGAGAGCACGACGCTGTTGGTGACGATGTCGATCTTGTCGTGGGCACGGGCCCGGTCGAGCATGATCTTCGAGGCCCGGAACTCCTCACGGCGGTGCACGATGGTGACGCTGCGGGCGAACTTGGTCAGGAAGGTCGCCTCTTCCATCGCCGAGTCGCCGCCGCCGATGACGGCGATGTCCTGGTCGCGGAAGAAGAAGCCGTCGCAGGTGGCGCACGAGCTCACGCCGCGGCCGAGCAGCTCCTGCTCACCGGGTACGTGCAGGTAGCGCGCCGCGGCGCCCATCGCCAGGATGACGGCACGCGCGTGCACGGTTTCGCCCTCGGCCGTGGTGACCGACTTGACCGGACCGTCCAGCGACACCGATTCGACGTCTTCCATCCGCAGGTCCGCGCCGAACCGCAGCGCCTGCTCGCGCATCTGGTCCATCAGCTCGGGGCCGGGGATCCCTTCGCGGAAACCGGGATAGTTCTCGACCTCCGTCGTGGTCATCAGAGCGCCGCCGAACGAGGTGCCCTCAAAGACCACCGGCGCCAGCTGCGCCCGCGCCGCGTACAGCGCCGCCGTGTAGCCGGCAGGTCCGGAGCCGATGACGATCACGTCGTGAACGGTGGTGGTTGACGAGCTCATACCAGCCTTTCGAGTACTTCAAACCGCTTCAAAGCAGTTGAACGCCAGGGTAGGCGGTGCTGTTCCCGCGAACACTACGGGCGGTGGACAATCCTGTCAGCCGACAGGCCGGTGTCCACTGCACTGCAGGCGGGCGCCACGGCGAGCGCCTTCACCGCGTCGGGCGCGTCGCCGGGCAGCAGCAGCAGAACGGCCGGGTGTCCGGCGATTTCGATCGGGCGGGCGCCCAGCACGCGGGCATCCGCCGGATAGCCCAGACCGGCCAGGCATGAGGCGCGGCGTTGCGGGTCGGTCAATGGCCCGAAGTCCGGTTGACGGTCGAGTAGGGCGAGGAGCTGCTGATCCGACAGCGGAATCGTCAACGGCGGACGCGACACGGTGATGTGTTCCACGGTGGTCGGCCTGCTCGGAGTCGGTGTCGGCGCGGTGAGCAGCGCCGTGGTTCCCAGCCAGACCCCTGCGGCCGCCGCGATCAGGCCGGCTGCCGCCACAGTTATCCGCGCCGAGCGGGGGAGACGCCCGCGGCGCACGGTGTGCGCGGCGCCTGACTGACCTGCCTGCGCGTGAAGCGCTCTACCGATGCCGTCGACGATCGCGGGCGGCACGGCCGGAGCCGACGATGCGTCGGAGCCCAGCGCGGCGACCTCGCGGCGGACCCGGTTCAGCGCGTCCATTGTCTGCTGGGCGTCCGGATCGGTGCGGACCCTCTTACGCAGCCGCGCCGCGGTGTCGTCGTCGAGCAATCCTGCCTGCAGGTCGGCGAGGGCGTCCACGGTCAGCGGTGGATCCTCGGCCCCGTCGTCGTCCATCCGCCTCAGTGTCCGTCATCGGCAATGCGAATGCCACGAGGGGTCGACGGGCGCGGCTAGCCGGCAGGGCGGTTGGGGGCGGAGTCGCTGTGCAGGTAGCCGAGGATCGCGGCAAGCCGGGCCCGGGCGCGGGCGCATCGACTCTTGACGGTGCCTTCGGCGACACAGAGCATCCGGGCGGTGTCGGCGACCGAATAGCCGTGCATGTCGACCGCCACCACCGCGGCGCGCTGCTCGACGGGCAGTCGCATCAGCGCCCGCTGCACCGCGATCGCCGTCTCGACCTGCGCGGTCCGATCCGGCACCGGATAGACGTCGTCGAGTGTGGTGGTGAGGTGAGTTTTGTTGCGGCGCAACCGATCCAGGCAGGCATTGACCACGATTCGGTGCAACCAACTACTGACCGCGGCGTCGTGCCGAAAGGAACCGGCGCCGCGGTGCGCCGAGACCATTGCCTCCTGCAGCGCATCCTCGGCGTCCTCGGCGCTACGACTGGTCAGCCGGGCCAGCCGGTGCAGTTGTCGGTGGTGGCGGTAGAACAGTTCCTGGAACGCGTAACGGTCGCCTGCGACGTGAGCCGCCAAGAGTTCGGCGTCGCTGCGTTGTTCTGCCACGGCCGGACAGTAACCAATCGCTGGGTAGCCGGCACTTCACCCGATCGCGCCGTCTGTTAGGACGCCGTTTGTCAGGACGCCGTTTGTTAGGACTGGGCCTGCACGGTGATCTCGGAGAGGCCGGAACGGCTTGCGCCGTTCGTGGTTCCCAAGGTGGGGATCCACACCAGCAGATGCGTCGTGGGCGACGACGCGTTGACCGGAATGCTGTTGTGGCCGGGGTGCGTCGAGACCGGCTGCGTCAGCGCGGTGGTGTCTTCGAGCTTGGCCGGTGTTGCGGTCGACGATGCTCGGATCTGGATTTTCGTTCCGGTGCTGGCAAGGTCGACGGTGACGGCCCCCACCACCGTGGGTTGCGGCAGCTGCAGCAACAGGCCGACCCCGCTTTTGAAACCCGGGAACGGGACCGCGTCGTGGTATGTGTCGGTCTCCCACGCAGTGCCCGGATTGCCGTCGATCGCGAGCCCGGCCTGGCCGGGGTTATCGGGCTCCTGGCCTGGAGAGAACACCGTGGCGCTCACCGGCTTGACGAGGCTGCCCGCCGCCGAATTGGCACCGGAGGTCGAGCTCGCCGAGGGCCCGTTGAGGCCGAGCTGGTCTTTGTCGAGGCCACCGACATCGCTGAACATCCGGCTGAGCACCGAGGCCAAGACCAGCAGTGCCACCACGAGCACGGCAGCTCCGACGCCAACCCCGATCGTCACGGCGCGGCGGCGACGGATGTGTTCCTGAGCATCCGCCAGCTCAGGTGTGCGGAACCGGCTCGTCCGCGGGGATGGCGGCGGGTCCTGGTCCTGAATGGGGCTGAGCAGCACGGTGCGATCCGCCACCGCGGTCGCTTGCTGCAGAAGGTTCAAAAGTGTTGCAGCACTGCGTATTCCACCATCACCTTGGAGCGAGTGAGCGGCGGCCGCAGAAATCTGAAAGGGGATTTCGCGGTCTATCGAACTGGGTTCGAGGGGTTGACCGGCCGGATCTCGCGGTGCTTGCGCCATCCCGCTGGGCTCCCCGGACTCCGGCAGCGGCCACCGATTGACCAACAGCGCATACAACGCAGCGCCGATGCCGCGGATGTCGCCTTCGGGGCTGGCGTCCGGGATCGTCGCCGGGAAAGCCAGCACCACGTCGCCCTCGATGCTCACCCGTACCCGGCTGGGATGGTCGATCGACAGCGCGACGCCGGCGTGGTGGGCGACCTCGGCAGCGGCGGCCAAGGTCTGCATCGCGCGTGCTGCGCCCACCGCCGACGGCGAGGTGTCGGCCACCTCCTGCAACGAACCACCCCGGACCCACTCGGCGACCACCAAGCCACCCGTGCCGGTGTGGACGACGTCGAGGACCCGGGCGATGCCGGGTTTGTCGATGCGGCTCAACCGCATAGTGCGCGACAAGATCTCGCGGAGTTGGTCGTCGGGCAGCGTCCCGTCCGGATCGACGAACGTCAGCGCCACCTGCCGATTCAGCGCGGTGTCCAGCGCCTGCCAGAACTGCAGGTGCGGCGCCCCACCGTGGAACATCAATAGCCGGTAGCGACCGCGTGCGATGCTGGCGCCGGGAACCAGGTGCTGTTCGTCCTGGCGCGCAGACGATTCCCCGTCAGGCTGGCTCGGCGCATCGAACCCGGTCGGATCGCCGTCGCTGAAAGCTGTGGGCTCGAGGACGGGATCGGACGACGGGTCGCCGTTGGGCGGCGTCGAGGTCCCCGGTGGCGCGACGGTGCCGACCTGGAGATCGGGTGGGACGTCGGGCTGGAAATCGTCCGCCACAGGCGGCGGTGTGGGGTCAGAGACAGCGCTGGATGCGGCGCTGTCCAATGGGCCGTCGGTCATCCCCGGTCCTCTCCCCATCCCCTCCCCGGTTGGTTGCTGCGGATGCCTGCGCCCGAAGGGTTCTCGTACCGGATGTCCCGCTCGCGTAGACGAATTCCTCTGCTCAGAGTACGTGACGATACCGGAGCGCAACAGGTGATCTCCGCTGCCTGGTGTGCGGGCGGCGACATCGGTTGAGCTGCTAGAAGCGCGTGGAGCGGTTTTGGTCGGCGGCACGCGGCCGGCCGGCGGGGCGGCTTTCGGACGGGCCGGCGTCGTGCCGATCCAGCCGCGGACCGCGGCCAGCGCCGCCTGAGCTTCGGGCACCTGCGCGCGCAGCATGACCACGGCCAGGATCGGCACCATGATCACCGCGAGCACGAACAGCCGAAGCAGCGAGCCGGCCCCGCCGCCGTAGGCGGTGAGCCGCTGCATGCCCATCAGCACGTCCACCACATACGCGACCAACCCGGCTAGCAATGACGCGGTGATCGTGACCAGGATGGTCCGCACCTCCGCGACGCCGAGCAGGTGGCCGCCCGCGGGCCGCAGCGCATGGCGGAGCAGGTAATAGCCGGCGATCGCGCCGGCCAGAAACCCCAGGCCGTTGGCCAATCCCAGATAACCCGCGACGAGGTCGGGGTTGTCGGTGACGTGCGGTGCCAGCAGCGAGGCGGCGATCTTGACGGTCGTGATGATGACGATGATCGCGATCGGTATCCACGGCTGCTCGCGGGCGTAGAAGACCCGCAGTTGCAGCAGCACGACCGAATAGGGGAGCAGCGTGAACGCCGACAACGCGATCGCCGCGCCCAGGTAGCCGGCGTCGACGTTGCCGAAATGGCCGTAGGCGAACAGCGCACTGCCCATCGCCGCCCCGCCGACGGTCATGAACGCCACCGTCGGGATCAGCGTGATCATCGTCAATCGGGTGGCCAGCGAGAGGTCGCCGAGCACCGCGGCCGTGTCGTCGGCGGCGGCGTTGCGGCTCAGTCGCGGCATCACCACCGTCAGCACGGTCACCCCGATCATGCCGAACGGCAGCATCAGCACCAGCCAGGTGTAGTTGTAGATCGCTGGGCCGGAGGCGGCTGCCGTGCTGGCGATTTGGTTGGTGACGATCAGACCGATCTGGCTGATCAGCACGTAGAACACCATCGCGGCGGCCATGGCGCCGAAGCGTTTGAGCCGATCGTCGATTCCCCACAGCGGGCGAAGGCTGATGCGCTGACGCCGGATGGCGACCAGCAGCACGGCGGTCTGCGCGAACACCCCCAGCGTGGTGCCGATCCCCAGCACCAGCAGCTTGGCGTTGCCCATCTGCACCGGGTCCACCGACAGCGGCCCCGGCGTCACCAGATAGGCGCCCAGGGTGGCGATCGCGACGACGTTGTTGATTACCGGCGCCCAGGCCGGCGGCCCGAACACGTTGCGGGTGTTGAGGATGGCCATGAACACCGAGGACAGGCCGTAGAAAATCACCTGCGGCAACAGCAGGTAGGCGAACGCGATGGTCAGCGGCTCGTTGACCTGAGGGTTCCGGCCCAACATCAGCTGCACCAGCAGCGGCGCGGCCACCACCGACAGCAGCGTGGTGGCCAGCAGCAAAGTGGTGGCCAGTGTCACCAGCCGCCGCACGAACGCCGTCCCGCCGTCGGCGTCGTCCTGTTCGGCGCGCGCGAGCACCGGCACGAAGATCGCGGTGAACGTCGCCTCCAGCACCAGCGCGGCGACCAGGTTGGGCAGCTGGTTGGCCACCGTGAACGCGCTGGACAGCGCGGCGCCCAGGATCGCGGCCAACACCACGATCCGCGCGAAGCCGGTGACCCGGCTGATCAGGGTCGCGAACGCCATTCCCCACGACCGCGATACCAGCGCGGCGTCGGAGAGCTCAGGACGGGGCTGCGGCGACGTGCCTTGCGACGGCACGTGGCCGGTCGGCGGCAGCGGCCCGGTCGGTGGTCCCGGACTTCGTCTCGGCCGCGACCGCGGGGCCGACGGCCGTGGCGGTGGCTGAGCCGGCGGCGGTACGGGCCGGCCGGCGGGACTCATATGCGGTGCTCTTCGTTGACGAGGTGGTCCGGATCCGGGCGATCGAGGTCGGCGGGGTCCGGCTGGCCACGGAAGCGGTGCCACAGCCGTCGTCCCGCCAGGGCCACCAGCACCGCGGCCGCGCTCAGCGTGATGGCGAACAGCACCTTGCCGTAGGCGTTGGAGTGCACCGACAGCCGTACCGGCTCGCCCAACGGCACACCGGCCGGAGTGTTCAGCGCGACATCGATTGCGACGCGCTGAGTGAAGTTCACTTCGATCGGCACCCGCAGCGGCAGGTATCCCGGTGGCAGCTCGATTTCGCCGAGATCGGTCACGCTCATTCCGGGCGGCGCGTCGACGTGTAGTCGTACCCGGATCGGAACAGCCAGCCCGTTGCGTAATGCCAACGGCAGGGGGCTGTGTTCGGTGGCCAGCGTGTAAGGCCCGGTCGGCTTGACGATGGTGACGGCGCCGAAGAGGTCGTCGAGCGCGGTGCCGACGACCGCCAACCGCTGTTGGGCCAGCCCGTTGCGGGTATCGGGCGGGTCGGCTTGGCTGATGGCGCGCAGCATGTCCTCGCGCAGCGGCGCGGTATAGCTGACGCCGGTCAGCCCGCTACGGGCATCGGTGGTCAACGCCGCGGTCAGCCCGGACAGCCGGCCCACTTCGCCGGTGATCTTGGTGATGACGGCGTCGTTGAACCGGCCACGTTCACCGGCGTCGACGTCGGGTTGCGGCGTTCCGTTGACCGGCGGGACGGCGGAGGCGTCGGCGATCAGCGCGGGCAAGGGCCGTGGCACCGCCAAGCCGGATCGGATCGCCGTCGCCAGCGTGGTCAGGATGGCGCCTGCGTCGTCGGCACGCAGCTTCCAGCCGGTCGGGGGCAGCAGAATCTGGGGCCGCGGGGTGACCCTGGGCTGCAAGGCGCGCCACAGCACCGAGCCCAGCGCGTCCTGCCGTCGAGCGGTTTCCGAGTCGTGCTGAACCCGAATTGCCAGAGCGGTGTTCAGGTAGGTGGGCGTGACCGGATCAGAGCCGCTCGCCGCGAACGCGGCGCCGACGGCGGGGTCGAACGGCGCCATCACCACCTGCGGTGAGAGGCGGCGCG
>Ga0224555_1003213_pt1 | contig 17228 bp, 12 predicted proteins | sample 714S23034metaG_FD_180687 | JGI IMG/M metagenome (GOLD analysis project Ga0224555, IMG submission 180687) | Peat soil microbial communities from Stordalen Mire, Sweden - 717 S2 30-34 | ecosystem: Environmental > Terrestrial > Soil > Wetlands > Peat | place: Sweden: Norrbotten County, Stordalen...
TTGGAAGACTACGCCTTCGGCACGCATCTGCTCGATGCGGCGGTCAACGATATGTTTTTCGAGCTTGAAGTTCGGGATGCCGTAGCGGAGCAGGCCGCCGATGCGATCGTTCTTTTCAAAAACCGTGACGGAGTGGCCAGCGCGGCGCAATTGCTGCGCGGCAGCCAAGCCCGCGGGGCCGCTGCCGACGACAGCCACGCGCTTGCCCGTAGCCTGTTCGGGCGGCTCGGGATGAATCCAGCCTTCGTCCCACGCGCGCTCCACAATGGAACGCTCGATGAGCTTGATCGAAACCGGTGGCTGGTTGATGCCGAGCACGCACGCGGCCTCACAAGGAGCGGGGCAGATGCGGCCCGTGAACTCGGGAAAATTATTCGTCGAATGGAGGCGGCGAATGGCTGCCTCCCAGCGGTTGCCGTAGACGAGATCGTTCCAGTCGGGAATCAGGTTGTTGACCGGGCAGCCGGTATGGCAGAAGGGCACGCCGCAATCCATGCAGCGAGCGCCTTGTTCGCGCTGCTTCTCCTCGGGGAACGGCTCGTAAATCTCGAACCAATCTTTGATGCGCTCTTCAGGCTTGCGCCGTGTGGCCTGTGCTCGTTCAATTTCCAGAAAGCCTGTGACCTTACCCATGTTGCACCTCTGCGCCAGCCGCCACCAGAGGCGACGAAGTGTTGGGTGGTGCGTAAACCGCTTCGGCGCGCGCAACGCCAAGCACGCGCTTGTACTCGTGCGGGAAGACTTTGATGAACTTCGGCTGCGCGTCGGCCCAGTGTTCGAGAATCCACGCGGCGCGCGGGCTACCGGTTGCGTCGCGATGACGCGCCAGCAAGTTGCGGACCTGCTCCACGTCGGCGGGGTCAACGAGCGGCTCGAGATCGACGCTGGCTTTGTTGCAGCGGCGAATCGAGAAGTCGCCCTGGTCGTCGTAGACGTAGGCGATGCCGCCACTCATGCCGGCGGCGAAGTTGCGCCCGGTCGATCCGAGAACGATGACAAGACCGTTGGTCATGTACTCGCAGCCGTGGTCGCCCACGCCTTCAACGACAGCAGTTGCTCCGGAGTTGCGGACGGCGAAACGCTCACCGGCGATGCCGTTCAGGAAGACTTCTCCGGCTGTGGCGCCGTAGAGAACCACGTTGCCGACCAGAATGCTTTCCTCGGGCAGGTAGCTGGAAGTCTTTGCGGGATAGCAGATGATGCGTCCGCCGGAAAGCCCCTTGCCGAGATAGTCGTTGGCGTCGCCTTCGAGCTCAAGCGTGACGCCGCTGGGCACAAAGGCGCCGAAGCTCTGGCCGGCCGAGCCGCGGAACTTGTAGTGGATGGTCCCGTCGGGCAAGCCGGCTGATCCGAAGCGGCGGGCGATTTCGCCGCCGAGCATGGCGCCAACGGTGCGGTGCACATTACGAATGGCGAAGCTGCCCGTGACCTGAGCCTGCGATTCGAGTGCAGGCTTGGCTTTGGCGATGAGCGCGTGGTCGAGCGCCGGCCCGAGGCCGTGGTCCTGGCAGGTGGTGCGGCGGCGCGCCACACGCGAGGGTAGCGTAGGCACGTGGAGAATCGACGACAGATCGATGCCCTTGGCCTTCCAGTGCGCATCGTCGATGTGCACGTCGATTTTTTCTACATGGCCCACCATCTCGTCGACGGTCTTGAAGCCGAGCTTGGCCATGTGCTGGCGCATCTGCTCCGCGATAAAGAAGAAGAAATTGATGACGTGCTCGGGCGTGCCGGTGAAGCGCGCGCGGAGCACAGGATCCTGCGTGGCAATACCGACAGCGCAGGTGTTCAGGTGACACTTGCGCATCATGATGCAGCCCATGGAAATGAGCGGCATGGTCGCGAAACCGAATTCCTCAGCGCCTAGCAGGGCAGCGATCACCACGTCGCGGCCGGTCTGCAATTTGCCGTCGGTCTGCACGCGGATGCGCGAGCGCAGGTCGTTGAGCAGCAGGACTTGTTGTGTCTCTGCGAGGCCGAGTTCCCACGGCAGGCCTGCATGCTTGATGGAGCTGAGCGGCGAAGCGCCGGTGCCTCCGCTGTCGCCGGAGATGAGCACGACATCGGCGTGCGCCTTGGAAACGCCCGCAGCCACAGTGCCGACACCGACCTCGGAAACCAGCTTGACCGCAATGCGAGCCTGCGGATTAACGTTCTTGAGATCGTAGATCAGCTGCGCCAGGTCCTCGATCGAGTAAATGTCGTGGTGCGGCGGGGGCGAGATGAGTCCCACGCCGGGGATGGAGTGGCGCGTTCTGGCGATGACTTCATCCACCTTGTGGCCGGGTAGCTGGCCGCCCTCGCCGGGCTTTGCGCCCTGCGCCATCTTGATCTGCAGCTCATCGGCGTTGACGAGATAGTTCGTGGTTACGCCGAAGCGGCCGCTCGCCACCTGCTTCACTGCGCTGCGGCGCAGATCGCCATTGGCGTCGCGCTTGAAGCGCTCCTCTTCTTCGCCGCCCTCGCCGGTGTTCGACATGCCGCCGAGGCGGTTCATGGCGATGGCGAGGGTCTCGTGAGCCTCTTTACTGATGGACCCGAAACTCATGGCGCCGGTGGTAAAGCGCTTGACGATCTCCTTGGCCGGCTCGACCTGGTCAATCGGAATGGGTTTTTCAGCGTACTTGAGTTTCAGAAGTCCGCGCAGCGTGCACAGATTGCGGTTCTGATTGTCGATGAGTTCGGTGTATTCCTCGAACGTAGCGAAGCTGTTCGTACGCACCGCATGCTGGACCTTGCTGATGGTGAGCGGATTGAGCAGGTGGTACTCCCCGCCCTCGCGGTATTGATACTGGCCGCCCACGACCAGCTCGGTTTCAGAATCCGTGAGCGGCTGGTAGGCGTACGCGTGCTTCATCTGCGCTTCGCGGGCGAGCACGCCGAGGCCGACGCCCTCGATGCGCGACGCGGTGTCGGGGAAGTATGCCTCAATGAGCGACTTGTTCAGGCCCACTGCTTCGAAAACCTGCGCGCCACGATAACTTTGGAGGGTCGAGATGCCCATCTTCGAGAAGGTTTTCAACAAGCCCTTGTTGATGGCCTTGATGAAGTTCTTCTCGGCATACTCCGCCGTTACCTTTTCCGGCAGCAGCCCGCGGCGCTTGAGATCGTGGATGGTCTCGATGGCGAGATACGGGTTGATGGCGCTGGCGCCGTAACCGATGAGCAACGCAAAGTGCATCACTTCGCGCGGCTCGCCGCTCTCAATGATCAGCGCGACCTGGGTGCGGGTCTTTTCCTGGACCAGACGGTTGTGTACGGCGGCCATGGCCAGCAGGCTGGGAATGGGCGCGTAGGTGGGATCGACGCCGCGATCGGAGAGGATGAGAAGCGTGTAACCGGAGTTGACGGCGTGCGAAGCGCGGGCGCTCAATTCATCGAGCGCTTGCTTCAGGCCCTTTTCGCCATCCTCGGCGCGGAAGAGCGCGGGCAGCGTGGTGGCGAGCAGGTCGCCCGATGAAACGCGGCGCAGCTTTTCGAGATCGCGGTTGGTGAGGATGGGATGAGGCAGCTTGAGGGTGTGGCAGTTCTCCGGCGCTTCATCCAGAATGTTGCGCTCCGTGCCGATGTAGCTGATGAGCGACATCACCAGTTCTTCGCGGATGGGGTCGATGGGCGGATTCGTGACCTGTGCGAAGAGCTGCTTGAAGTAGTTGAACAGTGGCTGCGGGCGGTCGGACAGGCAGGCCAGTGGCACATCGGTGCCCATGGAGCCCACCGGCTCCGCCCCTTCGGCGGCCATGGGCGCGAGCAAGATGCGCAGGTCCTCTTCGCTGTAACCGCAGGCGCGCTGGCGGCGCAGCAGCGTCTCGGGATTCGATGCAATAATGCGGGCTGGTTCGGGCAGCGCGTCGATGATGACTTGCTGCTGCTTCAACCAGTCGCCGTAGGGCTTGCGGCCCGCGAGATCTTTCTTGATTTCGGCGTCGGAGACGATGCGCTGCTGCACGGTATCGACGAGGAACATGCGTCCCGGCTGCAGGCGGCCTTTCTTGAGGATGTCCTCGGCGGGAACTTCGATCACGCCGGCCTCGGAAGCAAGAACGACGAGATCGTCCTTGGTCACGATGTAGCGGCCGGGCCGGAGGCCGTTGCGGTCGAGCGTGGCGCCGATGACCTTGCCGTCGGTGAAGGCAATGGCGGCGGGGCCATCCCAGGGCTCCATGAGCGAAGCATGGTACTCGTAAAAAGCGCGCTTGTCCTCGTCCATGTCGGGATTGCCCGACCAGGCCTCGGGAATGAGCATGGCCATGACGTGGGCGAGTGAACGTCCGGACTGGTAGAGGAATTCGACTGCGTTGTCGAGCGAAGCCGAGTCGCTGCCGCCCGGCATGACGACCGGATACAGGTCGCTGATCTTGTCGCCGTGGAGCGAGCTCGCGAGAATCGACTGGCGGGCATTCATCCAACTGACGTTGCCGCGGATGGTGTTGATTTCGCCGTTGTGCGCAACGTAGCGATAGGGGTGGGCCAATTTCCAGCTGGGAAACGTGTTGGTAGAAAAGCGCTGGTGAATGAGGGCCAGGGCGCTGGTGACGAGAGGATTGGCCAGCTCGAAGTAAAACTTTTCGATCTGCGGGGCCAGCATCAGGCCCTTGTAGATGATGGTGCGACAGGAACACGAGGGAACGTAGAAGGTTTCCTTGTCCTCAATGTTCGAGGCCGCAATCTCGTTTTCCGTGCGCCGGCGCACGTGATAGAGCAGGCGCTCGAAGGCATCTTCGTCGAGGCCCTGCGGGCGGCCGAGGAAGAGCTGTTCGATGTAAGGCTGGGAACCGCGAGCTTCGCGGCCGATGGCATCGCCGTTGACCGGCGTGTCACGCCAGCCGAGAACTTGACAGCCCTCTTCCTGGGCGATGCGCTCAAAGACGCCCTCGCATTGCAGGCGGTTGTGTTTTTCCACCGGCAAAAAGCACATGGCAACGCCGTAGGCGCCCGGTTCTGGCAGGGCTAGCCCCAACTCTGTGCACTCGCGCACAAAGAAGGTGTGCGGAATTTGAATGAGGATGCCGGCGCCGTCGCCAGTCTCCGGATCGCAACCTGCCGCACCGCGATGGGTGAGGTTGATGAGAACCTCCAGGCCCTTGCGGATAATCTCATGGCTTTTTTCGCCGCGGATGTTCGCGACCAGGCCCATGCCGCAGGCATCGTGTTCATCCCGAGGATGATAAAGGCCTTGCGGTTGCGGAGAACGGAGACGAAAGTCTGAGGGTTCCATGGCAGCCTTTGGGTGCAGAATTCTCGCTGCGGAGTGACTTCAAGTGCCGAATACACAACCACTCTGCGATTTCAGGCATGAAAACCGCGCTTGCGCTGGATCGAGAGGTTTGCGTGAGCAGTTCCGGCCGCATCCGTGAACTGCGCTGCTTTTAATATAACGAAAAACCACAGTCAACGTCGAAATTCCTTTTCAGCATAGGGGACGAATTTGCATGATTGAGAGGGTTTATGCGGCGCATCTGACGTGTTTTGTAACGTATACTCGGTTCGAATGAGTACTATCAACGACACAATTCTGGTGACGGGCGGGGCGGGGTTCATTGGCTCGAACTTCGTACTCACCTGGATGAAGGGCAGCAGCGCGGCGGTGGTGAATGTCGACTTGCTGACCTATGCGGGCAACGCCGCTAACCTTGCGTCCGTCGAAACCGATCCGCGTTACACGTTTGTGCACGGAGACATCTGCAATGCAGAGCTGGTGGGATCGCTTCTGCGCAAGCATCGACCGCGGGCCATCGTGCATTTTGCCGCGGAGAGCCACGTGGACCGCTCTATCGTGTCGCCAGAAGCATTTATACGGACCAATGTGATGGGGACGTTTACGCTGCTGGAGCAGGCGCGCGTATACCGGGCGGAGCTGGACGAGGGCGGCCGCGCGGCATTTCGCTTTTTGCACGTGTCAACGGATGAGGTGTACGGAACGCTGGGCCCGAACGATCCTGCGTTCAGTGAAACCACGCCTTACGCGCCGAACAGCCCCTATGCGGCGTCAAAGGCTGGGTCGGATCACCTGGCAAGGGCCTACTTCCACACCTTCGGACTTCCCGTGCTCACCACGAATTGCTCGAACAATTACGGGCCGTTCCAGTTTCCGGAGAAATTGATCCCGTTGATGATTCTGAACGCGCTCGAGGGCAAGCCGCTGCCGGTTTATGGCGACGGGAAGAATGTGCGCGACTGGTTGTTTGTCGAGGATCATTGCTCGGCGATCCGGAGGGTTCTCGAAAGCGGCCGTCCCGGTGAGACGTACAACATAGGCGGGAACAGCGAGCGCGCGAATATCGATGTGGTGACTGCCATCTGCGACCTGGTGGACGAAATGCGGCCGCAGGCAGGGGCAGCGCCGCGGCGCAGGCTGATTACGTATGTCCAGGACCGGCCGGGACACGACCGGCGGTACGCCATTGACGCAAGCAAGATCACGTGCGAACTGAATTGGAAGCCGGCAGAACAATTTGAGATCGGGCTGCGCAAAACGGTGCGCTGGTATTTGGAGAATAGCGATTGGGTGAATAATGTACGGACCGGCGCGTATCGCGAATGGCTCACAAAGAACTACGCGGAGCGGGCGGAAATAAAGGGACTAAGGGACTAGGGAACAAGATCAGAGGGTTGGTGTATGAAAGGCATTATTCTTGCCGGCGGATCAGGGACGCGGCTCTACCCCGTGACACATGTGGTGTCGAAGCAGCTTCTGCCCGTCTACAACAAGCCGATGATCTATTACCCTCTGAGCACGCTTATGCTTGCGGGGCTGAGGGAGATTCTCATCATCTCCACGCCGCAGGACACGGGGCGCTTCGCGGAACTGCTCGGCGACGGGCGGCGATGGGGCCTGGAGATCAGTTACGCCGTGCAACCGAGCCCGGATGGGCTGGCGCAGGCATTCCTCATCGGGCGTGATTTTATTGCCGGCGAGACCAGTGCGCTGGTGCTGGGCGACAACATCTTCTACGGGCAGGGATTTTCAAAACAGTTGCAGACGGCGGCGCAATTGAAGGACGGCGCCACGGTGTTTGCGTACCCGGTAGAAGACCCGGAGCGCTACGGTGTGGTGGAGTTCGACAACGCTGGCAACGCAGTGAGCCTAGAGGAGAAACCGGAGTCGCCGAAGTCGCGCTATGCGGTGACGGGTTTGTATTTTTACGATCGCGACGTGGTGCAAATTGCCGCATCGCTGAAGCCTTCGGCGCGCGGCGAACTCGAGATCACGGACCTGAACCGGCGGTATCTCGAAGCAGGGAAGCTGAAGGTGGAAATCATGAGCCGCGGCATGGCGTGGCTGGACACGGGCACGCACGATTCGCTGCTCGAAGCCGCATTGTTTGTGCACACCATCGAACGGCGGCAGGGGCTGAACATCGCCTGTCCGGAGGAGATTGCATACCGGCAGGGATTCATCAGCGCCGCGCAGCTTGAGGCCCTGGCCGCACCCATCGCGAAAAGCGGCTACGGTCAATATCTGATGAAACTGCTGCGCGAGCCGTACTTCGCAGCGGGAATCGAATAGCCATGAAGATCGAAGCGACTTCCTTACCCGGCGTGTTGCTGCTGACCCCGGCCATCTACCGGGACGACCGCGGCGCGTTTTCCGAGACCTTCAATTTGCGGCAGATGACGGAAGCCGGCCTGCCCTCGAACTGGGTGCAGGACAATTTTTCAATCTCCAAGAAAAATGTGCTGCGCGGCATTCACTACCAGATCGTGCAGCCGCAGGGAAAGCTGGTGCGCGTGACGCATGGAGCGGTGCTGGATGTGGCTGTGGACCTGCGCCGCAGCTCGCCGGCGTTCGGCCGTCATATGGCCGTGGAACTGAGCGGAGAAAACGGCAAGATGCTCTGGATTCCCGAGGGTTTCGGGCATGCATTCCTGGTGCTGAGCGAAGTGGCCGGATTCGCCTACAAAGTGACGGATTATTACGCCTCAAAGGGAGACCGGACGATTCTGTGGAACGATCCGGAGATCGGCATCGCATGGCCGGTCAACCCGGCGAATGTTATCGTGTCGGAGAAGGACGCTAAGGGGAAGATGCTGAGCGAGGCAGAGGTGTATCCCTAGCGACGAAAATACGCTCAAATACTTGCCTTAATTGCGCAACAGCATCGCGAGCCCTTGGGCATTGTCCATCTTCCGTTCATGTAAGAGGGCCGCCGCGTCCGCCAGGAATTCCGGGCTGTGCTCAAAGTGCCGGGAGATGCTCTGCACGACCTGCACCACGTGATCGATCGAGAATCGCTCTCGATAGAATCCGGCTACGCCGATGAGCAGTCCTTTGGTCAGTGCGAATTGTGTGGCCAACTCCGCAAAAGTTTGTGCGAATTCAGGGACAGCGCTCGTCTCAAAGAGCTTGATGCCGAAAGGGAACACGTGGCGGAGCATCTGGTTCATCAGGTAGTTCTCCAGGATAAGGGGATGCCGGTCAAAGAACGGCGCATAGTAGTCGCGGTAAGAGGATTCGTAGCACGCGACATGGCTGGGAAGGGGCACGCCCGCGCGCCAGCCGATTCCATCCACAACCGCGCGGACGCACGCGGTCAGCCGTGGGCTTAGCTCCAGCGATCCGGTGCGCAAACCGACCAATCGCAACACCATTTCGAGCTGCGCGGCCGGATCGGGACGGATGCTTTCCATGGGGCCATTCAGCGTTCCTGAATCCACTGCTGCGCTAAAGTCGCGCAGAAAGTCCGGAACCGTGCGTTTGGGTTCCTCCCGCAAGATAGCATCCAAACGACGGCAAAACGTCCCCAGTAAGAACAGGCGCTTCCATAGTGAGTACTTCCGGTTGACGGCCAGGCGTATGGTGAAATCGCGAAGCACCCAGAAGTAACTGCGGATCGGAGAAGAGCAGGATGCGGAATCGTCCCAGACAGTTTCTAAAGCGGGGCCATCGCCCGGCGGGAAGAGAGTCTCGGCGAGCAGGATGAGCCGGGCAGCTTCGGGGCAGGAAAGCGAGAGCGTTTCCTCTTCAAGGTCGTCGATGGTGCGAGGAATACGAGGATAGAACCTACAAGTGCTGGGCAGGCAATCGGGGCCAAGTTGGGCATGGATCCGGCAAAGACGGTCTTTGTTCAAAAACGGGCAAATGCCCGAGATGGGCATCTTGATGGACGCATAACTTTTTGATGCAAAACCGGTTTCGACGCCGGGAGCCAGGTCAATGGCGGTCAAGATCGATGCGCGCAGAGGACCGTCCGGCAAGGACAGGTACTTTCGGTAGGAGTCTTCATCGATCGTGACAGACCAGCTATGGCAACAGTCGTCTTCGCAGGCCGATCCGATGCAGCGGAACCGGCCTGCATAGTTGGGCCGAATCAATCTGGTTGTACGCACGAGCCTCCCTGTGCGACGCAGCCGGCCGCACGCCTGCGGCATGCATGGACATGGCCGCAGCGCATTCCCCCCAAGTTAAAGAACGCTTAAGCAAACTCGCGCGCTCCCTTCACAAATCCGCCGTGTGGAAGAACGCTCCGTTCAACCGTCTCTTCGGAGCCTTCGGCTTGTTCCGCACGGCAGGCGCAGCGTACTCGTGGGGAACCGCCGCCGATGGTATACTCGCTTGTCGGGTGTCTAAAGAACACCGCTATATTCATCGCTTTTGAGGTTCCTATGTCCGGGCATTCGAAATGGGCCACAATCAAGCACAAGAAGGGCGCGCTGGATGCCAAGCGCGGCAAGATTTTCACTCGCTGCCTCAAGGAAATTGCTGTCGCCGCAAAGGGCGGTGGCAATCCTGACAGCAACGCCCGGCTCCGCACCGCGATAGCCGCTGCCAAGGCCGAGAACATGCCGCAGGACAATATCAAGCGGGCAATTCAGCGCGGCACCGGAGAACTGGAGGGAGTCAGCTACGAAGAGGCGACCTTCGAGGGCTATGGACCCGGCGGCGTGGCTGTCTTGGTGGACGTGCTGACCGATAACCGGAACCGGGCGGTGAGCGAGATCCGCCACGCGTTTAGCAAGAACGGCGGAAACCTGGGTGAATCCGGATCAGTGAAGTTCATGTTTGCCAAGAAGGGCCTGATTGCCGTCGAGAAATCGGCTGCGACAGAAGAGCAGCTGATGGACATTGTGCTGGAGCACGGCGGCGAGGATCTGAAGGACGAGGGCGATACGTGGGAGATCATTACCGAAACGGCATCGTATGAAGCGGTCGCCAATGCCGTAAAGGCTGCGGGCATTCCCACCGTGATGAGCGAGGTGGCGATGGTGGCCTCGATCTATAACAAGCTGGAAGGCACCGCCGCCAACCAGATGGTGCGTCTGCTGGAGGCTCTGGAGGATCTCGACGATGTGCAAAACGTGCACTCGAACTTCGATATGGATTCCGAGCAGATGGAGCACGCGGCCGGTTGATGGGATGTCTGGCAGCAGAAGACGAGGCCGCCCGGTTGTGGCGGTCTTTTTTTGGAAGAAGCAGGGACCGAGGGCACTAGGGAACAAGGAAACGAGTGACCAAGGGAACTACGGACCGAGGGAACAAGAAGACAGTTTTGGGGGAAGGCTTGAAAGCATTCAATCGAATCGCTTGGTTGGTGTTGCTGGTGATGACCGCGGGGATGGGGGCGAGGACTGTGGCTGCGCAAGACCGCAGCGCCGGTGGCCAGTCGCCGCACGTCGATTGCTCGAAACCCAGCGTGATCTGCGACGCGGCTCCTGATCCGGTGGCCCAGGCGCGGCAAGACAAGGGCTGGGAGTACGGCCCCTTTATTAATTGGGGAACGGGCGTGGGGGACAGCTCGGACTACAAGTTCCTCTCGGGCGGATTTGAGCTGGGCAAGGTGCTGACGCCCGTGGTGCACGCCGGAGTCTTGAGCGGGCAATTCGAAATCGCGGGCAACATCATGCCATTGTGGCAGGCGTATACGCCGGCTCCGCATACTGTGGAAATCACGTGCCAGCCCCCCTCGGGGCCTCCCTATTCCTGCCCTTGGCCGTACGGCGGCGGAACGTTCTATGGAGTTAGCCTGACCCCGGTGATCTTTCGCTGGAACTTCGCGACCAACTCGCACCGGATTCAACCCTGGTTCCAGGGAGCGGGCGGGCTAATCTACACCACCCACAAGTTTCCGCCCAATATTCTGAGCAACAAGGCGCTTGGCATCGACGGTGGAACGTCGGTGTGGAATTTTTCGCCGCAGGGCGGGGGGGGAATTCACTATTTCTTCCGCCCGAAAAGGTCGATTGATCTGGGTGTGAACGGAGTGCACATCTCCTCAGCTTCACTGGGCGACCGCAATCCGGGCGTGAACGCCAGCATCCAGGTTCAGGTTGGCTATACGTTCTGGAGATGAAGAGGCAGGGAATAGGGAGTAGGGAGTAGAAAGACGGGGATCAGCGGTCAGGGTCCGGTGTTTCTGGCGTGGAGCCGTGAGGCGGGAACAGCGAGGGAGCAAAGCAATAATGAGCAGTGCGCTCATCGAGTGTGTTCCCAATTTTTCAGAGGGGACTGACGCCGCTTGCGTGGAGGCGATTGTGGCCGCCATGCGGGTGGATGGCGTGCATCTACTCGATTGGTCGATGGACGCGGATCATAACCGCTCGGTCATGACGATTGCCGGAGAGCCGGCCGCGGTTGTGGAAGCGGCGGTGCGCGCCGCGGGCAAGGCAGCGGAATGCATCGACCTGACCCGGCAGCAGGGCGTCCACCCGCGCATCGGCGCGGCAGACGTGATTCCATTCGTTCCCGTGAAGGGGATCAAGCTGGAGCAATGCGTCTTGTTGGCGCGGCAGGCGGGGCTGGAGATCTGGCGGCGGTTCGGGGTTCCCGTGTTCTTCTACGAAGCGGCGGCGATGCGGCCGGACCGGGTGAATCTGGAAGACGTGCGCCGCGGGCAGTTCGAAGGGCTCAGAGACGCCGTGGAGAAGGAACCATCGCGGCGGCCCGACCTGGGAGGGCCGGGTCTGCATCCCACAGCGGGCGCCTGCGCCGTGGGGGCTCGCAAGTTCCTGGTGGCATACAACATTTACTTCGATTCGGCGAACGTGGCGATTGCGCGTGCCATTGCGCGGGAGATCCGGGCTGCCGGCGGAGGCTTGAAGGGCGTGAAGGCAATGGGCGTCATGGCCCACGGGCGCTCCCAACTTTCCATGAATATCACCGACTTCGAGGCCACACCGATCTCGCAAGTGCACCGCAAGGTGTCGAGCCTGGCTGCCCGGCACAAGGTTGGCGTTGCCGAGGGAGAGGTGATCGGCCTGATTCCCGAAGCGGCTTGTGAGCGGGAAAGCGAGTGGATGCGTCAATTAGTTGGGTTTGACGAAGAGACGAAAATACTGGAGCGTCGCCTGAATCGCCCGCTGGCGTGGCCGGGAAACTGAGGACGAGTTCGCGCCATTTGAAGGGTTGCGAGGACGATTCCCCGGTAGAATGGTGGTAGGCGCCGGGCACTTTCAGGGTTTGGAAGAGGCGCGAGTCTCTCCGCAGTTTGGCAAGTTGATGGTTGTTAATAAACATGTTTTGTGGTTGGAGGAAGAAATTGTTCAAGTTTTTGATGAAGTGTTCGATGGCGTCCATGCTGGTGGCGATAGGCAGTCTGGCCTTTGCGGCGCAGTTGACCACGGATGCCCGCGGAGCTATTCCGCACGATATTCAGCAGCTGGTGGTGATCGACTACCGCGCGATGCAAAACTCGCCCGCGGCCATGGATCTACGGAATCGCGTGATGCCGCCGGAGCTAAAGCAGTTCGACGATGCGTTGAGCCACTCGGGCCTGAACGAGAATCACGACGTTGATGAACTCGCTTTTGCGCTCTTTCGACCGTCGCCGGGCAGCGATGCGCTGCAAACCGTAGGCATTGCCCAGGGCCAGTTCGATACGCAGACGATACTGGCCAATTTTCGCCGCCAGAAGGTGCGGGTGACCATGGTGCGGACCAATAGTGTGTACCCCATGGCGCGTACGGGCATGGTGCTTTGCTTTGTCGATCCTTCGACCATGATCTTTGGCGACCGGGACGCCGTGACCAAGGCGCTGGATGCACGCGACGGAATGGCTGCGAGCCTGCTCACCAACAGCTCCATGATGAATGCGATGCAGAGTGTGGATACCTACCCGCTGTGGAGCATTCTCGACGACAAGGGCACACAGACGATGATGAAGCAGCTTTTGGGCGAGGCGGCCGGGTCGGTGGCCGACTTCGACAGCGTGCGCAAGCGGCTGCAAGCCTCCTGGTACTCGATGGAATTTCAGCACGGGGTGCGGTTTGATTTGACGATCGAAACCGGCGACACGTTCACGGCTGCCACCATTTCTTCGCTTTTGTCAGCGGCGGTGATGGTGCGCAAGATGAGCGCATCGGATGCCGAAAAACAGGCCCTGAACGATACCGATATTGGCTCCAGTTCCGGAAACCTGACTGTCCACTTTGCGACGTCAAACACGGAATTCGACAGCCTGCTGCAATCGCCGCTCTTCAAGAGCATGGTGCACTGAGCCGGCTGCATAAATGCTCGGAGCCGATTGAAAACGTCCCTCAGGGGCTAAAGCCCCCATGTTTTCTGGAGCTTGTGGCACGGATAAATCCGTGCCCTTTCAAAGCCTCCTCCGAATGTAAACAACGTCCTGACCCTTCACATTTAAGGCCGTGCCCTTTCAAGACCGGTTCTATGCAACCAGTTCCAGGCCGTCAGGCGGATTTCGTCGTGATCAGATCGTGGCTGTTCTTCTCGGCGCTATCGCGGGCGGCGTCGGGCCGGTACGCGCAGGCGCGATTGCGGCCGTTGCGCTTGGCCTGATAGAGCGCCTGATCAGCGCAGTCAATGAGCGCCGCGGCGGGCTGCCCCAATTGGGGAACCAGCGTCGCAGAGCCGACCGATATGGTGACGACGCCGGCAGGGTTGCCGGAGTGGGGGAGCTGGCGGTCACACACCATGGCGCAGATGTCCTGCGCCAACTGGAAGGCGCCGGGCGCGGCGGTATGCGGAAGGATGACAGCGAACTCTTCGCCCCCAAAGCGAGCCACCAGATCGCCCGGTCTTAACACCACGTCCTGGATTGCCTCGGCAATCTGCTTGAGGCAATTGTCACCGCGCAAATGACCGTAGGCGTCGTTGTATGCCTTGAAGACGTCTGCGTCAATGAGCAGCAGCGAAAGCGGTTTGCGTTCGCGCATGCCGCGGCGCCATTCGATCGTGAGGCATTGGTCGAAGCGACGGCGATTGGCGAGCCCGGTAAGGGCGTCGGTGATGGCCATCGCCTCAACCGCGCGGTAGGCCTCCGCAAGTTGCTGCTCGGCGAGCTTGCGCTGCGTAATCTCGCGCACATTGTTCAGGATTCCGGTGGGAACGCCGGTGACGGGATCGCGGATGGTGCGCAAGCTGGTTTCAACCCAAACGAAGTTGCCATCGCGCGTTCTGACGCGGCACTCGGCTAAAACGTCATCCTTGCCGGAACGCAACTCGAGGACTGTCTTCGCCATCTTTGGCCGGTCATCAGGATGAACCATCGCGAGGCTGCGCTGATCGAGCATTTCTTCATGGCTCCATCCGCCCCAATTGACGCCGGCCGCCGAAACGAAGCTTCGACGCCCCTCAAAATCGGCGATGGTGATGATGTCGCGCGAATTCTCCATCACGAGTTTGTGCAGGGAGGCGATCTCCTGCAGCCTGCGCTCCGTGCAGCGCAGATTCTCAATCACGACGGACACGCTATAGAGCATGAACATGGCAGACGCAACAAAGAGCTGCAGAATGACAGCCGGTTCGAGCCGTGAGAGGGCCAGGGAGGAAGCGAATGGTCCTTCTCCGTGTACGGTAAACCAGCTTCCTACCGCAGCCACAAAGAGTGTGGCTGTTGCCGCCCATCCGAGGCCACGCCGGAGCAGGATCAGAACGAGGAGAGGATAGAGGAGGAAGGGCAATGGCGCGCGGGCCTGTGAGAATGTGGCCACAGCGCAAGCCACAATAGGAAGGAGGTGAGCCCAACTCCTGAGGGAGAAGAGCGAGTGGCGAAAGTGGGTGCGGAAGATGGCGACGCAAGCCGGCGTGGCAACGCATGCTCCGAGGGAGTCGGCGGCGACCCATTGGAGGAATTCGGCGCCGGCAGACGAAACGTGCCAGAGCGGGGATGAAGCGTGCCAAAGCGGAGAGATCAGAGCGTCAACGGCCCCCATGATGACAGGGCCAGCCAAAACGCCAAAGGCGAGAAACCGGATGATGTATGCGGGATTGGTGAAATCGGGGAGATGGGAGGATCGGCGGCGCAAAAGTAAGGCGCTGATGAGCGATTCAGTGAGATTGAGAAAGGTCAAGAGGAGACCGCCGCCAACGCCATGATGGCCGACGAGTAAACCGCCGGCGAACTGCGCGACGTAGCCGGTGCACAGGTAAGCGGCCCAGCGACTGCGTGGCGCCAGGAGCAGATAAGCAAGCATGACTCCGTTGGCGACCCAGATAAGATTGGCTTCGGGCGCGAGACCAACGAAAACCGTGGCCAGGACGCTGGAGAAGAAGCAGCCCGCCAGGCGAAAGACGAAGCCATGCTTGCGCAGGGCACGAGCAACGTACTGGTTAGCCCTGGATTTGGCTTTGGCGCGCAACTCCACTCCCCTGCAATGTCTTATCGGAGGGATTCTGAGCAAGATCAGCCGAACAAAGAGGATTTATTGTTGATTTCCAAGGCCTTGGTAACTGCTTGGGTGCAGTTTCCAGCGCGGCCGATCAGGCCGGAGGGGTGAGTTGAGGGTGGAATTCGGCTTTGCCGCCGGGCTCCAGAACGATCTCGAGCGTCCCCTGTTGCCGCTCCGCCAGCGTGGGGCCAGAAATCTGGACCGTCTGGCCGTTTGCCGCGGTGTACGACACCTTGAGCTGACCACTGCCGCGGACCTGAAACCGGTAATGGAAGTTGGCGTCTGCGGCTAACGAGTCCGCGCCGAAGCTGGCGGCGGGATAGTCCACTTCGAGGAGCTGGATGGGCGCGCCGGTGTGGTTTTCGATGGTGGCGTCGATGTGGTAGGAGTGGCAGGCGGAAAAGAAGAAAGCTGAGAGAACAGTTGCCGCATAGAGCGGAGAACGGAATCCGGCGCGGCGGCTCACTTGCCGGCCTCCTCATCGGGCGGCGCGGCCTCCGATGTGGCGAGTTGTTTTGCCACCGCCTTTTCCACGCGGTCGAGGCGCTTGAGCAGCTCCGGCAAGCGCTGGAAGATGGTGACGGCGCGAAGCCAGACGCGATTGTCGAAACCGGGTGAACCGGAGATCACTTTCCCGGGCGGCACATCGTGCGAGACCGCCGATTGCGCGGTCAGGATGACGCCGTCGCCGACGGTGCAATGGCCGGCCACGCCCACCTGGCCGGCAAGAATCACATTGTTGCCGATGATTGAGGAGCCGGCCAGGCCGGTCTGCGCGCAGAGCAGCGTCTCATTGCCGACGCGCGAGCCGTGGCCCACCTGGACGAGATTGTCGACTTTGGTGCCGTCGCCGATCTCGGTCGCACCCACGGTAGCGCGGTCGATGGTGGCGTTCGCCTGCACATCCACACGGTTGCCGATGCGAACGGGGCCGGATTGCGGGATTTTTTCCCATTGGCCAGCGTCGTTCTTTGAGAAACCGAAGCCGTCCGCGCCGATGATGGCGCCGTTTTCGAGCGTGACGTGGTCACCAAGAACACAGTTTTCGCGGACCACGGCATGGGCATGCGCGAAGAAGTAGCCGCCTACCTGGACGCCGGGATAAAGCACGACGTGGGGCAGGAGCGTGGCGTGGGATCCAATGCGAACGTTGGGGCCGACGACGGCGTAGGCGCCGATGTGAGCATCCGGACCGATCTCTGCTGTGGGGTCGATGACGGCTGTGGAATGAATACCGGGAGCGTAAGTCGGCGGCTGGTAGAAGAGGCCCAGCGCGCGCGAAAAAGCGTGATACGGATTCTTGATGCGAATCGTGGCCGCCGCGATCTCCTGGAACTCCGGCTCGACAATGATCGCCGCGGCGTGAGTGGTTCGAGCGAGCGCAGTGTAACGGGGATTTGCGACGAAGGTGATCTCGGAGGGTCCGGCATCCTCGACGCCTTTCACGCCTGTGATTTCGAGGTCGGGATCGCCGCGCAGTTCGGCGCCCAAACGGCTTGCTAATTCACCTAGCTTCATTGAGGGAATTGTAGCGGAATGCTCGGGACTTCGCCCGGTTGTGGAGGAACTTGCAGAGTGTGTGCGGCCGATTGGGCAGCATGGAGCGTTGCGCCCGGAACGATGCCGAGCACGAGCGTGACGGCAACGGCCAGCAGCAAAGC
>Ga0224555_1003214_pt1 | contig 17224 bp, 14 predicted proteins | sample 714S23034metaG_FD_180687 | JGI IMG/M metagenome (GOLD analysis project Ga0224555, IMG submission 180687) | Peat soil microbial communities from Stordalen Mire, Sweden - 717 S2 30-34 | ecosystem: Environmental > Terrestrial > Soil > Wetlands > Peat | place: Sweden: Norrbotten County, Stordalen...
AGGGACACCTCGAAATCCTCGGGGGTCTTGTCAATGCAGACGACGTACGCCTGATACGCCTTCAAGGCTTCTGCTATCTCGGGCTTGAACGTCTCGACAATCACCCTTGAAGCATAAATCCGGAATTCCAAATGGGAAGCGAAAAAAAGGAGATTCCGGGAATAATTTCACGCTGGCTTCAGGGGGCCGTTCTCATTTTCTGTCGTGGCCCGAACAATGCCGTGCCGATCCGCACGAGGGTCGCCCCTTCCTCGACCGCCGTTTCGAAATCGCCGGACATGCCCATGCTCAACTGCGGCAGGGACGTCCCGAGGATGCCCGCGCACTGCTCTTTGATCTCGCGCAACCGGCGGAAGACAGGCCGCATCTTTTCCGGGTCCGGAGTCCACGGCGGCACGGTCATCAGGCCCTGGATATCGATTCGCGAGAGCGCCTTGAGTTGCGGCAAATCAGAGAGCAACTGTTCGGGGGGATACCCGAACTTGCTGGCTTCGCCCACGATATTGACTTCGAGCAGCACCGGCATGGTTTTGGCGGCCAGCCCGGCGCGCCTGTGGATTTCTTCCGCGAGCCGCAGGCTGTCCACGCTTTGGATCATTTCGAAAAGATCAACCGCGTCACGGCACTTGTTCGACTGCAGATGTCCGATCATGTGCCATCGGAGGCGATCCGGGCAGAGGGGGATTTTTGTCTTGGCCTCCTGCACCTTGTTTTCGCCGAAGAGGGTCAAGCCGAGCCTCGCGGCCTCCTCCACCGCTTCCGGCGGGTGTCCTTTGGCGACGGCCAGGAGCGTGACGGACATCGGATCGCACCCGACGCGGGCGCAGGCGGCCGCGATGCGCCGCCGGATTGAAGTCAGATTCGCCTCTAAATCCATGGGGCGACAATAGCGCGGTTGTATCGGGGTGAATAGTGAATTGTTGGGGCGCGGAGTCGCCGTTTTTCAAAAGATTGCCTCCGGGGAAATCGCTGGTATATTCCCTCGCCAATCGACCTCGACAGTTCGCAAGAACGTATGGCCACGATAAAATCTGTTGTTATTGTCTTTGAAGTGCTGCTGCTCTTCAACCTGCTCATTGGGGCCCACGAACTGGGGCATTTCCTGGCGGCGAAATGGCGCGGGTTGAAAATCGATCGGTTCGCGATCTGGTTCGGGAAGCCGGTTTGGAAGAAGAAAATCGACGGAGTGGAATACGCCCTCGGATGGATTCCCGCCGGCGGTTATGTGGCGTTGCCGCAGATGGCAACCATGGAGGCGATCGAGGGCAAAAGCGAGGATTCAGCTCAGCCGCTGCCGCCCATTTCCGCGCTCGACAAGATGATCGTGGCGTTCGCCGGACCCTTGTTCAGCTTTCTGCTCGCCTTCACATTTGCGGTGGTTGTTTGGGGGGTCGGCAAACCGGTGAACGAGGACAACAACTCGACCACCATTGGCTGGGTGGAGAAGGACGGGCCGGCATGGAAGGCCGGGTTGCGCCCGGGCGACACGATTGTGGAAATCGACGGCCAGCCGGTGAGAGAGTTCGGGCCCCCGGCGCAAGACAGCATCACCTGGCGCATCATCACGAGCGAAGGAACGAATATCGCGATCAAATATGTCCGCGATGGCAGGGAGCAAATGGCGTACGCGGTGCCGTCCCTCAGGCCGACGAAATGGTATGAGCGGAAGGCCTTGAGGCAGATCCACGTTTCGTCGGAGACGCCGGCTGTCATTTATCAGGTCGCCAGCAACAGCCCGGCCGCGGTGGCCGGATTGCGTCATGGCGACAGAATTATCGCGATGGACGGCCAGAAGATTTACAGTTTCATGTCGCTCATTGCCGCCCAGGACGCGATGAGCAACAGCCCCGCAAAGCCCATCACGCTGACCGTGGTCCGTAACCAGGACCAATTCGACCGCACGCTCGTGCCTGAAAAACCCCTGCAGCCGCCCCATAGCAGCCCGTCGCTGGGCATTCTCGCATGGGAAGCCCAGACAAACGTCACGCTGGCGCACCCCAGCCCATTCGATCAGGTCCGGGACAGCGCGGGACAAATCTTCGCCACACTCGGCACGGTGCTTTCACCCAAAAGTCACGTCGGCGTGCAGCAACTGGGCGGCGCGGTGACGATCATCCGGTTATACAGCAATTTGTTTGAAAGCGAGCATGGCTGGCGCCTCGTTCTCTGGTTCAGCGTGGTGCTGAATGTGAACCTCGCCATGCTCAACCTGCTGCCGTTCCCGGTCCTGGATGGCGGCCACATCATGCTCGCGTTGCTGGAAGCGATACGTCGCCGGCCCGTCAGCCCCAAGGTCCTCCAGGCGATACAAACCGGTTGCGCCGCGGCGCTGATCGCCTTCATGCTGTTCATCGCGTTCTTCGACACGGGGGATTGGATCCGGAACGCCCGTGAAAACCATGAACAGCCGGTCGTATTCGCCCCCAAGCGATAGACGAATCCCGATGCGCTATTGCCACTCCCCCCTTTTCTACCGGCGCCGAAGCACCCGCCCGGTCACCATCGGCGATCCGAAAAACGGCGGCGTCATGATCGGCGGCGGCCATCCCGTCGTGGTCCAATCCATGATCACCTGCGACACGATGGACACGGCCGAATCCGTCAAGCAGACGCTGGAACTGGTGGCGGTCGGCTGCCAGATCGTCCGCATCACCGCGCCCACTGTCAAAGACGCGGCCAATCTCCGGAACATCGTCCGGGAACTCCGCAGCCGGGGCTGCCACGTGCCCATCGTCGCCGACATCCACTTCAAACCCGATGCCGCGATGGAAGCGGTGAAATGGGTCGAAGTCGTCCGCGTCAACCCGGGCAACTACGCCGACAAGAAGAAATTCGCCGTCAAGGAATACACGGACGACGAGTACGCCGCCGAACTGAAGCGGATCGAGGAGGCTTTTGTGCCGCTGGTGCTCGAGTGCAAGCGCCTGAACCGCGCCCTGCGCATCGGCACCAACCATGGCTCGCTCAGCGACCGCATCATGAACCGCTACGGCGACACCCCGCTCGGGATGGTCGAAAGCGCCCTCGAGTTCGCCCGCATCTGCCGCGCCCACGATTTCCATGATTTCAAGTTCTCGATGAAGTCGAGCAATCCGAAGGTGATGATCGAATGCTACCGGCTGCTCGTCGCGCGACTCGAACAGGAGGGGCCGGACTGGAATTACCCCATCCACCTCGGCGTGACCGAAGCCGGTGAAGGCGAGGACGGCCGGATCAAGAGCGCCATCGGCATCGGCTCGCTGCTGTGCGACGGCCTGGGCGACACCGTCCGGGTTTCGCTCACGGAAGATTCCCCGCGGGAAATCGAAGTCTGCCGTGATTTGCTCGATCAGATTCCGAAGCTTACCATGACGCAGGTTCGCGGCGTGCGGGCTCCGGAGGCATCCCTGCCCGGTGAACCCGCAGGCCCGGAGGACGGCGCTGTATTCCCTTTCGATCCCTTCACCTTCACGCGCCGCCCCACGCCGGAGATCGAGTTGGCCGACGGCATCCGGTGCGGCGGCGAACAGACCGTTCGCGTCGCGGTCACGCGCGCCACATGGGATAAGGTGGCTCCAAAAATCCCCGTCAAGGCCGACGTGAAACCGGAGGTGGTGTATGAAGACCTGAACGTGGCGGAAATTGATCCGACACGGGAATTTGAAATCAACTGCGACACGCAGTTGGTGACCGTCAAGGACGGCGCGCCGCTGCCGGCGATCGCCGCGTTCCGGCTGCTGGCCGCGAAATTGAAGAGGCTCGGGCGCCAGAACCCGATTTTGTTGAAGGATTGCCTCGACGGTGGCGGGGACGGGGCCGAGCCAAAGATTGCCCTGCTGCGGGCGTCGGCGGTGATCGGCTCACTGCTGGCAGACGGCATCGGAGACGCCATTTTGATTCGAGGCGAACCGGGCGCAGGCCAATCATTGCGGCTGGCTTACAACCTGTTGCAGGCGGCCGGTTGCCGGTCGTTCAAGACGGATTACGTGGCGTGTCCCTCCTGCGGCCGGACGCTGTTCAATCTGCAGACGGTGACGGCGCAGGTCAAGGCGCGCACGGACCATCTCAAAGGCGTGAAGATCGCGATCATGGGCTGCATCGTGAACGGTCCCGGCGAAATGGCGGACGCGGACTTCGGCTACGTGGGAGGCGCGCCGGGCAAGATCAATCTTTACGTCGGCAAGACGCCGATCAAATTCAACATTCCCGAAGCCGAGGCGGTGGACCGGCTTGTGGACCTCATCAAGGAGCATGGCAAGTGGGTGGAGTTGGAAACGCAAGAGGTTGCACCAGCGGGCAACTGATTTGTCCCGCACGACTTCGTTCCGGCGTCCGTGAGCGATAGGGCTCGCCGGTCATCGGACCCGTCCAGGCAGCGTCCGAAGGGATTTCACTTCCGGTCAACTGGAGGCGGCGTCCCGGCCTTTTGGGATTTTGCCGAGGTGAAAGACCAGGAATCCGTGCAGGAATTGACGCATCTCGGCGGTTTGCGCCGTGCTGGGCCTGAGCCGCGCCACCGCCGGCCAGTCGCTCTCCGCAAAGGCTCTTGCCAACTGCCTTGCCCCGGGCGTCAACCGGCTCGTCTCCCAATCCGGCTGGAGCCCGAGTTCGATCAGCAGCTTGAGTTCAAATGCAAAAACAGTTTGCGGCCGCGGCGGTGCGAGGGTGAGCGCCTTCAGGAATTGCCGGGCAAGTTCGAAGATTGCGGGCAGGGGAGTCTCCTGTTCCGTGGTTTGTTCGATGAGCGCGGCGGCATAAGAGGCCTGCCGCAGATACTCCAGATCCTGCCGCAGCGCGGGATGGGTTTCGCGCAAGATTGCTTCACGCAAGGTGTGCAGCTCGGAGCGACGGCTGCGGACAAAGCTGAAGTCCGCCTCATAAAACAGGTCGAGCCGGCCGCGGAAGGGCGATCCGGGGCGCAGGGCGCCCTTGGCCACCGTGTTGAGCCGGCCGAACCCGGGCGTGAGCCAGTGAACGATGAGGCTCGTCTCGGTGAACCGGCGCGTGCGCAGAACAATGCCGGTGGCACGATCGGTCATGGCATGGGAGCAAGTCCTGGAGGGTGGTGGGCAATCCCGCCAAGGCGGGAGCGACACCGCTTTGGAAGGACTCGCGGAATGGGTAGCACAGGCGACCCGCCTGTGCCGAGCGGCGACTCGCCGCTCGGAAGGAAGGGCGCGTGGAAACACTCTGTCTTCATTTAGTATCGAGCGCGTCTCTCCGTTTCGTCCGGCCAGTGGCCGCACGAGACAGGCCGGTGGCCTGTTCTACCCCAGAAGCATGACATGTCGGGGTTATTCTCCATCCTCGATCCTGCCTTCGAGCCCCTTCGCCGATGGCGGCGTGAATTCGGGAGTGATTGAGCCGAGGCTGACGATGTATTTGACGCCTTCCGCAACGGACATTTCGAGATGGATCACTTTGTCCTCGGGCACGAGGATCAGGAATCCGGAGGTGGGATTGGGCGTGGTGGGTACAAACACGCAAACCAGCTTCTCCCCCGTTTTGGCGAGAGCTTCCGGGTCGCCTTCACCGGTGATGAACCCCAGCGAATAGGAGCCGGCCTTCGGGAATTCAACCAGCACGACCTTTTTGAACGAGCTCTTCTTGCCGGACGTGAAGGCCTTGTTGACCTGCTTGATGGTGCCGTAAATCTTGTTGAGCAGCGGCACCCGCAACAGCGTCAGATCCAGCCACTCGATCATCCGCCGGCCGACATAATAACGGGTCAGAAAACCCGCGGTTGCGACGAGAAAAACCGCCAGCAACAGGGCGAAGAGGCTCCAATACCAATACACTGGGCCGTCGCCGTTGCCGGCATGGGTGATGCGCGGCGGGACGAAGAACAACAGCAGGTCGGTGACGCTGGCGATGGTGCCGAAGACCCATTTGACGAGCGCGAATGTGATCAAGGCGGGCAAAAGGACCGCAAAACCGGCCAGGAAGTTCGTCCGCCAGCGGGCGACAGGGCCTTTTTTCACGGCGCCAATTTAAGGCCGCGGGGATGTTTCCTCAAGGAAAGAGAGGAGGATTGTGATGCGCGATTTCGCACCCCCCCGCCGGCGGGGGAGGCGGGTCGCGCCAGTTCCGGGATCGCGCAACGGCGGCCAAGCTGGCGGAGCAGGCGGTCTTCCTCGAGTTTCATTCTGTGACGGTCGCCCGGGCGCCGGTCGTCGTAGCCGGTCAGGTGAAGCAGGCCGTGGATGACATAGCGGGCCAGTTCGCTCTGCCAGCTCGTCCTGAACCGGCGCGCCTGGGAGAGCGCTTCCTCGAGGCAGATGAAAATTTCGCCGTGCAGCCCTGGCTGGCTCCCATAATCGAACGTGATCACATCCGTCACGCCCGCGTGCCGGAGGAAGATCTCGTTGAGGCGCGACATTTCCGTCGAGCGCACGAGATAAATCCCCAGATCACATGGTTCCGCCGTTTCCAGAACTCGAAGCAGACATGCGGCGATGCGGCGCAGATGGCGCACGTTGACGGGAACCGCGCGCTGGCGATTCCGGATGGACAGGGCCGCGCTCAAGAGTCCTCGGCGCCGCGAGCCGGACGCGTTTTGCCGCGGTGCTTCTCGTACGCGGCGATGATGCGCTGCACGAGCGGGTGCCGGACGACATCGCGCTTGGTGAACTCGACGATCGCGATGCCCTCAACGTGCTTCAGGGCTCCATGAGCCTCGAGCAGGCCGGACCGTTTCGGGAGCGGCAGATCCACCTGGGTTTCATCGCCCGTGATCACGGCCTGGGAATTGGTGCCCAACCGGGTCAGAAACATGAACATCTGCTCGAGGGTCGAATTCTGGGCCTCGTCCAAAATGATGAAGGCGTGATTGAGCGTCCGGCCGCGCATGTAAGCCAGGGGCGCGATCTCGATGATGCCGCGTTCCATGTGCTTTTGAACCTCCTCCGCCGAGAGCATGTCGTGCAGCGCGTCGTGGAGCGGACGGAGGTAGGGCATGATTTTCTCGTAAAGATCGCCCGGCAGGAACCCCAGCGCTTCGCCGGTCTCGACGGCGGGACGGGTCAGGATGATGCGCGACACCTTTCCATCGCGCAACGCGGCCAGGGCCATGGCGACCGCCAGGTACGTCTTGCCGGTGCCGGCAGGCCCGATGCCGAAGGTGACATCATGATCGCGGATGGCATCGAGATATTTCTTCTGCCCGACGGTCTTGGGGGCCACGCCGGTTTTCCCTTCGGAAGTGATGACGCGATGGCTCAGGATATCGCGAAGCGTGGAGACGCCTTCATGTTTGACAATATTCAGCGCGTGGGAGAAGTCGCGGTTGCGGATGGCTGCTCCGGCTTTCAGGGAGTTTTCCAGCAGCAGGAACAGGTGTTTGGCGCGGTCGATGGCGGCGGCTTCGCCTTCGAGCTTGATCCAGCCTTCCCGGGAGGTGGCTTTGACGCCGAGCTGGTTGTCCAGCGCCTGGAGATTGTGCGGATCGTTATTGAAAAGCTGCTGTGCGACACGGGCATTTTCAAAATGAAGGGTTTCTGTCGGCATCATGGAACGCGGGATAGGTTAACGTTGCGGCGCTGCCTGGGCCAGGACCGACCGCAATTTTGCGGCCAGTTCCGCCAGCGCCTGGGGCACGACGGTGGTGTTGGTGAGGACCGGCATGAAATTGGTGTCGCCGTTCCAGCGGGGGACGACGTGGATGTGCAGGTGTCCCACGATGCCGGCGCCGGCACATTTGCCGAGGTTGATCCCAATGTTGAATCCGTCCGGCTTCATGACCTGCGCGAGGGCCTGCTGGCATCGGCAGGTGAGTTTCATCACGCCCGTCAGTTCCCCGTCCGTCAAACCTTCCAGTTCCCGGGTTTGTTTGTAGGGAACCACCATCAGGTGTCCTCCCGTGTAGGGGTACCGGTTCAGGAGGGCGAAGCAGGTCTGCTCGCGGGCGATCACGTAATTGGCCTCGTCTTCGTTTGACTGCGCGATGCGGGTGAACAAACTCTCATCCAGCTCGGGTTTGGGCGCCAGAATGTATTCAATACGCCAAGGGGCGTGGAGTGGTTCCATGCGCACACACTAGTAAGGGAGCCGGGAAAAGTCAAAAGCCCACAGCGTAGTGACATAGCTTGGGGGCAGCGACTGGTGCTCCGCACACAGTCGCGGTCCATAAGGCTGGGGACCGCGGCTGTGTCCGCCGAGGACCAGCCGCAGCATGGTGAGGGTGCGGGGCCGGCAACCGGCCTGGAGGTGTCAAACCCTGGCCGGTTCCAACTGTCCGCGCAGGACGTACACGAGCGCCTTGACGGCCAGCTCGATGAACAGAAACGGCTTGGCGATAAAATCATTTCCTCCGCTCATGGTGGAATTGGCGCGGCTTTCGAAGTCGTTCAGGTTGGTGACGAAGACAACGGGCGTTTGTTTGTAGGCGGGCAGCGTGCGCAGTCGGCTGCACAGCTCGAATCCGCTCATGTTCGGCATATCCACATCCAGGAAAATCAAATCGTACTGGTCTTGCGACAGCATCTGAAACGCCTGGAGCGGGTCTTCCACGCTGACGGACTTCAATTTCGCCTTTTCCAGGGCGTAAACGAGGGCGCGCCGTGAAATCGCTTCATCATCGACCACCATCACATTGGCCTCGATGGGTTTCCCGCCCGTGGTTGTGTCGCGCCGCTCGAAGAGGAACCCGAGGAAATCGATGGCTGCGGCAACGGTTCGAAGCGTGGAGGCATTGATGTTCTTGGGTTTTTCGTGTAGTTCCTTGAGCAGGGCTTCCAGGGCCTCGCTCATGTGGGCGATCGGCAGCATGCCTGCGAGGCTTGCATTGCTCGTCAGCCCGCGAACCCGGCGGTACAACACTTGAAGCTGTTGGAGCCGGGCCGGTTCGTTTTCGGCCTTGATCAGCGCCTGAAGTTGAAACCGCAACGCCGTAAGTGTTGCGGGCAGGCTGTCCAGGAACGATTTCTGGATTTCGGCCTGAAATTCCACATCCGCGGAATTGGCGCCTGCAGTTTCCGCGGCCGATTCGTCCGGATCCCCCGAGGGCGGGGCCGCATTGCCTGGAGCGGCGGCCGGTCCGGCGGGTGGTTTGGGCGCGCCATTTTCGCCCAGCAGTTTGCGGAGGGTTCCGATGACCTGCTTGGGCGAGCAATCGGCCTTGGCCAGACACTTGGTTGCCCCGGCTTTCCAGGCATCCTGAATCGTGCTGGTGAGATACGTGTTTGTGAAAACGATGAGCGGCAGCGCTTGAAAGTCGGGTTCAAGTCGGAGTTTCCTGATGACCTCGACGCCCGGCAATTTGGGCAGCATCAGATCGAGCAGAACGGCATCGGGGCGGAAGACGCGGACCATCTCGAGTCCCCGCTCTCCGTCGAAGGCCACCTCGACCTGGAACCCCTCCAACAGGAGCTTGTTCCGATAAACATTCGCGACGATTTGGTCATCTTCGATGAGCAGGATCTTGTTGTTCATGCGTGCGTCTGGGCTGCGAGACCGGGCTGCTTGAGGAGGTAGGGCTCGAGAAAAGCGCGGATGCGCTTGAACTCCTCATCGACCTGACGCGAAAGGCCGGGGGCGTTGCTGAGGTTCCCTTCCTCGGCCTCGAGCTCGAGCTGGCGGAGGAACAGGACGATGGGGCTCATGCCGCAGGTGGCGCTGGCGCCGGCGCAACTGTGAGCGACCCGGCGCACGTCCGGGGCCGAGCCCGCCTTCACGGCGGCGGCCAGTTGCTCGACCTGTGTGGTCGTCTGTTTCAAATAAAGCGTGATCAGGTCCCGCAGGTCATCGAGGTTGCCGTTCGTGAAGTCGTTCAGGCGATCCATGTCCACCGGAGGCTCCTCGACAGGGGCGTTGGGCGGGATGGGGGCCGTTGCGAACGGTCCGGTCCCGGTCGCGGTTTGGGACTCGGCGGGGGCGGCGGGTTCCGGCGCGGTGGCGGTCGTTCCCCAGTGCTCGATGATCTTTCGCACGTCCTCAGGCCGGACGGGTTTGGACATGTAATCGTCCATTCCCGCTTTGATGCACCGGTCGCGATCTCCCGGCATGGCGTTGGCGGTCATGGCCACGATGATCATGGACGGTTTATACGTCGGATACCGGGCCTTGTCGCCCTGGCGTTCGCGGATGACGCGAGTGGCTTCCAATCCGTCCATCTCGGGCATCTGGACATCCATGAACACAATGTCGTACGGATGCTTGTCCAGCGCGCCTAGCGCTTCCACGCCGTTGCCGGCGAGATCGGGTTTGTAGCCCATCTGCTGGAGCAGCCGCGTGGCCACCTTCTGGTTGATGGCGTTGTCATCGCACAACAACAGCCGCAGCGGCAGCCGCTGCGCCAGTCCGGGGTCCAGTTTGGTGATGACCGGCCCCTTTTTGGCCGCAGGCTTCGAACCTGAGATCACCCGGAGGAGGACTTCGTGAAGCTGGACGGGTTTGATCGGCTTGGTGAGGCAACTGGCGAACCCGGCGCTGGCGAATTCCGGGGCGTCCGTCCGGAGGCCCATGGACGTCAGGAGCACCAGCGGCATCGTCCTGGCGCCGGGCAGTTTTCGAATCTCGCAGGCGAGCATCAGGCCGTCCATGCCGGGCATCTGCATGTCGAGGATGGCCAGGTCGAATTTTTCACCGGCGCGCAGCCATTCCAGCGCCTGGGCGGCGCTTTGCGCCCCCCGCGCGACCATGCCCCACTTGCTGGTCTGCAGCGTCAGAATCCGGGAATTGGTGGCGTTGTCGTCCACAATCAGCAGCCGCAGGTCGGCCAGTTGCGGCTGCCGGCCTTCGAGCGTGGGACGCTGCTCTTCGGGTGCGGCCTGCATGGGCAGCGTGAAATGGAACGTCGATCCCTTTTGCGGCACGCTTTCCACCCACATCTTGCCGCCCATCATTTCGACCAGCCGCTTGCTGATGGCAAGGCCGAGGCCGGTGCCGCCATACTGGCGCGTCGTCGAGGCATCGACCTGGCTGAACGACTTGAACAGGCGGGCAAGGCGGTCCACCGGGATGCCGATGCCGGTGTCGCGGACCGAGAAATGCAGGTGCCAGAGGTTGGTCTCCTTGCCGGCCTCGGGAGGAGACAACACTTTGACATTCGCGACGACTTCGCCTGCGGCGGTGAACTTGATGCCGTTGCTGATCAGGTTCACGAGCACCTGGCGCAGGCGGGTGACATCGCCGACGACCTTCGGCGGAACGCCGTCGTCGATTTGATACGCGACGTCGAGCTTTTTCTCGGAGGCTTTGGTGGCGAGGAGATCGAAGGCCTCCTCGATGCACGCGCGCAGATCCAGAGCGCGGTTTTCCAATTCGAGCTTGCCGGATTCGATTTTGGAGAAGTCCAGGATGTCGTTAGTGATCGTGAGCAGGGCTTCGCTGCTGGCGTAGATTGTTTCGACGTAGCCGCGTTGCTCCTGGGTCAGCGGTGTTTCGAGCAGGAGGCCGGCCATGGCGATGACGCCGTTCATGGGGGTGCGGATTTCGTGGCTCATGTTCGCCAGGAAGTCGGCCTTGGTGCGCGCGGCCTTTTCCGCGCTGAGGCGGGCCGCCAACAGGTCGCGGTTGGTGCGCGTCAATTGGTCCTGCAGATGTTTCGTGCGCAGGGCGCTGCAAAGGCGCGCCCGCAATTCCCCGCTTTCAAAGGGTTTGGTGACGTAGTCCACGGCGCCCAGCTCGAAGCCGCGCAGCTTGTCGCTGGTGCCATTCCAGGCCGTCAGCACAATGACGGGAATGGGTTGGATTTCCGGCAGGCTCTTGAACTGTCTCAAGAGCTCAAAGCCGTTGGCGTCCGGCAACCCGAGATCCAGCAGGATCAAATCGTACGGTTGTTGCCGCGCCCTGACCAGTCCCTCCTTCGCGCTGGGCGCGCTCTCGAGGGTGATATGGTCCTCCTGCAGCAGGACGGAAAGCACTTCCTGCATTTTGACGTCGTCTTCAATCAACAATACCCGTGACGCTGGCAAATCCATAAAGAGTCGTTCAACAACCGCACGACACAGAAATCAGCGTTGTCAAAGCAGATTCAACACCAATCTTTGGGCCCAGGCCAAGCCCTTTTTGTGCGGAACTGATGGTGTGAACGCGGGCGTGTCCGTTCGCGCCGCCGCCCGGGACCGGGGTTTCGGCCCCGAAAACTTTCGGTGGAGAATCGCCCATTGGCTTGAAACGGGACAAGGCCAGGCAAATCTCAGACACGGAGCCGGGTGAAAGAAACGTTGCGCGGCGCACCCCCGGGCGCGTAAAATTCAACGCATGTTTCAAGCTGTGCTCAACCCTGGTGCACTTGGCAAAGCTTCTCCGTTTTGCGACAGCTATTTGAAGGCGTACCGGCTCGCGCTCCTGTCGCGGATTCTGGATGAGAAGTTTGCCAGTCTTTACCGGGCCGGCAAGATTCACGGCGGGGTGTTCATGGGCCGCGGGCAGGAAGTTTTGAGTGTCTCGCTCGGGATGGCGCTGCGGCCGGGCGATGTATTTGCGCCGTTGATTCGTGATGCCGCCGGTCGCCTGGCATTCGGCGAGCCGCTTCTGGACGCGGTCCGCACTTACCTGGGCTCGCCGCAGGGCCCGATGCGCGCGCGCGATGGGAACGTCCACCGCGGCCGGCCGCTGGAGGGCCTTTTCCCCATGATCAGCCATCTGGGGGCGATGATTTCCGTGGTCAATGGGGCGCTGCTGGCACGCCGGCTCAAAGGCGTCTCGGGAACCGTGGGCGCGACCTGCATTGGCGAAGGGGGCACCTCGACGGGCTCCTTTCATGAGGCGGTCAACCAGGCCGCCGTGGAGAAGCTGCCGCTGGTGTTGGTCGTGGCCAACAACCAGTACGCGTATTCGACGCCCAATTCACGGCAGTTCGCCTGCCGGTCGCTCCTGGACCGGGCGCACGGCTACGGGGTCGAGGGGTGCGCCGTGGACGGGACGGATCTGGAGGCCTGCTTGAAAGGGGTGGGCGAGGCGGTCGAGAACGCGCGTGCCGGTCGGGGCCCGCAACTGGTCGTGGCCAGACTGCTTCGCCTTTGCGGGCATGGAGAACATGATGACGCCGGCTATGTGGATGCCAAATTGAAACAGTCGCCGCTCGGGCGCGATTGTCTGAAGGTGGCCGAGGAACTGATGCAATCCAGGAATTGGGCCGGCCCCGAAGCGCTGGCCGCATGGCGGAGCGAGGCGGTCCAGAAAATCGAACAGGCGGTCGCCCAGGTTCAACGCGAGCCCGGGCCGGATCCGTTCAAGGAAGTCTGGTCCGCTCTTTCCTGCCGCGCTCTCAGTGAAGGGGTGGAGGAATCGTGAGCGGCCAGCCAAGCCGCCATTCACTCTCGGATGAGCATTACATATCTTGAGGCAATTCGCGAAGCACAGGCCCGCGCGCTGGCCGAAGACCCGCGCGTGTTCATTTACGGCCAGGACGTGGGTGCCTTCGGGGGCGCCTTCAAGGCGACCAAGAATCTGGCAAAAACCTTTCCCGGGCGCGTGATCGATGCGCCCGTCAGCGAGGACGCGATGGTCGGGTTGGGCGTGGGAGCGGCCATCGAGGGCATGCGCCCGATCATCGAGATGCAGTTTGCGGATTTCTCGACCGCGGGGTTCAACCAGATCGTCAACCAGGCCGCCACCCTGTACTGGCGCACCAACGTCCCGTGCCCGATCACGATCCGCCTGCCTTGCGGCGGCACTTCGGGAAGCGGTCCGTTTCATAGCCAGAGCATGGAGACGATATACGCGCATTATCCGGGCCTGGTGGTCCTGACCCCGGCCACGGTGGAGGATGCCTACAGCATGCTGCTCGAGGCGGTGGCGATCGATGATCCGGTCATTTTCTGCGAGCACAAGCTGCTATATTACCATCTCAAGGCCGAGAAGCTGCCCACGGAAGCGCTGCCGGTCGGCAAGGCCCGCATCTCGCGCGAGGGCCGCGATATGACGATCGTGGCCTATAGCGCGATGGTCCACGAGGCCCTCGCGGCCGCCGAGGAATTGGCCGGGGAAGGTTTCCAGGTTGAAGTGGTGGATCTGCGTTCGGTGAAGCCGCTGGATACCGACACCGTCATGGCGTCCGTGGCGCGCACCGGCCGGTTGTTGTGCGTCGGCGAATCCTGGCCGTGGGGCGGGGTGACGGCGGAAGTCATCGCGCGCGTGGTGAGCGAGGGATTTGGATTGTTGGACGCGCCGCCGCGGCGTTTGAACGCGAAAGACACGCCCGTTCCCTACCACCCGAGTTTGTGGGCCGCGCATCGTCCCACGGCGCGCAGCATCGCCGGCGCCGCGCGAAACCTGCTGCGGATGTGAGCGCGCCCGGCCGAAGGAAATTTGAAATTTGAAATTTGAGATTTGAGATTTGATACTTGAACCAGTTATGCCCCAGATTCCGATCATCATGCCTCAGTTGGGCGAGTCCATCGCCGAAGCCACCATCATCAATTTTCTGGTCAAGCCGGGCGATCTGGTCGAGGCCGACCAGGATATCCTCGAAGTGGAAACCAACAAGGCCACGATGAATGTCGCTTCGCCCTGCCGCGGAAGCATTGAAAAATTCCTCGTCCGGCTGAACGAAAGTTATCCGGTCGGAGCGACGCTGGGTTATCTCCAGACGAGCCAGGAGGACGCCGAGCGGCTGGGACTGGATCTGCCTCAGGGGAACGGGGCGGGGGACGGATCGGACACGGAGAGGATTCACCTGGAGAATTCCAGGAAGAGCGTTCAGCCGACGGTGCGGGGGCTGCCGGTCCCCGCCCACGCCGCCGGCGCCAGTTATATGTCGGCCCGAATGAAGGCGCGGATCACTGAACTCGGGCTGCACGCCGCCGATCTGGCCGGCGTGGCCGGGAGCGGCGCGGCGGGCCGCGTCACGATCCAGGACTTTGAGAAATTCATCGCCAACCTCGAGCGGCACAAACTCAGCCAGGCTTCTTCCATGCGCGTGTCCGTGGCCGACGCCATGCGGCGCAGTTGGACCCGTCCCATCGCGCACGTCGGGCTGTCCGTGTGCCTCGATCCGCTTTTCGCGTATCGCAAACTGACCAAACCGAAGCCGGGTCCGGCCCTGTGCGGATTGCGCGCGCTGGCGGTGGCGCTCGCTGAAAACAGCGCTCCCGCGGGGCGGCTGGTCGGAAACAAAATCGTGCACCCGTCCTCCATCGACATCGGGTTCGCCGTTGAAGCCGAGGAAGGCGTCCTGGTGCCGGTGATCCGCAACGCCGACCAGAGGTCACTGAAGGAGCTGATCGAACCCTACAACGAACTCGTCGCCCTCGCGCGCCAGAGAAAACTTCCCGCGGACGCCACTGGCGGATCCATCGCCACGGTGACCAACTTCGGCACGTTCGGGCTGGAATGGGCGACGCCGATCCCGCTGCCCGAACAGACCCTTGTTCTGGGGATGGGGGCGGCGCGGAAGGCGCCGAGGTGGGACGCGACCAAAGGCCAGTTCGTGCCGATCATGGAAGCGAACCTGACGCTTAGCTTCGACCACCGCGTGCTGGACGGCGGCGGGGCGGGCCGGTTGCTCTCTCGCGTCGCGGATTTGCTGTCGGAGCCGGAGAAGCTTTAGCCCGGATATTTCATAGCCGGATCGAACAAAGAAGCGGCGAGGGCGTCAAAAGGCTTGATAACACTCAGCCAAATGAAAACACCGCTCACCGCTTCTTGTGCAACAGACTGTAGTAACCAACCATTGCTATTTCAAGACCTGGGTTCGCGCCAGGTCGTGGCTGATTTTTCCGGGGGCACCCTCTCCAGCGATGGCGGCGTGCTGCTGCTGCGCCAGGTGGACGCCAACCTCGGCCTGACCCAGGCACTGGCCCGGTGCTTTGGGGACGAACGTCAGCAGGTCTTTGTGGACCATTCGGTGCGGCAGTTGTTGACTCAGCGCATCTACGGGCTGGCGCTGGGCTACGAAGATGTCAACGATCACGCACAACTACGGCGCGATCCGCTGCTGGCGACGGCCTGCGGCAAACAGGATCCACTGGGCCAAGACCGCTTCAATCCGAGCCATCGGGGCATGGCTCTGGCCGGACCGTCCACGCTCAACCGTTTTGAGTTATCCAACAATCGGGACACCCGTTGCCACAAACTGCCGCACGATGCGGCCCGGATCGAAGCCTGTCTCTTGCAAATGGGGGTGCGCTGCCTACCCAAGCACGCCGCCGAGATCGTGATTGATCTGGATGCGATGGGGCATTTGGTTCACGGCGAGCAGGAAGGGCGGCACTTTAGTGCCTATTATGGGGACTATTGTTATCTGCCGCTCTATGCCTTTGTCGGGAACGTTCCGTTGTGGGCGCAACTGCGCACCAGCGATCAGGACGCGGCCAGCGGGGTGGCGTCGGCGCTGGAAAAGATCGTGGTGGCCATCCGCCAACGCTGCCGCCGGGCGAGGATCATCGTGCGAGGGGACGGCGGCTTTTGCCGGGAGAAGATCATGGCCTGGTGCGAAGGACAGAAGGAAGTGTATTACTGTTTGGGTTTGGCCAAGAACTGCGTGTTAATCGGGAAGTTGGGGCCGGCCTTGGCCAACGCCCGCGCGCGTTATTGTCTGAGCGGGGCCAGCGTGCGAGCGTTTGCCCAGTTTGAGTATCAGACGCAGAAGACCTGGAGCCGGTCGCGTCGGGTCATTGGCAAGGCGGAGGTGAGCGTGCTGGGAGACAACCCGCGCTTCCTGGTGACCAACCTGCCGGTCCAAGGGTTCAAAGACCACGCCGATCGCGGGCGATTCCTCCCGGCGCGGCTCTATGAAGAGGTTTACTGTGCACGCGGCGAAATGGAAAACATGCTCAAGCAGCAGACGCTGGATCTGCAGGCGGATCGGATGAGCACGCATTATCTGGCCAGCAACCAATTGCGCTTATGGCTGGCGACCTTTGCCTACCTGCTGATGGAACGGTTGCGCGCACTGGGCTTGGCGGGCACGGACTTGGCTAGTGCGACAGCGGCAAGTGTGCGCCTGAAGTTGTTGAAGGTGGCGGCGCAAGTGCGCGTGAGCGTTCGCCGGGTGTATGTGCAACTCAATACCGCCTATCCGTGGCAGGAACTGTTTCGACTCTGCCACCGGCGCTTGCTGGCCCTGGGCAGCGCCAGTGGTTGACGCGGCGCGATCCAAACCGTAAGCCAAGCGGACTGAGGCCCTCCGTTGCGGGCACAGCGCACCCCGAATTCCGAAAAAGACCTCCAGCGAACCGCCTTCGCGCCATTCATGGCGCTTCAACCACCCTTGCCGCTCGAAATCGCGCCAACTCTCCGGATGATCTGAATCATTCCAGCCCAAAACACAGCTTCCAAACTCAGCTATGAAATATCCGGG
>Ga0224555_1003216_pt1 | contig 17203 bp, 16 predicted proteins | sample 714S23034metaG_FD_180687 | JGI IMG/M metagenome (GOLD analysis project Ga0224555, IMG submission 180687) | Peat soil microbial communities from Stordalen Mire, Sweden - 717 S2 30-34 | ecosystem: Environmental > Terrestrial > Soil > Wetlands > Peat | place: Sweden: Norrbotten County, Stordalen...
CCTCGTCGCCCTGGTCCGCGCCGGAGCCCGGTTCGAGAAGGGGAAACTCGTCGAACGACCCGACGAATCAGGAGGTGATCAGCAAGTCGCGTGACACACCGATCCACAAGTTTTGACTATTCCTCCATTGCCGGGCTGGCCCAACTGACGATCCGGCGGCGCGCGTCATTGCCGATTGGCTGTTGGCGGTGCCCGACGCGCCGTATGCCGGTTTCTCTTCCATTGGCGCTGCGATCTCCAAAGGTAGCCGGAACTCAGGTGATCGCGCCCTCGGTCTTGAGCTTGATGAGCTGATCCCAGTCGTAGCCCGCCTCCAGCAGCACTCGGTCGGTATCAGCGCCCAGGTCCGGTGCGTGGTTCGGCGTCGGCTGGTCCCCGTTGAACTGTATGGGCGACATGGCAACGTTGAGCTTCAGGTCATCATCGAAAATGATCTGGCCGACATACCGGTTGGCGACGACTTGAGGATCGTTCGCCGCTTCCTGTGGGGACTGCACAACGGCCCAGACACCGCGCTGGCGGCTGAGGATGTCACACCACTCCGCCAGAGGCCGTGACGAGAAGACCTTGTCCAGCTCGGCGATACAGGCGACGTTGTTGGCGGCGCGGGACGCAGCATCACAAAATCGCGGATCCGCTGCCAGGTCGGGGCGGTCCATGAGCTCGACGAGCGTCGCCCAGAAGCGGTCGGACTCCAGCATCACCAGCGCCACGAACCTGTCGTCGGCGGTGCGGTAGGTGTTGCTGATCGGGTTGTTGGCGGTCGCATGTTCGCCGCGTGGCATCGCGTCGATGTCATACAGCGATGTCGCCGCGATGTGGGGTGCTGTGGCCCAGATCGCCGCGCCCAGCAGGCTGACGTCGATCACCTGGTGGTCGCCAGTGCGCTCGCGGGCGAGCAGCGCAGCCGCCACGCCGCCGGCGGCGTACAGGCCCGACTGCAGGTCCCCGAATGCCGCGCCGGGCATGGGCGGTGGCCACTGTGCACCCTTCTCGGCGGTCAGGTAGGCGAGTCCGCCCCGTGACCAGTACGACGCAAGGTCGAATCCGCCCGTATCGGCCTCGGCCCCTTCCGGTCCTAGACCACTGCCGCGGGCATAAACCAGCCGCGGATTGACGGCAATGAGGTCATCGACATCGATTCGAAGCTTTTGCCGTACCCGCGGTAGATAGTTGGTCAAAAATACGTCGGCGGTCTCTACGAGGCGAAGCAAGGCCTCGTGTCCGCCGGATGTCGTCAGATCGATTCCGACGCTGGCCTTCCCGCGGCTGAAGGTCTGGAACATGAAACTGACCGGCCGCTTTCCGGTGGGGCGGCCTGGCGCAGCCCCCGCATCGGGTCGCCACGGTCCGGGTGCTCGACCTTGAATACCTCGGCGCCCCAGTCCGCGAGCACCACGCCGGCCGACGGCACGAAACCCCAGGTGGCAACTTCAACGACCCGAATACCATCAAGTACGCCGGCCATGGGGAAGTCCTTCCAATCTTGAGCTGCAGCGGCCAAGGATTCATACAAGTATAACTAAGTAATAATACTTCGAGAGCCTACCCGGCTGGGTCGCAGTTTCGAAGCTACTGCGCGTGACCGGCTTTAGCCTCGTCCTCGCGGGTCAACCCGGCCACCAAGATCAATTCCTCATGCAGTTCGAACCACACGGTGTGATACGAGTCGATGATCGGGCGAGTGAACCACATCGTGTCGCCTGCCTTTAGCTTCGACAGCGCGGCCGACAGTTTCTCGGCATACGCATCGAGACGAGGCACCTGGGTTGCTGCGGCAGCCACGATCGGCAGCGCGCGTTCGTGGACAGCGTCGAGTCGGGCCAGTACTGCCGTGTCGTAGTCGGAATCTTCGTGGCTGTTGGGCTCACCATCTTTGAGTTGCCAGTCGGAGACTAGCGCCTTGAACTCGGCATTGACGCCGCGGAAGTCCTCGTAGATAGCCGCTATCGCGGCCTGATCGGTCTTTGAGCGCTCCTCGGTCAACAGGTCAGTCAGGCGCGCACGGCCCTCCGGGCTGAGCCTCAGTGTCTTGCCTGCGATCACCAGGCCCGCGTCGCTGAGGTTAGCGATGGTCGTCGCTACGCTGGCCGGGTTGTCATCGACCGTCGCCGCCACGTCGGCCTCGCTCACCCGGCCCTTGAGTCGGATGGCTTGCAGAATCTTCAGTTCACTCATCTGCCATCCTCAGGGTTTGTCGATGCGGTGTCCGGGATCTGTAACGCCGGCCGCAGAAATTTACCTTAGCGCTGTTTACAACGTAGTAAACCTGGTTGTATTTGTGACGAGAACTCAGGCGCGCAGCGTTCTGCTGACTGGTACGGAGCCGAGCCCGGTCAATCCATCACGTCGCGAACCTTAATCGCTTCCAATCCACGCAGAACAATCTTGCGCGAATTGTCCATGTGGCGGCGCCAGTGAGCCTCGGCCGCATCGCCGTCGCGCGCCCGCAGCAGCTTGATGAGGTGGCGGTACGAACGCACGAGCTTCTCGTAGTCTGCCGTAGGAACGCTGCGCTTACGGGCAACAGCCACCGCGGTGTGTCGTTCGGTGATCTCGTGGAGCATTCCCGCGATCATGCTGAGCGTGGCGTTGCCCGACAGCTCGACGAGCCGACGGTGGAAGTAAGAAGTGGCCGCCGCGAATGGCCCGGCCTCGAGGGAGGCGGGAATGTCCTCGGCCAGTATGAGCTCGAGTTCGTCGAAGGCTTTGGCCTTGCCAGTAGTCGCGAGTAAGCGTGCGGCAACGGGCTCGATGGCAGAACGTGCGACCAGCACGTCGGCAATGGTTGCGCCGGACAACTCCAGCAGCAGACCGGCCGGGCGCGCTACGATTTCGGGCCCAGGTACCCGCACCCGGGCGCCGGTGCGGGAGCCACGGCGGACCTCGACGAGCCGTTCGGACTCCAGCACCCGCACGGCCTCGCGCAACGTGGGGCGGCTCACGCTGAAGTGAGTCATCAGCTCGGGCTCGTTCGGGAGAAAGTCACCATCCTTCAGCTTTCCGTCGACGATCATCTGGCGCAGCGTCCGTGCGACCAGCTCGGCAGTCTTCGGTGAGCGCACACCCTGCCGGCCAGCCACGGAGTTCACGGTCGCCAGTGGGTCGAACGGTGGAAGTGATGACAACCAAACCTCCAAATAATTCTACTAAGCGACCGCCGGCGCATTTGATAGCACCGTGCCGCAGGGCACCAATCAGCCAGTCTAACAATCCAAAAGCCAGAAAGGCGGGAAAGCCCCGGTAACTGGCGGCTCAAGGATAACTGGGTTAGCTGGGTCATCGCAGTGCGACGGGTCAGTAGCTGCGAGCCGCGGCCGATCGCGCCGACCATTCGGAGCTGTGTCCGCGATTATGCATTCGCCGTCGCCACCTGCCGCAGCCGCACGCTACGACGGCAGTTACTTCGGCAATGCTGATCGCGCGCGGCCAGATTCCATCGAGAACTCCACCGACATCCTCGGCCACGCCTGCGGTCGGAGGCCGCCTCCGGGCCGAAACTAGTTCAGTTAGATCTCCTGAATCGTATGAATTCGGCGATTGTGCTGCCGCTTTTCACACCCGAGCGGGACCGCCAATGACTACAGGCGCTGTGATCAGCGGGATCGGGCAATCCGACATCGGCCGGCGGCGGGGCCGTTCGGGGTTGTCGTTGACGATGCAGGCGGTGCTGGAAGCGCTGGCGACGCCGGCCTCGACCGCGCTGACATTGAGGGCCTGTCCACGTGGCCGGGCGGATCAGGACCTTCTCCTGGCTTTTCGGGCGCGGGCGTGTGGGACGTCAAGGACACGCTCGGGCTCAACCTCGAGTGGTTCTCCGGCGGTAGCGAGACCGCCGGTCAGCTCGGCGCGATCGTCAATGCCGTAGCGGCGATTCGGGCGGGACTGGCCACTCACGTGCTCTGTTTCCGCACGGTGTGGGAAAGCACCGCCCAGACCGCGGGCCGGCGCGCATCGGTGATTTGTTCCGGCGGTGGATGGGTCTCACCAGTGGATGGTGCCGTTCGGCGCGGTCTCGGCAACCAACTGGGCGGGCCTGCTGGCCACCCGCCATTCTACGAATTCGGCACGACGCGTGAGCAGGTCGCGGGGCTCGCTACAACCTTGCGAGCGCATGCGGCCCTCAATCCCAAAGCGGTGCTGCGGGATCCGATGAGCGTTGAAGATTATCTGAACGCGCGGATGATTTCGGATCCACCGTGCCTGTTCGACTGCGACAGCCCGGTGGACGGCTCCACCGCGGTGATCGTCTCCGCCGCCGACACCGCGCCTGACCTCGCCGTCGATCCGGTCCGGATCGAGGCGATGGGTTCGGCCCTGCACGGCCGACCGTATTGGGATCAGTACGAACAGCTGGCTTCGATGGCCGCCCACGACGCGTCAGAAGTGTTGTGGCGTAATACAACACTGACGGTAAAAGATGTCGATATCGCCAGCTATATGACGGTTTTTCGATTTTGACCCTGATCTGGCTGGAAGCGCTCGGATTGTGCGGCAAGGGCGAGGCGGGACCACTTGTGGCCGGTGGCGGCCGGATTGCCCGCACGGGCGAGTTCCCGCTGAACACAGGAGGTGGACAACCGTCGGCGGGACGGCTGCATGGATTCGGGCATCTGCACGAGGCATGTGTACAGCTGCGCGGCAAAGGGGGCGACAGGCAGGTGCCCGGGAACCCGGAGGTCGCGGTCTTGGCGAGGCGTTAATCCTAAGTTGTTCTGTCTTGCAGCCGCACTGCGATGAGCATCGTGATCAGCGGATGCGGCGAGACGACATCGGTCAGACCCGCGTCCAGCGCTGCCCGCACACCGGCCGCGGTGTTGTCGTCCAGCGCCGGAAAGTCGCCGCGAGTGTGAGCCCGCAATGGGCTGTTTTGACGCGCAATGCCGCCGAGTTCGGCCAGGTCGGGGGAGTCGTTCTCAGACCACGCCGTCAGCTCCAGGATGCCGTCCCGGACTTCGCCCTCGGTGCCGTCGATCGTGATCTGCTTGCCGGTCAATGCCGTGGCAATCCCGTTGCCGCAACCGACAACTGACGGCCGGTGCAGTTCGCGCGACACCACTTCCGCGTGACTGGTCGCGCCGCCGATTTCGGTGACGATGCCGCGCGCGGCCACCATCCCCTGGATGTCATCGGGACTGGTGCTGGAGCGCACCAGAATGACGTCCTGACCATCCTCGGCCGCATCGATGGCTTCGTCGACGTCGTTGTAGGCCGTACCGGACACCACGCCGGGGCAGGCGGCCAGGCCCTTGGCCAAAAGCGTTGCGGCTAAACGCGTCTCCGGCTGCAGCGACGGCCTTAGCAGCGTCTCAACCTGCGCTGGATCGACCCGGCGAAGCGTTTCGAGATCATCGATCAGGCCTTCGTCGCGCAGCGCCAGGGCTAACCGCACCGCAGCCTGCGCCGACCGCTTGGCCACCCGGGTCTGCAGCAGCCACAGCTTGCCTTGCTCCACGGTGAATTCGATGTCCTGGACATCTTTGGCGATTCGCTGGAGGGTGTTGGCCGCAGTCATCAACTCTTCGTAGATCGCCGGCTGCTCATCGTGTAGCGCGGACACCGGCTCCACGTCAAACGTGCCGGAGACAACATCTTCGCCCTGGCCGCCGGCCAGCCACTCACCGAATGGTTCGTTGGCGCCGGTCATCGGGTTGCGTGAGAACAACACACCGGTACCGGATTTGAGGCCCATGTTGCCGAACACCATGGCCTGCACCACTACCGCGGTGCCGCCGACTTCACTGAGCCCGTGGTGCTTGCGGTAGGCGATGGCGCGGGGGGAGTTCCATGACGAGAACACCGCGCCGATCGCTCCTCCCAGCTGCGCGAACGGGTCGTCGGGTACCGCGCCGTCCTCGTTGCCGAGCACGATGCGCCGATACATGTGGCGGAAACGCTGCCGGGTGTCGCCGGAAAACTCGGGGCTGTGCAGCTCAGCCAGGGCAGACTCGACCGCGTCGTCGATGCCCAGGTCCAGCACGGTATCCAACATCCCGGGCATCGACAGGGCGGCGCCGCTGCGCACACTCACCAGCAGTGGCCGGGGTCCGGCTCCAAACTTTCGGGAGGTCTCCGCCTCCAGCCAGCGCAATTTCTCGCGTACTTCGTCGCGAATGGACTCGACGGTCGTGTCGGGGTCTTCGAAATACCTGGCACACACTTCGGTCGTGATGCAAAACGCCGGCGGCACCGGCAGACCCTCGCGGCGCATCGCGTTGATGCCGTAGCCCTTGTTGCCCAGAATCGCCCGCGGCAGAGTCGCTGTTCCGTCGAGTAAGACCACGGGTGGATGCCGGAAGTACGAAGTGCTGGCCAATTCTGCCGACTCCTTTCGGCCGACGACAAGCTGTTCGCTCATCGCTTTACCACCTGTTCTTTCGTTCGCCTGTCGAGGCGCCGCCGGAGCCGGACCTCGTTACGGGAATTGCTCGTCGATCGAGACGAATTCGGGCATTGTGAGCCCGCGGCGCAACCAGTTCCCACCGTCGAGCACCAGGGTGTGGCCGGTCAAGTAGGCAGCATATGGCGAGCACAGATACGTTGCCGTCCAGCCCAATTCGTGCGGATGGCCGACTCGGCCGGCGGGAATGCGTTGCCATCGGTGTCAGGATCCTGACGGGCCAGCAACACCGGAGGCAGGTCCGCGTGCGGGAATAGGCCTGGGGCAAGGCAGTTGACGCGAATGCCTCGGGGAGGCCATTCGACTGCCAGCGACTGTGTCAAATTGGTGACGCCTGCCTTTTGCGGCTGCGGAATGCGCAGTGCCCGGACCGCCAGTCCACGAGTAGGTGGCGCCGATGTTCAGGATGGCGCCCAATGCAGATCGTGCGATCGCGCGGCGGGCGAATTCGGTACTGCACAGGAAAGTTCCGTTGAGCACGATATCGACGACGCTACGCCAGGCCTTGGCGGACAGCTTGACCGGGTGATGCTCGACAGTTGCTTAGGCTGACCCTTGACACTGCTGGGAATCCTTTGAGCGAGTTGCTACTCGCGGACCTGGGCCGGCCTGTCGAACAGACTGCACCCCACAGCGAGAGCCGGGCCGTAGGTGATGGCGCTGCATTCGCACTCCCAGATGATGTGATCGCCACAGGAACACGGGACGGTGTAGACGATCATGAGTTCTGGCAGCAGCCAGTGACCGCGAGTGCAGCGCTGGGGCGACGTGTCCATCCAGCGGGTACTGGAGGCGCGGGCCGGGTCGCTAACATCAACAGTCACGGGCATCACAGTGGCATCTCTAATTTTTTTAATCCAGGGCGGTGCCTAGACCGTTTGCAATTCGTTGTCGTCTCGTCGCCGTGTCGTGTCCTCCCACAAAAAGAGCAATCAGAACACTTAGCGGGCAAAATCACTGGTAGAGGTTTTTTGTTGCCCTCGGATTGAATGAGACGCGGTGCTGACTATCGCGTCGACTGATCGCGGCTAACTTGGAGTCGTTGCGGGTACTTCTACCGCACAGCACGCCGGCGGATCGTTTCAGGCTGGCGACTGTTTGACGAGGAGGCAGTGACATGACCGAGCGCTACACCACCACCGACGGCGGTGCCCCCGCACCCAGCGACAAGCAATCGCTGACGATCGGTCCCGACGGCCCGATCCTTCTGCAAGATCACTACCTGATCGAGCAGATGGCCCAGTTCAACCGGGAGCGCATCCCGGAGCGCCAACCGCACGCCAAGGGTGGCGGCGCTTTCGGGCACTTCGAGGTGACCAGCGACGTCAGTAAGTACACCAGGGCTGCGGTATTCCAGCCGGGCACCAAGACCGACACGCTGATCAGGTTCTCGACCGTCGCCGGCGAGCGAGGCAGCCCAGACACGTGGCGTGACCCGCGCGGGTTTTCGCTGAAGTTCTACACGTCGGAGGGCAACTTCGACATGGTCGGCAACAACACGCCAGTCTTCTTCATGCGCGACCCGATGAAGTTCCAGCACTTCATTCGTTCGCAGAAGCGCATGCAGGCAACCAACCTGCGCGACCACAACATGCAGTGGGACTTCTGGAGCCTGACGCCCGAATCCGCGCATCAGGTGACCTGGCTGATGGGCGATCGCGGCATACCCAAGAACTGGCGGCACATGAACGGCTACAGCAGCCACACGTACAGCTGGATCAATGCCGCCGACGAGATCTTCTGGGTGAAGTACCACTTCATCAGCGATCAGGGCATCGATTTCCTGACGCAGGAGGACGCTGACCGGCTCGCCGGCGAAGACGGCGACTACCACCAGCGGGACCTCTATGAGTCGATCGAGGGTGGTGACTTCCCGAGCTGGACGCTGAAGATGCAGATCATGCCGTTCGAGGAGGCCAAGACCTACCGGTTCAACCCGTTCGACCTGACCAAGGTGTGGCCGCACGGCGACTATCCGCTGATCGATGTGGGCAAGCTGACGCTGGATCGCAACGTCACCGACTACCACACCGAGATCGAGCAGGCCGCTTTCGAACCCAACAACATCGTGCCCGGCACTGGCCTGAGCCCGGACAAGATGCTGCTGGCCCGCGGCTTCTCCTACGCCGACGCGCACCGGGCGCGGCTGGGGACCAACTACAAGCAGATCCCAGTGAACACGCCGCATGTGGAGGTCAACAGCTACTCCAAGGACGGCGCGATGCGGATGAAGAACGTCTCGGATCCGGTGTACGCACCCAACTCCTACGGCGGTCCGCACGCCGATCCGGCACGCGCCGCCGAGGTGCGCTGGCAAGCGGACGGTGACATGGTCCGCGCCGCTTACACCTTGCGCGCAGAGGACGACGATTGGGGTCAGGCCGGAACCCTGGTGCGTGAGGTGCTCGATGACGACGCGCGGGATCGCTTGGTGCACAACATCGTCGGGCACGTCTCCAAAGGGGTGAAGGAGCCGGTCCTGTCGCGGGTGTTCGAATACTGGCGCAACGTCGACTCGGATCTCGGTAAGAAGGTCGAGGAAGGAATCCGGGCAAGCTCGGCGAGTTAACGTCGAACGGCGCAACCGGTTCGGCGCCAGGCCGGAGTGGCCTGACTGCGCCGCCGGTTGCGTCGTTGCCCGACGACCGACAATACGATCCGAGCAAAAGAGGGCCTGTGTCGAGGAAGTCGGTCGCTTTCTATTTCGGCGCGTAGCGGGGGTTCGAGGCCCGCTCGCCCCACCAACTCTTGGCCGGTAGAAGCAGGTACCCAACCGACGGGTCACCCGCGCCTAGTGACGGGCCGGACATCGCTCCAGCCAGACGCCACCACAAATTTTGTCAGTCCTCCGAACAAGCGGCCAAGAACGGACTACGGTCGCCTCCGTCGGACTACGAAAATGACGTCGATCGGCGAGGTCAGTCCGTTGGACCGCAACTCGATCCGGCCCGTATCGGCCCGGTCGCCGGCTCGAGATGGAGAAATCAATACCGGCCCTGCCGGACAGGGAATGAGCATCCTGCTCGAGAGGGGAAATGCTCGCATGGAAACGAAAAAACTAGCTTTCGGCGCGCTTCTTGGAGCGCCTACTATCGTAGCAGGATCGGTATATTTAACGCCCGCTGGTAATGTTTATCATCGTGATTATGTCCTAGCCAGCGACGAAGCGCTGATTATTATTCCGGTTGAAAATCAAGAGTACGCGGACTTTGCTACTAATCTATACCTCGACCCGTTGGGCTTCGACGGGACCCCAACCACACTCGACATGCCGGAGGTCATACCGGGCCACACCTTGGACCAGGCGGTCAACGCTGGCGTGCAAGATTTGGTAACCGGAGTCGAGAACGAATACAACGCTGGTGAGATCGATGCAAATGATCCGCTCTATATATTCGGTTTACTCACAAAGCTCCGTCGTAGCCGGAATGGCTGAACAGCAGCTCGCGGATGATCACATTCCGAGCGCTGACCTGCACTTTGTGCTGGTGGGCGATAGCGCATCTGCTGACGGAGGGTTTCTGAATTCGTATGTGGACTCGCTACCAGAATCGTTGCGGCAGTGGGTTACGGACGCCTTTAACCAGTTCGGGGCCGGTGAAGTGTTGGGTGCCACTACGCCCGACAATCTCTACCCGACGGACGTCTATTCGCTGTCCGGAGATGGCTGGGCTAATTATGATGGCGGCCTCAACGATTTTGGTATGTACTCCGACCACCTCGAATATCTTGGTTTGACACCGACTGAAATCGGCTCTGCGACCTTGTCACTCGCGGACAATTTAACTAATTACTGGACTATAAACGATGCAGCCGTCAACAGTTTGGAAGCTTTATGGACACAGCTCATGATGGCAGTCAGCGTTTTCTGAGAACTCCAAAGTCGGTCGTGAGCCGACGATGATGATCTCGATGCCTGCCCGAACCCGGTGACGCTTGTACGCCGTCAGCGCGGCGGCCGTATCGATTGCCGCGGGTCGGATACCTGATCCTCGAAGCCGTTACTGTCGCGGGCTTTCCGGAGCATTACAGCCGCGCCCACAACTTCATCAGTGATCTGGGTGTCACCGCGCGCGGCATGTCTGAGAGCCACGAAATGGACTCGCCCCTGGCCTATCTGACGACCACCGCGTTGCTCTGGCCCCGGGTGACTACAGCCGCCGTTATCAGGACAGGCTGAAGACAATGGTGTACACCATCCAAAGGTCGAGCAGGAGGAATTGATGACAGGACGGCTGGCGGGCAAGGTTGCCGTGGTAAGCGGCGGCGCCCGCGGGATGGGTGCCTCGCACGTTCACGCACTCGTGGACGAGGGAGCCAAGGTGGTCTTCGGCGACATTCTCGACGCCGAAGGCGAAGTCGTCGCCAAGGAGGTTGGCGACGCCGCGCGCTACGTACACCTCGATGTCACCCAACCCGACGACTGGGAGCGCGTGGTCGCCACCGCGGTCGACGAGTTCGGCGGTGTCGACATCTTGGTCAACAACGCCGGCATCATCAACGTAGGCCTCATCGAGGACTACGAGCTGTCGGAGTGGTATCGCATCCTCGACATCAACCTGACCGGCGTCTTCCTCGGCATCCGGTCCGTCGTGAAGCCGATGAAGGCGGCCGGCCGCGGGTCGATCATCAACATCTCGTCGATCGAGGGCATGGCCGGAACGATTGCGTGCCACGGCTACACCGCTACCAAGTTCGCGGTGCGCGGGCTGACGAAATCCACTGCTCTGGAATTGGGGCCCAGCGGTATTCGGGTCAACTCGATCCACCCGGGATTGATCAAGACGCCGATGACCGAGTGGGTGCCCGACGACATCTTCCAGACGGCGCTGGGCCGTGCGGCCGAGCCCAAGGAGGTGTCCAACCTCGTGGTCTACCTGGCCAGCGACGAGTCCAGCTATTCGACGGGTTCGGAGTTCGTCGTCGACGGCGGCTGTACCGCGGGGCTGGGGCATAAAGACTTCTCCGCGGTCGAAACCGAGCAACAGCCCGAGTGGGTCACGTAGGACGCGAGTTCTCGAGATAGGTTGCCAGGGCGTTGGTTAGCCCCCGGCGGGCTTCGTCGAGGTCGGCGTAGGAGCCCAGCTGTCGCTCGGAGACCAGGCCACGCATCGCGCCGGGTATCAGGGCGGCCACCTCGCGGACCCGCTGCGGGTCGACACCCAAACCGGCGAAGGCGTTTTGGCAGGTTTCCTGCCAGCTCTTGCCCCAGGAGAACAGCTCGGCTGCGGTGCGCGGATAGAGGCGCTCCAGCTCGTGGTGCTCGCGGGGGAGTGCGGCCCGCAGATTCTCAATCGCGCGCGAATCATGCGACGCCAGGCCGTGATACAGGGTGTCGATGATCGCGCCGACCCGCTCCCGCAGGGGTGCGTCCGGTTTGACGGTGGCCCACGCCGACAACGTCGCGTCACGCCGCTCGGCGGTGCGGTGCAACACGGCGGCCCAGAACCCGTCGACGTCGCCGAACTGATACTGCACCGCGCCCCAGGTGGCGCCGCTCTCCTTGGCAATGCGGCTGGCCGACACCGCGCCCGGATCGCCGGAAGCCAGCGAGCGCACCGCGGCGTCCAGCATCGCCTCGCGGGTGGCCAGGCCGCGCTTATTACTGCGCCGCTGCTGCACGCCCGCCGGAGCCATGCTCTGGATGGTAGCCGCTTCGCAAGAATTTCATAGCACCCACTATGAATATGTCGACCAGCGCACTAACATCCAGTGTCGTCGGCTTGAGGTCGCAGGAAGGATGCGCTGACATGGCTAAACCGCCGTTGTCGATGAAACCGACCGGCTGGTTCCAGGTTGCCTGGTCCGACGAGATCGAAATTGGTGACGTCCACACGATGACGTACTTCGGCCAGGAGATGGTCGCCTGGCGTGCCGAGTCCGGCCAGCTCACCGTGATGAACGCCTACTGCGAACACCTTGGCGCGCACCTGGGTTTCGGCGGCAAAGTCGTCGGCGAGATCTTGCAGTGCCCATTTCACGGGTGGCAGTGGAGCCAACAGGGCCGCAACGTCCGCATCCCCTATCAGGATCGCCCGAATCGCGGCCGGCGCATCCGCACCTATCCGGTGGTGGAGCGCAACGAGTCGGTCTACATCTGGCACGACGTCGAGGGCCGTGAACCGTACTTCGAGGCGCCGGACATCTTCGCCGGATTCAACGACGGCAGTAGCGCCGACGACTACTACCCGCAGCAGAGGCTGTATCGGGAACGCCTGGAAATGCACCCGCAGTACGTGCTCGAAAACGGTGTGGACTTCGCACATTTCAAGTACGTGCACAACACGCCCATCGTGCCGGTCTTCACCCGCCACGACTTCGCCGAACCGGTCTCCTTCGTCGACTTCACCATCACCTTCGAGGGCGACGACAACCAGAACATCGAAGACATCGACAGCCGGGTCGAGGCCATCAACGGCGGTCTGGGAATCGCGGTGACGAAGAGTTGGGGCATGATCGACAACCGCACCATCTCGGCGATCACCCCGGTCGACGAGTTCACCTCGGACGTCCGGTTCATGGTCTACATCGGCCGAACGCCGGGCAAGGATCCCGCCCGCGCCGAGACCAAGGCGCGGGAATTCGGCCAAGAAGTGATCCGCCAGTTCGAGCAGGACGTCGAAATCTGGCGGCACCAGCGCTACTCGGACCCACCCGCGTTGGCGACCGCTGAGTACGAGGGTTTTACTGCAATTCGCAAGTGGGCCAAGCAATTTTATCCTGACGGCATCGGTGGCAGCGCCGCTGAAGTGGATGCCGCGTCCCAGAGAGGCTGAACCGAATGAATGCACCTATTCGCGTGTTCCAGGTTGCCACCGGCAACGTCGGTTCGGAGATGATCAGGCGTATCGCGGCACGGCCCGACCTCGAACTGATTGGCGTGCATTGCTATTCGCCGGAAAAGATCGGTAAGGACACCGGTGAGTTGGCCGGTGTGGCGCCCAACGGGGTGAAGGCGACTGGCAGCATCGAGGAGATCATCGCGGCCAAGCCCGACGTATTGACGTTTCACGGGGTGTTCCCCGACGAAGATCTCTACGTCAAAGTGCTTGAGGCGGGGATCAATATCGTGACGACCGCGGACTGGATCACCGGGTGGCATCGCGACACCAACCACCCGCATCCGTCCGGCAAGCCGGTAAGCCGGCTTCTGCAGGAGGCGTGCGAGAAAGGCGGCGCCACGTTCTACGGCACGGGTATGAACCCGGGGCTCAATCAGATTCTGGGCGTGGTGTGTTCGGCTGATGTCGCCGAGATCGAGAACGTCACCACGATCGAGTCGGTGGATGTGTCGTGCCATCACTCCAAGGACACCTGGATCGAGGTCGGATACGGCCTGCCGGTCGACGATCCGGAAATCCCGGCGAAGCTGGAGAAGTACACGCGAGTCTTCGCCGACAGCGTCCTGATGATGGCCGACTGCTTCGACTTGCCGCTGGACGAGGTGAAGTTCAGCTGCGAGCTGGGCGCCTGCACCAAGGACGTGGATCTGGGCTGGTACACCTTGCCCAAGGGGTCACTCGGTGGCAACTACATCAAGTACCAGGGCATGGTGGACGGCGTCCCGCGAGTCGAGACGCATCTCGAGTGGCAGATGACCCCGCACACCGAACCGAACTGGCACATCAAGGGCTGCTACATCACGCACATCACCGGTGACCCGTGTGTCTACAACAAGCACATGATCTTCCCCAAGCCCGGCGTGGACCTGTCCAATCCGGCGAATTTCGCATCCATTGGTATGACGGTCACCGGCATGCCCGCGCTGGCCGCCATCGCGGGCGTCGTCGCGGCGCCGCCGGGATTGATGACCAGCGCCGACCTCCCGCTGCGCGGGTTCGCCGGCCGCTTCATGCGGTAGTGCCGGAGCACAGCTGCCAGCTGGGCGCCGCGAAACACGACCGTGACCGTCCAAACGTCGCCGCCATCAGAGTTTGACAGCTGTGTAACATCCCCGCCATCGACGGTCCTTAATGTCAGCCGGGCAACATCCGGCAAATTCGATGCAATGCATCGTGGCGATAGGGACTCAATTGAGCGGCAACGCTGTACGCCTCGCGGCAATCACCAACGTCGAGGCGTACGTGCCTCCAGCAATCAGCTTCGATCCGGGCGAGACGCCGGGCCAGATTTTCGGCTCCAACGTCTTCACCAAGGCGGAGATGCAGGCACGGCTACCCAAAGCCATATACAAGTCGATCGTGGCGACCATCGACAAGGGTGCGAAGCTCGACCCCGCGGTCGGCGACTCGGTCGCGGCCGCCATGAAGGACTGGGCGCTAGAGAAGGGCGCCACCCACTACGCCCACGTCTTCTACCCGATGACGGGCCTGACCGCCGAGAAGCACGACAGCTTCCTGGAGCCCGTCTCCGATGGGCAGACGCTGGCCGAGTTCGCCGGCAAGACGCTCATCCAGGGTGAGCCCGACGCCTCCAGCTTCCCGTCCGGCGGGCTGCGCAGCACCTTCGAAGCGCGCGGCTACACCGGCTGGGACGTCACCAGCCCGGCCTACATCCTGGAAAACCCGAACGGCAACACGCTGTGCATCCCGACGGTGTTTGTCTCGATGACCGGTGAAGCACTCGACTACAAGACTCCGCTGCTGCGCAGCCAGCAGGCCATGGGCGTGCACGCCGAGCGCGTATTGAAGCTGTTCGGTCACAAGGACCTCAATCACGTCGTGTCGTTCTGCGGCCCGGAGCAGGAGTACTTCCTGGTCGATCGGCACTTCTTCCTGGCGCGCCCGGACCTCATCAACGCCGGCCGCACCCTGTTCGGCACCAAGCCGCCGAAGGGCCAGGAGTTCGACGACCACTACTTCGGCGCGGTCCCGGAGCGTGTCCTCGGTTTCATGATGGACACCGAGCGGGAGCTGTTCAAACTCGGTATTCCCGCCAAGACCCGGCACAATGAGGTGGCCCCCGGCCAGTTCGAGCTGGCGCCGATGTTCGAGCGGGCCAACATCGCCTCTGACCACCAGCAGCTGACGATGACGGTCTTCAAGACGATCGCCAAAAAGCACGGCATGGAATGTCTGTTCCACGAGAAGCCGTTCGCCGGCGTCAACGGGTCCGGAAAGCACGTCAACTTCTCGATGGGCAACTCAGAGCTGGGCTCGCTGTTGGTTCCGGGCGACACCCCGCACGAGAACGCGCAGTTCCTGGTGTTCTGCGCGGCGGTGATCCGCGCCGTGCACAAGTTCGCCGGGCTGCTGCGGGTTTCGGTCGCCTCGGCCACCAACGACCACCGCCTGGGCGCTAATGAGGCACCGCCGGCGATCATCTCGATCTTCCTCGGTGAACAGCTCGCCGACGTGTTCGAGCAGATCGCGAAGGGCGCGGCCACGTCGTCCAAGGGCAAAGGCACGATGATCATCGGTGTCGACACCCTGCCGCCGCTGCCGACCGATCCGGGTGACCGCAACCGCACGAGCCCGTTCGCGTTCACCGGCAACCGGTTCGAGTTCCGCGCGCCGGGCTCTGGGCAGACGGTTGCCGTGCCGTTGATCGTCATCAACACGATCATGGCGGACTCGCTGGACTACATGGCCACCAAGCTGGAGAAGGCTGTCGGCGACGGCGAGGACTTCGACAAGGCCTTGCAGACATTGCTCACCGAGGTCATCACCGAACATGGCGATGTGGTGTACAACGGCGATGGCTACTCCGAGAAGTGGCAGATCGAGGCGGCCGAGCGAGGCTTGCCGAACCTCAAGACCACGCTGGACGCCGTTGGGGAGCTGATCAAGCCTGAAGCGGTCGAACTCTTCGAGAAATACGGTGTGTTCAACGAGCGCGAGCTGCACAGCCGCTACGAGGTCCGCCTGGAGCAGTACGCGCTGACCATCGCAGTCGAGGCCAAGCTCGTACTGGAGATCGGCTCGACGATCATCCTGCCGGCCGCGATCCGTTACCAGACCGAGCTCGCCCAGAACGTCGCCGCGTTGAAGGCCGCCGGCGTCGAGCCGAGTATCGCTGCACTGAAAACGGTGTCCGCTCCCATCGTCGATCTCGAGGCGGGGCTGGCCAAGCTGAAAGCCGCACTGTCCGACCATTCGGCGGAGTCGGCGCTCGATGAGGCCAAGCATGCACAGCTAGAGCTGCTGCCGGTGATGGAAGCGATTCGGACCGCTGCCGACGCGCTCGAAGGCGTGGTCGCCGACGACTTGTGGCCGCTGCCCACCTACCAGGAGATGCTGTACGTCCTGTAGAACATGAGTCGAGCGCGGCCCCCTGTACGCTGACCCCGAACGTTTGTGCCCTGGTTGAGTCCGCAGCCGATGGCGCACGGCGAAATTTTCGTGGGACATCGGTCGACGGCATTGCACTGTCTCGGCGCGCAATTACTTGCGACAACGAAAGGGCGGTACAGGCATGCCCTCATGGCGGCACCGTAAAGAGAGTGGAGACGGCATCGCAACGACTACCGCCAACCGTGAAGTCGGAGCGCAGATCGACGTCGAGGTCACTGCTGCCACGACGCTGGAATTCCAGGTCGCCGTCGCTCGTCAGCCGGGAATCGACATTCAGGAGTCTTTGGCAATCACGTTGAACGGCAAGCCGATTGAGGCTCGCGAAATCATCGGAGTACACGAGACGCGGATTCATTCGGTCGATATCGACGAGGGGACGGTGAGTCTGTCGTATTCGGCAACGGTTTCCGGCGAAGCCGAATCCGCACCGGTCCGCGACATCGACCTGATCACCTATCTGCGTCCGAGCCGGTACGCCGAAGCTGACAAATTCTTCGGATTCGCCGCGACCGAGTTCGCGCAATACACGGACTCGGCGACGTTGCTCGAA
>Ga0224555_1003217_pt1 | contig 17196 bp, 16 predicted proteins | sample 714S23034metaG_FD_180687 | JGI IMG/M metagenome (GOLD analysis project Ga0224555, IMG submission 180687) | Peat soil microbial communities from Stordalen Mire, Sweden - 717 S2 30-34 | ecosystem: Environmental > Terrestrial > Soil > Wetlands > Peat | place: Sweden: Norrbotten County, Stordalen...
CGCCGACAATCTGCGCTCGTACATCCTGGGCTTTTCCTCCGCCGCTCGCGACGTGATCGACAAGTTCGACTTCGACGGCCAGATCACGCGCCTCGACCGGGCGAACCTGCTATTCCTGGTCCTGTCGCGCTTCGCTGACATCGACCTGCACCCCGATGCCGTCTCGAACCTGGAGATGGGCTATCTCTACGAGGAACTGATCCGCCGCTTCTCTGAGCTGTCGAACGAGACGGCCGGTGAGCACTTCACGCCCCGCGAGGTCATCAGGCTCATGGTGAACCTGTTGTTCATCGAAGACGAGAAGGCCCTGCGCGACGCCGGGGCGATCCGAACCCTGTACGACCCGGCTTGTGGTACCGGCGGGATGCTCAGCGTTGCCGAGGACCACCTGCGGAGCTTGAACCCCGATGCCAGCCTTCAGGTCTACGGGCAGGAGCTGAACGACGAGACGTACGCCATCTGCCGCTCCGACATGATGCTGAAGGGCCAGGATGCCTCGCACATCGCGCCGGGGAACTCCTTCAGCGAGGACGGGCACACCGGGCAGCACTTCGACTACTGCATCTCCAATCCCCCCTTCGGCGTTGAGTGGAAGAAGGTCGAAGACACCATCAGGACGGAGCACGACAAGCTCGGGTTCAACGGACGTTTTGGCGCGGGCCCGCCGAGGATCAACGACGGGTCCTTCCTGTTCCTCCAGCACATGATTTCCAAGATGAAGCCCGTGACCGAGGGTGGGTCTCGGATTGCCATCGTCTTCAACGGCTCGCCACTGTTCACCGGGGCGGCAGGCTCGGGAGAGTCGGAGATTCGGCGCTGGATCATCGAGAACGACTGGCTCGAAGCCGTCGTCGCGCTCCCGGACCAGTTGTTCTACAACACCGGGATCAGCACCTACTTTTGGGTTGTGACGAACCGCAAGTCCCCCGAGCGCCGGGGCAAGGTCCAGCTAGTCGACGCCCGCGATTCTTGGGTGAAGATGCGCAAGTCCCTCGGTGACAAACGCAAGGAAATATCCCCCGACCAGATCGCGGAAATCACCCGCCTCTACGGCGAGTTCACCGAGAACGAGCGCGTGAAAGTCTTCCCGAACGAGTCCTTCGGCTACCAGCGGATCACCGTTGAGCGCCCCCTCAGACTGCGTTGGAGCGTCTCAAAGGAAACACTGGACCTCATCTCTCAGGAGAAGGCGTGGGGCAAGCTCAGCGAGCCTCAGCAGGTCGATCTTGTCAAGAGGCTCAACGCGCTAGTGGGTAAAGATTTCCCCGACAAACCCGCTCTTGCCAGGAAGCTAGGACCGGTTCCGAAGGCTGTTGAGAAGGTTTTCTGGGACGCGCTTGCGGTCCGTGACGAGAACGCTCCGGTCATCACGAACCGGAAGGGTGAGCCGGAACCAGACCCCGACCTCCGGGACAACGAGAACGTGCCCCTGCCAAGCGAGGCGGTGCTCTGGGCTGTCGATCCGGCCGAGCGTCTCGCATCCCTCACCTACCGCTCCGCCGTGGATAAGTACATGGAAGCAGAGGTCCAGCCGTACGTGCCGGACGCCTGGGTGGACCACGACAAGACGAAGATCGGCTACGAGGTTCCGCTGACCCGGCACTTCTACAAGTACGTGCCCCCGAGACCGCTCGCCGAAATCGATGCCGAAATCAAGGCTCTGGAAGCTGAGATTCAGGAACTGTTGCGCGAGGTAACCGAATGAAGCCTTTCGTCGTACTTGAGCCGTACCTACGGCGTCTTTCCCGGGGCTGGACCTCTGTTGCTCTCCGCCGAATAAGCAAGCTCGTCGAGGATGTGAACCGGACCGGCGAAGCGCCCTTGTTGTCGTTGACAATCGCGGGACTGTTGACCGACCGGGCCGAGGAAGTCCAGCCTCCGTCCAGCGAATACCTCTTGAAGTATGGGATCGTGCGTTCCGGCAACCTGGTCGTCAACCCGATGTGGCTACCAGGTGGAGCCATTGGCGTATCGACAACAGTCGGTGCGGTGAGTCCTGAATATCGCATCTACCAGTTCCGGTCGGGTGTCGAGCCTCGCTTCATCCATCACCTTGTGCGCTCCGACCCTTACATACGGCAATACCGCCTGCTTTTTCGCGCTGAGACCACCTTCGACCGCCGCGTCACGAAGGAGGATTTTGGCGAACTCCCGCTCATCTTGCCCCCGATCGCAGCACAGGGAGCCATTGCCGACTACCTTGACATCGAGACAGTCCGCATCGACGCGCTGATCGCGAAGAAGCGGGAAATGGTGAAGGTCCTCGATAAAGCGTTTGATTCGTACCGGGCTTCCGAGGTCCTTCAGGGCTTCAACCCTGTGACTGGAGTCGGCGACATACCGGAGGGATGGAAGGTCATGTCCCTGGGTGTGCTAGTCGAGCTTCAGAGAGGTCACGACTTGCCGAGCGATGTCCGGCGCGAAGGTCCAGTGCCCGTCGTAAGTTCTGGTGGCGTCTCCGGGTGGCACGATTCCGCTGCGGCGCGAGGACCGGGTGTTATCACAGGCCGATACGGAACGGTCGGTGCCGTCTACTACGTCGAAGGTGACTACTGGCCGCTCAACACCACGCTTTACGTTAAGAGCTTCCGGGGATGCGAACCGAGGTGGACGTTTTATCTACTGGCGACCTTGCCCCTCGATATAGATGCTGCGAAATCTGCGGTCACCGGCATCAACCGCAACGTGGTTGGTGCCCTCCGAACGCCTGTGCCCCCACCCGATATCCAACGAGAGATAGCTGCGCGGCTAGATGCCTACTCATCCTTGGTCACACGTACCGTGGCTCTCCTGAAAAGCCAGATCAACCTCCTTACGGAGCGCCGCCAGGCTCTTATTACGGCAGCCGTCACTGGCGCAATCGACATCCCGGAGGTCGCAGCATGAAACCTGACGAGCATGGTTTCGAGGACGCCATCGAGGCTTCGCTACTCACTGAAGGTGGCTACGCCAAATCGCTCCCTGCTCACTTCGACGCAGCAGTCGGTCTCGACACGGCGGAGCTGTTCGTGTTCATCGGTACGACACAGCGAGCCGCCTGGGACAGTCTGCTAACGCGATACGGCAACGACCCTGCTGCTGCCCAGCGCGGTTTCGTGCGCCGTCTGGCTAAGGACCTCGACGACCGGGGCACGTTGGAAGTGCTCCGCCATGGCGTGGTGGACCTCGGGATCGAGCTACGACTCGCGTTCTTCAAGCCTGCCCATGGACTGACCCCGGAACTGGTTGAGCGGTACCGTGCCAATCGCCTCACCGTCACCCGCCAGCTCCCTTACGACCCTGATTCCGGAAAGACCCTCGATCTGGGCTTGTTCGTGAACGGCATCCCGGTCGCCACGGCGGAGTTGAAGAACCCCATCACCGGCCAAAGCGTTGAACACGCCATTACCCAGTACCGCAGGGACCGGGACCCGAAGAACGTCACCCTCGGTCGTCGAGCGCTCGTCCATTTCGCCGTCGACCCCGAGCAGGTATCCATGACCACCCGGCTCGCGGGTGAGGCAACGCGATTCCTGCCGTTCAACCTCGGTCACGACCGCCATAAGGGGAACCCCCCAAATCCGACCGGGCACCGCACCTCGTACCTGTGGGAGCACGTCTGGCAGCGGGACAACTGGCTGGACCTGCTCGCCCGGTTCATGCACGTCGAGCGTCTGGCGAAGGGAACCGCCGCCCAGAAGCGCGCTGGCGAGCTGGTCATCTTCCCCCGCTACCACCAGTGGGATGCCGTCCTCGCACTAGAGGCTCATGCCCGTGAACACGGCGCTGGTGAGCAGTACCTGATCGAGCACTCCGCTGGTTCGGGCAAGTCGAACACCATCGCCTGGACAGCACACCGGCTCGCGACACTCCACAACGAGGGTGACGAGAAGGTCTTCGACAAGGTGATCGTCATCACGGACCGGTTGGTGCTTGACCGCCAGCTCCAGGAGACGATTTACCAGTTTGAGCATGCTCGCGGCGTTGTCGAGAAGATCGACAAGGACTCAGGTCAGCTTGCTGAGGCACTCGCTGGTGAACAGGCGCGGGTAATCATCACGACCTTGCAGAAGTTTCCCTTCGTTCTCCAAAAGGTTGAGGAACTACCCGCCCGCAAGTACGCCGTCATCGTGGACGAGGCGCATTCTTCCCAGACTGGAGAGACTGCAAAGGAACTGAGGGTCGTGCTCGGGGGAACCGAGAAACAGGAACTGACGGTCGCCGAGGTGGAGGACGCCGGGTTCATCGCGTCTGCCGAAGACCCTGTGGAAGAAGCCCTGGCGAAGGCAGTCACGGCCCGTGGTCGGCAGAAGAACCTCTCTTTCTTCGCGTTCACCGCCACCCCAAAGGCCCGCACCCTGGAACTGTTCGGTACCTACAACAAGGAGACCGGCAAGTTCGAGCCGTTTCACCTGTACTCGATGCGCCAGGCGATCGAAGAAGGCTTCATCCTGGACGTGCTCGCCAACTACACGACCTACAAGACCTACTGGCGGATCGAGAAGGCGATCATCGATGACCCCGAGTACCCGACCGACAAGGCGAACCGGGCGATTGCGCGCTTCGTGGACCTGCACCCCTACAACCTTGCCCAGAAGGCGGAGATCATCGTTGAGCACTTCCGCGCCCACACTGCCCAGAAGATCGGCGGCAATGCGAAAGCGATGGTGGTCACGTCGTCCCGGCTGCACGCCGTCCGTTACTGGCAGGCGATCACGAGGTACATCGCGGAGAAGAAGTACACGGACCTACGCGCCCTGGTCGCGTTCTCGGGGACCGTCTACGCGAACGGACTGAGCTTCACCGAGCATGGGCTGAACGGATACCCCGAATCCGAGACGGCCGAGCGCTTTGGCGAGGACTACCAGGTGCTCATCGTGGCCGAGAAGTTCCAGACCGGCTTCGACCAGCCCCTGCTCCACACCATGTACGTTGACAAGGTGCTCACGGGACTGAACGCCGTGCAAACCCTGTCACGACTGAACCGGATTCACCCGGCGAAATCCGACACCTTCGTGCTGGATTTCCGCAACGACGCCGAGGACATCGTGAAGGCGTTCGAGCCGTACTACGGCGAGACAGTGGCTCCCCCGACCGACCCCAACCTGCTCTATGACACGCGGCGACGTCTGGACAACTGGGACGTGCTCAGGACTGGGGAAATCGAAGCGGCCGTGGCCGTGCTCGTCACCATGACGGGACCAAAGGACCACGGTCTTTTCTACGGCACCCTCTCTCCCGCAGTGGACCGGTTCAATGCGCTCTCGACAGACGACCAGGCAGAGTTCAAGGAAGCCCTGGACAAGTTCGTCCGCACCTACTCGTTCCTGAGCCAAGTCGTCTCCTTTGGCGACACGAAGCTGGAGCGTGACTACCGCTACTGCCGTGCCCTGGCATCGGTGATCCGTGCCCCGGCCGATGACGGGGGTATCGACCTCGGTTCAGAAGTGGAACTCACCGCGCTCCAGATCGAGTCGACCTTCACCGGCAAGCTCTCGCCCGAGTCCGAGAGCGGCGAAGTGGTGGCCATCTTCGGGGAGGGCAGGGGCACGCGCTTCGAGGCACCGCTGGAGCACCTGTCCAAGATCATTGAGGTCCTGAACGAACGGTTCGGGCTGAATCTTTCGGAGACAGACCAGTTGCTGTTCGATCAGTTCGAGGAAGGTTGGGCTGCTGACGACGAACTGGCCGCTCAGGCCCGGAACAACACCATCGACAACTTCCGGCTGGTCTTCGATCCCAAGTTCATGTCAACCGTTGTCACCCGCATGGACTCGAACGAGGCGATCTTCAAGCAGATTCTCGATGACCCTGACTTTCGCGACGTGCTGGCGGGGTTCTACGTGCGGAAGATATACGAGCGTCTTCGACACGATGACTCGTGATCCAAACCCTTGTCGCCTACCTCCCGAGAGTCGCGATGTTTTCGTAGCTACGGATCGGCGATATTGAACCTCTTGAAGAAATCGCTCCAAGCTTGAACGCAATCTTCTGTTAGACCGAGGGCATCGACAGTCGTTGCGAATGGGGACGTTCAGTCGATTTCGATCGCCACCCGAGCGCCACTAGGAGGGACCGGCGAAACGAGTAGCCAAAGTCGGGGCAGCCCTGGGCCGGTAGGCTACGGCTGTGCCGCGGTACTCGGTCAAGGTGTTCCCTGGCGTCAGGATCTACGGCGGTCACTCGCGACGAGGCAAGCCTCAGGACGACGCGATTTGGCCTGTGGTCTTCATAGGCGCTCTCGTTGGTGGAGTCGTACTATGGCACGCTCTTGGTGCGGCGATCGTCGTGCTCCTTTTTGTCTCGATCGCGATGATCGACAGGTGGTGGAAGAAGCGAGCCGCTACCAAACTCAAGCTCGCCCACGAGGCAGGGTGGCGCAAATCACTCAAGACCGCCATATCGCCGAAGCGAAGCGCTCCGCCGCCGTTCAGCAGCGCCGGGCAGAACGCGAGGTCGCTATCGCCAAAGCAAAGGAACTTGGGGATGCTGCCGCCGCCGTCCGCGCCAAACGTGAGGTTGCCTCTCAAGCCTTCATCGACCGCATGGCGGCCCTCGCGGCACAGCGCCGAACCAAAGCGGAACGTCAACCGCCCGCCCCCTGAGAAAGTCGCCCGTACTGGTCGATCGCGAACCTGTTCCCGCGCGGTTCATCCAAAACGTCGGACCGCTACGGTTCACGATCCGCGTTTGGAACGCCGATCATCTGATCGACTCTGTTTGCCGTGCCTACAACAGGCTGCCTGAGGAGATGCAAGCGGCCCTGCCGCCTCAAGCAGGTGTGGATCTACGTCGAGTCCGAGGGTTGACTAGCCACCGTCTGTAGCAGCTACGAGCGGGCGCCCTCGGCTGGCTCCCCGACGACCTAGAACGCAGACGCTGGCGGTGGGATGGGAGGTGACCGTGCGCAACCCGGCACGCCAATAATCGACAAGAATGACTTCGTGCCACCTCGGAAACCCTCATCTGCTCGGAGGACACCGGCCGAACCATTGGAACTCGCCCGCCTCACTTTGCGGCGCGCGATGCTCGATGCGCAGTTGGCAGAGCGCATGACTGTTGGAAACGAGCTTGAGGCTCGGACGATCAACGACCGCCAGGAACTCGCGCTCGCCGGGGACGACTACGGAACTTGGAACGACTTCAACGTCACTTTGTTGAAGAAGTCCTTCACGACCGCGGAGGAGGCGGATAAGTACGGCCAAGAGGGCATCTTCATAGGCGGTCTATCTACACCGTCGTGGGGCGAGGTGATCGCCGACTTCAGGGGTCCCGTACACACACGAGTCCAGCGCCTGGCGTCGTTGAAGGAGCGACTCGGGCTGTTCGACGAGCCGGGGTCGACAGAAGCTCCAGGCTCCACCGTGGATGCCAGCAGGACTGACGTGTTTATTGTTCATGGGCACGACGGGGAAGCGAAACTAACCGTTGCTCGCTTCGTCGAACAGGTCACCTTCCGTCGCCCGATCATCCTTCACGAGCAACCCAACCGGGGACGAACAATCATCGAGAAGTTCGAGGAAGTCGCGGCAACGACAGCGTTCGCCATTGTCCTGCTCACCGGCGACGACGTGGGAAGCGCGGTCCATGCCGCGGACACCAATCCCCGAGCGCGTCAGAACGTGCTCTTTGAGATGGGGTTCTTCGTCGGGGCGGTCGGCCGCGATCGGGTCGCGATACTTTACGAGGATGGTGTTGAGCTGCCATCTGACGTGTCTGGCCTCCTCTATACACGCCTCGATGCCGCGGGTGCGTGGAAGCTAGAGCTAGCACGAGAGATGCGGGAAGCCAGCATCAGCGTGGATCTGAACGCGGCAACGTAGGGACATACCCTGGCCACTCCCACGCGGTTGCCGTTCACCGTCTTGAGTGGTACTCGATTGAGCCGGGCCGAATGCTGGAGGCTGCTCATACCATCCGCCGACTACTCGACCTCCTTCATGCTGGCGAACTCACCGCGCCCGCGAGGCTCGTCGCTCGCCTCGAAGGCGCGCTAGTCGCGCTAGAGGTGATCGCGACTGGCCGCGCCCCCAGTCCTGTCGACTTCTTGAAGGGCGATTCTTTGCACAATACGAAGGATTCCAACAAGCGGTGTGTGCCGATACGAGACCTAGTCGGCTCGCTGTAGGCCGTGTCAAGGTCCCGAGATGACGACTCACAAACTTCCGACAACCGGCAGGCAAACCTATATGGACACGCATGATAACTGACATTATACTGTCTCTATAGACCTCATTTCCGCAGCTCACGGTAGCTCTATTTCGACCTTCGAAACCGCTGCAATGGCGCGTAATGTCAGGGCCGCCTTCTTGCTTTCGTACTCGGCGAAACACACTCGACGCGCTTATGCGAGCGATCTGGAGGACTGGTTCGCCTTCTGCCAGGCGATGGGCGTCGACCCACTGATTGCGAGTCGTGCCCATGTCGACACGTGGGCTCGGAGCCTTGCCGAAATCGACGGGAGGACGCCAGCCACGGTCGCTCGGAAGCTGTCCGCCGTCTCGGGCTTCTTCCGCTACGCCGTGAACGAGGACGTGATCGCTCGCAATCCGGTCGCGGTGGTGCGGAGACCCAAAGTAGGCAGCGACACACAGTCGACGGGACTTGACCGCGACGAGCTTGCTGCTCTCATCAGGGAGGCGCGCAATGACGGACCGAGGACCAATGCCCTCGTTCTTCTACTCGCCATGAACGGCCTGCGTATCTCCGAGGCACTTGGGGCAGATGCGTCGGATCTCGATACCGAGCGTGGTCACCGGGTCTTGCGAATCACCCGGAAGGGCGGCAAGAAGTCGACTATCCCGCTCGCTCCCAGGACCTCAGAGGCGCTAGACGCCTATCTAAGCGGACGAAACACAGGACCTCTCTTTTCTACCTCAACAGGTGCTCGACTCGATCAGGCAGCGGTGTGGCGATCTCTCCGGCGACTTGCGAAGACAGCAGTCCCAGCAAAGGCAACAAGCTTGCATCCTCACGACCTGCGACACGCGTTTGTGACCCTGAGCCTGGATGCTGGCGTCAGCCTCCGGGACGTTCAGGACGCTGCCGGTCACGCAGACCCTCGAACGACGAGGCGATACGACCGGGCGCGCTACAACCTCGATCGACACCCGACCTATGCGCTGGCGGGACTCATCAGTTGACGTCAGCAGAGGACCCAGTTCGCGGCTCCATCACCCCGGAACCCCACTCCCGCGTGATAATCAGAGCGCCATGGCAATCTCGATCGCGCAGCACACCGCTCATGGGGCGGTTAGCCAGCCGTACCAGTTGTTGCCACCTTTGTCCGACGACGAGTTCGCATCACTGAAGGCAGACATCCGTGCCCATGGCGTTTTGGTTCCCATCGAGCTTGATAGCGATGGCGTGATTCTCGATGGTCACCATCGCATACGGGCCTGGACCGAACTGAAGGCCGAGGGCGTAAGGCTCCCTGACTACCCGAGGATTGTGCGGGCGGGTCTCTCCGAGGACGACAAGGTGGCCCATGTCCTCGCCCTGAACCTCGCTCGTCGGCATCTCACACCGAAGCAGCGGGCCGAAGTCGTCGGGATGCTCCGGGTGAAGGGCTGGAGCTTGCGGCGTATTGCCGAGTTAGCGGGGGTATCGGAAGGAACCGTCCGGCGGGACCTCGGCGCGATTGCGTCAGATTACGCAATCGACCTGCCGGACAGGATTGAAAGACGCAACGGAGGCACATACCCCGCTCGTCGGCCATCGGTCACAGTTACTTCGGCACGGGACGAGCGCCGGGCGCTGGCAGCCCTCGCCACTCTTGGTAACGATGCCCCTGGACGCCTTCTAACGGTTCGACGAGCGGAGAGTCTGGCCCGCGAAGTGCAGCTTGAACGTCGTCGGAACGGTCCGAGTCGGAAGGCGGTTCGTGGTGCAGGATGGGAAGTTCGCCAGGGCGACTTCCGCAGGGTGCTCGATGACCTTGATGACCAATCGGTGGACCTGATCCTGACGGACCCTCCCTATGGCAACGGTGCCCTGCCGCTTTGGTCCGACCTCGGTGCGCTTGCCGCTCGCGTCTTGAAACCGGGACGAGCACTGGTGGCACTGACGGGCCAACTGCGCCTTGCGGAAGTGATCGGAGCGCTCATCGAGCACCTGACTTGGGTGTGGCTGGGCATGATCCCACGCAGTGGTGCCGCCTCTCCAACCAGCGCAAGGGGTCTTCGTATAGACAGCCGTTTCATTCCAGTCGTCGTCCTGTCGGCAGGACGCTACGAGCCGCGTGGGTACTTTCTGGACGTCGTCAAGTCGGACGCGAAGGATAAAGGGCTGAAAGCGGAGCACCCGTGGCAACAGCCAGTCGGGCCGTTTCTCAAACTCGCCGAAGCCTTCTCGAAGCCCAACGAACTGGTGCTCGACCCGCTCTGTGGAACGGGCACAACAGGTGTTGCAGCGTTGCAGGTTGGGCGACAGTTCATCGGAGTAGACAAGGACAAGGCGGCGGTGTCGCTTGCAGTCGAGAGATTGTCAGCGCGCTGAGCCCAGCTCAGGGCTCTCGCAAGCGTGGCGATGCGGGAGACGACTATCCCGCGCCGCCACGGCGACCGTGGTCCCAGAAGAGGACAGGAGCCGGTGTACCTGCTTGTGCGCGGACACCGGCTCAACTGGCGGGTCGACCGGAAAGGAATAGTCAAGCCGTTTCTCGCATCGGCGTCGGAACCGACGGGTTGACGACAAGGAGGGCACTCCTACTGCTGAGTCTCGCTGGCGCGCTGTGCCGGAGTGAGCTTGTGGGTCTCGATGTGGCTGACCTCATCGAGGCGTCCGAATCGAAGTCGGCTGTGCGTCTGCAGAAGCTCTTGCAACGCTTGCACGAGTTGACCGAGCATGTCGGAAGCAAAGAACGTCCCCGCGCTGGGACGGTCGGCGTAGAGCTACGACGGCGTCTAGTGAGCAGCAAGAGCTGGCGAAGACTGGCGCTGTGAGTCGTGGAACACCATGATTGTGACCATCGAGAGCAAGACGTCGGGACCGGTCGCCAGCGGTATCTTGATCGAAGCGATGACGCGGCAGCTAGCAACTCAGCTTGAGACGGCATCGGTCATTTCGCATCCCGGGGAGGTAGCCTCGATTATTCGCGCGATAGCGGCATGAGGCTGCCAGTATCCGCGTAAAAGGCCTCCTCAGCTGGGAGAATGACTGTGTTCCAAAGCAGCTCTCCAACCCAGGAGGAGGCCTCCTTGAAGGTGCATCGTAGCCGCTCGGTCCGCCGGGTCGAGGTAACCACCGACGGGAGGAACCTCGTCTCGCACGCGGGCACCGCGTTGTTGTGCGAACTGGCCGATCGCACAGGGTTGACACACGGGTTGTCCGAGGCGATGGCCGACTGCGGCATCTCGTGGAACACCCACGACCCGGGCGTCGTGCTCACGCATCTCGCCGTCGCCATCGCCGACGGGGCCGACTGCCTCAAAGACATCGACGCACTTCGCAAGCAGTCCGAGCTGTTCGGAGAGGTCGCGTCGATCTCGACCGCGTGGAGGGCGGTGAAGGCCACGACCGCTCCCGAGCTGCGCGCGATCAGAGAGGCCGTGGCAAAGACACGGGAGATCGTGTGGGCCGCGGCACCGCCGGGCGACATCACGATCGACTTCGACGCCACGCTCGTCACTGCGTTCTCCGAGAAGCAGGACGCCGCACCGACCTACAAGCACGGTTATGGCTTTTATCCCCTCGGCGCCTGGTGCGACACGACCGTAGAGCCGCTCGGGGCGATGCTCCGTCCGGGTAACGCCGGCTCGAACGACGCCGACGATCACCTCGAGTTGTTGGACCAGGTGATCGCCGCCCTCCCGCCGGAGTACCAGGTAGGTCACCAGCCCGGCGACGACCCGGGCCTTCTCCGACACCACATTCTCGTGAGGGCCGACTCGGCCGGGGCGACTCACGACTTTGTCTCTGGCCTTGTGGAAGCCAACATCGAGTACTCGATCGGCCATCCGGTCGACTCAGGTGTGAGAGAAGCCTTGTTGTTGTTCCAAGAAGAGGACTGGGTCGAAGCCATCGAGTCGGACGGGACCGACCGGGACGGAGCATGGGTGGCAGAGCTCACAGATCTCATGGACTTGTCGACCTGGGGTGAGGACGCACGGCTCATCTGCCGGCGAGAGCGTCCTCACCCCGGGGCCCAGCTCAGCTTGTTCGACACCTCGGAGGGCTTTAGGCACACGTGTTTCATCACGAACGCGAGTGCCCTCGAGATCGACGCCGCTGCACTCGAGCTTCGCCACCGCGGCCATGCCCGCGTCGAGGACCGGGTCCGGTGCTGGAAAGACTGCGGGTTACAGAACCTGCCGTTCGCGAGCTTCACCCAGAACCTCGCCTGGGTGGCCACCAGTCTTATCGCCGGGGCGCTTATCGCCTGGGCGCAGATGACCTGCCTCGACGGCGAGCTCAAAAAGGCCGAGCCGAAGACGCTCCGCTACCGGCTGTTGCACGTCGCCGCCGTCCTCGTGCGCCGTGGGCACCGGCTCATCTTCAGCCAGTAGCCACCGAGCCGGTTGCCTTGTACGCAGCTCGTCCAGCTCTACCCGATTGCGCCGAGGTCATCGCGTGGCTCGGGTGCTCCCGGGTAGCCATGGCCAAGGCCATCGCAGGGTGAGTGCATCCTGTTCGGCGAGGGCTACGGTGGTAGAATGACCGGAGGGAGAAATGAGCGGCGAGCGTGATGTGGTGGACGTAACACCGCACTTCGGATAAACCGCATCAGAGGCGACAGGAGTATAGCCGTGGGTATCGTCAAGCAGGATGGTGTAATCACTATCAGCAACATCGACGGGATGTTGAGTGATTGGGGTGATGTTGTCAAGTCCTGGGGAGATTCTGAAACATCGGATGAGATAACCAAGTCTGAAGAAGAGCGGCGCCGTGGTTGATGTTGCTGCTGTCATCGGGGAGTATCTTGAACATTTTGACACCACGGGGGATTTCGTTTCGGCGGGCCGGTACGCTGATCTGCTCGGCCTTCGCCATGCGGTCACTGGAACACGGTGGTGCTATATCTCCAGTCGACCCGTTCGATCATGGCCACTGGACCTCCCAGTGCTCACCTATGACCTATGCGGAGCTTCCAGCCATAAACTTCCTTGATCAGCTCAGCCATCTGCTCGGGATCAATGGCACCTCCATACACATAGGACTTGCCGTCCTGGGCCTCCGGCATCATTGACCTTGTCGGTCAGTTGTGGAGTTTCCTTCGCGTCGCTCCGGTCGTCGATGTGCAACCGAGTCAGTACATGCCACCATCCGGCGCTCAGCGCCGCCTGTTGCCGCTCGATCCCCCCAAGGTAACTGCGGCACCTATGGGTCGTCTTCCGCCCGTGCGTCCGATTTCCGCCGCCTCCGTCAGCGCCCGGACGAGCTATCCAAGGATCGGGAGCACCCGCTCACGACCGGGCCGCTCGGTGCAGCAAAGTATGAACTTGCCCACTCACTTCGCTGGCAGGGCACGGGCAAGCTTCGTCGCTATGGCTTGAACTGCGTCTTCGCCGAGCGGACCAGGTTTCAGGATCATCTCCGCGAGCTTGGCCACCCATGTGACCCAGACACCGGCGTGCTGGAACGGCTTCGAGAACAAACTCCAGTTAGCCCCCACGAAGCAAAGAGCGGCGTGAATGGGAACTTCTTCGCCGGAGAGCACCTTCTCAACGGCGGCGATCTGCCAGTCAAGTGCGTCAACTAGCTTCGTCTTGTCGCGTCCGTTGACGTACAGTCGCCAGTCAGTCCTGAACCACCCACCCCTGTCGCGGTGTTCCACCCTGCCCGTGTAGTGCTTGGCGTCGATCACCCACACGCCCGATGTCGCGATGGCGATGTGGTCGATGTTCCCTCTAGTTCTCGGCACTCTGCGGTCGCTGAGGAGGACGGCGCTGGTCCCGAGCCTGTCCGCCAGTTCCTTCGCAACGCGCATCTCGCCGGACGCGCCGCTCGCCCCTGCCTTGGTCGATTGCGGGTCATCAGAGAGGAACTTGACGACCCCGGCCAGACGTCCGAACCTCGCGTCGATGCGTACCCTCCCGCTTGTGGCGGCGGCGCTCGAACTCGGCTTGGGCTGATCTTCCCGCCGAGCCGTGGTCCAGTTCGGTCGCCAGGACAGGATCAGCTGGCGCCTGATCAGATAACTCGCCGGGAGATGCGCCTGCACTCTCCGTGTGACGACGGTCACCGTCAGTCCCTGAAAGGCGATCGTTCACAGCGAAATCATGGCACCGGACAACACGCTGTCTGCGGGTCGGCCGATCCCACGACCAGGTATTTCCCATGCCACCGCCAGGGGCGACCGGCCCCCCAGGATCGCGGCCCGGTGCTGAGTCCGGAAGAGGCCGCCAAAACTGAACGGTACCGTTCGGTTTGATGTTACGCTTTCTCCCGTGAGCGAAGAGCGGATGTTCTTGTCGCACGACGTCCAGGCGGCCGCCGGTCTCTCTTCGCGACAGCAGAACGACTGGGACGCTCGTGGTGCTCTACCCCACCGTCGCTCCGGCGAAGAGGGATGGAGGCGATTCTCGCTTCGGGAGTTATTCGTCCTCGCCACGTGCGCCGAGATCCGACGGAAGTTCGGAGTGCGGGTTGAGCGGCTCAAGTGGGTCCAGGATTTCATGCTTAAGGAAGGCGTCAACCACCTAGACATGGCGGCAGGTGTGATGTCGATGCGCGGCGAGGCGGTGTGGCTGCTTACCGATCTGGAAAAGACGTTCCTTTTGAGCCCGGACCCGGAGTTCGAGAGCCTGTGGCCTTACCTGTCCTTTGATGTCCGGGACCGGTCCGCCTTCGTACTTATCAATCTGACTCCGCTGGTAGATCGAGTCTTGGGGCGTCTGGATGATGACATCCGACTAGAGGCTCACGGCTACAGCGAGGAGGAACTTCGCCAGATCCGCATGGTCGCCGACGGGACGCCTGAGGAGGCTGACGTCCTACAGGTGGCCCGAACCGAAGAGCCCGAGTGATGAGTCGAGCCTCGGGGCCTCTTGATGACGGCACCCGCCGGGGGCAGCCAACCCTCCATGGCGAGATAGTTCAGCAGATCCGCCTGGTGGTCGCAGAGACGCCCGAAGAGGTCGAGGTCTTGCAGATGATCCGAAGTGGTGAGTACGAGCGCGTCGAGGTCACCTCGCCTAACGGAGAGATCGAGACGATCCGTACGACGCTCCGGCCGGACGCGGGCTCCCCGATCAAGATGTTGTTGCAGCAGCATCCGTTCCAGAACCTGAACCTGAGCGTGAAGGACGGCGAAGTCGTGAGCATCTCCCAGGAAGTCACCATCAAGCCCCGTGGGGGCCTGGTGCGTAGTAAGCGCGGTGGAGGCCGGAGTACGCAACTCAGCCACCAGCGCGTCCGATTCCCGAACCGCTCCGACCGCAGGAGGCACCTGAGCCCGGAGCTTGACGGCGCGGACGCCGATCCGCGCCAGAGAGGACGAAACGCTCTCACTGGAGAAGACACGCGAGTTGCTCGGCGCCGAGTGCCCGATGAGCGACGAGGAGCTGAGATTGTTACTTGATCAGCTCCGCGGGATCGCAACCATCGCTCTCGACGCGGAGGAGGCGAAGGCGGACGCCTGGCGCCGATCTGAGCCTGCGGGGCCAGCGTGTTAAAGAGAGCCGCCGTTGTCTACCTTCGCGTGAGCACGGCCGAACAGGTCGAGAACTACTCCCTCGACACCCAGAAGCGTGCTTGCATCGAATACTGCGAGCGCGAGGGCTTCGAGGTCGATCGCATCTTCCGAGAGGAGGGCGAGTCGGCGAAGACAGCCAACAGGCCGCAGCTCCAGGCGATGCTCAACTACTGCGCCAAAGAGGCGAAGCGCCGGTCCATCGTCGCAGCCGTCGTCTACCGGGTGGATCGCTTATCCCGCGATGCGCTCGACTACCTGGTCATAAGGGCGGCACTGCTAAGACTCGGCGTCCAAGTGCACTCGGCGACGGAGAGCTTCGACGACTCGCCCGGTGGCAAGCTCCACGAGGGCTTGATGGCGATCCTCGCCCAGTTCGACAATGACGTGCGAGCTGCGCGCACCAAGGCCGGGATGCTTGAGGGCCTCGCTCGTGGGCGGTGGATGTGGCAGGCGCCACTCGGTTATGTCAAGGGCGACCGCGACTCACCGAGCCTCTTGCGGGACCCGCACTTGGCACCACTTGTCCAGTTCGCGTTCGAGCGTGTGGCGTCGGGGCGGATGTCAAGACCCGAGGTGCTGGCGGAGGTAACCAGCCTCGGACTTGTGACTCGTCGGGGCAAGGCAATGAGCCCTCAGTCCTTCGGTGAAATGCTCTCCAGTCCCCTTTACATGGGCCGGATCATCTCGCCCAAGTTGGAGTTTGACGGACCGGGCGACTTCGAGGCCCTTGTCAGTCCCGAACTTTTCGAGTCGGTGCAGGCGGTCCTTGAAGGACGCGCACGGAACAAGGAGTCTCGACACCTCGACAACCCTGACTTCCCGCTGCGCCGCGTCGTGCGATGCGGTCGCTGCGGCTCGCCCCTCACCGCAAGCTGGTCACGAGGTCGAAGCGGACGTTACCCGTATTACCGGTGCTATAGGAAGGGGTGCCGAGGCACGAGTATCCGCAAGGAGCGTCTCGAAGGTCTCTTCGTCAGCCATCTCGAAGCCCTGAGTGTTCGGTCGGAAGTTTTCGCACTCCTCGACGCAGTAGTCACGGACGCCTGGAATGACCGACTCCGTGAGTCGCTCGCCGCAGAGAAGCGGCTTGTGACGTGTATGCGCGACCTCGAAGCGAAGGTGGACCGCTTCGTTGACGCTCTCGTCGCCGGAAAAATCAGCCAGTCCATCTACGACCGTCAGGTCGTACGCCTCGAAAAGGAACAGGCGCAGCTGAAGATCCAGATCGAGGCTGCGAAACCTCCTGAGATCGACCTGGCAGTGACCCTTGTCTTCGCTCAGAACCTCCTCGAAGATTTGCCGGGCTGTTGGAACCGCCTGAACTGGCAGCAGAAGCGGCCTTTTGTGTGGGCGCTGTACCCACAAGGACTCACATACGCCGACGGAGGTATTGGAACCGCCCAAACGCCCTGGCTGTTGACCCAAATCGGGGCCGGTTCCAGCAGCGGGAATGGTTTGGCACCCCCAACGGGATTCGAACCCGTGTTTCCGCCTTGAAAGGGCGATGTCCTCGGCCGCTGGACGATGGGGGCTCGACCCGAAGGCGGAAGCGACAAAGCGAAGAAGCAGAAAATATCAGGCGC
>Ga0224555_1003220_pt1 | contig 17181 bp, 19 predicted proteins | sample 714S23034metaG_FD_180687 | JGI IMG/M metagenome (GOLD analysis project Ga0224555, IMG submission 180687) | Peat soil microbial communities from Stordalen Mire, Sweden - 717 S2 30-34 | ecosystem: Environmental > Terrestrial > Soil > Wetlands > Peat | place: Sweden: Norrbotten County, Stordalen...
CTTCGTGTGCTCAGTTTCCGGTGCTTTGTGACCAACACGAGGCTGCAACTGCCGACAGCACACTGCTATCTCGCTTCATCGAGCTTTGGGACAGGTCCGCTTTCCAGTTCGGACCCGCGCACCTAGAGAATCATGACCACCGAAGAACCGCATCTGGAGCCCGCGAACTCGCTTGCGGTTGGTGATCCGAGGCGTCCGGCAATCAGGCGAGCGGTCTTCGCCACGCTGGCACTCGCAGCCGTGTTCTTTGTCTTCACCGCTCCGGTCAAGCAGGTCGCGTCGGTGTACGACCATGCGCCGTGGTTGAACGACCCGTTCGACACGATCATCTCCTTCATGATGTTCTTCGTTCCGCTCGTCGCTCTCTCTTGCCTGGCACGGGTGTCATTGTGCCGACGTTCAGAACCGTTGCCGATGACCAGGGTGCGGAACTTGTTGCGCAGCTGTCGCGTGATACTCCCCGCCTTGTTTCGGTGACCCTAGGACGGGCCTTCCCCTCCGCCACCTGGCCTGGCGCGTCTCGATGAACCGCCGCATGGCCGTCGAGTCTGTGAACGCCGCCCTCAAGGGTGGTTACGTGAATGTGATCAGGGGGTTCTTCCGTGTCTTCGGCCTCGTGAAGATCACCGTCCTCCTCGGCTTCACGATCGCGGCGGTGAACCTGGACCGGATCCGCAGCCACGAAGCGAAGCTCGCGGAGCAGCAGGATCGGCCCGCTCGTCGCAAGCGGCGCCGCATCGGCACGTGGCAGGACTTGCTCGGCTACCTCGAAGAGGCGCCGTCGTTGTCCGCCGGCCCGCCTGGTTAGGCGCCCCTTTTCTCCCTGATTCCAGACGGCCCGGGCTCTTGCGCGCCCGCACTTCCGCGCGCATACGCCGCGCTTTGGAAACAGCCTGGAATTCCGCGGCTACGCAGCCGAACTTGGCGGGATCGAGACCTCAAAACGCCCGCCGGTCGGCCCTCAGGGAAGTTTTGTGAACACAAGGGCCAGAGATATTGTGAACATCCGAGAAATTACTGCTCACCGACTCGGTGGAGCGCCGTACCGATCGAGGTGTGCCGTAACCTCGATCTGTCGCCTGGCCCAGTAGCGCTCGAACTCCTTGACCGCTGACTTCGGAACGCCCGACGGATCACTTGTCGCATCAGTGATCACAGCTGGTCCGAGGGCGAAGATCACGCCGGCGAGCGCGGCATCGACTCCTACCGGGCGGTAGCGCCTCACCAACAGCGACAGGCCTTCTTCTGCGGTGAGGCCAGTGCGCTTCTCCATCTCCCCCGATCTCGTGATCCCCGAGGTCTGTTACCTACCCGCGCGTGGCGCCCAAGCGCGGGTCGAGGGCGACTTCCTCCGCAGCCCCGTGTCTGGTCGCCTCGGGGTGGAGCACGTCGGTTACGTCGACATCGAAAGGATCGCCTGAGCTGGTAGAGATGTATGAAGACCTCGGTCTTGGCACGGTCGACGCCTCTGTCATCGCCGTCGCCGAACGGGTCGGTGCCACCATCATCGCCACACTGGACCGCAGGCACTTCAGCGTTGTCCGCCGATCCCACGTCTTCGCCTTCGAGCTCGCTCCGTAGAGCGCGCACAAGCTGAGAGGCATCAACCAATAGGTTATAAAAACTAGGAAGAATATCAACCTAAAGGTTGACACAAACTGCCAGAGTGCTAACCTATAGGTATGCAACGAGCAGAGAGAGCGGCCCAGGCTCGACGTGAGCTGGATCGAAAGTTCAGTTCAGCCAGCCTCAACGAGATCGCGGCGCGGCCCCGCTCGGGCTGGATACGCGCCATCCGCGGGGCGCTCGGGATGAGCCAAGCCGTCCTGGCAGAACGTCTGGGAGTGTCGAGTGCCGCGGTGAACAAACTTGAGCACGCAGAACTCCACGGCGGCATCACCATCGCCAAGCTGGCCGAGGTGGCGGAGGCTCTCGACTGCACGTTGATCTACGCCCTCGTGCCGAAGTCGACCCTGGAGGAGACGGTCACGACCCGGGCCAGAGCGGTAGCCGCGGGCCTCCTCGGGCACGCCGCCCGAACCATGGCCCTCGAGGCGCAGGATATCGGCGACGACCGGCAGAGGGAGGCCGTGGATCGCTACGCGCAGCAACTCGTCGTCAGCGGCAACCTCTGGCGCGTGGCGCCAAACCGATCACGAGAAGGCGAGTGACCGGCCTGCGACCCGATGGCGAACCGCTGTCGAGGTTCAATATGCGGAACATCGGGCCGGAACCATCCGGGGCCACGCCGATCGAGGACGAGGACCTTGAAGGTCTCATCCCGGACTTCGTCGCTACTCGCGCCGACCTGAACCAGGTCGAGTTCGAGAACATCACTGCAGCGCTTCCTTGGGCACACGCGCAAGCACGTTCGCTTGGGCCGGAAGGCATCCTCGACTATGGATTCATGCTGACGCTGCACCGCCGGATGTTCGGCGACGTGTGGTCCTGGGCCGGAACCCTCCGACGGCGCGAGACCAATATCGGAGTGGAGCCGCACCTGATACCAGAGCAGTCCAGGCAGTTGCTCGATGATGCCAAGTTCTGGCATGCCGAAGCTGTCTTCGGCTACGACGAGTTGGCTGCCCGGATCCACTGCCGCTTGGTCATCGTCCATCCCTTCCCCAACGGCAATGGTCGTTGCACGCGGATGATGGCCGACCTATATCTGGTGGCCATCGGACGTGAGCCCTTCGCCTGGGGTAGCGCAAGCCTCGACGTCGACGGCTCAGTCCGCACGGCGTACATCGCAGCGCTCGTCAAGGCCGCCTCCAGCGGCGACTACTCCGACCTGATTCGGTTCGCCCGAGGCCAGACGGCCACCTGACGTCCTTTCACCACGATCAACGATCCAGCAGCCGCGCCGAGCATGACGTACATCGGCTCTGTGAGTGATTTCGGACTGATCGTCGGCACCTACGTCGACGCCAACGGGAACGCCCACGGGTTCGTTCTCAGTGATGGCAGGTACACGACGATCGACGACCCGTTCGCCATCACAGGGGGCACGACTGCTTACAGCTCCAACAACCTCGGAACGGTCGTCGGCTACTACGTTGCGAGCGACGGGTCAACGAACGGGTTCGAAGCGACGCCCAGTCACTAGGTGTCAGTGGAGGGTCGGAGGGAAACGGGTCCCAGGGCGCCGCTCCTGAGACCCTGAGTTGCGAACGTCCCCCGGTCCTGGCCGGGGGGGGGCGTTGCGCGCCAAAGCCGGAGGCCAGCACGACACCTTGTCATTGTCACCGCCGGTTGGAGTCACCCTGAAGAACAGAACGTCGCTACCGAATAGCTTCGTATGAGCCGCACTTCGTGTGGCCGGGCGGGCGTACCTATCGAGGGCTATTTCACCCGGCGGGCTGATGCCAGCGCGAAGACACTCTCCTTGGCTGCCTGGACTCCATCGGCAGGCGTCTCCCGGAGGGTCTCTAACGGGATGACGGGGTGCACGGCCCTCAGGCTTCCCTCGCAAGGCGACCCAGGGGTCGTGCACTCGCTGCCGCTGTCGGATCGCGTCGTTCCGCACTACTGCGCGCTGCCGATGTGCCCGGAGCACGTTTCCCCCGTCGTGATGGATAATGGCGATCTATCGTGAATCAGAGTCAATCCAGACCGGCACTGCCGGCGGGAACGGTTCATCTGGTGGTTCGACTGGCCGGATAAGCGAAGAGGAACCCGAGGTGGGGATATCGGCGCATCCACGGGGGAACTCGCCACGACGGGCATCCACGATGGGCATCCGACTCGCATCCTCGGCGTGGCCTGTCAGGACTCGACGAGCCGGGCCACTTCGGCGACCTCCTCGGCGGAGAGGTCCGCCAGCGTCGAGGCGGCGTTCTCCCGGACCTGCGCCGGCGACGTAGCGCCCGCGATGACGGACGAGACGACCGGATGACTGGCCAGCCAGGACAGGGCGAGGCGCGTCAGGCTCCAGCTACGCTCGTTCGCGAAGTGCTGGAGGCGGTCCAACTTGTCGAAGGTGGCCGGCGTGAGCGCCGACTGGAATCGCGCCTCGCTCAGCCGGCTGCCGGCGGGTGGCCCCCCGTCCCGAGTGGCCTTGCCGGTGAGCAGGCCTGAGGCCAGGGGAAAGAAGGGCAGCACGCCGAGCCCGAACCGCTCGGCGGCGGTCGTGACCTCGACCTCGATCTCCCGTTGGAGCAGGCTCCACTGGTTCTGTACCGAGACAAAGGGCTGGACGTGGCGGGTAGCGCTCGTCCAGTGGGCGTCGGCGAGCATCCAACCAGTGAAGTTCGAGCAGCCCACGTATCGGGCCTTCCCGGCGCGGACCACGGTGTCAAGGGCATCCAGCGTCTCGGCGATAGGGGTCTTGGGATCGGGGAAGTGGAATTGGAGAAGATCGACGTAGTCGGTGCGAAGCGCCCGCAGGCTCGTCTCGAGCGAGCGCACCAGCTCGGCCCGCGATCCCCGGTCCTCGATGACCCCGGAGCCAAACTTCGTGGCGAGCACCACCTGGTCCCGCCGTCCGCTCAGGGACGCCCCGATGTACTCCTCGGAGCGTCCCTCGCCGTAGGAACGGGCCGTGTCGAAAAAGGTGACACCGACATCGAGTGCCGCGCTCACGACCTCGGTGGTCTGAGCCTGGTCGAGGCGCCCCCCAAAGTTGTTGCATCCGAGCCCTGCGAGAGAGACGGTGAGTCCCGATGCGCCCAGTCGCCGCTGTTCCATCTGCCCTCCGCGTGTTCGCCCACTGTCCGCTGCCCGGCGGAGCCTAGCGATCTCACGCGGCGGCTCACCATGTGGGTGCCGCCTGAGCGCGCCGCGGACAGGGCGCGCAACTTGAGGGCGGGGTGGAGTTCCTTGGAGCGCTCGAGGAACGCGAGGATGCGAGCCTCACCGAGGCTGACCGGGCCTACTTGAGAGCGCTGGAGGCGCGGCTCGACATGTACCCGGAGATGCGGACCACGGGGTAGTAGCCAAGACCACGACCTTCCTGTGGTCCGCCGGTCACACGAAAGACCGCCAGACCTGCCGACTCGGAGCGGGTCCGCGATGCTCGCCGCGGGCAACCGGCTGAACGTTCTGGCGCGTCACCATCCCGGCGTCCTGGGTGCCAATGAGGAGGCCATCAGCTGGCCTCCCGTCAGGAGATCACTCACACCTGCACGACATCTCCTAGCCTCGGCTCGTGAGCGAGCCGGTCGTCATCCATGAATACCTTCGGAAGGCACGAGAGACGTCGATCGAAGGCCTGACCTGGCTCGATCGGCTGCCCGGCCACATCGAGGAGGCGTGCCGCGGCTGGAACGTCGAGATCGCCGGGGCGCCGTACGAAGGGGGGGTGTGTGGCTGGGTGGCACCGGTACGCGGCGCCAGCGGTGACGCCGTGCTCAAGGTCAGCTGGCCGCATGCCGAAGCGGCGACCGAGGCCTTGGCGCTGCGTTGGTGGGACGGCGCCGGCACGGTCCGGCTGCTCGCCGTTCGCGATACCTGGACGATGCTGCTCGAGCGCTGCGACCCCGGCACGCCGCTGCGCGACGCCGGACTGCCCAACGAGCGCGGGTTGGCGATCGGCGCCGAACTGTTGAATGCCCTGTGGAGCAAAGGAGTCCCGCCCGACGACGGCCCGCGCTTTGACGCGATGGCGCAAGTCTGCGACGAGTGGGCGCAGGGGGCGGAGCGCCGGGTCGAGAGACATGGTGCTGTGCTGCGTGCGCTCGGGACCGACCCCGGCATCCTCACCCTGGGCATCGAGCTGCTCCACCTGCTCCCTCGCTCTGCGGATCGGCAGGTTGTGGTGCATGGTGACTTCAATCCTGGCAACGTGCTCGCCGCGAGTCGGGCCCCATTCCTCGCGATCGACCCAAAGCCCATGGTCGGCGACCCAGCCTACGATCCGTGGTCGCTGGTCGCCCAGCTCGACTGGCCCTTCCGACTGCCCGACGCGGCGCGCGTCGTCCTGCCGCGCATCCGCCGGCTCGCGGAGCGGCTCGAGCTGCCCGCGGAACGTATCGCTGCCTGGGGTATCGCGCGCGACGTCCAGGGAGGCCTCTGGGCAGCGTCGGAGGGAAACGCTGCCCTCGGAGCGAAATGGATTCGCTCGGCGACAATCACCGCGCCGATGCTGAGTTGACGGCCCCCGGACCCGTGGTGGGTGACCGACGACACCGCTCGAGTGCGCGGCTAGGAGAATCCCCGAAGTGCCGTGCCGGGGCAGGCGCGACAGAAACGCCGCACCGAATAGCAGCATCCCTCGAATCGCTTGTCGCGACCGAACGACGGTTGGCGCGCTGTGCCCCTGGCGGTCTTCCGACAACGTCGTCCCAAGCTTGGCTCGTCGTGGGGCATGACGAGCCCCCACTGATCTGTAAGAGGTTGGAGTGATACAGCCGCGAGGTACAAGTAGTCAGCAAGTTCTCGGCGATCAGTCGCCCGATGTCAGATAGCTACCCACGAGGCGACCGTGACCAGCATCATCGAGACGTGCAACCCCGTCGCGCGTACGGACCTGCCGAGCAGCGCCGTAGGTTTAGCCCGACAGTCCGACGAGCCCGACGGGCAACTGACCTCCGTCGAATGGTTCGTCGCCCAGATGGCGAAGGATCTGGACCTGGGACAGCGCCCCGTGGACGTGCGCTGCCGCCGCATCCTCCTACGGCTCACCTCTTGGGCGACCTCAGAAGGCCTGCCGCTCGAGCGAGAGGCCGTGCTGGACCCCGACACCGTCGAGCGCTTCTGCCAACTGTCCCTCGCGAACGACCGCTCCAGGGCGACGTTTCGGTCAGACCTCCGCCGGATGGGCCCGTTGCTCACCCGGTCGGCACCCTGGGAACCCCGCCCTGTTGTTATGGCCACCCGCAACGTCGCCCTTCCCTACAGCCCTTCCGAAGTCGAGCTGTTGCGATCGGACGCGACGAACCAGCCGACGCCTGCTCGGCTTCGCGGTGCCCGCGCTCTTCTCGCGCTCGGCCTCGGAGCGGGCCTCGATGGCCGGTGGGTCGCCCGGGTTGAAGCGCGGAGCGTCAGCCGTCGCGGCCTTGTCGTCGAGGTTCGAGTCGGCGACCCAGCCGCGCGTCTGGTCGTCGTCCGCGCCGAGTGGGAGGACGAGGTCATCGATCTCGCCAGGACCGCGGGCTCGGACTATCTGATCGGGGGACGCTCTGAGGCGAGAAACCGTGTAGCTGATCTGGCCAAACGCCTCGCGCGGCCGGCGGGCCATCCGCGCCTCAGTCCCGCGAGGCTCCGCTCGACATGGCTCCTAGCGCACTTGGAAGCCGGCACCCGGTTGCCTGAGCTGTGCTGTGCAGCGGGGCTGCAGGGCTTTGAAGTTCTCTCCGACCTGATGCCTCTCGTCGCTCGGCTGGAACGACGGGAGGCAGATGCTCTGCTTCGCGGTGGTGCACGCTGAGCCGCCCACCACTCGACCTCTGTGGCCGTCGACGACCGACGATCGACGAGTTCAGCCTCGCCCGACAGATCGTCCGCCGTTCGGGCCTCATCGAGGCTCTCGCTCCTCACATCGATGGGGCCGTCGGCCGGCCGCGGCACCTGCCACTCGAGGCACTGCTTGTTGCTTTTCAGATCAACGCCTTGCAGCGCAACCACCAGGCACACTTGATCGACATCGCCCGTCTTCTAAATGCGCTCAGTGACCAAGAGCGGGAGAAGCTCGGCATCAGAATCTGGGACGAAGACGAGGCCTATGCGCGCGTCACGTGGCTGTTCACCAAGCTCTGCCGCGTACTCGATTCTGGCGTTGACGGCCTCAGCACCGAGTGGTTTGCCAACGCTCTCGCCCGAGCGGCTGTGCCGAAGAGGTACCTGAAGAGCCGGTCGGTGGCTGTCGATGGGACCGACGTCGAGACCTGGGGAGCCTTCCAGGGCTCGATCACGACGGTCGAGTTCGACGGCGAGGCCGCAGAGACCCAGCTGACCGACGGCACTCCGGCACCGGCCCGGACCACAAAACGAGCCAAAGTGCTCGCCATCGGCAAAGACGGCCGCAAGCAGTACACCCCGGACCCCGACGCGCGTGCGGGGCACCGCTCGTCCAACGGCCAGCACAACGCCGGCCCGTATATCGGATACGAGCTCCACTTGGCGGTCCAGGTGCGAGACGTGCGCTGGACCGACTACATCGAGCGGACGAGGCTCGGGCCCGAGGTCCCGAACCTGATCACGACCGTGGTGCTGACCCCGGCTGGTGCACACCGGGCGAAGTCGGTCGTTGCCCCGCTCATTGCCGCCAAGCAGGCAGGTCACGGGATCACTGATGTCGTGTGCGATCCGGGCTACTCGCTCTGCCCGCCTGAGACGACGACCTACCCGCTTTCCCGGGCAGGCATAGAATAGACCTTCCAGCTCGTCATGTCCCAGCGCGGGATCCGGCCTTTCTCCAAAGAGGCGATCTTGATGGACGGTCAGCTCTTCTCGACCCTTCTCCCCAACGAGCTGCGCGACCTCGCCACGGCTCCGATGACGGCAACGGGCGCGTACAGGCGCGCCTACGAGGAACCGTTCAACAGGAGAGCTCGCTGGAGACTCGTTCGCCACGCCGGTCCCGACAAGGACGGTGTGACATGGTGGCGCTGTCCGTTTTGTGCGGGGCTTCTCCGGAGTCGGAACTTCCCGAGGACGATGCGACGCTCGGTCAAAGCACCGTTGGTGATCCTCCCTACATCACAACAGCGCTGCTGTTGCGGCACGGTCTCGGCACCCCCGGCGGACCTGCCCCTTGTGCAGAAGATCCCTTTCGGGACCACGGCCTGGCGCATCTCGATGAACCGCCGCATGGCCGTCGAGTCGGTTAACGCCGCCCTCAAGGGTGGCTACGTGAACGTGATCAGAGGGTTCTTCCGAGTCTTCGGCCTCGTGAAGATCACCGCCCTTCTCGGCTTCACGATCGCCGCGGTCAACCTGGACCGGATCCGCTCACATGAGGCAAAGCTCGCCGAAGGGCAGGATCAACCGGCACGCCGCAAGCAGCGCCGCGTCGGCACCTGGCAGGACATGATCGGCTACCTCGAAGAGGCGCCGTCGTTGTCCGCCGGCCCGCCTGGCTAGGCGTCCCTCTTCTCCCTGATTCCGGACGGCCCGGGCTCTTGCGCGCCTGGACTTCCGCGCGCATACGCCGCGCTTCGAAATCAGCCTGGAATTCCGCGGCTACGCAGCCGAACTTGGCGGGATCGAGACCTCAAAATGCCCGCCGGTCGGCCCTCAGGGGAGTTTTGTGAACATGAAGGCGCGAATTCCATGAACATCCCCTGGAGGCGGCGCCCAGAATCGAACTGGGGTAGAGGGCTTTGCAGGCACAAAAATGCGTTCCTGGACGTCCACCAGTGTCCATGAATGCGCAGTTCAAGTGCATATTCGATCGTCGACGTACACCAGCGTTCGGGAGGGTCCCGCGCCATCCTCGCGCCAACGGATCATCTCGCGGTTGGGGGCGAATCAATGGTTCCCTCTCATGGTGATTCTCGACCCAGGCGGCGTCAGCAGTCGGTCGGTGCTCAACCCGTCCAGCTGTCCGCGTCAGGCGACGATTTCGGTGTTGATCGCCCCGGCGAGGGCCACGCTAGACGCGGAGGTATACGGTGCGATCGCTGTAGTCGGTCCGGGGCATGTCGCGGGCCTGCCCGGCCAGATGAAGCTCATGGCCGATCTACAGACCAGCACTGTGCTGCACGTTCGAGGAGCGATGGCCGGCACGGGCATCGGGATCAAGGTAACTGCTTGTGACCATCTTTGCTGAAAGCGAGAACCTTGGCGCGTTTCGAGCATGAGGTCCAGGACGTGACCACACAGCCGTCCTGGACGCCCGCTGGCTCACACCGGACCATGCGAGACGTACTCACCTCCTCCGGCTCGGAACCAACCTCGTTGGGGCGGAGTGATCGAGAGCGATAGGTTTACGGGTAGAAGCACACGGGAGCTCGGGTGTACCGGGCTGAGAGGGTGGCTGGCCTGCAGGTCGAAGTGCCACCGACCGTACGAACCTGACCGGGTAATGCCGGCGTAGGGAGGTGGCCAGGGTGGCAACTTCAAACCAGAAGACGTTCGGCACGGTCCTTGGACGTCGTCTGTCTGAAGTAGGGCTGACTCTTGGTGATCGTGCTCGCCACGATCCTCGGCGCGCCGGCCTTTCCATTCTCCGTCCTCCCTGGCATCGGCGGTCCGCCAAGTTGAGGCACGAAAGAGGGTCGGCGATGCTTCCAAATAGACATTGCCGACGGCCGCCGGCGCTGGCCCTTCTCGCCGTCATCTCGCTGGGCCTAGCGGGGTGCAGCTCTTCTGCAAGTGGGACCGGGGCGAGCACCCAGAAGGCCGCGAAGGCGCCGAGAGCAGTACGCGGGGGGACGGCCTACTTCGCCGAGCAGCCCGAGACGCCGCCCGACTACATCTTCCCGCTCGTCTCCGGCGAGTACTTCACCGTCGAGAACACAGCCGATCTCCAGACGCTTCTCTACGAGCCGCTGTACTGGTTCGGCGACAAGGCGAGCACCTCGATCGACTACTCGTTGTCGATCGGGAACGCTCCTGTGTACAGCGACGGCAACCGGGTCGTGACGATCACGCTCAAGCACTACCTCTGGTCTGACGGCGAGGCGGTGAGCGCCCGGGATGTGATCTTCTGGATCAACTTGCTGAAGGCCGATCCCGACGACTGGGCCTCCTATGTCCCGGGCGGATTTCCCGACAACGTCAAGAAGGCCACGGCGCTCAGCGCCACAACCCTGTGCCTCACCTTGAATGCCGCCTACAACCCGACCTGGTACACCTACAACGAGCTCTCCCAGATCACACCCTTGCCGCTTGCCTGGGACCGCACCTCGCTCGCACAGCCCGCGCCGAAGCCGGGGGCGGGCGATCCTCCCGACTCGACGCTGTCGGGGGCGAGGGCGGTCTACAACTTCCTCAACACCCAAGCCACCCACCTCTCGAGCTACGCCTCGAGCCCCATCTGGTCCGTCGTCGACGGTGCCTGGAGGCTCGTCGATCTGAGCTCGGACGGCACAGCCACCTTTGTGCCGAACCCGCACTTCTCCGGCCCGAACAAGGCACACCTCGCGCGACTCGTCGAGCTGCCGTTCACAAGTGCCGCCGCCGAGTTCTCCGTTGTGCGCGCCGGCTCGGCAGTGGGCGGGCCCGGCTCGCCGTCGTCCGGGGACCAGATCTCGGTCGGTTACGTGCCCGACAACGACCTGCCCCAGTCGGGGGCGCTGCGCGCCGAGGGCTACCAGCTCGTCGACTGGTACCCGTTCCAGATCGACTACTTCGAGCCGAATCTCGAGAACCCGACAGTGGGGCCGATCCTGCGCCAGCTCTACTTCCGCCAGGCCTTCCAGCACCTCGTCGACGAGCAGGGCTGGATCGACGCCTACTACGGGGGCCTCGGCGTGCCCACCTACGGCCCCGTGCCGGCGAGCCCGCCCAACCCCTACGCCGACGCCAAGGACTCCGTGAACAGGTACCCGTTCAGCGTCCCTGCGGCGGCCAAGCTCCTTTCCGCCCACGGCTGGAAGGTCGTCGCCAACGGTCTTTCCACCTGCGCCCGGCCGGGCACGGGGCCACGCCAGTGTGGCAAGGGGATAAGAGCGGGGGAGGGCCTCAACTTCAACCTCATATACCCGAGCGGGCTTCCCTACACCGACGGCTCGATGGTCGACCTGCAGTCGGTCGCCAAGCAGGTGGGGATCGAGATCGCCCTCAACCAGGTGACGACGACGACCATCGCCGAAACGATCCTCAGCTGCCAGAAGAGCTGCAACTGGGAGCTGGGCCAGTACGGCGCCGGGTGGGTGTTCGAGCCGGACCACTACCCGAGCGGAGAGGAGATCTTCGAGACGGGCGCCCTCGGCAACGTCTCGGACTATTCCAACAAGACGACGGACAGGCTCATCAAGGCGACCACTACGACCCCGGCCGCCGGGGCCAAGGCGGCTCTCGACGCCTATGAGGACCAGGTGCGTCTCGAGCTGCCCAACTTCTGGCAGCCCAGTCCGGGCACACTGGTGACGGTCCAGTCGAACCTTCACGGCTTTTGCCCGAATGCCTACGGGTTCATCAGCCCCGAGGAGTGGTACTTCACGAGGGGCTGAGACATCTTTGAGGTTTCTTCGGCTCGGTGGCTGTCGGCTTGGATGACGGCTCTCCCAGGGCCTTCTCCGCGACGACCACGACAGACTGGCCTGATCAATTATGGACTCGCCAGACACCATCTACACAAGCGTGTCGGCACATGGTTGCAGCCCGGCGGGCATCTCGAGCCGGGTGAGTCCCTTGGCACGCGGCAGCGCGAGACGCGAGAGGACTCCCCGTGCGGCACACCGACGGAGGCGAGAGGCTGGTCCACCGCGACACCCATCCCGCCGGACAGCACACCAACTGAACCTTCGATATCGGCTCGTCTGTCACGACCTCGAAACCGCCGCTCGTGGTTGCCGCGTTGGCGACAAAGGGGCAGTGAACGCTTCGAGGCCCCAGCTTTCCTACGCGGGCTCCACGTCGGTCGGGGGGCGCAGGCTGTCGAGCGCTCAGGCGTCCTCTCCGCGCAGCTGGGGCTCTCCGTCTACCTGAAAAAGGACTTGCGTACCGCCCGCCCTGCCCGTGTGGTGGCAGTGCCAACCGGATGCCGTGCGTACTGAATCGTACGGATAGGCTTCGGGGTCGTCTTGCGCTTGACCGAACCTGCTGTGCTACGAACCGGGTGTATCGCTCGCCGAACCGATCTAGGCAGCAATCCGCGTCGAAAACTCATAGGAGTCTCCTTCCCTCAAGGCACGGGGGTCTGCGAGATCCGGGTGGTGGTCGGCTTCGACCCGGGCGATGGGCGAAGCTCTCAGCGATCGTTCACTGTCCACGGCGACGCCGAATTCGCCGAGCGCCAAAGACGGGAACTTGTCGACCTGTGGGGTGTGACCCGGGTGGGTGTCACATCTGAGGGGGCACGGCTGGCTGACCACGGCCGATCTGCTGGATGTGGCACCTTCTTTGGGATACACTCGAATGTGGTCAACAAGAGACCACACTGAGGCTGTCCTTCAGCGGGTAGCCAACCGCAGTTAGCTGCCTGCTTGGTTCCTTCTTGGAGGCACACTGTGAGACACCACCCCCTGAAGTATGTCATAGCCACTTCCGCTATCGCCGCGGCCCTCTTTGTCCTCCCAGGAGCTACTGGCCTGCGCGCGGCTCCCCTCCGACCAACGCACTCACCAGCCTCTGGACAGTCATCGGTTCCAGCAACCCGTTCCTCCCCTGCCGCCTCAGCCAATCAGGCCGTCACGGCAGGCACTTGTTCCAATTCCACTGCCAGCACAGACTGGCTGCTTGCTTCCGCCTCACCTAGCCCCAACTTTGACCCTATGACTGCAACCAACGCCCAACTCATGGCTAACGGCTACCCGCCCGAACCTTCAGCTAGCGACCCTTCTGGCGTCGAAGCGTGGCAAAACGCCGTGTCCCACGCTATCTCCTGGAGCTCGCCGGCACCGGTGTATATCTGTGATACGAGTGGCTCCAGTATATACAATGGCGTCTGGGCGGGTCATCTGGCGAACACCTCAGCTTACGGTAATATCAATTTCCTCGAAACGTACTCCGTATGGACTCAACACTCAGTGCCAACTGATCCCAACTATGACGATGACGACTATAGCCTTGCGCCTGCTGTATCCTCTTGAACGGGTTGGGCTACGCAGACATCCTTCAAGCCGGCGTCCGGTCCATATCTGCCGATCCCCCGATGTACGAAGCCTGGGTCGAAGATTTTCCGGCTGATCTTATGGCATATACGGGCAGCCCTGCCATTGCTCCTGGCGATCAGATTTATGTAAGTGTCACCTACCTTGGGGATGACCAGACCTACTTCTTTATCGAAAATGAGACCACTGACCAGGTCTATAATCGTGTGGGCGATACGCCCGACGTCGGCCTTCTCCATGCCGATTTCCTTATCGAGCGATCAGTGGCAAACTACCTTCCCCCCTTCGGACGAACAGAAGTCTCGGACAACGGCTTTTGCAATAGTAATTGGGTTTGTTATGGTCTTACTACAGACAGTGACACCTATGTCATGACAAGTGACTGCGCGTCAAATGGTGTTCTTCTGTCAGAGCCGTCAGAAGTCGACAATAGTAACAATTCCTTCTATCAGGTATTCTATAACAAATCCCCGTGGTCCAACACGTGCGGCGTGAGCGGCAACCCGTGAACGTGCGTTTGCATTCACGAGAAAGTGCTGGTCGGCTCAGTGTCAGCCTACTATTGGATATAGTTAGTTAGAAGGAGGCTCGTGATGCGGCCTAGCGTTGTGAGGGTGTTTATTGCAGTTTCTGTTCTCGCTCTGTGCCTGTCCGGAGTTGCACTCGGAGTAAGTTTGAGCCGGAGCAATTCCCCCGTGACCACTGCCGTCCAGGTTCCCAATCTCTTGGGAAGACGACAGGTCGTGGCAACGGGCATTCTTGGTGGCTTGGGGTTGCGCTATCGCGTTGTGACACTACTCTTCGGTAACCCAAGTATAGTTGCCGGTACGGTGGTTGCCGAGGATCCACAGTCCGGTTCCTGGGTGCAACGTGGTCACACGATTACGCTCAACATATACCCGTGACGGGAAGTGCGCGGGACTGCTTACTGAGTGGGACCTGAGCCGAACTGAACCGGACCTTCACCTAGGCGGGCGTTGGACGAAGCCCTTTGGGACTGAACGATCGGCGACGTAGCCTTTCATCGGGTCCTCGGGACGATGACCGGATCGAAGAGCCGTGTTCGAGGGTGAAAAGCGGCCTTGCAGATTGGCCTCGGTCAGATAGACGTCCCTCTTTGTCACTCCCGAGGGCCCATCACGTGGTTTTTGGGCCAAGGGGTGACCTGCTCGAGGCGGGAGTTGAAAGGCGAGAGGACCCCGACTGTTGCGAGGAGCTCGTGGACGAAGACCGAGGCCTTGTCTTGCGGCAGACGGTCGAACACGCCATGGGAGATCTCGATCTCGCCTTTGGCCATCGCCCGCAAGATCGCGGGCCCGCTCGAGCGGTGGAACCAGTAGAGAACAGTGCGTGGCCGCCTGGCGGCCATCAGCGCCTCGAAGACCGGTAACAGCTCGGGGCGGACCTGCCCGGTCGCATCGGCGAGGAGGGCGGTGGCGCGCTCGGAAAGCACGCAAGGGCCGCATGTTCTGCCAAAGGGGCTGTCCTCTCGCCCACAGGTGGCGCACCCATAGACCGGCTTTGCCCCCGTGCAGGCGGCACATGCGGGTCGACCGTCGCTGTCGTAAAAGGCGAGGACCTTCACCTCCCCGCAGCCCGGGCAGGTCTTCGGGGCACGAGAGAACCGCAGCCTGCACAGCTCGCACGCGGGCTTGGCAAGGATCAGGCGGGCACACCTCTTGTACTCACCGCAGTAGCCGCAGACGCTTCGTTCTTTGAACTCCGGGCTCACTTGGTGTCATGCGGCCTGCGGATCCTGGCTCGGATGGGACGAAGGTCGCCGATCCCCGGGCCTGTCTCTCCTGTCGCCGTCACCGCCTCTTGAGACGCCTCGAGCGAGGGTTGGAGCAGGTCGTCAGGAGTGCAGTCCAAGATGTCGCAGAGCGCGGCTAGCAGGTCGATGTTCACGCGCTGGGGGGTCTTTGACACGAGCCTGTGCACGCCTTGGCGGCTCAGATGGATCTCGCGTTCTTCGAGCAAGGGGATGAGGTCGCTCGTCTGGAAAAGACCCCGGGTCGCCATGACCTGGCGCAAGCTCCAGTGCATCAGTACGTGGCGAGTGGTCATTGTTCAATCCTCCTTGGGAGCGCCATAGACCCTGGCGAGTGCCGCCCGCAGAGTCTGGTGCTTGAAGTCGTTGCTCACCGACGCGTAGATCGCTGTCGTCGACGCGAAGGCATGCCCGGCCTGTTCTTGGACGAAGCGTTCCGGGTAGCCGAACTCGACGAGGTGGGTCACATAGCTGTGCCGCAAGCAGTGCAAGGTCAGGGCCGGATCGAGCCCGGCCTCGCAACGCAAGGCGTTGAAACGCTTGTCGAGATAGCGCAGCGTCACCCGGGTCAGCCGCTCGGTGACCCACAGCGCCGGGTGGTCACCGGGGTTCAACAAAGGCCTCGCCTCCTCGACCCACTGGCGCAGGCCTTCGATGGCCCAGTCGAACTCCGGCACGCTCAGCACCGTTCGCCGGCGGGGAACCCCGCCTCTGACGGCCTTGCCGTAGCGGACATGCACAGAGCCGTAGGTGCCCCACTCGGCCACGTGCGGGTTGGGACGAAGGTCGGCGATCTCGAGTCGGCAAAGCTCGTTGCGGCGCAACCCGAACGCGTAGGCGGTCTTGATCATCTCGGCGTCGCGCATCGCCGCCAGAGCTCCCTTTCTCCCCGATCGCGCCACCCGGTCGACGCGCTCGTCGAGGAAGTCGAAGAGCGCCTGCAGCTCGTCATAACTCAATGGTCGCCGTGCCGGATTGCCCTCGTAGTCGTTCAGGTGAGCGACCGTGTTCCACTCGTGGCAGACCTGGGTCGGGACCTGTCCGAAGCGGTCCCGGCACACCGTCGGCCACTCGTAGCGGGGGTCGGTCAGGTAGTCGCAGAACATCCGGAGCGTCAGGTGATAGTTCCGGATCGTCGACGGCGCGAGACGCTGGCTGCCGGACATCAACGCGACTGTGAAGTCCTCAACGTCGCTCGGGCCTCAGCTCCATGGATAGGACTCGGCGAACTCGGCGAACCGGCGCAGCAGGGCCAAGCGGGGCTCGATAGTCGTGTCCGCGAGGAGCCTTGAGCTCTGCTGGCGGGACCAGCCGACGACCATGCCTTCGAACACGGCCGCCGCCTCGTCGAGATGGACGACACCGTCGACGAGCGACAGATGAGCAACCCCGGGGACCTCTTCCAACGCCACCTTTCCTGTCAACTGGGATTTGACATTGTCAACTTGAACGTAACACGGACGGCAGAGGCCTGCTCAGGCCGTAGCCCTGCAGGCCCGTGGCCGGGATTAGTCCCCCAGCACAGGGCCCAAGTGTCAATTCTGGCGCAATAGGGCCTGGTCACTCCTCGAGTGCCAAGGGTGTGTGGTCCAGGCTGGAGCTTGGAAGGAAGTCGGGTCGGTGGCCGAGATGGTGACGGGGACGGTGACGGTTGCGGGGTTGGGGGATGGGGTTTGGCGGGGGAGTGGTTGGGGACTGGGGGAAGGCCGTTGGGAGGTGAGGGGGGTGGAGGTGGCGGGCTGATGGGAATGC
>Ga0224555_1003221_pt1 | contig 17181 bp, 17 predicted proteins | sample 714S23034metaG_FD_180687 | JGI IMG/M metagenome (GOLD analysis project Ga0224555, IMG submission 180687) | Peat soil microbial communities from Stordalen Mire, Sweden - 717 S2 30-34 | ecosystem: Environmental > Terrestrial > Soil > Wetlands > Peat | place: Sweden: Norrbotten County, Stordalen...
ATGGTGGATTCTTGTACGGCCAAGCATGATTCGTTGAGGGCGACATCGACGACCTGGCCGTGACCGGTGATGCTGCGGCGGTACAGTGCGGCGAGCGCACCCTGTGCGCCGAACATCCCGGCCAGGCTGTCGCCCAGCGACAGCGCCAGCCGGGGTGGCGGCCCGCCCGGGAAGCCGTTGAGGTGCCGCAGGCCGCTGGCGGCTTCGGCCACCGAGGCGTATCCGGCCTTGTGCGCGTCGGGACCGGTCTGCCCGTAGCCCGAAACCCGAACCAGGATAATCCCTGAATTACGTTGGCTGAGAACGTCGTAACCTAGATTCCACTTCTCCAAAGTGCCCGGGCGGAAGTTCTCCACCACGATGTCGGACTTCTCGACCAGATCGAGGAACAGCGCACGGCCGCGCGGCCGGCGCAGGTCCAGCGTGATGGCCCGTTTGTTGCGGGCATGCACCGTCCAGAACACATGGTGCCCGTCGACTTCGGCCTGCCCCCAGGTGCGTAGCGGGTCCGGTGCGCCCGGCGGCTCGACCTTGATGACGTCAGCACCCATGTCACCGAGCAGTCGGCCGGCGAAGGGCCCAGCGATCAGGGTGCCCAACTCCAGCACCCGGATGCCGTCCAGCGGCCCCGTAACCATCAAGCCGTCCCCGCGAAATCGTGGCGCACCAGCCAGTCGGTGACGATGGTGACGGCCTCACGCAATTTGTCGCGTTGATCGGGGCCGGCGTAATAGTGCGTCGCGCCGTGGATTTCGTGCATCTCTTTGTCAGGGTGACCGATCGCCTCAAAGAGACGGCGGGTGTGGCTGGGTGTGCAGGCGTCGTCGGCGAGGTTGCCGATCACCAGCGCCGGCACCGCGATGTCGCGTCCGCAGGTCACACCGTCGCCGTAGGCGTCGTCATAACTCCACTGCGAAAGCCAGCTGCGCAGGGTGGCGAATCGGGCCAGCCCGACCGGGCTCATGTTCACCACTTGAGGATCGCCCAGATAGCAGGTTCCCGGTGTGCGTTCGTTCGGATCGACGCCTGCGTCCAGCCACCGCGGATCGGCCATGGTGCCGTGCACGACGAATCCGAACTCATCATCGGGGCGGCCCTCGGCCTTCAATTCGGCCAGCTTTTCCTTGACCCAGGCGGTGATACGGCGATTGCGGTCGATCTGGGCTTGCCGGTAGCGGGCGAGAAACTCCTGGCTGTAAGGCGGTTGGTTGGGGTTGTCGGGGTTGTACAGGTCCAGTTCAGGGTCGCGTTTGGTCGGATCGGATTCGTCGAGAATCGACCCGTCCAGCCATTCGGTCAGCGTGCCGTGCCGGCTGATGTGCGCGGCGAGCAGCATCATGCCGTCGGCGGCGGGCAGATCGAGTTGGGTGAGATCGGGCCCGTCACCCGACGGGCTCGACGTGACGGTCGCGTGCTGGGCCTGCTGCTGGTAGAACACCGACAGCGAACCACCGCCGCTCCAGCCGGCCAGCACCACCTTCTGATATCCCAGGCGGTCCTTGGCGTCCTTGATGGCGGCGCCGAGATCCTCGACCACCTTCTCCATCAGCAGGGCCGAATCGGTGCCGCGGAATCGGCTGTTGCAGTAGATGACGTGGTGACCGGCCCGGGCCAGCGCGTTGATCATCGGCAGGTACGCGCCGCCGCCGATCGGGTGCATGAACATCAGCACGGTGTCCGACGGGTTGTCTTTCGGCTTGAGTAGATAGCTTTCCAGCACGGTGATTTCAGCCAGCCCGCCGTAGACATCCCGGACGCCGGAATCGTTCTGGAAGGCAACGAGATACGGGATCCGGTCATAATCGTATTTGACGGCTTGCTTCATCAGTGTTGTCCTAGGTCGTTCGCCAGCACCTCGGCTGACGGGGTCAGGCGGCGGCGGGTGTCGATGGCGATGACTTGCCAGTCGACGCGTGAATGTTCGTCGAATTTGCGGCGCGCCCGTTCGCGGGCCTTCTCCGGTGCGCCATGGTGAACTCCTTGTGGCGCATGCGTGATCAGGCCAGGCGGCATCGTGATGCCGTAGAGCGAACCGCCGTGAAAGAAGGCGATCTCGTCGTAGTCGACGTTGCGGTGATACCAGGGTGTGCGCTCGGTTCCCGGCACGCCTTCGGCCGGCTTGGGCAGGAAATTCATCACGTAGACCCCGGTGGCCTGCATGAAGAGGTGCACGGTCGGGGGCAGATGAACGCTGTCGGAGGTGATCACGTTGTAGTCGGCGATGTTGAAGGTGAACGCGAAGTTGTCGCCGCGCCAGCCTTCGACGTCGAGTGGATTGTGTTGGTAGAAAAGCATTGTCGGGCCGCCCTCATGGACAAGCCGGACTGGGTACTCGTCGCGCCCGTCGTCTTCGATCAGCTCGGGTTCGGGGATGACAGCCTGAGAGGGGTCGAACGGGAAATGCCGGCCCAGCGAACCGGGCGGTGGAACGCGGAACTCGTCGCTGGCCTCGATCATCAGCAACGTCGTCGCCTCGTTTGTTGAGGGGTCGGGCACTTGACGCCAGGTGCACGCCTTGGGCAGATACACCCAGTCACCTTCGCGGTAGCGCAGCGGCCCGAACTCGGTCTCCAGGAGACCGGTTCCCCGGTGCACGAAGCACAACAGGTCACCGTCGACGTGGCGGACGTAGAACGGCATCGGTTGCTGGCGACGGGATAGTGAGATCCGGCAGTCCGGGTTGGCGAACATCAACAGCGGCCCACCGTCGGCGTCGGTCGCGTCGCTCGGCTTGAGCTCGCTGGACAGCACGTCGACGGGGCGCAGCGGACCCTCCGACCGGTAAGCGGTGGGGTCGTGGCGGCGGTACAGGTTGGCCGTGCGGCCGGTGAATCCACCGCGGCCCAACTCGTCGTCCTTCAGGCCCTCGAGGTCGGCGTGCAGGCGGCGCGGTGTCTTGCCTTTGCGCAGGTGGATGAAGGACTCCATGGCGACTCCAAGGTGGCGGCAGCGGTGGCGACGGGCCGGAACTGAAAGTGACATTACTTTCCCTTTTGCTCGGGCACAACGGAGCGGCCATAGCAGATTCGGCGGGTCTTGATGATTTTTCCGGACTAGCGGAGTCTGTACTGACATGACCGACGACACGATTACCGCCACGATCACGATCCCGGCACCGGCCCAAACCGTGTTCGACATACTCGCGGACCCCACGACTCACGCCGCGATCGACGGGACCGGCTGGGTAAGAGATGCCCTCGATAGCGGGCCTCTGACGGGTGCCGGCCAGATCTTTCGGGTCGCGATGTATCACGAAAACCACCCCGCCAAGAGCTACGAGATGGCCAACAAGGTGGTCGCGTTCGACCGTCCCGACACCATCGCTTGGGAACCCGGTCAGGACGCCGCACGCGACGGGAACCTTTCGTTCGGCGGCTGGATTTGGCGTTATGACCTGCGCGACGAGGGATCTTCTGGAGCTCGCGTCACGCTTACCTACGACTGGTCCGCAGTGGCACCGGAACTCCGTGAGCACATTCAATTTCCGCCGTTCGACCCCGCACACCTCGAGAATTCGCTCAAGCACCTGTCAGATCTTTCCGCGGCACGAGTTGCCGGCTGAGTCTGATCAGTCCCGAATGCGCAGGACGACCTTTCCTTTCGCGGTGCGATTCTCCATTGAGGCGATGGCGGCGGCGGCCTCGGCCAGCGGGTAGATCACCGGCTCGGGAGGAGGCAGCTGGCCGGAAGCGAGCAGCCGCTCAAGTTCGGCCCACTGCTCGGTCAGCGCGCCGGGGTGCGTGTTCGCCCAGGCGCCCCAGCCGACACCGACCACGTCGATGTTGTTCAGCAGCAGCCGGTTGACCTTGACCGTGGGGATCTCACCGCCGGTGAAGCCGATGACCAGCAGTCGGCCCGCCGGGGCAAGCGAGCGCAGCGAGTCGGTGAACCGGTCGCCGCCAACGGGATCGACGACCACGTCGACACCGCGGCCGTCCGTCAACTCTTTGACCGCGTCCTTGAACCCGTCGGCAAGTACGACGTCGGTCGCCCCTGCTGCCGTTGCGATCTCGGCTTTGTCCTGTGTGCTGACCACCGCGATGACGCGCGACGCGCCGAGCACCGGCGCCAATCGGAGCGCGGAGGTGCCGATTCCGCCGGCTGCCCCGTGCACCAACACCGTCTCGCCCGACTGCAGCCGGCCTCGGACGGTCAGCGCGAAATACACGGTCAGGTCGTTGAAGAGCAGGCCGGCGCCCGCCGCGAAGCTCACGTTGTCCGGAAGCTTGAACACCCGGTCGGGCGCCAGCAGCGCGACTTCAGCCATGCCCCCGGTGAGCATGGTCAGGCCGACGACGCGATCGCCGGGCTCGACGTGCGCATCCGATGGCGCCGACCGGACGACGCCGGCGATCTCGGCGCCCAACACGAACGGCGGATCCGGTTTGTATTGGTAGAGGCCGCGGGTGAGCAACGCATCGGGGAAGGCCGCTCCCGCCGCGTGCACCTCGACGACCACGCCGTCGCCCGCAGGTTCATCGATCTCGCCAACCTCGACCCCGCCCGGACCTTCGAGTCGAGTCAACTGTGCTGCGCGCATGCCACCTCCGTCGTTGGGCTGAATGTCGCTATCGGCTTGACGTTAGCCTCGTGGAATGACGCGCTTTCCGCTTGGTCCCTTTTCCGTCGAGCGCATCGGCTTCGGCGCGATCCAGCTGCCGGGGCCCGGTGCGTTCGGGCCGCCACGCGACCGCGAGCAGGCGCTGGCGGTGCTGCGGCGCGCTGTCGAACTTGGCGTCAACCACATCGATACCGCCCAGTTCTACGGCCCGAATGTCTCCAACGAACTCATTCGAGAGGCGCTGCACCCTTACCCGGACGACTTGGCATTGGTCAGCAAGGTCGGAGCCCGCCGCGACGATGCCGGCCGGTGGCTGCCATTGGCCGACCCCGCCGACTTCCGCTCAGACATCGAGGCCAACCTGCGAACGCTCGGCGTCGATCGGCTCGCGGTCGTCAATCTGAGGCTGATGGACGGTGAGCGCCCCGGCGATCGCTTCGACGAATTGCTTTCGGTCATGATCGCTGCCCGCGACGAGGGATTGATCGGCGGCATCGGACTCAGCAATGTGACCCGTGAGCATCTGCTGCGGGCCGCGCAGCACACCGAGATCGCCTGCGTACAAAACGCTTTCAACCCCGTTGACCGGTCCGCGGCGCCGGTCCTGGAGGAGTGCACCGCGCGCGGTATCGCCTTCGTCCCCTTCTTCAGCTTGAGATCGCCGTTTGCGCCGCCGGATCAGGTGCTCGGATCCGAAGTGGTGCAGCGGGCTGCCGCGCGGTTGGGTCACAGCCCGGCTCAGATCGCGTTGGCGTGGGCATTGACCGTGGCGCCGAACGTGCTGCTGATCCCGGGAACCTCGTCGGTTCAACATCTGGAGGAGAACCTTGCCGTCGCCGATATCGAGCTCGACGACGAGAGCCGTGAGGAGTTGAATGCGGTCGCTGCCTAGCGGCTGCTGCGTTGCAGCGCCTGGGTCAGCCCGTCGATGATCAGCTCGAGCCCGAATGCGAATTCCTCGTCCAAGGGCACCGGAATGCGTTCTGCCACAGCAACAGTCGCCGGGAAAATCAATGGGTCGAGATCGCGGAAGACCCCTGACAGGCTGGCATCGTCCGGGGCACCGCGGGCGCCGGTCAGCTGGATTGCGAAGCCCAAGACGTAGCGGGCAAGCGTGGCGTAGGAACGGGCCGCGAGCGCGGGCGGGAACCCGTTGGCGAGCAAGAACGCGATCATGCGTTCCCGAGCGGCCAGGGCGTTCGGCCCGATCGGCACGTCTTCGGCCAGCAGGGGCGTCACATTCCGGTGCCGGCGCAATGCGTCAAACATACTGTGGGAAATGGCTTTACAAGCCTCCGGCCACGTCATCGCGCTGAGTCTCGCGATGTCCAATTCGACAGACCCGAACACCAGGTCGACGACGTGGGCGACCACGTCCGCCCGGCCGGTGAAGTGCCGATACAGCGTGGCGGTGCCGGAATCCAGTCGTTGGGCAAGCGTTCGCATGGACAGGGCATCGGCGCCGTCGTCGTCAACGATCCGAAGTGCCGTCGAGACGATCCGGTCCAGCGGTATGGGCGGGCGACCCGGGGAGCGTCGTCGCGGGGTGGTCACCGGGCAAGTATGGCGACTCTTGACAGCTATCGCAATAACGGCAACACTGTATCCAATACTAAGTTAGGACGAGTCTTTATGTTGCTTCCACTTGCAACCGCGCCGTTCACGGCTCCCACCGATCGCGACATGCTGCCTTCGGAGCGGCGAACTTTCGTACGCACCCACCGCACCTGCGTGTACGGCTACCGACGACTGCACGACGGACCGGCGATGTCGATCGTGTACTACATCCCCACCGATGACGACGAACTGCTGGTGTCGACCATGGCGGGCCGTGGCAAAACCAAAGCCATCGCCCGCGACGGCAAAGTGAGTCTCTGCATCCTCGACGAGCACTGGCCGTTCGCCTATCTACAGGTGTATGCCGACGCCACCGTGGAGCGAGACCGCGACCTCGTCGTCGAGGTGATGATGGCTGTGGCCGGACGGATGTCCGGCCAGCCCCTCGATGCAGAAGCACGTCCATTCGTCGAGGCGATGGCCGAGCAGGAGGATCGAGTCGTCGTACGCTGCCGGCCATACGAAACCTTCGCCCAGCCGCCGCGGCATCTGCACCGCAACGACCAGGAAGAGCAGATCACCCATTGGGTATCGGCCACCGTGCCGTGGAATGCACTAGACCCGTTATGAAATTGGCTATTTCGTGTCCGTGAGTCGAGCGACGCCGCGGATGACGGATCTGCTGACGGCATGGCGGATCTTTTGAGCGGGTGACTGCGCAATGGGTTGTGATGCCGCCCCGAGTCGAGGGAACAGCGCCAACGCGTTGGTGCGCTCGATGGCGGCGCGGGTGCCGGCGTCGAGCCCCGGGTAAGTCTCCAGACCGGCTGCGAACAGCTTTCCGGCGGCGGTGGGGGCGAACGGCCAGTCGGAGCCGAAGGTGACGTGACCTGGTTTGGCGAACGCGAGCAGGGTGGGCAGCGCGGCCGCGCTGGAAGACAGCGCGGTATCGAAGTAGAAACTGGAGAAGTCGTCGAGGACATCGGCCCAGCTACGGCCGGTGTCGCCGGTGATGGTCACGGCCATCCGGTAACTCGCGTAGGGCACGAACCCGCCGGCATGGCTCAGGATGAACCGGATATCGGGATAGCGGCTTCGAATGCCGTTGCTCACCAACAGGTAAGCGGCTCGGGTGGTGTCCAGCAGGAAGTCGGTGGCGAACGGCGGGACGCCGGGCACCGACGGCCCCGGCAATTCGGCCGGGTGGATGAACACCACCGCTGACCGATCGTTGAGTGCGGCGAAGAGCGGATCCTGCCCCGCTTCACCCAGATACGTGCCGGCATTGTTCGCCAGCAGCACGACACCATCGGCGTGGAGTTCGTCGAGTGAACGAACGGTCTCGGCCACCGATTCGTCGATGTTGGGCAGCGGCACGGTGGCGAAGAAGCCGAACCGGTCCGGTTGTGCCGCGGCCAGTTCGGCGGTGTAGTCGTTCAGGTCGCGCGCGAGCGCCGCCGCATCGGCCGCACTGGGCAGGAATGCAGTACCCGGGGTGGAGACCGACAAGATGGCGGTGCCGACGCCGAGCTCGGCCATGTTCTGCAGCGACGTCTCCGGGCTCCAGTCGGGCAGTACACGTCCGCCGGCTGCGCTAAGGCCCGCTTTCTGCAGCACTTTCCGATAGTCGGGCGGGATCAGGTGCTGGTGGGTGTCGATACGAAGCATCAAGCGCTCCTCGGATTCAGTTGTCGGGAATGCCGGCGCCGGACAGCGCGGGGACGGTGTCTTCACGGTGCAGCAGCGACTGAGCTGCAGTCTTGAACTGGCTGAGCTTGTCGATGATCGTCTGGCCTTCCCGGGTGTGCCCCCAGACGCTGATGCCCTGGTACGTGGTTGGCTGCCAGGTCGTTTCGTCGACCACAATGGGATTCCAGCCGACTTCCCATTCGAAGCCCGAAGGCGTCAGCGCGTAGTAAGACAGCTCTCGGTCGTTGGTGTGCTGGCCTACCGCCAGGGCCATGTCGAAGCCGAGTTCTTTGACCCGCTGATAGGACGCGGTCATGTCGTCGAGGTCAGCGACCTGGATGTTGAGGTGCTGAACGCGGGTGCGGATCGGGTTGACCGGCAGCCGGTTGACCGCGGCGATCGCCACTGAGTGGTGACGCTGGTTGACGCGCAGAAAGCGAATTTTGAACTTGAGTCCGCTGATGGTTTCGTCGATGTAGTCCGACAGACGGGCATCGAAGACTGTGTTGTAGTAGCCGCGTAACTGGTGCGGCTTCTTGGTGGTGACCGCGACATGGCCGATGCCGGCTTCTCCGGTGACGAAGCCGCCACTCGCGGCCATATCCAGCCTTGAACCGTCTGTGGTGGGGCGAGTGAAGATCTCCTGTGCCAGCCCGTTGGGACCGGGAAACCGTACGAGACGCTCGACACCTCGCAGCCGGGCCTCCTCCGCGGTCCCTTCGATAGCTGGCACACCGTGCCGGGTAACGCGGGTGAGGATTTCGTCGAAGGTTTGATGGTCGTCGATGTGCCAGCCAAGGGCGGTGACATCTTCCGCCGGCCCGCGTCGCAACAGAAAACGGCATTCGTTGTCGTCGAGACGGAATCGCATCACGTCAGGCAATGTCTCGTCCAGATGCATGCCGATGGCGTCGCGGCCGAAACGCCGCCAATCGGCGAACCTTTCGGTGTCGATGACCGTATAGCCGAGCTGGATGTTGCCGAAAATATTCATCAGCCGAAAACCGAAGGTGTGCCCAGGAACTCAACGACGATCTGGTTGAACAGTTCGGCGCGCTCCCACTGCATCCAATGGCCGGTGCGTGACGTCATGACCAGCTCGGCGTTAGGCATCAGATTGACCAGCATCGGCCCGCCGGCCGGCCGGTTGACTTTGTCGTCGCGGCCCCACAACACCAATGTCGGCGTCGGCAAATGCTTGAGGCGTCTGTCGCGGGTCAGGTCCATGCGCCACAGTGTGCGCAGCGCCATCGGTCCGGACGGGCGGCGCAGCGGCGGATTTGCCACCACCTCGGGATCGATGGAGGCTGCGTAGCGTAGGTCGACCAGGTCGTCGGGAACCGAGGCGCCGTCGTACACCAGGTAGGTGCGAATGAAGGCGTCCAGCTTGTCCCGGCTCGGACCGTTGCCGCCGTAATACGACAGCAGGCTCTTGAGCCCGGCTGTCGGGGCGGCGCGGGTGGTCCCGATCCCGCCCGGACCCATCAGGACAAGCTTGTCGACCCGGTGCGGTGTATCCAGCGCCAACCGCAATGCGGCAGCACCGCCGTATGAATTGCCGATCAGATGCGCAGTGTCGACGCCGATTTCGTCGAGCAGTCCACGGATCATGTCCGCGAGATAGCCGAAGGGGTCAGACTGGTCGACGCCCTTGGCGGAGCGGCCGTAGCCGGGCATGTCGGGCACGATCACCCGGAACCGCCGGGCGAGCGCCTCGATGTTGCGCGAGTAGTTGGACACACCGGATGCTCCGGGCCCGCCGCCGTGCAGCATGACGACGGGTGGTCCGTCGCCGGCTTCGGCTACGAACATCGTCTTGCCGGCGACCGTGATGGTCTGCTCACGTAAGGCGGTCGTGGTCATGCGCTCACCCCGAGTGCGCTCGGCGTCGCCACGACGTTGCCGGTGTAGCCGGTCGGTGGCGGCGGCAGTGGCTGACCGGATCCGGCTGCGGCGTAGATGAATCCGTCGGGGCGCAGCACCGCGGCTACCGCCTTCCTCCGTCCAAGCCAGCGAACGAGCGTAGGTTCGACGACCGGAACCATCGGGACACCGAGCGCCGTCCAGGCCTGGCCACCACGGGGCGCCGGCCCGACGTGCACGATGGCCCACTGCCCGCCGAGGACGGCGTCGAAGCGGACTCTCGCGCCGTCGGCGTCGGTGACCCACGGCTGCGGAATCTGCCATCCCACCGCGTGGTGTCCGACATCGCTCAAGAACCCCCGCCGGTATCGCGCGTCGGGTATCCAGGTGAACTTGTCCAGCCTGGCGCTTATCGCGGACACCCGCAAAATGTTGCGCAGCAGATGATTTCGTACGATAGCAATGGCGCGGTTGCGTTCGGTGATGATCCGCCCCGTGCGGCATGCGCGCCGCGTCACCTCGGTGACGTGTGGTTTGCGTTCGGCTTGGTATGTGTCGAGCAGCGACTCAGGGGCCTGTCCTTTCAGGACGGCAGCGAGCTTCCAGCACAGGTTGGCGACATCGCGAACACCGGCCGACATACCCTGGCCGATCCACGGCGGCATTGCGTGCGCGGCATCGCCGGCCAGGAAGATCCGGCCCACTCGCCAGCGGTCGGCGACGCGGACGTGGTGGCTGTAGATCACGGCCCGCAGAATCTCGACGTGCGCGTCGGTGATGCCCTGATCGTTCAACACCTTCCAAATCGCTTCGTGGCGTAGCAATTCCTGCTCGAGTTCGCCTGCCCGCGCTGGGTATTCCCAGCGGTGGTGGCCCAGGGGAGTCGGACAGTCAACGGTCGGCCGGGCGGGGTTGCAGTGAAAACGCAACTTGTCGTGGCCGTCCCATTCCCGTCGCACTTTGGTGTCGATGACCACCCAGCGCTCGCTATAGGTCCGCCCGGTGTAGCCGACACCGAGTTGGCCCCGCGTCGGCGACGAGCCGCCGTCCGCGGCGATGACATAGCCGGCGTGCACCCGCTTCAACGTGTCGGTCCGCAGGTCGGCCAGCATCAGCTCAACCTGGTCGTCCTTCGGATGCACGCGCAGACATTCGTGTTCCAGCAGCACGTGGACGCGTCGAAATCGCTGGACGCCGTCGCGAAGGACGTGATCAACCGCCGGCTGATACAGGAATTGCTGCGGCGGATGCCCCGCACCGCGTGGACTCACCTTCAAGTCGATGAACGGCACACCGTGGACGTCGACGAAGGTCAGCGGCCGGTCGGGCAGCATGTCGCGCTGCAGCCGCTCGTCCAGCCCGACGGACTGCCAGATCCGCATGACTTCTTCATCGGTGGATATCGCCCGCGCACGGCTATAGACATCCGGGTCACGCTCGATAACAAGCACTTTCAAGCCAAGCTGACCCAGCAGGTTCGCGGCGGTTGCGCCGGTCGGACCGTAGCCGATCACCGCCACGTCGTAGACATCTGAAGTGCTCACGGCTATCTCTTATCGTCGAGGGGGGTTGTTCTGTAGTGATCATTACGGTAATGTAGCGATCGCTACAGAGTCAAGGCCTTGGACAGGGAGCGGAAATGGCGGGACGGAACCAGCCGAAACGGCGCAAACGTGCCGACGGTGAACTGTCGCGTGAACGCATCCTCGACGCCGCCACCGAGATCGCCGCCGAGCGCGGCTACGAAGGAGCCAGCATCGCGCTGGTCAGCGACAAGTGCGGGTTGCCGGCCAGTTCCATCTACTGGCATTTCAATAACAAGGACGACTTGATTGCGGCGGTCATCGAGCGCAGCTTCGCCGATTGGGCGGCGGCATGGCAGGTTCCCGACGAGGGGTCCCCACGTGAGCGCCTGGTGGGCATGGCTTTACAGATCGCCAAAGCCCTGCTGGATTCACCTGACTTCATCCGGCTCGGGCTGATGCTGGCGCTGGAGCGCCGCCCGGTCGAGCCGCGAGCGCGCGCGATGTTCATCCAAACTCGCAACCAGACCTCCGAGGAGCTAGCCGAAACCATGCGCGGGTTCGAGCCGCGACTCACCGAGGCCCAGATTCGTCAACTGGTCACCTACGCGATGGCCGGCGCCGATGGGATCTTCATCGCCAAGGAGATCGGCGGCGACTCAGTGGATTTGCTGGAGCTCTTTGAATTGCACGCCCGAGCGCTGTACGACACGGCGCTGCGCTTGATCACGGAAGGCCGGTAGCGGAAAAACATGACGGCCCATACCGATCTGCACAGCGAGCACGGTGCCCTACGCGGGGAGCATCCTGGTCGGTCGCAAAACCCGCTGATTAAAGTTCACGATCTGGCGTGGTTGGAATTCCATAAGCCGGACCTCATTCGCGCCGAGGCGTTCTCGCGCGCATTCGGTTTCACAACGGTGTCACGGACTGGCGACGAACTACGACTGCGTGGCACGGATGTGGGCGCACCCTGTGTCGTCATCGGGCGTGGCCCGTCGTCGCGATTCGTCGGTGCGGCATTCACGGCGGCCGACGAATCCGACGTGCGGCGCCTGGCCAAGGCCAACGGCGTCGCGACGCGCACGCTGCCTGAGGCGGTCGGCGGCCTTGCCGTCGACCTGGTGGACCCCAGCGGTATGCCGGTTAGCGTCGTCGCGGGCACTTACCAACTAGACGCGCTGCCGCCTCAGCCGGTTCAGACGTTCAACTTCGGCGCCGAACTGCAGCGCACGAACGTGACCCAACGGCCACCTCGGCAGCCCGCCCGGGTGCAACGACTGGGACATGTCGTCTTGCAGAGGGCGAAATATCGCGAATCGCTGAACTGGTACCTGGACCAACTCGGCATGATCGTCAGCGACTTCTTGTTCTACCCCGGCCAGCGCGAGCGCGGACCGACGATGAGTTTCATCCGCTGCGACCGCGGCCAGACTCCCGCCGATCATCACACCATCGCGCTCGCGTTGGGCCCGACGGATCGCTATCTGCACTCAGCCTATCAGGTGTGCGACCTCGATGCGCTGGCCGCAGGCGGCGAGTATTTGAAAGATCAAGGCCACCAACGGTCCTGGGGCATCGGCCGACACATCCAGGGAAGTCAGATCTTCGACTACTGGCGCGACCCCGACGGCTTTCTAGTGGAACATTTCACCGACGGCGACCTGTTCGACTCCACGCTGGAGCCGGGGTGGGCCCCGTTCACCGGGTCCGGGCTGGCGCAGTGGGGACCGCCCGCCACCAAAGACTTCCTCGGCACCAACCCGAGATCCCTGCCCCACGAGGCACGAACGATGATCCGTGCGCTTCGAGCCGACAACGAATTCGACGTCCGCCGCCTGATCGGCCTGATGAAAGTAGCCGCGTCATGACCCTGTCGATTTTGCGCACCGCCGATGCCTGGTGGGTGGCCACCGCGACCGGGGCCGCCAAAGTAGACACCGACGCCATCACAACGGCGGCGCTGCTGGTCGACCGTGCAGCCATCGACGCGGCGGCTTCCGGTGACGACGCTGTTCCCGTCGACAGCCTGACATTGCTCTCTCCGGTGACCGCGCCGTGCCGAGTGGTGGCGCAGATGACCAACTTCGCCTCGCACGTCAAAGACGCCGGCATGGACCCCAAAACGGTTCCGCTGACCTTCTTCCGTAAGGCGTCGGGTTCGATCGCCGGCCCGTTCGACGATATCGTCAGGCCCGCGCACGTCCGCTTTCTGGACTACGAAGTGGAGATCGGACTGGTGATCGGGCGGCAGATACCGGTCGGCACCGAGCTCACCGATGCGAATCTGTCGGATTACATCGCCGGACTGGTGGTGACCAATGACGTCTCCGCGCGGGATGTCCAGCTTCCGAAAACCCAGTTCTACGAATCGAAGTCGTATCCAACGTTCACCCCGGCCGGTCCGGAGCTAGTGCTGTTGGATGCCGACGAACTCAAAAGGTTCGGCGACTTGCGTCTTCGGCTGCGAGTCAACGGCGAGCTCCGTCAGGACGCAATAGTCGACGGCGACATGATCTATCCGCCGTTGCAGGCGCTGCAGGCACTGGCCCGATTCCAGCGGCTGGACCCCGGCGACCTGGTGTTGACCGGAACTCCGGTCGGCACTGCGCTCAGCGCCCCGCCCAAGCCGGTCGAGATCATCGGCTCGCTGCTTCCTCCGACGGTGAAGTGGAAGGCGTTCTTCAACCGGCAGGCCAAGAACACGAAATACTTACACGACGGCGACGTGGTCGAAACCGCCATCGCGACCGACGATGGCGCCATTGACCTGGGTGTGCAACGCAACACGGTGAAGTTCGCCAGTGCGTAAGCCGCCGAGTGCAGTTCCCGCATACCGGCCCGACATTTACACCACCGACGCCATTGTCGACCCGTATCCGCATTACGCTCGTCTGCGCGAGCTGGGGCCGGTGGTGTGGCTGTCCAAGCACCGGGTGTATGCGCTGCCGCGCTTCGCCGAATGCAAGGCAGTGCTGCGCGATGATGCGACGTTCGTCTCCGGGCACGGAGTCGCGCTCAATCCGATCGCCAATCGCCTATCGCGCGGCACGACGTTGAACAGCGATGGCGCAGAACATGATCAGCGTCGCAAGCTTCTCGCGCACCGCATGCTGCCGCGGGCGCTGCACGCCATCAGCGACAGTGTGGACGAGCAGGCCGCGCATGTCGTCGAGGCCGCTCTGGGCAGGGGCGAAGTCGACGGCGTCGCTGACCTTGCATCCGCGTTGCCGCTGGCCGTAGTGCCCAACTTCGTGGGGTGGCCGCCCGATCAGCGAGGCGATCTACTCGCTTGGGGCGGAGCGACATTCGATGTCCTCGGGCCGCTGAACGGGCACTGGGTCAAAGCGTTGCCGTCCAGCATCCAGATGCTGCGCTTCGCGCGCCGCGTCGTGCGTCGCCGCAGCGTGATCGAAGGTAGCTTAGGCCACGACGTCATAGTCGCGGCGGACAACGGCAAGCTGCCCCACCGCGACTGCTCGCCGCTGATGGTCGACTACGTTGCCCCGTCCTTGGATACCACGATCAGCGCGATCTCCAATGCCCTGCACTTGTTCGCTGCCTTCCCCGAGCAGTGGGAGATTCTGAAGGACAATCACGAGCTGATTCCCAACGCGATCAACGAGGTCGTCCGCTATGAATCGCCGCTGCGTGCGTTCTCCCGAAAAGCGGCTTGCGATACGCAGATCGGCGGCACCGGGATTGCGGCCGGTTCGCGGGTCCTGGTCATCTACGCCTCGGCCAACCGCGACGAGCACGAGTGGGACCAGCCAGACAGCTTCGATATCCGCCGCGACGCGACCAGACAATTGGGCTTCGGCTACGGCAGCCATGCCTGCGCCGGCCAAGGGCTGGCGCGCATGGAAACTCAGGCGATGCTTCGCGCGCTGGTGGAACGCGTCGATCGGATCGAGTTGACCGCACCACCCACATGGGCGATCAACAACATCATCCGGCGGCATGAACGCCTCCCGCTCAAACTCATCGCCGCCTGAGCCACGAGGCCGAGACTGGTCAACCCCCTGCGTTCGTCATCGTCTTACCTATAATCGAATCGTGCCTAAAAAATCGGCGGTGGAGCGAGACGCGGCATCCGACGACGCGTTGTCCAAGTCGGCGCGCACCCGTAGCCGGATTCTCGACGCCGCGGCTCACGTTCTCAGCGTCAAGGGCTATGCCGGCACCCGCTTGTCCGATGTTGCCGAGTACGCGGAGCTCCAGGCGCCGGCGATCTACTACTACTTCCCGTCGCGTGAGGATCTCATCGAAGAGGTCATGTATGCCGGAATCGCTGATATGCGCAAGCATCTGCGTGATGCGCTAGATGCGCTGCCACCGGAGACGTCGCCCATCGACAAGATCGTGGCGGCGGTCGAGGCTCATCTGCGGCATGAGCTTGAACTATCGGACTACGCCTCGGCGTCAATCCGCAACGCGGGGCAGCTTCCCGAGCGACTGCGGGCGCGCCAGCTCAAGGAGGAAGCGGCTTATGGCCGGATATGGCGCCGACTGTTCGATGAAGCACGTGCGGATGGTCAGCTGCGTGAAGGTCTCGACGCCCGGCTTGCCCAGTTGTTGGTGATCGGCGCGCTGAACTGGTGCGCAGAATGGTTCGATCCGCGCCGAAGTTCGGTCGACACTGTCGTGTCGAATGCTCAAGTACTGGTGCGAAACGGTCTGAGCTCGACCCCGGCCAAGACAGATCTCGCCAAACGAATTGCCAAGACCGCAGCCGACCGCTGACCACAATTCTATGCTAGATTAAAATAATGGCTGGAGCCTTGAATCTCAGCGCCGTTGACAGCAAGAGGGCCTAGCCGTTGCGCCGGATGTTCTACGGGCCGGACCATGAGGCCTACCGGGAAACGGTTCGGGAATTCCTGGCCCGTGAGGTCGTTCCGCATCAACATGATTGGGACCGCCAGCACATGATCGACCGGGCGGTTTTCGCGCGTGCCGCCAAAGCCGGCATCTATGGGCTGCAAATCGATGAGCGCTTTGGCGGCGCCGGAGAGCAGGATTACCGCTATCGCATGGTGGTCTGCGAAGAGCTGGCAAGGATTTTCGCATTCTCCTTCGGGCTGACCGTGAGCCTGCAGGACGACCTGGTGCTGCACTATCTGCTGGATCTGACAAACGAAGAGCAGAAGCAGCGCTGGTTGCCCGGCTTTGCCGCCGGCGAACTGATCGGTGCGCTGGCGATGACCGAGCCCGGTGCGGGCAGTGATCTCAAAGGAATCCGCACCTCCGCTCGTCGCCACGGGGATCGGTGGATCCTCAACGGGCAGAAGACATTCATCTCGAGCGGCATCATGGCCGACATCGTGATCGTGGCCGCGCGTACCGACTCCCAGGGCGGCTCGCGGGCGCTCAGCTTATTCGTCGTCGAACGAGACACCCCCGGCTTCGAACGAGGCCGCCAGCTCGACAAGATCGGGCTGCCCGCGCAGGACACCGCCGAGCTGTTTTTCCGGGACGCCGTAGTGCCGGCGGCAAACCTGCTCGGCGAAGAGGGCCGAGGATTGCACTACCTGATGAGCCACCTGCCGCGGGAACGGCTCGGCGTCACCGCCAAGGCGATCGCCAACACCCGCGCCGTCTTCGATCACACCGTCGAATACTGCCGTCAGCGAACGGCCTTCGGCCAACCGCTGACCGGCCAACAGCACATCCGTTTCGAACTCGCCGAAATGGCGACCCAGATCGACGTCGCCGAAGCCTATGCCGACAAATCGGTGCTGGCCTTCAACGCCGGCGAGCTGAACGCGGTCGACGCAGCGAAGGGCAAGTGGTACGTCAGCGAGCTGCAGAAGTCGGTGGTCGATCGTTGCCTGCAGCTGCACGGCGGCTACGGGTACATGACCGAATACCCTGTCGCACGTGCGTTTCTCGACACGCGGGTCCAGACAATTTACGGCGGGACCACCGAGATCATGAAGGAGATCATCGGGCGAGAAATCGCCCGTGACGCAGCCTCTCGCTAGCCCG
>Ga0224555_1003223_pt1 | contig 17173 bp, 15 predicted proteins | sample 714S23034metaG_FD_180687 | JGI IMG/M metagenome (GOLD analysis project Ga0224555, IMG submission 180687) | Peat soil microbial communities from Stordalen Mire, Sweden - 717 S2 30-34 | ecosystem: Environmental > Terrestrial > Soil > Wetlands > Peat | place: Sweden: Norrbotten County, Stordalen...
TGAACATCATCACAACCTGCAACGACCGCATCAGGGATTGAACAACGTCGTCCCGTTGGGCTTTGAGTATCCTGGCCGGCCAGTACCTGCAGAAACGGTGCGCTCTGATACGGCCCTGGGCGGACTGGAAAATGGACTTGCAAAACTATGGAGCGAGAAGAAAATCAACAAAAAGGCCCACGCTGGTCGTGGGCAAGAATCCAAATGGGAAATATCAAATAAGTACGGTATGAGTTCTCCGTTTCGCGCCCTTGCCTGTTCCTGTCTCCTATGGTCCGGTCTGCACTGCAGCGCGGCTGTCATCGTCACCGAAAATGTTTCTCCGGGTGCGACCAGTTGGCCGGGCAGTCCAATCCTCAACACCGTCGCGAATCCCTCCACTGCGTCCGTGGGCGAAGGTTTTAATGGCGGTGGTGGCAACACGAACCTGGGCCAAACTTTCACCATTACGACGTCGAACTACCTGTTGCAGACGATTGAGATTTATGTCGGGGGAGGCACCGGCACGGGTTCAGGCACCAATATTGTTCTGAACCTCTACGACCTGGGGACCCAGACGGCCCCCAATCCCAGCGCCTACAACGGCAGTATCATCGGCGCCAACGTGTTTGGTTCCGGCGCCGGTCTTTCGGTCAGCTATGCAAACCAGTCCGCCGGCGTTCTGAAATTCGATTTCACGGGTGTGGACCAGGTGATCCTGACAAACGGCCACATGTATGCGTTTGAATTGACCGGCGTCAATGGCACGACGCCCTTTTTTTGACAACGGGGAACCAATGATACTTATTCCGGCGGCGCCGCCTACCGGAACCGAGGGTGGATCAACGGCAGCAACGCGCGCGATTTTGCGATGGCGGTTTATGGCGTGGGCATCTCAAATAGCGCGCCGCCGCCGCCGGGCGGCCAATGCACGGTGGACTGGAACGATGTGCATCAACGGATTGACGGTTTCGGCGGCGGAGTGGTGTTTCTGAGCCCGGGTTCGCTCGATCCGGTCACTGCTGCCAACATGGACACGCTCTTTGGCACCGCAAATACCAATCAATTGGGCCTCAGCCTGCTTCGGGTCCGTATAGATCCGACTACCAACTGGAGCAACGCCCTCCTGGACGGCCAGAAGGCCGTCGCGCGTGGCGCCAGGGTATTGGCGACGCCATGGACGCCGCCGCCCGGGATGAAGGACAACGCGAATATCGTCGAAGGCTCGCTCCTGCCGGCGCAATACGGGAATTATGCGGCCTATCTGAACGGCTTTGCCGCCTACATGGCCACGAATGGCGCACCGCTGGCGGCCATCTCGATCCAAAACGAACCGGACGTTACGGTCACTTATGAGTCGGCAGTTTGGACCGCTACCCAGCTCCAAACCTTCTGTCACAACAACGCCGCGGCGATCACCAATGCACCGGTCGTGATGCCCGAGTCGTATTTTTACAACTTCTCCCTGTCAGACCCGACGCTCAACGATCCTGTTGCCGCCGCAACTGTGACGTTCATTGGCGGACACCTCTACAACCCGGCTGTGATTCAGGATTATCCCAACGCCCATAACAAAGGCAAGCCGACGTGGATGACGGAGTTCCTGCTGAACGATCAGACCATTGGCTCGGCCATCAGCACAGCCAAACAGATTCACGACTGCCTGACGACCGGGAACATGAGCGCCTACATCTGGTGGAAGTGCCTGGGTGATTCCAACGGTCTGATGAACGCATCCGGAGTTCCGCAGAAGCGCGGTTTTGTGATGGCTCAGTTCAGCCGATTTGTACACACCAATTATTATCGCCTCGGAGTAAACAACAACAGCAATGCCGCCATCAGTGCCTACAAGGACCTCGCGTCGCCTGCGTTTGCCATCATGGCGATCAACACCAACAGCAGCAGCTCGATCGTCCAGACGATTGGCCTGACGAACTTCAATGCCAGCACCGTGACGCCGTGGATCACGTCTGCCTCGAGTTCGCTGGGCGTTCAACCAGCGGTCACACTGTCCAATGCGTCGTTTACCTATACGTTGCCGGCCCAGAGCGTAGTGACGTTTGTGGGCCACGCCGGTGTTTCCAACTCACCTCCGGCGCTTGCGCCGATCAGCGATCAGACAATCAATGCCGGTGTGACGCTCGTGGTCACCAATGTCGCAACCGATCCGGACGTGCCGCCGCAAGCGCTGACTTTCAGCCTTTTGAGCGCTCCGGCCAATGCAACCCTCACGACGCCCAACGCCACCAACGCTGTGTTCACCTGGCGTCCGTTGGTGAGTCAGGCCAATACGACCAACATGATCACGGTGCAGGTGACTGACAACGGCAGCCCGAATTTGAGCGCGACGAACAGTTTCACGATCACGGTGAATGCGCTGGCGCAGTCATCACTGAGCTCAATTACCGCCTCCGGAGGACAACTGAATCTGGCGATAACCGGGCCGGTGGGACCCGATTATACGCTGTGGACCACGACCAATCTGGCCACCGGCTGGCAGGTGCTGTTCATGACCAATTCGCCGGTGACACCGTTCACCCTGGTGGACACCAATTTCAATGATGCGGCGCGCTTCTACCGCATTCAGCTTGGCCCATGAATCGCCTGACCTGATCAGGCTGCGGGCTTGAACAATCCGATGGCTGCGCCCTGCGGATCGAGCACCACCACGATGCGTCCGACTTCGGGCACGTCGAATGGAGGGGACACCACCTTGCCGCCGTACTGTCCGAAAACTCGAACGACGTTCAACGACTTGGAATGCGGGTCCTTGCGTGCTAAACCCGAGGGACGCTCGGCGACAAAATGTGCTGGTCGCCATTGTGCGCTGACGGGATGATTGCCTCATGAATCCCCTGCCTTTCCTCCTGGTTTGCTGTGCCGGATGGATGAACCGCCGCCAACAAGTCGTCATCGAGTACCTCCAAGAGGAAATCCACGTGCTCAAAGAGCAAATGGGAAAACGCCCTCGCTTCAATAATGACCAGCGCCGCCGACTGGCCGTGAAAGGCAAATCCGTCGGTCGCAAAGACCGTTTGCGCTTGGCCAGCATCGTAACCCCGGACACCCTGCTGGTGTGGCATCGCCGGTTGATTGCTCAAAAGTACGATACGAGCCAGAAGCGAAAGCCAGGCCGGCCTCTGAGCGCAGTCGGCCTTCGAGAATTGATTTTACGGATGGCTCGAGAGAATCGTTCTTGGGGTTACACACGCATTCAAGGCGCGTTGCAAAACTTGGGTCACGAAATCGGCCGTGGCACGATTGCCACGGTGTTGCAAGAGGCCGGCGTAGATCCGGCTCCAGAACGGCAAAAACGAACCACTTGGAAAGAGTTTCTGGGGACGCACTGGGAAGTATTGGCCGCGGCCGACTTCTTCTGCGTCGAAGTATGGGCCGCTCTGGGCTTGGTTCGTTACCACGTTTTCTTTGTGATCCGGTTGGTCACGCGTGAGGTTCACATTGCCGGCATCGTCCCCGAACCCCGAACCCAACGGGCCGTGGATGAAGCAAGTCGCCCGGAATTTGACCGATGGCAGCGACGGCTTCTTGAAGGGCTGCCGCTATCTCCTTTACGATCGGGCCAGCCTGTTCAGCGAGGACTTCCGGATGATCCTCAAAGCTGCGGGCGTGGAATCGGTTCGTCTGCCGGTGCGTTCACCCAATTTGAATGCTTTCGCCGAGCGCTTTGTGCGGAGTGTCAAAGAGTCCTGTTTGGACCGCATGGTTTTGATCGGTGAGTCCAGCCTGCACCGGGCCACGGCCCAGTTCGTTCTTCATTATCATCAGGAAAGAAACCATCAGGGGCTGGACAACAAGATCATTCGACCGGAGCTCAGCCCTTTGCCGTCCACAGGCCCCATCAGATGCCGCAAGCTCTTGGGCGGCATGCTGAACTACTATTACCGGGAGGCCGCTTGAAAATCCCGGCGTTTATGTTTTCGGACAGTACGGGCAACGAACCCTAGAATGCGTTGCAGAGGCATGCGCAGCCTTGAGGCAAGAGCATCCATCCGGAAAATCGCAAAAAGGCAACGAATTAGGGTTCGTTGCCTTTGGGGTTTTTGGGCGTTATTTAGGCAACTTCTGGAACGGGTCATAGCCCATATACTTGATGATCCGGACGTGATATGGGGCAGTTGGGAACAAACGGTCGCATTCCCAAAGACTCAGAGACCTTGTGCTAACTCCCAGTATTCGAGCTGCTTCCGATTGCCGAATGCCTGCGGCAAACCGTTTCTTCTTGAGATGCTGGCCGAGGGTCGTAGGCTCTTTTGAAATTGGAAAACTGCGAGTCCAGACTGGAGCAACGTCTTTGCGCGGCACGCTCACAACCCTGTCGCAAAAAGGCAACATCGCGCACGCCGGACGGAAAAATGCCGGGCGAATCCCGCTGCTCGCCGCACGAAATCCAGAATTACCTGGGCCGCATCTCCGGTCCGTTGCTCGACCGGATCGATCTGCACATCGAAGTGCCCCCAGTGCAGTTTCGCGAGATCACGAGCGACCGCACGGGCGAGGACTCCAGGCAAATCCGCGACCGGGTGGTGGCGGCCCGACGGCGGCAGCAGGAGCGGTTCAAAGAGCGGCCCAAGATCACGTGCAACGCGCGCATGAACACGCGCGAGCTCAAGCAACACTGCCGGCTGGAACCGGCCATCCTCGAACTCCTGAAGTTTGCCATGGCCGATTTGAACCTCAGCGCCCGGGCCTACGACCGGGTGTTGAAAGTGGCGCGCACGATCGCCGACCTGGCCGGCGCGGAAGAAATCGCCGGAGAACACATCTCCGAAGCCATCCAGTATCGCTCGCTCGACCGACAGTTGTGGACGTGAAGGCGGAGGCTCACTCAGTGTCGAGTGTAAAATGTTAGGATGCGGCTCTCACTCCCTTGGACCAAGGTCTCAATAAATTTCCCCGACCAAGGTGTCAGTCCCGCTAATTTGCAGTCTTTCGCCTATTCCACGGTTCGCGGGTTACAAATTGGCGGGACTGACACCTTTCCCGGGCAGTGAACCAAGAAATACCGACCATCCACTTGGTTGAAATGCCGAGCCGGTTTCGTTGTTGTAGCGATGCGCCGTGCGCTTTCAGTTGCTCGACAACTTTGGAGCGCCCAAACATCGAGGCGAACATGAGCGAAGTCAGGCGATGGCTCGATCGAATAAAGGTCATAGATCACGCAAGGTCGAAGCGATCAAGGTTCATCACCTTATTCCAGGCCGCGACAAAGTCGTGGACGAACTTCTTCTCAGCATCGGAACTTCCGTAGACTTCAGCTAGGGCGCGGAGTTGGGAGTTTGAACCGAAGACAAGGTCGACACGCGTGCCGGTCCACTTAGGTGCATCCGTTTTGTGATCGCGGCCTTCAAACACATCCGCGTCTTTAGAGACCGGCTTCCACTCCGTGCCCATGTCGAGCAGGTTCACGAAGAAGTCGTTGGTCAGTGCCTCCGGTCGCTTGCTGAAGGCACCGTGCTGCGACCCTCCGAAGTTGGTCTTCAGGACGCGCATGCCTCCCACGAGCACCGTCATTTCGGGCGCGGTCAGTGTCAGTAATTGCGCCTTGTCGACCAGCAGCGCCTCTGCCGATAGGGTGTATTTGCCCTTGAGGTAATTGCGGAAGCCGTCCGCGATGGGTTCGAGCACGGCGAAGGACTCGACGTCGGTCTGTTCCTGCGAGGCGTCCATGCGTCCCGGGGTGAAAGGAACCGTGACCTCGTGACCGGCATTCTTCGCAGCTTTCTCGACGCCTGCGCAACCGGCCAGAACGATCAGGTCCGCCAGCGAGACCTTCTTGCCGCCGGCCGCTGCGCCGTTGAAAGCGCTCTGGATGCCTTCCAGAGTCTTGAGCACCTTTGCCAGTTGGGCGGGATGGTTAATTTCCCAATCCTTCTGCGGTGCTAGACGAATGCGGGCGCCGTTCGCACCGCCGCGCTTGTCGGAGGCACGGAACGTGGATGCCGAGGCCCAGGCGGTCAAAATCAGCTCCGAGACAGACAGCCCGGAAGCTAGGATCTTGCCCTTGAGGGAAGCGATGTCCTGTGCATCAACCGATTTGTGATTCACCACGGGGATTGGGTCCTGCCAGATGAGCTCCTCTGCGGGAACCTCCGGCCCGAGATAGCGCGCGCGCGGGCCCATGTCGCGGTGCGTGAGCTTGAACCAGGCCCGGGCAAAAGCGTCCGCGAACTGATCGGGATTCTCCATGAAGCGCCGTGAAATCTTCTCGTAGGCAGGGTCGAGCCGCAAGGAGAGGTCTGTGGTTAGCATGGAAGGGGCGTGACGCTTGGATGGGTCGTGGGCATCCGGCACGGTATTGGCACCTGTGCCGCCCTTCGGCTTCCACTGGTGCGCACCGGCCGGGCTCTTCGTCAGCTCCCATTCGTAGCCAAACAGGTTCGCGAAGAAGCTATTGCTCCACTTTGTGGGCGTCGTGGACCAGGTGACTTCCAGGCCGCTGGTGATTGCGTCACCGCCTTTGCCGGTGCCGAAGCTGTTCTTCCAGCCGAGGCCCTGCGCTTCGAGGCCGGCCGCTTCCGGCTCAGGCCCGACATGGGACGCCGGACCGGCGCCGTGGGTCTTGCCGAAGGCATGGCCGCCGGCGATGAGTGCCACCGTCTCCTCGTCGTTCATCGCCATGCGGGCGAAGGTCTCGCGGATGTCCCTCGCCGAGGCAATCGGATCGGGGTTGCCGTCCGGACCTTCGGGGTTGACGTAGATCAGGCCCATTTGCACCGCGGCAAGGGGATTCTCTAGGTCGCGCGTGTGCGGCTTCTCGCTATTGTCGTCGGAATCGATGACGCCGTGCCCCGGGACGCCGGGCGAGCCGTGCGCGTAGCGGATGTCGCCGCCGAGCCATTTCTTCTCCCGGCCCCAATAGACGTCCTGATCTGGCTCCCAGACATCCTCGCGACCGCCGGCGAAACCAAATGTTTTAAAGCCCATCGTCTCCAGGGCGACGTTCCCCGTGAGAATCATCAGGTCGGCCCATGAAATCTTCCGGCCATACTTCTGCTTGATCGGCCAAAGCAGGCGACGCGCCTTGTCCAAGCTGACGTTGTCCGGCCAACTGTTAACCGGCGCGAAGCGCTGTTGGCCCCGGCCGCCGCCGCCGCGGCCGTCACCGGTGCGGTAGGTGCCGGCGCTGTGCCACGCCATGCGAATGAACAAAGGACCGTAGTGGCCGAAGTCCGCCGGCCACCAGTCCTGCGAGTCGGTCATCAGCGCCGCGAGATCTTTCTTCAAAGCCGCATAGTCGAGGCTCTTGAACTCTTTCGCGTAGTCGAAATCTTCACCCATTGGGTCGGACTTGGAGGAATGCTGATGCAGAAGTTCGACCTTCAACTGGTTCGGCCACCAGTCGCGGTTCGACGTGCCGCCTCCGGCAGCGGGGTGGAAAGGGCATTTGGCTTCGGTTGGCATGTGCTTTCTCCCTAGGTCGGTTGTATTGAATTGTTTGGAAAAGTTTTAATCGGGATTTCCCATTTGGTTTCGTGCCCACGACCCGCGTGGGCCTTTTTCGTGATTTTCTTCCCTTGCAGCAGGTTTGCAAATCCTTTTTCCAGTCCGCCCCTCGGTTTTTCTCCGGCATAGGGGGTGTTTCGATGCCATTTTTGGCTCCAATGCCCTTTTTCTCCCGGATGTGAAGACACCTCCTCCGTTGTTGCCGTGGTTTTGACATGGTCGGCCTTCATCCTGACATCGCGGTTGTCAATTTCAGCCGCCCAATCCGTTCCAGAATAGCCTGGAACAACTCGCGCGAAACCGCGTGAGGTCAAAAAACTAATCCAGATCAAATCGGCGCGGGGCGCAAGTGGGTATTGGCGAGGCATGGTCGGATAGAAGGTAACCGAGTGCAGAGCGGCGTAAAGTGGCCGCCGCAAGGCGCCGCCATTTTGACAATGCGGCGAGTCAGATAGACTTGGTCGGAAGACAGAACCTCAGGCGACGCGGTGGTAATAATTGAGCAGGCCGCCAAGGCGCTCACATTTGCAAACGGAGCCGTTCTGACAACCTGTGCGCTGGTCGGGGAAGGGGATGAGATTATCAAGTCCCTGATGATTACGTTCGTGCTGATGGTGGGCAAGATATTCATCGAGCGCATGGCGCAGGGAACGCTCGCCGAAGAGAATCAGTTGATCAAGACACTCATCCTTGACGGCGCGCACCCAGCGTTCGGCGAAAGCGTTGAGGTTAGGCGATTGTGGCGGCAGTTTGAGGGGTTGAACGCCTGCGGCGCGGAGAACGGCATCAAAGCCCTCAGAGAATTTGGTATCGCGGTCGTGAAGCAGGAAACGGGCATTGGCCATGGGACCGTCCGCGACGGTCAGGTTGCGGGCGATTTGTTTCATCCAGGCTTCATTGGGAAGTGGCGTTATGCCGCCCAGCACGATTCGACGGGTTCGCAAATGAAGGAAGAACAGGACGTAGCAAGTCGTCAGACCGGTGGACGTCCAAACTTCTGCGGTGAAAAAGTCGGTGGCCCAGAGCACTGCCTTGTGCCGGCGAATGAATTGGGCCCAAGTGGTGTGGCGTTTGCGCTCGGTTGCTGGCCCCAAGCCGTGTCGCATTAGAATATTGCCGACGGTCTGGTCGGCAATGCGATGCCCCAGATTAGCCAGGGCGCCGACGATGCGATCATAACCCCAGCTTGGATTCTCGCGGGCGAGTTGGAGCACCAATCTTTCAATCTCGACCGAGACGGCTGGTCGTCCCGGTTTGGCTTTCCGTCGGCGGGAAAAATCCCATTTGCTGGCAACCAATTGGCGATGCCATTTGAGCAGGGTTTCGGGTTGCACCATGGTGATGACGTCCTGCAACAACTTGCCGAGGGGTTTGCCTTTCTCGGCGAGCACTTTGCGCTCCGCATCCTGAAGCCGCCAGTGAGGTGAATGCCGTCCGAGCAGCGCGCGGTAGACGCGGTTTTCCTCCAGCACAAATTCCAGTTTCTGGCGCAAGGCCTCGTCGATTTGCCCAGTGGCCCAAACCAGCAGCTTTTTCCAAGGCATGGTGAGAGATTAATCACGCGTACAGATTAAAACAAAAGCAGAATGGCAGCAGCAAAATCCGACGGATGATTTATTTGACCACACGCCATAATACTCGGCCATTAAATCGGTGGGAACATCTCCCGGCTGTTCGGAGCGCAAGCGCGTTAGCGGTGCCATTATTACGCGATGTGAAAGTGACAGTGAGCCGAGTTGGATTGGTGAAAGTATTTTCATGTTGTTGCTCATGGTAATTTTAGGCTAATCGAAACTTAGAGCTTAGATCCTCCGTCAACGGGAATGATTGCGCCGGTGATCCAGCGGGCATTTTCAGAACAGAGAAAAGCAATCACGTCCGCGACGTCCGAAGGCTGGCCGATTCGTTTCAGCGTCTGCATTCCGAGCGTTATATTGCGACCTGATTCGGTCTTGGTGAAATTCGACATATCGGTCTCAATCACGCCGGGCGCGACGGCGTTGACACGGATGCGCCGCGATCCAAGTGCCGCAGCCCAGTGTCTGACCAAGGTTTCCACTGCACCCTTGGTCGCGGCATAGGCCGACAGCGATGGCGCGTCTGCCTGGCTCGGATTACCGGGCACCGCCCGCACAACGAGCGAAGAAACAAGGACAATGCTGGCACCCTCGGCTAACATAGGGAGCGATTGTTGCACCAGAAAAAATGGGCTGCGAACATTGGTGGCGAACAGCCTGTCGAAATCCTCCAACTCGTAGTCTTCAAATTTGGCAGCTTTGGACACGCCTGCATTGGAAACAAGAATGTCCAATGGCTTCTCCACCAGCTTGTGAACCCTTTCGGCGAGCGTGCTTGCACCGTCCGGAGTTTCTAAATCAGCTTGAACGGCGTCCGCCTGACCACCGGCGGAGCGGATTTCGTCAACCACAGCATTTGCCTCCGCCATTGAGCGGCCATAATGCACAATGACACGGACACCGGCTTCGGCAAGCGCCAGCGCGGTGGCGCGTCCGATGCCCCGGGATGCGCCGGTGACAAGCGCCGTCTTATTGGATAAGTTTGTCATAGTGTTGCCTGCGGTTGGGAGTTAATTTATTTCGTCATTTATCGCGCGAATGCTTCAATCAATTTCGGCGCGTGTTTGGAAACATAATCAGACATGGTGATTTTCCCTTGTGTGATGTCGTGAGTGTCTCCGGCCATATAAATCCTGGTGTCTGTGATTCCGATAAACGCCATGATGGCGCGCAGATGGCCGGAACAAAAATCCATTTTTGAATAGTAGGAGCCCGGCTCGTAATTACCCCCGCTGGTGATTATGGCGTTGAGTTTCTTGCCAAGCAGCAGTCCCTTATATTCGGCCGTGAACGTGCGGTTTAAGCGCGCGACTTGATCCACCCATCCTTTAAGCGCCGCCGGCATGCCGAAATTATACATCGGCGTCGAAATGAGAATCTCTTCGGCCGCGAATAGTTCATCAATCAAAACGTCGGAGAACCTCATAAGCGCCCGGCCCTCGGGCGTGGGATTGTCAGGCTGCACATAGATGGCATCAATCCATTCCCAGTCAACCAAGGGCATCCGCGGGCCGGCCAAATCGCGTTCAATGATCCGACCCGAACTTTCCCTCATCAACCAATCCGCCGCGATGGCCTGACCCAATTGGCGTGAGACGGAACGCTCGCGACGGGGACTAACATCAATTTTTAAGAGCGCAGGCATTGTTGAGGTTTGGGTTTGTGTTAGAGTCTTCCTTGAAGAGGATTTACTTCGATTCAAATGTCAGCACCATCCGGAAACGGGCTTCGTTTCGCATCATCCGGGCATAGGCTTCGGGTGCCTGCTTGAGAGGGATTTTTTCAATCATCGGACGAATGGATTGCAACGCGCTGAACGTCATCGCGTCCTCCTCGTCTATCGGCGTGCCGACAATTTCCCCGCGTATGGATCTGGAACCCATGAGCAGTTGAAGTGGATTAATCTCCATAGTTTCATTTGAGGCTCCAACCACAATTAGTTTTCCGCGCGTCGAAAGTCCTCCGAGCAGCGGCCCCATGGATTTCGTGCTGGCGGCCGTTGCCAGAATCGCATTTGCGCCACCCAAGGCAAGCAGCGCTTGCACCGGGTCTTGTCCGGAGCTGTCAATGTATTCATGGGCGCCAAGCTGGCGCGCCAATGTTTCCTTTTCCTTTCCCCGTGCAATTGCAACGGTGCGAAAGCCCATGCGCCTAGCGAATTGCACGCCAAGATGGCCGAGGCCGCCGATTCCCTGAATGGCGACAAGATCGCCGGGGCGCAAGCCCGCATTACGCAACGCATTGAAGGTGGTGACACCCGCGCACAACAGCGGCGCGGCATCCACAGCGTCGAGGTTCTTTGGAATGAGTGCCAGCGCGCGCGCCTCGACGATGACGATTTCGGCATAGCCTCCATCGGAAGTAATGCCCGAAACTTTTAGGTTGATGCAATTGACAAAGTCTCCGCGACGGCACGGTTCGCAATGCCGACATTCGCCGGCGAACCAACCGACGCCCACACGATCCCCCACGGCCCAGCCAGTCACGCCTTCTCCCAACACTTCGATGCGTCCGGCAATCTCATGGCCCGGCACACGAGGGTAGGTTATGCCAGGCCATTGGCCTTCGACGACCAATGCGTCGCTGTGGCAAATGCCGGCTGCTTCCACGCAAATCCGCACCTGTCCGAAGCCCGGTTCCAGCATTGCTCGTTCAACCAGATTCAGTTGGCCGGGTTTGGTTACTTCGATTGCCTTGTAAGTCTTTTGCATTGTCAAATCTCCTTGTTTACTCGTGGACTTGCTTCAAGACTTGCCTCCGAAACTCACATAGTCATCAAGTTCGATGGCCTCGAACCACGTTTTAGCATCTTCGCGAGTTTTTGAAAGTTTACCTAAATATTCGGTGTAGAACACAAGCGTTTCCGCGTCACTGTCGGGTCCGCGTTTTTCCATGAAAGCCGACCAGGCTTCAATCTCCCACGGAGCTCGCGAGGTTTTCGAGTGGGACTGAATCCATTCAAGGATTTCTCCGTCGCCTTTACCGGCTGTAAGCTCCTTCAACAAGGCTTTGGGATCAAAATTAAGAAACGTGACCAGACGTTGATCCGTGGCGGAATTGTAATTATATTCTCCGTTTTGTTTGGCGAGGGTCGCCCGGCCCTTGTCGAGCATTCGAGCCAGGATTACGAATCCACCTAGGCGGACGCGAAAGCTTCGTGGCGGACGTTGCGTTAAATCAGTAAAAAAAATTGGAGTTTTCATTTTGGTTTTATTGAATAGGTCGGGAATCCGTCCCCGAACATCGGATTTCCGCTTTTTGACTGTTCCCGTGTGGCCTCGTCTTGGATGACATCCCAGTGTTCGACGAGAATTCCGTCCTTGATTCTGACAATGTCGGCGGCGATCCAGTTTACCGGCAGGCCAATATTTGAGAATCGTCCATGCACAATGACATAATCGCCTTCGGCCACAATCTGCCCAGACTCATATTTAAGTCCTGGCGGGATTCCTTTAATCAAATTGAACAGACCATCCCGACCGGGAGCAATGTGCGCACTGTGTTGGACATAGTCCGCCGACCAATATAGTTCGGCGGTCGCGTAGTCTCGCTTGTTGAAAAGTGTGTCAAACGCTTCAAGAACCAGTTTTTTGGTTTTGTCCTCTTTTTTCATGCTCACATTACTTCTTTGTTAGGAATTTTTAGATTGTGCTGCCTCCACCGGAATTGATTTCAGTAACTCATCGTGCGTTCCTTTGTCTTAACGCGCACCTTGGTTTTGGCCGCCAGTCTTCATGGCGATCTCAATTTGTTGCTTCGTAACAACCACAACCTTGCTTGAATTTGCGATCAAGCGTTGGTGCCTCCATCAACAGTCATGCTCGCGCCGGTGATGTAAGACGCTTCTGGTCCGGCGACGAACGCCACCATCGCGGCAATATCTTCAACGTGCCCGTAACGCTTCAGGGCGGTGTTGGCGATTTGCGGCGTTGCCCAGTCGCCGGTGGCGGGATTCAGATCCGTGTCAATCGGGCCGGGCTGGACGTTGTTGACGGTGATGCCCCGGCTGCCTACTTCTCTGGACAATCCCTGCGTGAACAACTTGACCGCCGCCTTGGTGGCTGAATAAGCCGCGAGTCCGGGCGTCATTGTCCGCTCGCCTACACAAGAGCCGATCGAGATAATGCGACCACCATCTTTCATGTGCTTCAGCGCCGCCTGCGTCGCGATCATCACGCCACGGAAGTTAATGTCAATCACGCGATCCAACTCCTCCAACGTGGCTTCCACGAACGGCTTCGGGATGGCGGTGCCGGCATTGTTCACGAGTATGTCCAGTTGACCGAAGGTCGCAACGGTCTTTTCGACGGCGGCCTTGACGGCGGCGGCATCGGTGGCATCCGCCTGAATGGCGATTGCCTTTCCGCCGGCGCGTTCAATCTCCTTGACGACCGAGGCGGCTGCGTCCGCGCCCTTTGAGTAAGTAATTCCCACCTTGGCACCGTCGGCTGCCAGCCGCTTGGCAATCGCCGCTCCAATTCCTCGTGAACTGCCGGTGACCATCGCGACCTTGCCTGCCAATTTTTGTCCATTGTTATTGCTCATATGTTTTGTTCTTTTTTTTGGTGTTGTTCTTGGTTACTCAAATTTTTTGATGCTGATGATTATGTCCCGTGTCAGCGTTCAAAATCACAAGACAGTCTGACACTCAGCCGGATGATGTGCTATTGCCCAAACAGCTTGACTTTCGTGACACTAAAGGACTGGGCTGAGACGGTTCTTTTGAAGGGGTGTCTGCTTCGCAGTAACCAGTCTGAAAACCGAGGCTGGAATCTGAAGGCCGAATCCGTGACAAATCATCACGGACAAAAAAGCTCCAGCTTTTTGCCCTCAGGACAAAACGGTTCGCGCAGTGGCTAAATCTGAACCAGCCCACGGCGGCTGGCTGCGGTAATGGCTTCCGTGCGGCTCAAAACATTCAGCTTGGTGAAGATGTTGCGCAGGTGGCCTTTCACCGTGAATTCGCTGATGAAAAGGTTCACGCCGATTTCTTTGTTGCTCTTACCGCGGGCGAGCAAGGTCAACACCTCCAACTCCCGGTTGGTCAAAATTTCGCTGCTGATGCCTGTTGCCAGTTTTTTTACGAGCGCTTGAGTTATGCAGGTTTCACCAGTGTTCACTTTACGGATGCAATCCAATAATTCCTCGCGCCGCGCGTCCTTGAGCAGGTAGCCTTTCGCTCCTGCCTTGACCGCCCGGTAAATTTCAATGTCAGTATCGTAGGTGGTCAGCACGATGACTCGGACGGAGGCGTCGTGCCGACGAATTTCATTGAGCGCGCCGACTCCATCCAATTTAGGCATCCGCAAATCCAGCAGGGTCACGTCCGGAGAATGTTTCCGCCAAAGGTCAACCGCTTCGCTGCCGTTGGTTGCCTCGGCGACCACAAGCATATCCGGCTGCATATTAATAATCGAAGTCAATCCTGCCAACACCGTGGTGTGATCATCCGCAATCAGCACCCGAATTTTCCCGGCGGGCAAACCAATTGGCCCATCACCGGATTGCAATCGAACGGAGGTCAAAGGCGATTTCACAACTCTCGTTGGACGATTCATGATTTTTCTTGTTCGGTGAAGGTCGGCATCGGCACGACAACGGAAATCGTGGTGCCCCGGCCGTTCGCGCTTTGGATGGTCAACCGTCCTCCCATGTCTTCGCTTCTTTCTGCCATTCCCCCCAGGCCGAAGCCAGAAAATTTACCGGTGGAATCGAAGCCACATCCATTGTCATGCATGGTTAAACTGATTTCACGGTCACCGAAAATGAGCACCGCACTGAACTCAGTCGCGCGGGCGTGACGGAAAACATTGGTCAAAACTTCCTGTCCGATGCGAAGGATATTGGCCTCCCATTCTGATGGGAGTTCTCGTGGCTCGCCTTGCAAGGTGAATGTTGCCTGTAGAGCGGTGCCGGCGGTCCGCTTCGCAAGCAGCTCTGCCAGAGCTTCGGCCAGTTTTTTTTCTTCCAATGCCAATGGGCGGAGCGCTTGCACGGAACGTCTGGCCTCGCGCAAACCATCGCGTGCGATTTCGCCCGCACCCCGGAGATGGCCAGAAACGACTTTTAGACGCTTGCGAGCCATCGCCTCCTCGGCTGCTTCCAAATGCAAGATAACGCCGGTGAATCCTTGCGCCAGCGTATCATGGATGTCGCGAGCAATGCGATTGCGCTCCTCGATAGTGGCGGACTGGCGGTTTTGCCCGGAGAGGCGGGCTAATTGAATCGCCAGCATTGCCTGATTGGCTAGAACTTGGGACAGTTCCAATTCTTCGGCACAAAATGTGCGCTTCTGCGTGAACCGAAGACCAATCATTCCTTCTACTTTGCCGGCAATCATCATCGGAACCACCAGAATGGTGATGATGCCCTGCGCCAATACGTGGGAGCGCCAGGGAAAATCCGGACCTTCCCTGATGTCTTCCAGCACGCTGGGCTTGCCTGTGCGAAAGATTTCCGGCCAGGGAGAAATTGCCTGAACCGGCATTGAAGGGCTGACTGCGGCAATCGTTGTTTCGGCCTTCGTCTTGAATTTGCCGTCCTCCAGAGCAAACTCAAAAACCATTAACCCGCTGACTTCGTTCCTCAGCCAGACGCTATTGCTGAACGCATCCAACCGCGTGGTTACCGTCCGCAAAACATACTCTACGATCCGTTCCCAATCCGATTCCCTCGCTAACGCATCTAATGCCAATGTCAGAACTTCCGCCTGTTCGCGGGCAAGTTTCTCCGACGCGAGCAACGCTGCGGTCGCCCGCTTGCTCTCAATTACGGACCCTTTGATCTCCTTCAGGGCCTTTTCCAGATCGGTCGCAGCGCGTTGCTCCTGGGTGACATCACGTGCCGTCACGACAACGAGGTCACGGCCGCCAAAATAGTTTCGCCTCAAACGAAGTGCCATCACCTTTTCTTCGCCGTTTTTTGCGCAGCATAAGCGTTTGACCGACAGTGGTGCTCCGTTCTTCAGGTTTTCGATCGTAGTCAAAATTTCGTCACGCGGCACACTCGTCACGAAATCCCAGGGACACATCGTGAGGAATTCCTTCTTGGAATAACCGAGAAGCGCGGATGCAGCCGGATTCGCATCCACGATTCGCCCATCGCACTCCACGACGAAAAAGGCATCCGCGAGTAGGGCAAAAAGGCCCTCCATTTGCGCCAATTGATTCTGCAACTGACCGAGTTCGCGCCGAGACCGTTCAAGTTCAAGCTGAATAGCCGCGACCGTCCCGGTGCCGTCAGCTTCCTCATTTAAAGCGGCGGCCATGTCAGGAAATTGAATGACGCCATCGTGATTCATTTTTATCCCGTAAAAACGTGAATGACATGGTATCACCGATAAATTTCAAAGGCAAACAGCGGTTAGGAATTGGATTGCACATGTAATCACACTTGTTGGTGATGGAGCCGAGGCGGATCGCGTCGAATTTCTCCATCGGCAAGCCGCCGGGATTGGCCGCCGTTTTCAGCATCAGCGGCGGGACGGCCGAAACCAGCGCGGCTTTGGCCAGGCGCTTCGTGTCGTGGCGACCGATATAGCGCGCCACTTCGCCGCCGCCGGCGGAGAAGCCGATCAGGACGGCATTCTTCAGGTCCAACGCGTCCATGAGGGTTGCGAGGTCATCGGCATAGGTGTTCATTTCGTTGCCGTTCCAGGGCTGACTGGACCGGCCAGCCATCTCGGCGAGGCAGCATTATTGTTGCGGTGATTTAGGATTTGTCCAGCGCTGAGTTGATTAGCCGTTGGCGGGTGGATTCAATGCGCAGCTTTCTTCATAGGAGCAAGCTCGGATTGCAGTCAATGTAGTCAAACCGTATGCCATGACCTTGACCGGTGCAAAGTGGTGAAAAGGTTCACCCGTGCGGCCCGAACGCGATGTCTTACGCAGCGGTTATCTGGGCTTCAGCTTGGAGCCAATGCTCCACATCGTGTCCAGGAATGTATCCACTCGCGGAAAATAGATTAAAGGCCCGCTCGGCGATTTCATCATGGGAAGGCTTGACGGCGGCATGGCGTTGGTTGCTTTTTTGTGTCCTAACCGGCGTCTCCATGCGGCTATCTGCCGGAAGCACTGACACTCGCTACTATTTCAGAATTTTCAAGCCGTTCTCTTTCCAAGACTCGAAGCCGCCGTCCATTTCCATGACGGAAT
>Ga0224555_1003224_pt1 | contig 17172 bp, 8 predicted proteins | sample 714S23034metaG_FD_180687 | JGI IMG/M metagenome (GOLD analysis project Ga0224555, IMG submission 180687) | Peat soil microbial communities from Stordalen Mire, Sweden - 717 S2 30-34 | ecosystem: Environmental > Terrestrial > Soil > Wetlands > Peat | place: Sweden: Norrbotten County, Stordalen...
CGCACACCTTGGCCGCCGCCATCGCAATCCATCGCACACAGCCAGCCATCTTCATCGCATCTCCTCGCGTGCAAGCGCACTCGCCGCATCTTACCCCTATCGTCCTGCCACCCGCCACATGCGCGCATCGAAGTGTCTTTCAGCCGCCGGAGTTTTTGCGGCTAGACTAGTTCGAGAGGAACAGAATGACAATTTTGCAGAAAGTCGCCGCCGGCTTGCTGGCATTTGCGGCGACGGCAGCAGTGGCGCAGAGTTCGCTGGCGCGGGAGATCAAGCTGAGTGTGGATCTGACCGACGCCCCGAAGAAGTTGATCCACGCTACCGAGACGATGGCAGTTGTGCCCGGACCGCTCACCCTGGTCTATCCCGAGTGGATCCCCGGCGAACACGGACCAACCGGGCCGATTGACAACATGGCAGGCTTTGTCGTCGCCGCCAGCGGCGCTAATGGACAACCCTGCACCACGGCGAGCGATGCCGCGGTGAAGTGGGAGCGGGACAAGGTGGACATGTACGCGTTCCACCTGACCGTACCGGCAAACTGCACATCCCTTTCCATGAAGGTGGACTTCCTGGCCACGGACGCGCCTGTCGGATTCTCGGCCGGGGCCTCGACCAACGAGAACCTGGCCATCCTGAGCTGGAACACGGTGGTGCTGTATCCGGAGGGAATGAATGCGGCCGATGTGAGGGTGACTCCTTCGGTCACGCTGCCGTCGGCCTGGCAATTCGGCACCGCACTCGAACGGATCGATACTCCGGCCGGAGCGGCTCAAACCTACACCGTTTCGTTCCAGCCGGTGAGTTTGGAGACGCTGGTGGATTCGCCGGTGCTGGCGGGCAAATACTTCAAGGAGATCGAACTGGCGCCCGAGGTCACGCCAAAGCACTTCCTGGACCTGGTGGCGGACGGCCCCGAAGACCTCAACCTCCCGCCCGACCGCGTGGAGAACTTCAGCCGGTTGGTGCGCGAGGCGGGCGCGCTGTACCAGAGCAGGCACTACCGCGAATATCACTTCCTGGTGACGCTGAGCGATTCGGTTGCCCACTTTGGCCTGGAGCATCACGAGTCAAGCGACGACCGGGTCGCCGCCAGGACCTTTATTGAGAACGACCGCTTCGTGCTGTCCGGACACCTGCTGCCGCATGAGTTCACGCACAGCTGGAACGGCAAGTACAGGCGACCGGCGGGCCTTGCGACCAGTAACTACCAGCAGCCGATGAAAGGCGACCTGCTGTGGGTGTACGAAGGACTGACAGAATACCTCGGCGATGTGCTGGCTGTGCGTTCCGGCATTTGGACGCCGGAGCAGTACCGCGGGAGGCTGGCCGAGAAGGCGGCGCAGTTCGACAACTGGCCCGGCCGTACCTGGCGCGACCTGCAGGATACCGCCACCATGGCGCAGGTGCTCTATGGAGCGGGCGGAGGCTGGGACAACTGGCGGCGCTACACCGACTTCTATGACGAGGGTGAGCTAGTGTGGCTCGATGTCGACACCACGATTCGCAAGATGACGAACGGTAAGAAGAGCCTGGACGACTTCCTCGCGAAGTTCGAGGGGCTGGGTGGAAATACCGGCCCCACGGTCGTTCCGTACACGTTTGACGATGTTGTTGCCGGCCTGAATACAGTCGTGCCCAACGACTGGGCAGCGTTTCTGCGGCAGCGCCTGGATACGAACCAGGCCCGCGCTCCCCTGGGCGGAATAGAGAACGGCGGTTACAAGCTGACCTACGCGCCGCGGCCGAGCCCCTGGAGCGAGATGGAAAATACCCTGACCGGCACGGCGGACTTCTGGTTTTCGCTCGGGCTGCAGGTGGAGACAGCGGGCGCGATCGACGATGTGCTGAAGGACGGGCCGGCGGACAAGGCCGGCCTTGGGCCGGGCATGAGGCTGGTTGCTGTGAATGGGCGCGTGTTTACGCCGGCGCTGCTGCGCGCGGCAATCTACGACGCCGAAGGAACCGGGCCTGAGGTGGAACTGATCGTCGAGAACGCCGGCTACTATAAGGTGCTGAAGGTGGACGACCACGGCGGCGAGCGCTACCCGGTCCTACAGCGAGTGGCCGGCGCTCCCGACCTGCTGGACGACATTCTTGCGCCGATGTTGACGCAATCGCGATGAGCCTGCCAGGGCAAGCGGTTGCCGATGGCGGTCAGCGGTGGATCTCTAGATCAATTGAGGTTCGATTCGAACACTGTAAAGCGGCGCTCCAACTCCCACTGCTGGGCCGCCTTTTCACTCGACTTCAACAGCTCCAGGCAGCCTGCGCCAGGAGATTTCGCACCCGGCGTCTGGCCTGCGCACGCCGATTTGACCTGGGTGAAATCGTCCGGCTTCTGCCACAGGCTCTGACCGGGAAGAAAACTGTGCTCAATCGACGTCCTCGCCATCGACTTCAGATCGAGATACCCCAAGCCATATTCCATCGCCGCGCGCACATACTCGTGGGTCAGGTCGATGCGCGAAACGCCCTCATCGTCGGTGGAGAGCGCAACCGGCACATGCGCTTCAAGATACTCCGGCAATGGGTGATATGGAGGCTTGATGCCGAGGATGACGGCGTTTGAGGTGAGGTTGATCTCCACCATCACATGCTTTTCGGCCATCTCCTTCAGCAGGGCGTGCGGATCGGTCTCGTACATCACATCGACGCCATGCCCGATGCGCTCGGCGTGGCCCAACTCGATCGCTTCACGGATGTGGAAGGTGAGGTCCACGGGTGGAACGGAACCGGGAGCGAGCTCGCCCGCGTGCAGCGTAATGTGGACTCGCGGATAGAGGCTGTGGCAGTAGTCGACGATCCGCATACCGAGGTGGTATTCGACCAGCGAGCCGTGCCAGTCTTCGGCGCGCAGGTAGTTGATCGCGACAACTCGCGGCTCGCTCGCGGCCAGGGCGAAGCCAAGCAGCGTCTGCGCGAAGATCTGCGCAGGTGTGAAGTCGCGCAGGACGCCGTCGATCCATCGAACCTGCACGCTGCAACCGGGCTGAGCCTGGGGTGTGCCGCAATGCTCGATGGCGTTGCGCTGGGCCTCGATCTGATCCAAGCTCTTGCTCGCCTGTGCGACAGCCGCGTCGATGGCCGACTGAGGTATCTCTGCGCGGGCCGCGGCGAAGTTGGCGGGGGCGCTGAGGCCGGTGTGCAGGCTGGGCGCCAGGGCAAGAGCCGCACCCAGGGTGGGTGAATCCATAATTTCGAGGTACTGTTCGTTCTGGTGTGCAGCCCGGGTAACCACCTCGTCGAGCCACTCGCCTTTGTGGACCGAGTCGCTGTTAAAGCGAAGGAAGGTCGCGAAGAACTGGTCGTGTGCGCTGAACCCGGACGTGGGGACGAAGTCGCGCATGGAGATGGCGTCGACGATCTTGTTGTAGAGCGCCTGGTCGGTAAGGGCAGCAGCGGCGGGAAACTGTCCTGCGGCGCATGACGGATTGGAACCCTTACCGGGGACGAGGGTGAGAGAAGCCGAGTCGAAGCAAAGGCGATCGGCAACAGCTTCGTCGACAAGGGTCTCCGCGTAGACGGCTCCGGAGAGGTGCATATGCAGGTCGGCGCCTTTGGGCATCTTCTCAAGAAGGGCTTGGAGCGCGAGCGCATTCGCCTTGTCCGCCTTCGCCGCCTCGAACGCTCGCACTGCCCGCGCCTCGCCTGGTGTCCGCCGGTCCTGTCGCAGGGAGCGGGTTGCGGGTGCACGCTGCGCGATCGCCGGCGCGATCGCGCCTGCGCCCAGCAGAATGCAGAGCGCCAGACGCGTGACATTCCGCGACGATAACCCTTGCGCGGCAAAGCGAACTATCAATGACATGCTGGCGCCTCTCAACCTGCAAAGGAATATAGACAACCAGCATAGCGCGAGGCTGCCGCGCCGGCACGGACCGTCGCGCCAACTTGCTTCAGCCCGCCGGCGACCCCGCCATCCGCAGAGTTGTTGCCAGGCAAATGTGGCCTGAAGCCTGGCTTGCCCGCTGCCCGCACCCGGCTTTGCGGTTGCGCGCCGCGTTGCTATACTTGTGGGGACGCTTGGATCGGCGGTTTCGCCTCTGGATTGCTTCTCAGTAGATAACATCTGCCCCGGAAGCCGTGCGGTACGACGATGTTGACTTTCGCGGTCAGGTTGACCGAAAGAGGGGCAACCGGCGAATCCTTGCGATCGCGCTCGGGCTACACTTGGCTGTCCCGAACCAGGCGTTTCATGCCAAGGCCAGATAGCTCAGTGGTAGAGCGCGGCCCTGAAAAGGCCGGCGTCGGCGGTTCGATCCCGTCTCTGGCCACCATCTTAGATTCATAAACTTGCAGCCACTTTAAGAAAACTGCAAGAGGTTTGCAAGAGAGAAGTACTAAGCTGTCGACGGGGACCAAAGAGCTGTGGGCTCCCGACATCTCGCATGTGAATCACGAAGCTGATCGTCTTCCACGCGTATGACGCGGAGACCGGAAGGCCCGCCCTGCAGCTCTCGACGATCGACTGGACGGGCGGCTGGCCTCATGCCGGGCTGGAGGAATAGGCCGCGTCTCTATTCCACATAAGGCCATCCGTCGGACGTGAAGCCGAGACGGTTGATGCCCAGGGTCGGCGTTCCTCCAGCGTTGCCGTCGTAGTAGTGATAGACGAGGGTGGGCGTTGCGACTCCATTGACGGTGTCGGTGAAGACGCTTTGCCCACCGGGGCCGACGATGTTGCTGTGCGTACTCAGCAGGATGGTTCCGCCGCCATTGGTCAGAGCCAAATCGCCACGATCCATGTATGGTCCTGTTGGGCTGGTCGCGCGGCCCACGATGATGCGGTAGGGGCTTGTGGCGCTGCAGCAGGCGTTGATGGGTGCGAAATAGTAGTAGTACTGTGTGCCATTGACGACGTACGGGTAGATGAAGGAACCTTCTTCGCCGGCGGCGCGGTAGGAGATCACGGGTGGGTTGGAGACCGGGGACAGCGGCAGACCCGTCGATGGGCTGAGCTGAATTAGGTGAATGCCATCGCTCCACGATCCGAAGGACAGCCACCATTTTCCACTGGCGTCGACAAAGGGCGCCGGATCGATCGCGTTCCAGGTGGTCGTCGACACGAAGTTCCATCGGTTGCCGCTGGATGGGGGTGCTGTCGTCGCGCCGGTCCAGGACGAAACGACATAGCCGTCGTCCGTCCAGGGTCCATACGGAGTGGCGCTGGTCGCGAGTCCGATGACTGCCTCGGCCCCGGTCGAAGGCTCATAGGGGATCGAATAATACTGGTAATATGTGCCGTTGGCGTACAGCAGACTGGGGGCCCACACGTCCACATTTTGGCCGGCGTTGTCCGAGGGTGGCGTCTGCAGACCGGACCACGAGGCAAAGTCCGGGCCGATGATCGGGCAGCGAGAATCCTGGGTAAGCCAGGAGGTTCCCTGCGAGGCGTTACAGGCTCCGTAAGCGGAGCTGGAAGTTGTGTAAGTAAACGTATTCAGGTCGGTGGAGTACGCCAGCGTCTGGTGGGTCCCATAAAGCCAATACGTTCCATTCGGATCCTTCAACATGTAGGGGTCGTGCACGTAGATGCCCGTGCCGGTGACAACCCGTGGCGCGGCATAAGCCGGTGTCATCGAAACAGCGAGCGTCCATTCCTGGCAACTGCACCCGGTGCCGGTGGTCGCCCGCGCTCCCTGGTCAATGACGGCGGAGGATGTCGTGCCGGAGCCACTGTCCTCGAGATAAAGGCTGCTGTTCGCGTTCTGGATCAGATAGTTCCCATCCTTGAGCAGGTAGAACTCCCACAGATGGTCGTTGGTTCCGTTGTCGGCCCACTGCAGCGCCAGCGCTCCGGCTGCGGTCGAAGCATTGGCTATGCCCATGACCTGGTGGGTGAGCAGATTTTCCACATTGTATTGGAGTTGCGAGCTGCCCATAGGCATCGCATGCCACTGATCGTCGGTGGTGGCCGCTCCCGCATTCGCCTCCTGCGCCAGCGCGGTGCCGGCGGTCTGGCTCTGTCCGGCGATGCCCAGCACAAGACTGCTGCTCGCATTCGTGAGTGTGAAGGAATAGGTGTCGCTGACGGAGGTGAGGGTTCCGTTATCAGGGCCGCTCGGGTTGACAGGCGAGCCGCCGGACCCTGCGCTCCCGCTTGAGCCTCCACACCCCGCCAGGACCGCGGTTGCTGACAGGAGGAGAACGACACCGGCACGCAGCGCTATCGAATACGTTCGTCCTGAATACATATAGTCCCCTTGACCTCTGGCGCAGTTTATCGGGCTGGCTGCGAAGCATGCCTGAAGCGCAGGCATACGGCATCCGAGAAAACGTTTACTGCACAACCGTATAAGATACATTCCGTCGCATATTGGTTTGTCAAAAAAATGAAAATTACTCCGCCCCGACGGACCTTCTTCTGTGCTTCGCTACTTGGTCGCAGGCGCGATTTGGGCTTTGAGTTCTTTCAATTTCTCCAGCGCCTTCTGAGAATCCTCCTTGCGATTCAGCTTCTGATAGACCCTCACCAACTCGTAATAATCGCTCTGCAGAATAAAGTCGGAAGGCGCGCTCGTCGGAACCCGTTCCAACCAGCCCACCGCCTCTTCGTTCCTGCCAAGCTTCGACAGACCGAGGCCGAGGTAAAAGTATGCCGGCGCCGGGATCGCATGAGCATCGACGGCGCGCCGCAGCAACGCCACCCCCGCCTCCGGATCACCAGTCTCTACCTGGATCTTTCCTAAATTGAACAATGCGATCGCATCGTTGGGATGGATCGCAAGCGCGGATTGATAGGCGCTCGTCGCTTCCACCGGATGGCTAGTCTTCTGCTCTTCGTCACCCAGCGCTTCATATAGGTCGGCATCGCCGGGGTTCCTGTTCACCGCCGCCTGATACTCCTCAACCGCTTTGTCGGATTGACCGCCTTCGGAATCGATCTCCGCCTGCGCGCGGTGGATATACCACGAATCGGGGTCGACCTTTGCCAACCCCCGGAACGCCTCCTGCGCAGCCAGAGTGTGGGCGCGAACCTGGTAGTAGAGAAGATTCTGATCCTCGGGCGTCTGTGTTGCAGCCTGATCGAATGCTGCTGCGGCCTGCCCCGGCTTCTTTGCCTGCAGGTCGATAATTCCCAACCACGTCAGCGCCTCCGCACTTGCTGGCTGCAGCTTGATCTCTTCCTTCAACTGGGCGGTCGCCTGGTCGAGGGAGTTCATCTGAAGCAGCGCAATGCCACGGAACATATGCGCGCTGAGGATCGCCGGTTTCAAATCGCTCGCCCGCGCAAGCGACTTCTGCGCCTCGTCCGGCATCCCTTCTCGCAGCTGCGCCATCCCCAGTCCAAGGTAGGCGTCGGCCGAGCGGGGAGAGCTTGCAATCGCGTGGCGAAAGTCCTGTTCCGCCTCCTCACTGTTACCCTGTTGCATCGCAGCGGCACCCCGATCCATCCAGCGGGCGCTCTCTGTACTCGTCTGCGCTACGGTCGTCAGGGGTACAGCGGCCAGCACGAGCGCCAGGCAACCATAGCCCAGCGATCTATGGTTCGCGATGCCTTCACGAGATGACTCAATCATCCCCCACCTCAGTTCCCCAAAAAAATCATGGATGGCCGTCTGGATCGAGCAAACGTAAACGCGTCGCTGTCTGCTTGTTGTCTTTGTCCGCAAGAGCAGCCGCCACTTCAAGCTCCCGGCGCGACTCGTCCACCTTGCCCAACCTGGCCAGTGTCAACCCAAGATAGTAGTGTCCGGGCTGGTAGTCCGGCGCAGACTTGGTGGCCTTCACCAGCCACTCCTCGGCCTGCTGATATTGCTTCAGCTTGAAATAGGCGATCCCCATCCCTGCCAAAGCCCCTCCATGCTGAGGATCGCGCGCCAACGTCTTCTGAAACTGCTCAATTGCGGCTTGAAATTGGTCCTGTTCGAGCTCCGTCTGACCGAGCTCATAATATCCTTCGGTCTGCTGAGGCTGGATCGTCAGACATTGCCGAAATTCCTCTGCTGCCTTGTCGAACTGCAGTCCTTGAAGATAGATATGCCCCAGCCCGAAGTGGGCCGAAGCGTCCAGGGGTCGCGCTTTGAGGTAAGCCTGCATGTCTTGTTGTGCCGCGTCGAGCTGACCTAAATCCAACTTGACTCGCGCGCGTGCATAGAGCACGGAGGGCTCGTCCGGCTCCAGGGATGACAGATGATCAAGCACCTTGTCCGCATCCGCATAAAGACCCATCGCGTCTTCCTGGACGCCAAGATCGTAAAGCACGCGCAGGTCGTCCGGCTCAACCTTCTGGGCCCGCAATAAGTCGGCGAGAGCGTCGTCCATGCGGTCGGCGATGCGATCATTCAACGCGAGCCGCTCGGTGGTGGAGGACATCCCTTCCTGGCCTTCGGTGTTCTTCGGATCGGACTGAAGCACCTGTTCAAAAAGGTCACGCGCCTGATCCAGGCTGCCTGTAGCCTGCATGCGCTGAGCTTCTGCGAGCCGGTCCTGGGGCTTGGTTTCGGCCGCAAGTTGGCCTTTCGCCGCCAATGCCGCCAAAAGGGAGATTTCAACCAGCATAGTGTCCCACAATAGCGCGATTCTAGTGCCTCACCAAACCGCCGGCAACTTCCGCCATCGCAGCGGAACTACCAAAGCACTGAAGGCCAAGCACTTGCTTGGCCCTCAGGAGAGGACGCAAAAGAGATGCACCTGGCTAGAAGTTGATCCTCCCGGTAACCTGCATGGTCCGTGGGCCGTAATCGGTTCCTGTCGGTATTCCGAATCCTGTTGCCTGCGATGAATCGCCCGGTGACAGATCCGGAAGGGCCATGCGATGGCGATTGAAGAGATCGAACGCCTCACCCTTCAGTTGGAAGGTCACCTTCTCGGTAATCCTGAAGTCTTTGAGGAGACTAATGTCCTCCGCCGTGTAGATCGGGCCGGTGATAGCCTCTGTCTCGCGAGGGAGATTGCCGAAGGAGAAGGGAAGAGACGAACAGTTGTTACCAAGCTTTGGGTTGCCGCAGTCCGGTGTATAATTACGCGGCCAACCCACTCCCTCGCGGTTCTGATCGACGAAGGCTGCGTTGGACATTGAAACTCCAGGATCGGATCCTCCGTTGGTCGCCGCCACACGGTAAGCCGGCTTGAACCACGATTGCCCATTGAAAACACTGGGGCCGTTCTTGTTCTTGGCGTAGGCGGCGCTCGCGAAGCCACTCGCGGAAGCAGGCCCCTTCGTAAAGGTGATGCAGTTCTGGTAGTAGGGGATTCCGCTTGCGCATCCGAACCCAATGGGCTGACCGCTCTCATAGCGTTGAATGGCGCCTACCTGCCATCCCCCGATCAATAGATCGAGAGCCCTATTCTTGTTGAGGTACTTTCGTCCCTCGCCAAAGGGCAACTGATACAAGTAGCTCAGCGAAAACGTCTGCGGGATATTCTGCGCACTGACCGCCTTGTCCAATTTCAAGTTCGAAGATCCCTCTCCCTGTTCCAATTGGTTGCCGGACACATAGCTGAACGGAATAGTCGAGTTTGCATCGGTAATCGCCTTGGACCACGTGTAGGACGCCTGCAGGTTGAATCCCTGGCGGAAGCGGCGGTTCAAAGACACGACCATCGCGTGATAGGACGAATGCCCCAGGTTCTCCAGGCAGCAGTCGCCCTGGATGTAGTCATACTGCGGGAAAGGACGGAGCGCCTGGCCCAGTTCGCCCTCGAAGCTTGCATAGGGAGCGTTCACCCCAGAGTTGGAACCTCCGGTGGGGATGAAGTTTACAGAGTTGTTCAAATGGTCTCCCATGCTGAAATAGGAGGGAGAGAGATTGTTGGTATTGGAGAGATCGCCGGTGCGCAGATTTTGCGCCTCCTGTCCGATGTACCCCATGGTAAAGACCAGGTCCTTCGCCACTTCGTCCTGCAACTGCAGACTCCAGTTGCTGGTCATCGAGGGCCTGCCCTCCTTCGGCTGGATTACCTCGCCGCCGACTGCATCGAAGCTTCCTGGCCCATTGGGAGCGGTAAGCTGCGCCGGACTCAAGTTTGGAGCATAACTAACGTTCGGGTAGCCAACGGTAGTGTTGGTCGGATCGGCAGCGGAACTGGAGTCTAGCCGGAACGCTGGAGTAAACGCCCCGCCTGTTGTGGCCGTCTGGCCATCGAAGAAGTCGCGGGACTGGTTGTAACCGAACGCCATGGCGCCGCCGAAGTCGTTGTATTGGAGCGGACCGTAGATGATGGCCCCGCCGCCGCGGATAACTGCCTTGTCGTTCGTGCCAGGTAAGACATAGGCAAAGCCCACCCGAGGTGCGAAGTCCTTGTACCAGGTATTGGCCCAAGCGGAGTTGCAGTTGCAGTTTGTGCCGAATACCAGCGCACCCGGCAGGTTGCCGGCTGCCGAATCCGGAGCGGTAAGACTCAGTTCCGAGGTCCTGTTCAGGGCCTCGTGCCGAGGCGCGTCGACATCGTAGCGCATGCCCAGGTTGAGGGTAAGGTTGCTGGTCATCTTGATATCATCCTCGACGAAACCTGCAATGTAGTGCGAGTTCCAGCGTGGAGAATCGTTGTAGACGTTCTGACTGCCGTTTCCCACGTCGCCCAATAGAAAGCTGGCGAAGGGATTGCCGGATCCACAGCACGCATTGCTGACGCCCGCCGTCTGGTCGCGGTAGAAATTCAGAACGTCGGTGTTGTATTGGATGACAGAGTACTGCTGGTGGCGGAAGTCAACGCCGAATGTGAAGCTGTTCCTGCCCTTCTGCCAGCTTACGCTGTCATTGACGCGGATGCCGTTATCGATGTTGTCGCCGTTCTGCTGTTGCCCCCATGACGAAGGCGCATCGGGGCTGGGGAAAGCGACGATCGGATAGAAGACCGAATTGTCGTTCGCTACGCCCAGGGAAGCTGCGGTCAGACTGGAATGGAGAGTTGAGGAGAGATTAACACTGTTGGTCCGGTTATACCCGAGGTTGAGATGGTTCAGAAGAGCCGGGGTAAGAGTGAAGTCCCAGCCGGCACGAGTGTAATGAGTGGTGAAGGTCTGAATATAACCGCTGTTGTTGAACGGCTCTGGAAAATCGGGAGGAGCGGTCAGTTTGTAATTTTGACGTGTGTTATAAGAGGCAAAGATCTTGCTCTTGTCGGTGAGGTTCTGATCGATGCGAATCGTATACGTCGTGTTGTCGTTCGGCGCGTTGCCTGCGAAGGAATAGTTGTTGGTGTAGCCGAACACGTCCGTACTCGTCGGCGTCTGGTTGGGAAGAGGAAGCCCAGCCAGCAGCTTCGTCGCGGTCGCGCTGAGCGGGCTCGATATTGTGTTGTTCAGGAAAGGAGTGCGGCAGAAAATGCCGGGGCTTTTTTGAACCGTTGTAGTGGGATCGAAGATCTGGTTATACAACACCGGCAGACCGGTGCAGGGATTGAGCAGTACAGGATAGGAGACTCCCGGGTAGACCGTTCCTCCCGGGACAGGACCTCCGAGGACATCGGAGAAATTTCCCGTGCGCTCAGCCGCAGTCGGCACCGTTGATTGGGTGACTGCACCATAATGGAGTTGATACTTCTCCCATGCGAAGAAAAAGAAGGTGCGGTCCTTTCCGTTGTAGAGCTTGGGAATGCGGACCGGTCCACCGAACGTCCCGCCGTAGTCGTACTTGCTGTCCTGAGGCTTACTGTAGGTGCAATTGATCTCAGAGACGCCGATGCAGTCGAGGGCTTTGTATCCGTCATGGAACCAGTCGTTCGCGTCGAATATCCTGTTCTTGACGATCGCGTATCCGGTGCCATGAAAGGAGTTTGTTCCAGACTTGGTGGAAAAACTCTCAATACCCGAGGTGGTGCGGCCGAACTCCGCAGATGGAGTCGAGGTTGTGACCTTGAACTCCTGCAGGGCTTCAATGGACGGCGAGGTCTCGTCGAAGGAGGAGCCATTCTCACTGCGTTGAATGCTGGCGCCGTCGAGCAATACCTCAGCGCCGTAGGCTTGACCGCCGCTCAGCCGGGAAAAGAATACGCCGTTCTGGTTCAACCCGGGTCCCCCGGCCGTTCCAGGACCAGTTGTCCCCGGGAGCAGGAAAACAAAGACCTCCGGCGACCGCAATCCGCCGACACCCGATGCGAGTGACAAGGGCAGGTCTTCGATCTGCTTGTTGGAGATTGTGCCGCCGATGTCGGAGGACTCGGTTTCAATTTGATTGCCGCTAGCGTCGACGTTGACGACCTCGCTGACAGCGCCAGTCTTCAAGGTTACATTCAGCGACGAGGTGCTGTTGATCTGCACCTGAACACCCGTGCTGGACGTTGTCGCGAAACCGGGCGCCTGTACGACGACTGTATAGGTGCCGATCGGCAGATCGGGGAAACGATAGGAGCCGACAGAGCTGGATTTGGTCTCGTTCTTGCCGCCATTCGACTCATTCGTGGCGTCGATCACGGCACCGGAGATGACCGCACCCGTGCTGTCAGCGATACTGCCGGCCAACTCGCCGCGTGCGGATTGCGCGATTCCCTTGACTGAAAGGGACAGCCCACCTACCCCGAGAACAACCAATCCACAGATCCTTCCAAAACTCTTCATGAGGCGCTCCTGAAAAATAGTGCGAAGTTGCATTGAGAAATTGTTTGCTGGCTTTTCAATCCAAATCGAGTTCGAGCCCGGGCAAAGGAGAGGGCGTACGGCTCAAAACAATCAGGCCGACGAGATCCGATCTTCGGTCTCGCTAATTCAGTAAGCGTTTACTGGGTGGCGCTTACTAGCGTCTCTTCAGATTGTCGTGAACATAGATGACGCGCAAGGATGCTGTCAAGAAAAAAATCAACCAAGAGATTGAGGTCGGCCTCAACCGCCCCTCCACTCTCATCACCAGGTATGTTAGAACCTGTTATGAACTTGAAATTCAAGTCATTGCAAATAAACGGGTTACACGAATGTTGGTTTGACCCCAACTAACCTGCAACCAACTGAATACAAATGGCTTACACAAAAGTTCATAACAGGCTCTAGTGCTAGAGTCTGCGGCAGTCAGTTGGGCGCTGGAGTGGAGTGATACCCGCTCAAGGCTGCGGAGCGAGCGAACTCAGACTTAGCCTTCTGCTCCTGGCCTTCCTGATGGAGAACCTTCCCTAACATGAAGTGCAGCGAAGGATCGTCTGGCCTCAAGGCAATCGCCTCTTCAAACTGTCTCTGCGCCTCTTGAAATTGATTGAGTTGCAGATAAAGGTGGCCGAGTTGCTCCCTTATCCGTGGATCGCGTGGCGCAATCGCGACCGCTTGAGTGAGTAGAACCTGAGCTTCCGGCAACTTTCCTTGATGTAAGAGAAAGATGCCCAGATTGAGCAGCGGCTGCTCACTAGGGCTCGCCGCGTTCTGCTGCCATTGGATCGCCTGGCGATATGCCTCGACCGCATCCTCGGTTCGATTCAACCCTTCGTAGGCCAAGCCCAAATTGTTCTCAGCCTTAACGCTGCGCGGCGCGAGCGCAAGAACTCGTTGGAAACAGTCCGCGGCATCCTGGAATCGTTGAAGCGAATAACGGATACGCCCCAATCCATACCATGCCTCCGCGTCGCGGTCGTCCGTATGCACCGCAATGGAGGCCCAATGGTCGGCATCCGAAAGGTCTCCGAGCAAGACATAATCCTTCGCGACATTTTGCAAGTCGACCGCGCTCGGCGGTTCGATCGCGGACGCGAGTGTGTACTCTGCCAGGGAACTCTTAGGATCGTTCAGGCGAAGCAGGCTGTAGGCCAATAGGGTATGTGCGGTTGCCGACTTTGGTTCAGCCTGGAGGAACAGACGAAGCACGTCGGAAGCTTGTTGGAACTGGCCTGCGTTCACCAGCTTGCCTGCGTTCTGCAATGCGGTGTCCGCTGCGGCGGCCTGGGACGTTGGCGCGTCGGGAACTTGGGCGGCCACAATTCGAGTACCGTATAGCGTCAGGGCCAGACCCGCCGCTCCGAGCGCCAGCGCAAACCCAGTACGGACACAGGCGCTGGCCAGAATGTTCTTCAAGCTGAGTCCCTCACATCGTCTTCGGCACCGGACATGTGCCTCATCCGAAAGTTGCAGCAAAGGTTAGATCATAGAACTGCCGCAGACAAAGGTCGAATTTTGTAAAAGAATTTGTAGAAATCGTTTGCCCCTTTCGCGTATCGTGAATCCGCACAGCCTGGAGACATATGCGTTCGAACTCCGTCCCATTTATTCGGAAATTGCTGCGTCCTTGCGGCTCTCGGTGCTGTAGCGTGTATTCTGGCCCCGTCTTCGCCGGACTGGTCGTTGCGCTCTCGATTCTTCTTTCGAGCTGTTGCGGGGCCCAATCATCTGCGCCGGGTGCTCACACCACGGATTCGCAAGCGGATACGCCTCACGAAGGCGCACAGCCCGCCGCGACTGGCGGAGCCACCACTGGCGGCCCTCATGCCCCGGTGCTCGATGCGGAGCATCGGCCCATCACTGCCGGGGGCTTCGTCAAGATCGGACCAATCCTCTTCGAGGATATCGCCGCCCAGGCTGGTCTGACGACTTGGAAGCATGTCATGGGAACACCGGAGAAGCAGTTCATCATCGAAACCAACGGCTCCGGGGTCGGCCTGCTGGACTACGACAACGACGGCTGGCTGGATATTTATCTGGTCAACGGGTCGACCTACGATGCCATGTCCGGCAAAACTACGCCGCCGAAGGCAGCACTGTTCCACAACAATCGCGATGGGACGTTTACCGACGTGGCGGAGAAAGCGGGCGTGACCAACGATCGTTGGGGCACCGCGGTCGCCATCGCCGATTACGATAACGATGGGTGGCCCGACATCTATGTCTCGAACTTCGGCAAGAATCGGTTGTATCACAATAACCACGACGGAACCTTCACCGATGTTGCAGAGAAAGCCGGCGTCGCTCTGGGCAATTGGTCCACCGGCGCCACATGGGGCGATTACGACGGCGACGGCCGGCTTGATCTCTTTGTGCCCGGCTATGTTCACTACGATATGGCGAATCCGCCTGCTTCCGGTTCGAAGACTGTCGCGTTCAGCTTCTGCCAGTTTCGTGGCGAGAATGTAATGTGCGGCCCTCGCGGCCTCAAAGGCGAGCCGGACCACCTGTTCCACAACAACGGTGACGGGACGTTCACCGACGTCAGCGAGAAAGCCGGTGTTGCGGACAACAATGCCTACTATGGCATGTCCTCCGTATTCGTCGATGTGAACAACGACGGCAAGCCCGACCTATTGGTCTCGGACGATTCCACCCCCAACTATCTCTACATCAATAAGGGGGATGGGACCTTTGAAGACGACAGCTATGCCTCAGGATATGCGCTCAACGAGAACGGACGCGAAACGGCGTCCATGGGAATCGCCACAGGCGACTACCAGAACAATGGGCTGATCGATATTTACAACACCACCTTCTCCGACGACTACAACCCGCTCTACCGCAATGACGGAGACGCCAACTTTACCGACATCAGCTACCAGATGGGCATCGCCGAGCCGACGATTCCCTTTCTTGGCTGGGGCACGGCGTTCTTCGACTATGACAACGACGGCTGGAAAGATCTGATTGTCGCCAATGGACATGTGTACCCGGCCGTCGATCGTATGCCATGGGGTACAACATGGGCGCAACGGCCGCTGCTCTTTCACAACGTCGGCGGAAAGCAATTCGATCTGGTGCCGGCAGTAGAGGGTACGGCGCTTGCCCATACCTATGTGGGCCGCGGACTGGCTGTCGGGGACCTCTTCAATGACGGCAAACTGGATGTGGTGATCAATGTCCTCGACGGTGTTCCGGCATTGTTGCGCAACGTTTCCCCGGATAAACACCACTGGATCGAGCTCAGGCTGGTGGGCGGCCCGAGGAGTCCGCGCGATGCTGTCGGGGCGACCGTCTATCTCACAGCCAACAAGATGCGTCAGCGCGGCGATGTCATCTCCGGTGGCAGCTATGCCTCCACCAGCGATCCCCGTCTGCACTTCGGACTCGGCGACAGCACCATGATCGAAGCGTTGGAGGTTCACTGGCCCAGCGGTGCCAAGGAAAACTTCTCTGTCCCTCAAGTGGACCGGATCGTCACTCTCACCGAGGGGAAAGGGATGAAGCCCTGACATGCCACCTCCGCCTCAACCTTTAGATGGAGAGATTTAACCATCTAAAGCAGGAGGTGAGGCGTCCTTCAAATCGCCTACAATCCTGCGACATGACAACCGTGTTCTCAGCCAAGCGAACTCTCCGCATTCTCTGCAGCCTGCTGCTTGCTTTCGGTCTCGCCTGCGCCTGGAGGGCGGGCCGGGCAGGGCTGGCCTATGCAGGGGATGGTGGCAATGCACCCGCGGAACGCACAGCGTATTCGCAGGCGGTCAGCGAGCAATATAGTTTTCGGTTCGGTACGAGTAAACCTTTTCTGCCGTCGAATGCCACAACCGACACCGGCCAGTTCATCGACCCGGAGAGCTTTCCAACGGCGAAGTACTGTGGTCATTGCCACCAGGCCGCGCACGCCCAGTGGCGCGAATCGGCCCACGCCAACTCCTTCCGCGCTCCCTGGTACATCAAGAACACCAACATGCTCAAGACCGAGAAAGGCATTGAGTACACCCGCCACTGTGAAGGCTGCCACAATCCCATCGCCCTGGTCTCCGGCGCGCTAACCAAGGGCTCTCCGGTGGACCGGAGGTTCGACGCCGACGGAGTGACCTGCTCGGTCTGCCACTCGATCCAACAGGTCGACACGCGCGGCACGGGCAGCTACGTGCTGGGTCAGCCGGCGGTCATGGTCGACGAGGCCGGCAAGCCGATCTACGGCGAGGTCCCGGATAAGGAGATCCTTGCCCATCTGGACCGCCATTCCAAGGCGGTCATGAAGGATTTCTACCGGACCAGCGAGTTCTGCTCCGCATGCCACAAGGCGGCGCTTCCAAGGACCTTGAACGACTACAAGTGGCAGCGCGCCATCTTCCTCTACGACGAATGGCAGCTAGCTTCCTTCGCCAAGCAGTCGCCGCTCCCTTTCTATGTCAAAGACTCCGTCTCTACCTGTCAGACCTGCCACATGGTTCGCGAACCGCTGCAGGGAATCGATCCGGGGGCCAAGGATGGCACGCTGGTTTCGCACCGCTGGCTGGGCGCGAACACCCTGCTTCCGAAGTACTACAACTACCCGGTGCAGATGGACAAGACGCAGGCATTCTTGCGCAACAACGTCTTCAATGTCGACATCTTCGGGCTGGAGCGGAACGGCGGCA